>Ga0182014_10002030_pt1 | contig 26163 bp, 18 predicted proteins | sample 612S2DmetaG_FD_120489 | JGI IMG/M metagenome (GOLD analysis project Ga0182014, IMG submission 120489) | Permafrost microbial communities from Stordalen Mire, Sweden - 612S2D metaG | ecosystem: Environmental > Terrestrial > Soil > Wetlands > Permafrost | place: Sweden: Stordalen | collected... | reverse complement strand
GACGCCAAAGGGCATTTCGTAATAGCGGAGCGCGAGACGTGCCGAGTGCCAGGCGCGACGCCGGGCTTGGCTTGTGGAAATGATCGAGGAATCGCCCGAAGAAATGCGCGAGGAAGCCGCGCGCGCCTCAATCCGGCGCAGGCGTTTAGTCCAGACCGCGAGCACCGTCCACAACCCAAAGAGCGAGCCCGTCAGGGACGCGGCAAAAATGGTTAAGACCGTGAGCTTGGTTCCGAGGAAGGCGCCGATCATTGCCATCAGCTTGACGTCGCCGAATCCCATGCCTTCAACGCCGCGTGCTCGCAAGTAGAGGGCTGCCGCGCCGTATAGAAACGAAGCGCCGATCGCCGCTCCCAGCAACGAGTCTGACAAGGACCACAGCCGCCAGGAAATCTCGCTGCGCAGCGCCGGCGATACCATGCCCGGTATGATTCGCGATGCCAGATCGTTTACCGGTACCACCAGGCTGAACAAAATTCCCAGAGCCAATCCGGGCAGAGTCATGGCGTCGGGAAGAAGTTTGGTTTCGGCATCGGTGAAGATCAAACCGAGCAGCAGGTAGCCGAGCACGATGCACTTCAACGTCGCCAGCGTCAAACCAAAATGCATGTAGCAGCCGAGAAAAAGCAGGCCAGTGAGCAGTTCGATCGCCAGGTAACGGGGCGATATGGGCTGCTTGCAGCCGCGGCATTTTCCGCGAAGAATCAGCCAGCTCAGTATGGGCAGGTTGTGGTAGAGCGGGATCGGATCTCCGCAGTGCGGGCAAGCGGAACGCGGCGTTACGACGGATTTGCCACGGGGCAACCGGTAGATACACACGTTCAGGAAGCTGCCAAAACACAGCCCATAAACGAAGATCGCAGCTTTGAGAAAAAGTTCCACGTTGGCTAAGTGCCCAGTCTGCCTGGATTTCTATGATTATAAGGCGTTGCGATGGGGCCTTCTAAGTACGAAGGTCACTGTACTACTGATGCCTGCAAGTTGTTGGGAGGAAAGAAGAAACGCTGCTCACGCCACCCGGCTAATTTCGTGCTGCTGGGGCAGGAAGATGGAGAACACCGTGCCCGTGGAGCGCCCGCTCGCACGGCTCCGCACCCGAATCGATCCGCCGTGCTTCTGAACGATGCCGCGCGAGACCCACAATCCGAGCCCGGTTCCGGTGTCCTTCTTCGTGGTATAAAAAGGCTCGAAAATTCGCCGCAGATGGTTGCGCGGGATCCCACTGCCGTTGTCGGCCACGGTGATGCGAACTCCCTCCCTGCCATCGGACCAGTCGCGGCCCGTGGCTACGCGGACTTGCAGAGAACCTCCGTCCGGCATCGCGTCCAACGCGTTCACCAGAAGATTGGCCAGCAACTGCCGCAACTCGCCGGAATAGCCATTGACCTGGCAACTGCCGCGGTAACGCCGGGTCACGCGGATCCGACGGCCATCCAGTTTGCGGGAATACAACTGCAGAATCTCGTCCATAATGGCGGCCGGATCCATCGAACCCGGAGCACCGGCATCGCGGACGAATCCCAAAGCCTGCTGCGCTAAGCGGGCTACGCGGCCTACCTCTTGCTCCGCCTGGGTCAGATAGTCCCCGGCGTGGAGGGAGTCGTGGCGCGCCAGGTAAAGCAAATTGACGATGGCCTCCAGCGGATTGTTGATCTCGTGCGCGATGGAAGCGGCAAGGCGTCCCGCGGTGGCGAGCTTTTCGCTGCGGCGCATGGCTTCCTCGGACTGCTTCTCCGCGGAAATGTCGCGCGCGATGGCCGATGTGCCCACGATTTCGCCGCGCGCGTTTCGCAGCGCCGACACCGACAGCAGCGCTGGCCAGCGGGTGCCGTCCTTGCGCATGCGCTCGGTGCGATAGGAAGCCACGTGTCCGCCGCGGTTGAGGATCTCGAGGTTACGGTCCACCTCGGCGTGACGTTCCGGCGGCGCCAGTCGCGCTACTGACAATCCGACGGCTTCCTCGGGCGTGTAGCCATAGAGCTGTTCGGCGGCGCGATTCCAACTAGTGATGAGGCCGTCCGGACCGGTGCTGAAAATTGCGTCAGCGGAGTATTCCACGATGGCCGCCATCTCGCGGGTGGTGCGCTCGGCGCGCGATTCCGCCAACGTTTTCTGCCGGGCCATGCTTCCGGCAAACACGGAAATGGCAAGGAAAACCGTAAGCCGCTCGGCGTCGGCGCCGCTGCGGATCCCGAAGTGTAAGTAGGGTGGAACGGCGAAGAAATCCAAGCAAGCGGTGGAGACCAAGGAGCAGAAAACCGCGGGGCCGAAGCCGATAAAACGGGCGGTGAAAAGCACCGCCGCCAACAGCAGCACAAAAAGATGGCGGTGCAGCACGGGCGAAAGAGTCCAGAGGCTGAGCGCGACCCACACCGCGAGCGCGGCTCCTACGTAGTGCGCGAGCGACGAATAGCGATTCCGCGCGACCCAACTTTTCAGATTAGCCCCATTTCCAGACATTTTCCCAAACAGTACCGGCTCCAGCTCGCGGTGTCAGACCGGGGCAAGGGAGCTCGATAGCCCCGACAAACTCTAGCAGCAGGCAGGGGCGCGCGGCAACCGCCGAGCGCAAACTGGTCACCGCGCGCAGAGATGGGGGTGCGCCGTCCCCACCGACGTTGGCGAGTCGAACGGCTTTTCGTTTGGCTCCATCATTTCCGTCGGCTTGTGATTCGCTGGGAGTACCACGTAGAGAACTTCTTCGGCATGGTTCGACTCGGCTGTATGCAAATCTCGCTTAGATATTTATGACCGGCTACTCGTAGCGCAGCGCCACCATGGGGTCGACCTTAGCCGCGCGGCGTGCCGGGATGTAGCACGCCAGCAATGCGGTCGTTACTAAAAGCAGTATTACTGCGGCAAAAGTTACCGGATCGGTTGCCGTCACGCCAAAAAGCAGCGACTGCAGCGTGCGTGTGATGGCGAGGGAACCGGCGAATCCGACAGCGACGCCAACTAGGATGGTGCGCAATCCCTGGCCCAGGATCATGGTGAGAACATCTCGGGAGCGGGCGCCCAGAGCCACCCGCACGCCTATCTCGTGGGTGCGGCGGCTGACCGAATAAGCCATCACTCCAAACACCCCGACCGCGGCCAGCAGCAACGCCAGCATTCCGAAGCAACCGACGAGAATCACATTGAATCGGCGTGAACCGAGTGAGGCCGAATAGATTCCAGACAAGGTTCGAAACCTCGGCGAAATTTCGGGATTGAGCTCATGCAGGATTTCGCGGGCAGACGAAGTGATCATCGGCGTGCCGGCGTCGGCCAGCATGGTGACAGTGATCGCCGGCTGGGGACGCTGAAACAAATCTGCGTAGACAGTGGGGCGGGGTGGAACATCGACGCCGTATTCGTGAACGTCACCGACGATCCCCACGATCGTGAGCAAGCGCAGATCGCCATCCATATTTCCGAATTCGATGGTTTGGCCGATCGGATCCTGGCCCGGCCAGCGATCACGCGCAAGGGACTCGCTGATTACCGCCGCGTGCGGAGAATCCGGGCTGTCGCGATCGTCGAAGATGCGTCCGCGAAGCAGGGGAATTCCGAGAGAGGGGAAGTATCCCGGCGTGGCGGCGCAGAAATCTGCTTCTCGTTGGTTCTCCTTATCTCGAAACAGGGTATCGAACAGGCGACTCATGGCGTCCAGGCTGCTGGGAGTTTTGGGGGCTTCATCCGGCCTCATGAGCAAGAACATGCCATTCGGCAGGCCGCCATCCAGAGGGAGGCCGCTGGTCGCACCGATTGTGCGTACGCCCGGAATCTGCTGGAGGCGGTCAAGCAGGTTCGTGAAGAATACTCCCTCCTCTGCTCTTGTTTTAGAGTCGTTCCAAGCCGGCCAGGGCAGCGAAACATCCATGGTGACGATCTTGTCGACGCGAAATCCGGGGTCGACGTCGAGTGCTTTGATCAGGCTGCGGCCCAGCAGTCCTGCGCCGATCACCAGGACGAGGGTGATGGCGATCTGGCCGGCAATGATTCCGGAGCCGATGCGCCGGCTGTGCGGACCCGCCTGCCCGCGTCCGCCTTCCTCCAGTTGATTGCGCAAGTTGCGGGAAGTGGCCCGCCACGCGGTAAATGCGCCCAGCCCCAGGGCGACCGCCGACGATAGCACGAAGGCAAACACGAGCACTGGAAGATTGACCGAGACACTGCCGGAAGACGGAAGGTTCTCGGGCGCCAGCGCCAGCAGCGCCGAGAGGCCCCAGAAGGCCCCGAGCGCTCCAAGTCCGCCACCGAGCAAAGCCAGGCACGACGCTTCGGTAAGAAACTGCCGGAACAGGCGTCCGCGCGCCGCGCCCAAAGCGCTGCGGATCGCCAGTTCGCGTTCTCTCACCGAGGCCTGCGCGAGCAGGAGGTTGGCAATGTTGGCGCACGCAACCAGAAGAAGAAATCCGACTGCCCCGAGCAAAACCAGCAATGCCGGTCGCACCTCGCCGGTCATGGAATCCTGCAGCGGGACCACGGTCGCGTCTTTGAGAAGATAGTCGCTTTGCTGGCTGGAGGCGTCATGGATGCGACGCCCAATCGCGCTGATTTCCGCGATTGCCTGAGCAACTGTGGCGCCATCTTTCAGACGGCCGACCGCGTCGTAGTTATGCGAGCTCCGGCTCTGGTTTTCGCCTTCGCGGTCGGCCGCTATCCATAAGTCCGTATCTGCAGGAAACTGGAACCCCTGCGGCAATACGCCGATCACAGAGAAATCCGCCTGATCGATTTTCACATGAAGTCGCGATAAATCCGGCGACAACCCAAGATACTGCTTCCAGTATCCGTAACTGATGAGAGCGACCGGAGCAGCGCCTTTCTTGGAGTCAGCGGCGGCGAAGTCGCGGCCGATGATCGGCCGAACACGAAATACCGGGAAAAAGTCAGGAGTGACGTGGGCAACCACCGAACGGCTTGGCTGCGCAGCGCCTGAGACCGGGGAGATGTAGGCGCTGTACTTTGCCATCTTCTGAAAACTGTGGGCTTGATCGCGAAAGTCGTCGAAATTCGGATCAGCAAGACGATTCAATGTTCCCTTGGTAGTGACCTCAAAAATGGCCATGATCCGATTGGGATCGCTATAGGGTAGCGGCCGCAGGAGGACGCCGTAGACCACGCTGAAGATGGCTGTCGTGGCGCCGATGCCGAGGGCAAGCGTAATGATGGCAACCGAGGTGAATCCTGGGCTCTTGCGCAACTGACGCAGCGCGTAGCGAAGATCCTGAGCTAGTGCTCCCATCTCGAATTCCTCCTCCTACTTCCACAGGGCTGACACGGTGCGCGGGCCAAATACCAAGCGAAACGATCACGGATTGGTCACTGGCACAGCAAGATTCTTTCCAATTTAGTGCGAAGCGTAACCCCTTGGCGGGAAAGGACCAGAGGATATCGCTTTCCGAACGAGTGGGTTTGAAATGTGTCCGTTTCCGGCCTTAGATGTCCGGAAGCGAACAGGCAACTAGCGGTCTGCTGGCGTTTTATGAGACGGACAGCTTTAGCTAAGATGCAAGTAGCAACGGTTGGCAGGGAAAATTGGAAATGGGAAGCCGGCGCGGCAAGCGCAGCTCGGCCTATTCAATCGAGGTGGGGTCAGTCGTTGAAAGTCAGTCCTTGAGAGTCAGTGCTTGAGAGTCAGTCCTTGAGAAACTTGTAGTCGAGGATGGAGGCCACTAAGCCGAAAGCGCCCTCCGTACCGTCGACCGCGTCCTTGGTACGAATCAGCCGGCCCTGGCAAAGTACACTGCTGTTCTTTTGTCCGGAGATTTCTTCGGGCATCTCGAAAATCAGCTCCACCAGCGCATTCGCCGGCAGGTGCTGCGGGCCGTGAAATAGTATGCCCGACTGGCTGATGTTCTGGACCACTCCCTCGTACCAGGTGTGAAGATTTTTTCCGCGGTATCGAATCGGAAGCTTCGACCGCAAGCGCCGTGCGCGAGGCGTCCAGGTTGGTTGCTTCTTGCCGGAGCGGCGCCGGGCGGACGTGGTATCGGCCATCGGCTCGTCGACCCGATTTCCGCGGCGCATCGTCTTCCAGTCGTACTGGTAAGCGGACGCGCACACCATGCAGACCTGGTAGTACTCACCATTCGGCGCGCGGCGCGGCCAGGAGAATTCGTGTGAACAGCGTCCCAGCATGAGAACATCCATAAGTCTTTGTGGCATGACGATACGTTAGGGCCTCTGCACCAATCGGACACATCCATCTTGCGACGGGTTGGCCGTTCTGAACAGGTTACTTTTGTGTATTGCGGCGTAGGCCTTATGCTTTTCCATATGGCACGGACCGGACGGTCGCGCATGGGCTTCCTTCTGGCTGGAGGCGAGAGTTCCCGCATGGGCGGGAATATCGATAAGGCCTTTCTGGACTTTCGCGGCCAAACGCTGCTTGATCGCGCGCTCGCCGTGATGGGCACGGTCTGTGGCAGGGTGACGATCGTTGGCGACCCCGCGAAGTTTGCGCAATACAGATCGTCGGAAAGCAGATCTTGGGAGTGGGAACCAGTCGTGGGCGACATTTTTCCCGGATGCGGTCCCCTGGCCGGCATTCATGCCGCGCTGGTGCATTCACGCGCCGATCTCAACCTGATGCTCGCCGTGGACATGCCCTTCGTCTCCAGCGAACTGCTAGCGTTTCTTTTCGCGGCGGCGGAAGACGAAGGCAATGACGCCATCGTTACCGTGCCTCGCACCCGCGGAGGATTTCAGCCGCTCTGCGCAATTTACCGGCGCGATTTCTCGCTCGCCTCCGACCAGGCGCTGCGGGCAGGGAAGTACAAGGTCGATGCGGCGTTTTCCAGCGTGGCCGTTCGGGTGATCGAAGAGGACGAACTCACAGCCGCCGGCTTTTCCGAGCAGAGTTTCTTTAACGTGAACACCCCGCAAGATCGCCTGGCAGCCGAGGGGCGGGATCTCGATTCCCCATCCTAGGCAGGTAGTGGCCGGTTTCCCATTTGCCCGCCAGAACATCGACTTCATAAGGCCCTGGACTGGGCTCGCTGAGTTTGCTCTGGGTTGTGCTAGCGATGTCCTACAACCCTAGACTTAACGTTTGCATCTGAGCTGCGCTCGTCGCACGCGGCTTGGCTCTGTGTGTGTCCGGCCCGTCATATAGAGGAGAACTACTGAGATGACAAACAAATGGTTTCGTTATGCGGTGCTTGGGCTTGCCATGCTAGCGACCGCATCCGTTCAGGCACAGATTCTAAAGACGCTATACAACTTCAACGGTACGCCTGATGGAGCTCTCCCCGTCGGCGGGGTGGTTCGGATCGGGAACAGTTTCTACGGCACTACTGCCAACGGCGGCGCCGATTCGCTTCCGGGGACTGTGTTCAAGGTTGACCTCAAGGCCAATGAAACGACGCTGTACAGTTTCTCGGGCTCGCCGGACGGATATGTTCCGCTCGCCGGACTCATCAAAGACAGCGACGGTAACCTCTACGGCACTACTGCCTATGGCGGACTGTACGGCTTCGGGACAGTTTTTGAGGTGTCCAAGACTGGCGTAGAGACCGTTTTATATAGCTTCAGCGGGTACCCAGCGGACGGCGTTTATCCCCAAGCGGGTCTAGTTCGCGATGCGGCTGGAAATCTTTTCGGCACCACGCAATATGGCGGCCCCGGATCCTGCCAAATCAACGGGTTTACCGAAGGCTGTGGAACCGTGTTCATGCTCAGTAACACTGGCGTCGAGACAGTGCTGCATGGCTTCGTTTCTGGAACAACGGACGGCCAACTTCCGATAGCGCGTTTGCTTCTGGACGCGGCCGGAAATCTTTACGGCACGACCTGTCATGGCGGCACGCAAGGCAACGGAACTGTTTTTAAGGTCACGCCGGGTGGCACCGAGACTGTGATGTACAGCTTTGCGGGAACACCGGACGGCTCGTGTCCATTGGCCGGGTTGATTTTGCATGCGGGCATTTTTTACGGCACCACTTACCAAGGAGGTGCTTCAAACTACGGAACAGTTTTCAAGTTGACCAAAGCAGGCCAAGAGACGGTACTGTACAGCTTTTCGGCGTTACATCGAGACGGGCACTATCCCCAGGCGGCTCTGATTCGGGATTCGAGCGGTAACCTCTACGGGACCACCCTGGGAGGTGGAATCGAAACCAAATACTGCCACGTCATTGAGAACGGTTGTGGCGTAATTTTTAAGCTGTCGAGCGCCGGCAAGGAGACGGTGCTACACCGTTTCGCTGGTTATCCCATTGAAGGGGCCTCCCCTATCAGCGATTTGCTTAGAGACTCGCTGGGCAATCTCTACGGCACCACGGATATTGGTGGAACAGCAGAAGCGGGGACGGTGTTTGAGTGGGCGCCCTAGCGCCTCTGAGGTGAGTCAGCCTAAATGAGCTGGAGCCGTTAACGGCGAAGCGAGGCGTCAATTCGTTTGTCGGGAACTGACCAGCGCCGTGAATCACTGGTGACTGGTGAAATGTCCCCATAGCTCGTACAACCCCGGATTCGGCTGGTCAATCGCGGTTTGCCGACTACTCGAAAACTGGCCTACTACTGCTACTAGATACGCTTTCGCTTGAGCCGCGCTGGCATCTCGTGCCATGCTGATAGCCATGGGCGCTGCGAACGCACTGTCTCCCTACATCGAGTTCAAGAACGTCTCCAAGGCATTCGGAGACCGGGTCGTTCTCCAGGATGTCAACTTTGAGGTGTTGCCGGGGGAGATGGTCTGCATTCTCGGCCGCAGCGGCGTGGGAAAATCGGTGGCGCTCCACAACATCATGGGCTTCCTCAAGCCGGATTCGGGCCGGGTGATTGTCGCCGGCCAGGACATCACCGATTACAACGAGAAACAACTCGAAGATATTCGCAAGAAAGTCACCATGGTGTTCCAGAACGGCGCCCTTTTCGATTCCTTGAGCGTTGGCGAGAACGTTGCCTTCCCCTTGCGCGAAAAAGGAGAGCTTTCCGAAGAGCAGATTCTACAGGTGGTCGATGGCCTGCTCGAAATGGTGGGCGTCAAGGAAATGCGCGACCTGTTGCCTTCCGACCTTTCGACCGGCATGAAACGTTCAGTGGCCATCGCGCGAGCGCTCGCCGCTCAGCCCGAGTGCGTGCTCTACGACGAGCCGACGACGATGGTCGATCCAATGATGGGAAATCTCCTTGGCGATCTCATTGCCCGGCTCAAACTGCAATTGCACCTGACCTCGGTCGTGGTTACGCACGACATGCGCCTGGCCAAGAAGCTCGCCGACCGCATCGTTTTTCTGTATGAAGGCCGCGCAATCTTCTTCGGGCCCTATAAGGACATGGAGAAATCGACCGAGCCCATTATTCAGGAATTTTTGGAACTGGACGAGTTGAAGCTGGAAGCGTAAGGGCAGTGGTCAGTGGCCAGTTGCCAGTGAACGGTGACAAGCTTGGGCTCCGGCATTCGCTCGACTCCGAGCAATGACCACTACTCCTAGAACCCTTGCTGAACCAATTGCTCAACCGTAAGCGAACTCGGCGCGGGCTCGGCTTTCATCATCTTCTCTACGTATTTCGCGATTACGTCGGCTTCGAGGTTCACGGGATCTCCCGGCTTTAGCGATCCGAGGTTGGTCAGTTCGACCGTATGCGGAATGATGGCGATGGTGCAGCGGTTCCGTTCGAGCTTGGCGACGGTCAGGCTGATGCCTTCAATGCATATCGATCCCTTGTAGACGGTGTACTTCTCGACCTCTTCCGGGATTTCAACATGCAGCCACCAGTTCTCTGATTCCCGGCCGTCCGAGTCTACGATCCGCTCTAACTCAATCACCTTGCCCACGCCGTCAACGTGTCCCTGAACGATGTGGCCGCCGAAGCGGCCGTCGGCTTTCATCGGCAGCTCCAGGTTCACCATTGCGCCCTCGTGCATCCGTGAGAACGAAGTTCGCACCCAGGTTTCGGGCGCAAGGTCGGCGCAGAAGGATTTTGTTTGGATGTCAAGCGCGGTCAGGCAAACGCCGCTGACAGCAATGCTATGGCCGGTTCCCAGTTCTTTTGGGGCATTTGCAGCCTCAATAGTGATGCGGCGGTTTTCACCGCGCTGCTCGATCCTTACGACTTTGCCTACTTCTTCGATTATGCCGGTAAACATATAGGACGTATCTCCTCAGTCTTTCTTTCAACAAACTCAACGCTTCCCGCGAGGACGCGAGACCGCACCAACTACAATGAGTCCAATAAAGGCCAACCCGATAATAGTACCGAACCCGCATGCGCGAAACAGTTGTGCATCCGAATTGTTGGGCCAACTTCGTTGGATGTAACAAAAAAGCAGCAGCGCTGTTAGTGACAACCAAACAACCACCACTAAAGCGCGCCGGAAAGTTCGGCCATTTGGGTTGTGGCGTGTAGCGCGAGCGGAGAATAGACAGGGTGTGGCTGCGAATTGCACAGCGCAACAGATACACGCAGAAATCGCTATCTTGGAGATTGGAAATCCCAACAACAGGTGGAAGATAGGAATAAATAAAAGCAACAGGAATGCCGTCCAGCTAAGTACAACGCCAGCCAACCAATGGGAAAGACGATCGTTGTTAAGCAGCACTCTTCCCCCAATCATGCTTACACATTTTCAAAATGCTAAAAATGGATAGCGTTCAATAAACGCTCACGCCTGTCACGCGTACGGGTCACGGAGATAGCCTTCCAGCGCGAAGTCTTCGCCGAAGCGGTGCAACTCGAAACGCTGCACGGACTGTGGCTTCCCGCGCAAGCTTTCACCCGAGATGAAGGGGACTGCGCCCTCGCCCAGAATCTTCGGGGCGTAGTAGAGGAACACCTTGTCGACTTCGCCCGACGCCAGGGCCGCGCCGTTCACCAGGGCTCCACCTTCGATGAGCAGGCTGGTGATTTCCAGTTCTCCCAGGCTGTGGATGATCGCCGCGAAGTCGGGTCGCCCTTCCGCCGTCGCCGCTATTTGCTGCACGCGAATCCCCTTTGCTCCGAGTGCCTGCCGGGTTGGTTCCTCCGCCGTCGAACACAGCACCAGAACATCGTTTTCAGCGGTCTGGATCACTCGCGACGCAGGGGGAATGCGCAAGTAAGAATCCAGGATCACGCGCAGCAGCTTTCGCCGCCGCGGCTGGCCGCTACGGTCGGTCAGCAGCGGATCGTCCGCCATCACCGTCCCGACGCCCGCCATGATCGCATCACTCTGATGGCGCAGTTGCTGCACATGAGCGCGCGCTACTGCGCCCGTGATCCAGTGGTATCCGCTGCGCGCGCCTTCGGTCGTGGACGTGGCGGAACTAAATCCCGAGCCAAATCCCAAACTAGGCTCCGCGCCCGGTTTCGTGGCGTCGGCAATTTTCCCGTCGAGCGTCATCGCCGACTTCAGCGTGACCAGCGGCTTCCCCAGCCGGATGTACTTGGCAAAACTTTCATTCAGCTTTTTGGCTTCCGCTTCGAACAATCCCACCTGCACGGCGATTCCCGACCCACGGAGTTTCGCAAATCCCTGTCCGGCCACGCGCGGATTGGGATCTTGCATGGAGCAGACCACGCGGCTGATTCCGGCCGCGATCACGGCATCGGCGCACGGTGCGGTGCGGCCCTGGTGCGAGCAGGGTTCCAGATTCAGATAGAGAGTTCCACCGCGCGCACTATTGCCGGCTTGCTCCAGCGCGATGATCTCAGCGTGCTTCACGCCGTCATAGGTGTGCGTACCCGCGCCAACTTCGCGGCCCGCGGCTTCCACTACAACCGCGCCCACCGCAGGATTCGGCGACACCAGGCCAACGCCCGCTCGCGCCATGTCGAGCGCCCTGCGCATGAATTGTTCGTCTAACAACGGCGCTTCCTTCATTCTTCTTCATCCAGTTCTGCCACCGCAGCTCCGCTCTTTCCGTGCGGAGGACGACGCAAGGGAGCGGTGCGATAGGCATAGGGATCTTCCGGTTCGGGCTTGCGGCGGAACAGCAATTTTAGGCGCTCCAGCAGTCTCCGCCAGTATGAAGGCGATTGGGGCGTTTTCGGTTGCATCGGGCGGCCCTCCTTCGATCCTCGGGTCTTCTGTTGATTCAGCGCCTGAAGGCGGATTTATTCTAAAGCGTTTTCGGCACACCTGAAGGTGTGCCCTGATACGAACCGCACTTGCACCACACGCTGCTAAGTAAACAGCGACTCCACAAACTCTCTGGCATCAAACGGCAACAGGTCGCCCGCTTTTTCGCCGACGCCCACATACCGCACCGGCAGGCCCAACTCACGCGAAATTGCGACCACGACGCCACCTTTGGCCGTGCCATCGAGCTTGGTCAGTACAATTCCCGTGACTCCCGCCGATTGCGTGAACTGCCGCGCCTGCTGCAGTCCATTCTGGCCGGTGGTGGCGTCCATCACGAGCAAAGTTTCGTGGGGCGCGCCGGGAACGATGCGTTGCGCGGTGCGCTTCATCTTTTCCAGCTCGAGCATCAGGTTCTGCTTGGTGTGCAGCCGGCCGGCCGTATCGACAATCACGTAATCGGTCTTGCGCGCGGTTGCCGCCTGCAGCGCGTCGAAGAGCACGGCCGAGGGATCGCCTCCGGCTTTCGTCTTGATCACTTCCGTGCCCGTGCGCTGTCCCCAAATTTCGAGTTGCTCGATCGCGGCCGCGCGGAAGGTATCCGCGGCGCACAGCAGCACTGTCTTGCCTTGCGCGCGGAACACCTGGGCTAATTTTCCGATGGTGGTGGTCTTACCCGTGCCATTCACGCCCACCACGATGATTACTTCCGGCGCGCCCTCCACCTTGGTGACGGGCCGGGCGCTGGTGGACGTCAGAATCGCCAGCAGTTCTTCCTTCAGCAGCCGTTTGAGCTCATTCACATCCTTGATCTGCTTGCGGTCGGCCTTGTCGCGCAGCTTTTCCAGAACCTCATGGGTGGTCGTGGTGCCGAGGTCGGCGCCGATCAGCGTGGCTTCCAGATCGTCGAGCGTGGAGCGGTCGATCTCTTTGCCGATGGAGACGACATCTTCGATGCGCTCGGCCAGGTTCTCGCGCGTGCGCGAGACGGCCTCCTTCATGCGCTCAATAAAACTTGGTTTCTTTTCTTCGTCGAGACTGCCAAAAAGGGTTTGAATCATGAGACGCCAGATAACGATTATAGGAGAATCGAGGGTGGAGAGAATTGGTAATTGTGTAAAAGGCAGTCGTTAGTCGCTGGTCGCTAGTCGTTGGCAAGCCTTTGATGCGCGATTGCTCACGGGTTCCCGACGCGAGCGACGAATAGCGAACGACCAACGACTAGCGACCAGCGACGGATTGCAGTTGTTCTTAGGAGCGCGTGATTTCGATGGTGAGAGGGTCGACGGGCGGTTGCGCGGATTGGAGCGGCGCTGCAACTGGTGGAGGCGTTTCCAGCGGGACCATCCGGGTCAGCGACCTCTGAATGCGAATGTCTCCCCGGTAAAACACGGCCATGAGCGCGGTGACCGCCTTGGGGTCGAGTCGCTGTCCCGAAAGATTTTCAATGATGCGCAGAGCTTCGACGGGATCGTGCGCCCGCTGGTACGGACGGTTCGTGGTCAGAGCGTCAAAGGTGTCCGCGACCGCAATGACGCGCGCCAGCAGCGGGATTTCGTCGCCCTTGAGACCGTAAGGATAGCCGCGTCCGTTGAGCGCCTCGTGGTGCAATTCGATTCCGGGCAGCATCTCGCGCAACTGCGGCACCGGACGCAGGAGGTTCGCGCCCTTGGTGGTGTGCGTCTTCATGATCTCGAATTCTTCGGGAGTGAGAGCGCCCGGCTTTTTGAGGATGCGATCTTCGATGCCGATTTTTCCGACATCGTGCAACTGCGCCGAGACGCGCAGGATTTCCAGAAATCCCGGGTCCAGTCCCATCTCTTTCGCGATCATCAGCGAGTATCGGGTAACGCGGTCGGAGTGGCCGCGGGTGTAGGGGTCCTTTTCGTCGACGGCGCCGGCCAGCATCTGAATCGACCCCATGAACAGATTCTTGTTTTCATCGGCGGCGCGCCGGAGGTCTTCGACGAACTGTTCCAATTCTTCCTGCATGGTGTTGAATGTGGTCGCCAGTTCGCCGATCTCGGTGCGCGTTTTCAGGTGCACGCGCTGGGAGAAATCGCCGCGCGCAATAGCCCGGCTGGACTGCGCCAGCACTTGCAGGGGGCTGGTGATGCGCCGCGCCGAGAAAATACTCAGGCCCACGCTCACAAAGACCGCGAGCCAAGCCAGCAAGCGGCCCGTGCGCTGCATCTCGTAGATGCCGCGATACGCGTCTTCGCGCGGCTTCTGCACCACGACCGCCCAATCGAGCGAAGTCACTGGGCTGTAGGTGCCCAGCATTTCAGTCTTGTTTTTGCCATCACTGATGGTGAATTCCCGGGTCGCCGCCAACTGGGCTTTCGAACCTTCGCCGACAAAACTGCGGACGATGTCGAAGTGGCTCATGTCCTGTCCGGTGGCGTATTGCGTTGTAGCGGCCGCCACCAGCCTGCCCTGGCTGTCCACGACGTAGGGCATCAATCCGGTCAGACTCACTTGCTGCAGCCGGCGGATCAGGTAATCCATATCGACCACCGACCCGATCATCCCGAGAAAGCGTTTGTCATACATGATGGGCGAGCTGACGAGCATGACGGTTCGCGCGGATTTTCCGCCGCCCACCATCAAGGGCTGGCCGCTGTAGACGCGGCCTTCGCGGGCGGCCTGATAAGCGCGCTCCAGTTCCCGCTGCAGAAAGGCGTCGGGCTCGATACGCCCGGCGGAAACTCCCTTGGCATCGGCATTGAGCAGCGTGGCATAGGCAATGTCGTTCGACGAGGAAACAAAATTTTCGAGCATGGCACGGAGCTCGGGCGTCAGGAGCATCTGGGCGTTGAGATCGTTTCCGCTCGGATTGGCCAGCATCATGACCTGAATCGACGACGACAAATTGGCCAGCATCATATGCAGCGCTTCCTGGTGCTGGGAAATGTCGTCGGCCAGCGAACGCGTGACCGTATTCTGCAACAGCATTTCGTTGGTCTTGAGGCGCTCCCGGTTCATGTTTTCGATCTGCGCCGAGTAAAAGTACATGGGAAGGACACTGATCGCCAACAGCACGCCAAGGATGACGTAAAGCAGCGGAATGCGCGCGGGAATGGGAAGCTTCAACGGCAAAAGGCAGTCCTGTCGGCCGCAGCGCGGGGGATGAGCTGGTCCGTCCTGTAGTCATTCTATGTCGGCTTCGCGCGATGACCTCAGGTGCTTAAAGTACAGTTCACCATTACGGAAGTACCCACACATTGGTGACCCTTGGTTGGGGCAGCGCCTGACAACCCGAGATGCCTCTGCGGTCTGGGGCGCTGCGAGCGCAATGTTATGATCCTACCGTGAAACGCATCCCGTCTTTAGACGGACTCCGCGCCATCTCCATCAGCTTGGTGGTGGTCGGCCACATGGCCCATTCGGGACACGCGCCACGGTTCTTTTCGCAGTATGCCAATCTGGGCGTACGGATTTTCTTCGTAATTTCTGGTTATCTCATTACGTCAATATTGCTGGCGGAGCACGCTCGCACTGCCACCATCAGTTTGCGCGACTTCTATATCCGCCGAGCCTACCGGATTTTTCCCGCAGCCATGTGTTTCATCTTGGTCGTCGTCTTACTTTATTGGAACACCCTGCGCTGGTACGACATCGGCGCTGCGCTTTTCTATCTCGTGAATTTCGATTTCGTTCACCCGTGGATCATCGCGCATTTGTGGTCCCTCAGCTTGGAGGAGCAGTTTTACTTCCTGTGGCCCAGCGTTCTCAGGAAGTGGTACCGGCATCGCATGATCATTCTGTGGGCCATGATTCTAGTTGCTCCAATCGCCAGGGCCGTTTTGTACTATTTCAAGGTGGAGGACGGTGGCTATGGAAATTTGCTGACGGTCGGCGACAATCTCGCTACTGGCTGCTTGCTGGCAATGGTGGGCCCGCGCCTGCTGGACGTTCGATGGAAGGCGGCTGCCCTGATGCTCGTTGCGGTAGTGTTGATCCCTCTCTACGATGCCGATAGCCGACTGCGCACTCTGTTCGCGCTCTTCGTTCTGTCTCCGATCCTCCATTTCTCCATTGCCGGAATCCTCGCCCACGTAGTGCGGCATCCATACCGACTCCTGAACCTTGCGCCAGTCGTCTGGCTCGGAAACATCAGTTACAGCCTTTATCTTTGGCAACAGCCTTTTTTCGATCCCTCCTCTTCTTCACGATACGGCGTGTTGGGGGCCGTAGGCTTGGCCTGCGCCTCCTACTATCTGGTTGAAAAACCGATGCTGCGCGTACGGGAACGCATGTTCACGAGTTCCAAGTCCCGAGCGACGACGATCGCTGCCTGATCGCGCATGGGAGCGCCGCACCCTTGGCTGATCACCCGCGTTTGACAATCGGGCAGGAAGCGCCAGTCGCGAGAGTGGGCAAATAGCCTCGCGACCGCAGCCGACAGTGCCGGTCTATAATTAAGCCAGTCGGCCCGGGGTGCTGCATGCGGTTCTTCCACGTTTGCTCCGTTGGTTATCGGCGGTTGACGATCCTTCTGGTCTTGTCCGCGGTGGTGCTCGCCGAGAATACTCCGCCCCCGAGAATTTCCAAGCAAACACGGGAGCAGATTGTCCACGCCTTCAATGCGGAACTGGTTTACATCCACACCAGTTTTCCGATGGGGAAGACTGGATTGAAACTCAAGAACGGAACCGTCAGCCCGAGCGGCGCTGAACTGCAACAGTTGATGGCGCTTTGGGGACCAGCGGCGAAAGCCGGCGACCGCGCCCGCATCAGCAACATCGTCATCAAGGGGGACTACATACGCTTTGAGATTAACGGCGGTCCCGTCAAGAAGCCGAAGTGGTACCAGCGCATCGAAATTGGAGGCCCGAACGCAAGCGGGCCGATTGTGCCATCGGATGCGAACGCCAACGCCCGCGGTTCTTTCGTGGATCTCTACTTCGACAAGTATGTTCCGGAGATTACCGGGCCGGAGCTGAAGCAGTTGCTGCGACCGGTGTTTGATTTCGATGCCAAGTCCGCGCTGGATGCTTATCTGGAGACGGTTTCTCCGCAGGTCAAGGAAGCCATCAAGAATCATCACGTGCTGGTGGGAATGAACCACGACATGGTGATGTATGCCAAGGGACGTCCGCCAAAGAAAGTGCGCGAGACGGCCAACGAAGTTGAGTATGAAGAATGGATCTACGGCACGCCTCCGCAAGATGTGGATTTTGTGCGTTTCGTGGGCGACGAAGTGGTGCGGGTCGAGACCATGAAGGTGGACGGCCAGAAAATCGTGCGTACCGAAAAGGAAGTTGACCTGGGCGCGCCCACCGTCGCTAAGAAACAGGAAGAACGTCCCGCGAACGCGCCCACGCTAAGGCGTCCCGGAGAAGAGATGCCGGAGTCGACCCCCGCCGTCAACCCTTCAAGCGTGCCGCCGCTGGGGGCGCCGCAGCCGACCGGCCCGGACACAAATCCTCCGCCGAACTGGGATCGTCCTTCGTAGGGCGATTGATGTGGAATGTGAACGGGCGCTTCCGGGCGGGGCAGCGGACTTAGGAAGGGGCAGCGGTATTCCCGGCTAGACGCAAGGACCGCTGGGAAGCCAGGAACCTCCATCGCTCGTGCAGCCAGGCGGGACATGCAAGACTGGCGACGGTTGCCAGGGCCAGGAGCACTTGCCATGCCGGAGAGAGTGTGCCCCACGAATCCTGAAAGCTGAATGCGCCGTAAGACACGAGGATTGACCACGCAAACACCTGAAGCGAGTGTCTGCCGAAATAACGCAGCAATCGAAAGCCGGACAGCCCCTGCACCTTCTCATCCACCGAGCGCGGTATGTACCAAAGGATGTAAGCGTAAGCCGCGAAATTGATGAGGCGCAAGGGGTGATTCCTCGTCTTCCAATCCGTGAGCGCGGCTCTGACGTCGATTAACGAGAGATTCGGGAAAAGCACGTTCTGATGGCGGGCCAGGAAAAGCAGGGACACCACGACGATGCAGAAGCCAAGCAGTGCTCTCGAATGCGGAATCGAAGAACGGAGTCCGGCAACCTTGAGATAGCCAACGTGAGCTCCAGCGATAAAGAAGATCTGCCAAGCCAGGACGTTAAAGGTTCCGAGTTGAAGCCATGGCGGGTTGTGCGCCGGACCTCCGATTCCCCATTGTGCAGAGAGCCATAACGCGATGCTGCCCGCCCAGATCAGTGAGGCACGCCCCCTTGCCATTTGCTGCAACAGCCACGGGAGCAGGAGCATGAAGCCCGCGTACATGGGGAGGATGCTGTAATAGCGTGGCTGGTAGATCAGCACTGCTCCATGCCACCAGGCTTGCCAGAAATCCGGGAATTGCCTGCCGATTTGCCAGCCGCCGCACAGGGCTCCAAGCAGAGCCAAGGTGTAGAGCAGAAGATGAGTGAGATAGATGTCGCGTGCTCGATGCCAAGCGCGGCGCCGAGCGGCCTCCAACCCCTGGTTGACGAAAATGCTCCCGTACGCCCATCCGCTCACCAGTCCCGAGAGGAACACAAAGCCCTCGGCAGCGGAGACAAAACCAAGCCCCCCGTCGCTGAGGCGTCGCAGGGGATTGTGGGGCAAGTGGTCAACCATCATCACCACCAGGAAAAGGCCGCGCAGAGTGTCAACCCGCAGGTCGCGTCGCGTCGACGTCATGCCTCTGTTGGCGGTGATTGTCCCCACTGCCGAGCCTGCGACAACCGCACCCGCCCCACCGGTCTCGACGACCGTCACCGAGGCGTCCAGGGTGGTGGGTGTTGCCTCCGGGTTCGCTAGCACGGGTTCAGGCGCCGGTTCGCGGTAGGTTTGGAACATAGCTGCCCGGAATTTCTTTTGTGGTTCAAAACGACACTGAGCATACACCCGTTTTACGGTTCTGGCGGTTACCGCTGTAACCCTCGCTCATGATACGGCCCACGTTATGTCTGCTGGGTAGTTGCCTGGTCTTCCTGGTCTCGACCTTCTCCACCTGACCTTCTAAACTGTAGGTGTGAAGATCGCTTTGGGCCAGATCAACCCCACCGTCGGGGATTTCTCCGGCAATGCTGCCAAGATCATCCAGTTTGCGCTGCAGGCGCGGAGCGCTGGCGCTGGGCTGATTCTGTTTCCGGAACTCGCCGTTTCCGGCTACCCGCCGCTCGATCTGGTTGAAAGGCCTTCGTTTGTGGCGCGCAGTCGTGCGACTGTCGAGAGGATTGCCGCGGAAACGCAGGGCATTGCCGTGATCTGCGGGACGGTAACGCCGGCCGAAGCGGACTCGGGCAAGAAAGTGATGAACTCCGCCGCCCTGCTGCGCGAGGGGTGCATTGACTTCATACAGTCGAAAATGCTGCTGCCCACCTATGACGTTTTCGACGAGATGCGCAACTTCGCTCCCGCCAAGAGTCAGCAACTGTTCAGTTTTTGCGGCAAGCAGATGGCGTTGACCATTTGTGAAGATGCCTGGAACGACAAGCGCTTCTGGAACCGGCGGCTGTATGGCATCGATCCGGTCGAAGAACTGGTGCGCGTCGGCGGGAACTTCGTGCTCAACATTTCCGCGTCGCCGTTTTGGCTGGGCAAGCGCGAACTGCGCCGCGACATGTTGGCGGCCATCGCACAGAATCAGAAAGTTCCGGTTGCGATGGTGAACCAGGTCGGCGGCAATGACAGCCTGGTGTTCGACGGATCGAGCCTGGTGATTGCGCCCGATGGACAAGTGATCGCGCAAGGGAAGTCGTTCGAGGAAGACCTGATTTATTTTGACTCCCAGACGCTGATCGGAGACATGCACGCGCAGATCGCGGGTGAAGAAGCCAGCGCGTATGAAGCGCTGGTGCTGGGCACGCGGGACTATGTGCACAAATGCGGCTTCCAGCGGGCGATCATCGGACTTAGCGGCGGCATCGATTCCGCGCTGACCGCGTCGATTGCGGCCGATGCGCTCGGCCCGGAGAACGTCATCGGCGTCGGCATGCCCGGGCCGTACTCCTCGCGAGGCTCGATTGATGACGCGCGGGAACTCGCCCACAACCTCAAGGTTCGCTTCGAACTGCTCTCCATCAACGACATCTACCAGGCTGCGCGCCAGACGCTTGCGCCCGTGTTTGCCGCGATGCCGCCCGACGTGACCGAAGAAAACATTCAGGCCCGCGCTCGCGGATTGCTGCTGATGTCGCTGTCGAACAAGCTGGGCGCATTGGTACTATCGACCGGCAACAAGAGTGAATTGGCCGTCGGCTATTGCACGCTGTATGGCGACATGGTGGGTGGGCTGGCGGTGATCTCGGATGTGCCGAAGACGCTGGTGTATCGCCTGAGCGCGTACGTGAACTCGCGGCGCAAAGTGATCCCGGAGGCGACCATCGAGAAGCCGCCGTCGGCGGAATTGCGGCCGGATCAGAAGGATTCGGATTCACTTCCTCCTTATGAAGTGCTCGATGCGATTCTTGAGGATTTCGTCGAGGAGTCGTGCTCGGCGGAACAGATTGCCCGCGTTCACAACTTCGATTTGGATCTGGTACGGCGGGTGATACGGATGGTGGAACGCAGCGAGTACAAGCGGCAGCAAGCCGCACCCGGTATCAAGATCTCAGCCAAGGCGTTCGGATATGGGAGAAGGTTCCCGATCGCGGCCAAGGCGGAAGTGTAGCGCCCTCTTATTATCGAATTGTCATCCCGAGCGAAGCGAGGGATCTGTAGTTCGCTGCAAAATGCAGATCCCTCGCTTCGCTCGGGATGACAAAATCTGCTGGGTTGAAGTCTGGTGAATTGAAATTTGGTGGATTGAAGTCTGTTGAATTAATGACAACGCCGGCTGTTTTTGTAACAATCGAATTCCACTTGAATTTCACAATATGACAATCATGCATCGCACACTGCTCGCTGTTCTTTTGTTGTCCGGCATGGCCATCGCTCAAACCAAGCCCACTCTACAGACCAGGCCGGCAGCCAAGCCCGCGGCCACTTCGACCGCCGCGGTGTCGACGACTCTCCCCAGCGAAGACACGGTCAACTCGTTCCTGTTCCAGATGTTTGGCTACGATGCAACCATCACTTGGAAGGTGGGAGAGATTCGCCCTTCCGAGGTGCCCGGACTGGCGGAGGTTTCGATTGTCGTCACCAACGCCCAGGGTTCGAACCCGAATCGGTTGCTGGTGAGCTCCGATGGCAAGCATGCTATCACGGGTGAAATCCTGCCCTTCGGCGCGAAGCCATTTGACGATGCCCGCGCCAAGCTGGAAAAGGGCGTGAACGGCGCCGCCAAGGGTCCCGAGAAGGCGGCGGTGACGATTGTCGAATTCAGCGATATGCAGTGCCCGCACTGCGCGAAGGCCGCGGCCACGATCGATCAACTGCTGGCGCAGGAGCCCGAGGCCCACTTCATTTTTCAGAATTTCCCGCTGCCCATGCACAACTGGGCAGCGAAGGCGGCCGGCTACGTCGATTGCGTGGGGCGCGCTTCGGCGGGGCATCCTGCGAATGACGCCGTCTGGAAATTTATTCAGAAGACGTTTGACGAGCAGGCCAATATCACGGAGGCCAACGCCGATGAGAAGCTGAAGGCCATCGCAACCGCATCGGGCGCGAACGCCGACGAGATCGCCGCCTGCGCCGTCAAGCCCGATACCAAGGCCAGAATCGATGCCTCCCTTGCGCTGGGAAAATCGGTGAGCGTGAATGCCACACCGACGCTGTTCATCAATGGACGGAACGTGCCCGGCGGGGCGCCCGTCGATGTGTTGAAGAAGATTGTGGACTTCGAGGCAAGCCAGAAATAGATCGGGTGATCGGGTCATCTAAAGTCAAGAGCTCTTGGGTTTAAGGTTTTCGATGACCCGATGGTCCGATCACCCGATTTCTTACTTTCCCATCCAGATTTCCGGCGCTTCGGTGCGTTCTGAGCTGCGGACAACGTAGGGCGTGATCAGGATCAGCAACTCGTCGTCCTCTTCCTGCTTCGTGTTCTCGGACGTGAGGACGCCGAAGCCCGGGATCGCGGAGAACAGAGGCAGCCCGCTCAGGCTCTTCTGGTCGGACTGGGTGATCATTCCCGCCACGGCCGCCGGCTCCCCTTCCTTCAGCAGGATTCCGCCCTTATACTCGCGATTCAAGATGATCGGAATGCCATTTGTGCTTACGCTTCCCAAAGTGCGGAATTGGAGCTCGAGCTCGAGGGCTACGTCCGAGTTGTTGTGAACCAGCGGTTTCGCCTTGAGCGTGAGTCCGATGTCCTCATAACTGACGGAAGGAAAAGCCGCAGTGTACGACTGGTTTCCGAGAACCTGCGAGATGGCGGAGCTGTTGTAAATCGGCGCAAAGGTGCCGTTCAGGATGGGATAGCGCTGTCCCAGCTTAAAGGTGGCGTCCTTCTCCTGGGAAGCGCGCAGGGTGACGTGGTCGAGCTCGCGGACGGAACTCTCATTCATGGTCAGCGTGGCGGACAAGTGATCGAGGCTAAGCCCCATAAAAGTAAGTCCGCCGCCGAAGGTCGCCAGGGGCTGGCTGAAAATCGAATTCTGCTGGCTTTGCAATTGTGCAAGCAGCGCGGCGATGGACTGATTGCCGGCCTGGTTGATGCCGCCAGAGGCAATGAGCTGGTTGACCAGGGATTGCAGGCTTTGTCCGCCGAGAGCCACGAGCGCAGCCGCCGGAATGTTGAAGAGATTGAAATTGTCGGGGACGTGCAAGCCGATGGTCCGCGCGTAAGTGTGGTTTATCTGGAAGACTTTCAGATCGAGCATCACTTCGGGCCGGGAGCTATTCATTTGCCCGAGAAACTGAGTTGCGGCTTCCAGCGCAGCCTGCGGTCCACGCACCGTGATGATGCTCGACGCCACGTTAAGGCTCACGAACTTGAACTCAAATAAAGCTTTCAGCGAGTTCATCAGCTCGTTCAACTCCTGAGTAGTGCCGCCGCCAGAGACATAAAACGAGCGCAGGCCCATGCGGTCATAAAGGCGGTGGTTCTCGGGGTTCTCAACGCAAGCAAAAAGGACGGTGTCTTCCAGCGCCACGGTGAAGCTCTTGGTGGCCGCGGAGGCCGCGCGCATAGCGGTGGCGAAGTCCGCATTCTCGATGTCGAAGCGCACGTGGCGGGTGGGGAAGTTATCGTCGAACACCACCGTCAGCCCGAAGCTGGCGGCGACGGCGGTGAGCAGTCCACGCGAATCGCCGCGGTAGTGGATGTCATGGCGCTCGTCGATCGGTTTGGCGACGAGCGCGTCGGCGCTGGCGACCACTTGCGGCGGACTCGCGGCGCGCACCGGCACGGGCCCCAAGGCGTCGTTGATGCGCTGCTCGGCGAATTCGTTCTGCGGATCGAGATTGATCGCCGCGCGAAACTCCGCCAGCGCCTCCACTTGCCGGCCAGCCAGTAAGTCGCTGTTGCCGTGCTCCAGATGCAGCCCAGCCAGATGTTGCCGGGTCATTTCGCGGGCCGTTAAGTACTCCACGTTTTGCGGAACGAGGCGGGCCGCTTCCTCAAATTCGTAGAAGGCCTGGTCCAGATTCTGCGATTTCTCCAGCTTGAGGCCGCGCGCGAAAGCCTGGCGAGCAGCTTTCAGGTCCTTCTTCGGACCGTGGCAGACGGGCGTGCCGGCGGAATTGGAGCAGAGCGGTGGCGCAGCGGCTTGGGGAGTGTCCGCGGCCAAACACACTCCGGCAAGCAACAAAACAATTCCCGCTGGCAGCCATCGCATATTACTTACTATAGAATGCCTGGCGGCCGCTGTCTTGCAAGAGAAATACTCGGGAGGGCCAGTCGACGGTCGTTGGTCGTTGGTCGTTCGTCGTTGGTCTTTTGTCCTCCGCCGGCTCAAGGCCATCTTTCTTCTTTTGCGGAATCCGATTCGCTGGCACCCAGCAGCTAGCGGCCAACGACCAATGACTCGGGCCTAGCTCCGCAGCATCAGCCGTTCCATGCGGGTGGCGCGGCCGGTCTGGTCATCGCACTCGACCAGCACGGCGCACAGGCGGACGTCGCCGTTGGCCGCTTCGAAGCGCGCCGGCATCCCGCTGAGAAATCTCTCGATGACTAATTCTTTCTTCACCCCAATGACGCTGTCGTAGGGTCCCGTCATCCCGACGTCGGTGATGTAAGCAGTGCCCTTGGGCAAGACAATCTCATCCGCCGTGGGAACGTGCGTGTGGGTGCCAACGACGGCGGTGACGCGCCCGTCGAGATACCATCCGAAGGCAATTTTTTCGGACGTGGCCTCGGCATGGAAATCGACAAACACAATTCTCGATTTGATCTGTTCCAGAAGACGATCGGCGTAGCGAAAGGGATCGTCGCTCGAGCCCATGAACACGCGTCCCTGAAGGTTAACGACGGCGTACCCGATGCCGTTCTTTTGGCCTTCGTACACTCCCCAACCGGGCAGGTTCGGCGAGAAATTTGCCGGCCGCAACAAGCGGCGCGCCGGACTGTGGGGGTTGCCGTCCGCCATGTGGAAGTATTCGATGATCTCGCGTTTGTCCCAGACGTGATTTCCGGTGGTCATCACGTCAATGCCCAGATCGAAAAGCTCTTCCGCCAATGGAGGCGTGATTCCGAAGCCAGCCGCAGCATTTTCGCAATTGGCGATGACGAGATCGACGGCGTGCTGCTGTCGTAGTTCGGGTAGGCTCTCTCTTACGATGGTCCGCCCTGGGCGTCCAAAAATGTCACCGATAAAAAGAATCTTCAAGATCAGGTCTCAGGTTTTAGGTGTCAGGTCTCAGGCAACGCTGCTCGCGGTCAAGCGCATGCCAACGTTCGATGTTATCACGCTGAAAACTGGCCACTGGCTACTGGCTGCTGATTTCAGCCGTCTTCAGAAAATCGTAATTTCCCGACGGGTTCAGGCTGAGGTCCTGCACCCGCCGCGTGTGCACGAGCACATTATCGAAGTACCACAGATTGATCGAGGGCACATCTTGCGCCAGGATTTCCTGAACCTCGGCGTACAGCCTTTTGCGAACATTCTGATCGGTCTCGCGGCGTGCCTGGTCGATCAAGCTATCAACGCGCGGGTTGGAATAGAAGCCGCGGTTCCTTCCCGCGGGAGGAAAGTTGCGGGCGTGGAAAACCGTGTCAAAAATGTCGGGGTCTTCGTTACCGCCAACCCAGCGCAACGAATAAAACTGGAAGGCGCCACTGGTGACATCAGCCATAAACGTGGCGAACTCAAACGTGCGAAGATCCAGCGCAATCCCCACATCGCGCAACTGCTGCTGCAAAACGGCCGCCAGCAATCGCGTGCTCTCCTCGGTCGAAGTCTTCATCGTCAGATGAAAGCGCACGCCGTCTCGCAAACGATAGCCAGCCGCGTCGAGGATTTGCCGCGCTTTTTCTGGATTGTAAGTGAATCCGGTTGTGCTGGGAGCATACGCCCAACTCTGGACCGGCAGGATACTCGATGCGGGCTGCGCCAAGCCGCGCCAGATGTATTCGAGAAGCGGGCCGCGGTCAATCGCGCAGGCAATCGCCTGCCGGACGCGCACATCGCGGAGCACCGGGTCGCGAAGATTGAAACCAATGTAAGCGAGGATCGTTCCGGGCCCGCGCTCGATCCGCAGGTTCGGCTCGCGCTCGAGCGCCACAACCGTGTCTGGCGTTAAGGCATTGATGGCGACATCGGCGCTGCCCTTGCGCAGTTCAAGCGCGCGCGTCGTCGCATCGGGCACGACCGTGAAGCGCACGCGAGAAAGGTGAGGCTTCGTCCCCCAGTATCGGTCATTACGCTCCAAGATGACTTCCTTGTCCTGTTCCGCACTCACAAACTTGAAAGGCCCGGATCCAATCGGCGTCCGTGTCATTTCGCCGAGAGCACCGTAGGGAACAATGCCGATCGCGCCTTCCGAGAGATTCCACAGCAAACTCGCGTAGGCTTCTTTCAGATGAAAGACCACCGTGAATTCATCGGGCGTTTCGATGTGATCCACAAAACGGTAGGTCGCAGTTTTTGTGCTGCGAATCTTGCCTTGGAGCAAGGAATCGAAAGTCCACTTCACATCGCGCGAGGTCAGCGAACGCCCGTCGTGAAGGGTCACGCCGTGATGCAAATGGAAGACGTAGGTGAGTGGATCGGGAACCTCCCAACTCTCGGCCAGTCCGGACTGAACGTTGAGGTGCTCGTCGCGCGTCAGCAGCGCGTCAAAGATAAGCTCGTCAATGCGCTCCGATTGCGCATCGAGGCCCACCCGCGGATCAAGGTCGGTGGGACTGCTCTCGATAATCAT
>Ga0182014_10002029_pt1 | contig 26166 bp, 24 predicted proteins | sample 612S2DmetaG_FD_120489 | JGI IMG/M metagenome (GOLD analysis project Ga0182014, IMG submission 120489) | Permafrost microbial communities from Stordalen Mire, Sweden - 612S2D metaG | ecosystem: Environmental > Terrestrial > Soil > Wetlands > Permafrost | place: Sweden: Stordalen | collected... | reverse complement strand
TGCGGTCGGCGTTCCACAATTGCAGCAGCAGATTGCCCATGATCTGCCGGGTCTGGGCGTCGAGCGGCCCGAACGGCTCGTCCATCAACAGGATTTTGGGATCGCGGATCAGCACCTGCGCCAGCCCGACGCGCTTGCGCTGGCCGCCCGACAGCATGTGCGGATAGCGGTTGCCGAACGCCCCGAGGCCGACCGAGGTGAGCCAGGCCTGCGCACGCTGCAGCGCCTCGGCGCGCGGCGTGCCCCGGACCTCGAGCCCGATGGCCACATTGTCGATCGCGGTCTTCCAGGGAAACAGCGCATCGGCCTGAAACAGGTAGCCCGCCTCCCGGTTGAGGCCGGCCAGCGGCGCATCGAAGATCCTGACCGTGCCCGAGGCCGGCTTCAGCAGGCCGGCGGCAACGTTCAGCAAGGTCGATTTTCCGCACCCGGTCGGGCCGACGATGGCAACGAACTCGCCATGCGCGATCCGCAATGTCGCCTTCTCGACCGCAGTGTAGAGGCGGCCGTCGGCGAGGCGGAACGCCACCGTCGAATCGTCAAGCGCGACCGCCATCGGCTGTGTCGTGTCCACCCCTGTCCCCTCCCGGTGCGGATGATGGCTTAGCGCCTTGGGGGGACAAGTTCAACGAAGTGGTGCAACATGGTCCTCCAACCCGCGCAGGTCTTCACCCTCCCCTGGAGGGGGAGGGTCGCCGCGAATGAAATGAGCGGCGGGGTGGGGTGACGGTCTCTCATATCGACAGGTGTCCGAGTAGAGAGATCACCCCACCCCGTCTCACATTCCGCTACGCTCCATGTGAGCCGACCCTCCCCCTTCAGGGGAGGGTAAGAGGCCGTAACCCGGGTCGAGCCGAACCGAATGCAACATGCCCCCCTGATCGCCTTCGCGCATGTCGGCAAGCGTTTTGACGGCGGTCGCGGCGCGAGCCCGGTGCTGGCGGTGGACGACGTCTCGCTCGACGTCGCCGAGGGTGAATTCCTCGCCATCGTCGGCGGCTCCGGGTCCGGCAAGACCACGTTGCTGCGGCTGGCCAACCGCCTGATCGAGGCCGATTCCGGCCGCATCACGATCGAGGGCGAGGACATCAGCGCCGTCGATCCGGTCGCGCTGCGCCGCCGCATCGGCTATGTGTTCCAGAGCGGCGGGTTGTTTCCGCATTTCAGCGTCGCCGGCAATATCGGGATCACGCCGAAACTGTCGGGCACGCCGGCAGCGGAGATTTCGGCGCGAGTGGACGAACTGCTCGACCTGGTGCGGCTCGACCGCGCGCAATACCGCGACCGTTTTCCCCATGAGCTTTCCGGCGGAGAGCGCCAGCGCGTCGGCGTCGCCCGCGCGCTCGCGGCACGCCCGAAGATCGTGCTGATGGACGAACCGTTCGGCGCGCTCGATCCCCTCACCCGCGACGCGCTCGGCGACGACTATCGCGCGCTGCACGACAAACTCGGCCTCACCACGGTCATGATCACCCACGACATGACCGAGGCCATCCTGCTCGCCGACCGCGTCGCGGTGATGCGCGCCGGCCGGCTGCTGGCGCAGGGCACGCCGGCGCAGCTTTCGAACAGCACCGACGCTTACGTCGGCGAACTCCTGCGCACGCCGCGGCGGCAGGCCGAGCGGCTCAACGCGCTGCTGCCGCGGGATGGCGCGGCATGAGCCTGTTTTCCGATCCGCGCTGGAGCGAGGCGCTTTCGCATCTCACCGACTATCTCGGCAACCATGTCCGCGTCAGCATCGCGGCACTGGCGCTCGGGCTGGTGGTCGCGCTGCCGCTCGCGATCGCGGCGCGGCACCGCCCGCTGCTGCGCGGCGCGCTGCTCGGCCTTGCCAGCATCGTGCAGACGGTGCCGGGCCTGGCGCTGCTGGCGCTGTTCTATCCGCTGCTGCTGGCGCTGGCGGCGCTGTCGCTGGCCTGGTTCGGCTTCGGCTTTTCCGCGTTCGGCTTTCTGCCGGCGGTGCTGGCGCTGGCGCTCTATTCGATGCTGCCGGTGCTGCGCAACACCATCACCGGGCTGGACGGCGTCGACGCTGCGATCCTCGAGGCCGCGGAGGGAGTCGGCATGACGCCGCGGCAGTCGCTGTGGCAGGTCGAACTGCCGCTGGCGCTGCCGGTGATGATGGCGGGTATCCGCACCTCGGCGGTGTGGGTGATCGGCACCGCGACATTGTCGACCCCGATCGGCCAGACCAGCCTCGGCAATTACATCTTTGCAGGCCTGCAGACCCAGAACTGGGTGTTCGTGCTGTTCGGCTGTCTTTCCGCCGCGGTGCTGGCGCTCGCGATCGATCAGTTGCTGGCCCTGATCGAGACCGGGCTTCGCCTGCGCAGCCGGCTGCGCGTGGCGCTCGGCGGGATCGGCATCGCGGCGCTGGTCGCGGCAACGCTGGTGCCCGCGGCGGCGCGTTCTCAGGCGGGCTATGTCGTCGGCGCCAAAACCTTCGCCGAACAATATGTGCTGTCCGCGCTGCTGGCGCAGCGGCTGCGCGCGGCGGGGTTTTCCGCCACCACCCGCGAAGGCCTCGGTTCCAACGTGATCTACGATGCGCTGGTGAGCGGCGATATCGACGTCTACGTCGACTATTCCGGCACGCTGTGGGCCAACCAGTTCCACCACAGCGACATCCCGCCGCGCCGGCAATTGCTGCAGGAATTGCAGGCGACCCTGGCGCAGCGACAGGTGACGCTGCTCGGCGAGCTCGGTTTTGAAAATGCCTATGCGCTGGTGATGCCGAAGAAGCGCGCCGAGGCCCTCGGCATCCGCTCGATCGCCGATCTCGCCGCGCATGCCGGGACTCTGTCGATCGCCGGCGACTACGAATTCTTTTCGCGGCCGGAATGGGCCGGGCTCCAGAAGGCCTATGGGCTGAAATTCCGCAGCCAGCGGCAGATGCAGCCGGATTTCATGTATGCGGCGGTCGCGTCTGGCGAGGTCGATGTGATTGCGGGCTATACCTCGGACGGGCTGATCGCCAGATACGACCTGGTGGTGCTGGACGATCCCGGCCATGCCATCCCGCCTTACGACGCGATCGTGCTGCTGTCGCCCCGGCGCGCGGATGACCAGGCACTGCGCGCCGCGCTGCAGCCGCTGCTCGGCAGGATCGACATCGCAGCCATGCGCGCGGCCAATCTGCGCGCCGCCGGCGGCGACGGCGCCTCCTCGCCGACCGCGGTGGCGCGCTGGCTGTGGGAGAGAATCGGCGGGCAGTAGAGCCGGATCGCACGATTTGGAACGGCTCGCCTGCGTGGTATAGCGACCTTAAGGACATTCAACATCGTCGATGAAGGAAAAGACCTGCCGATGACATCTGTCGATCGCGCCATTCGCGGCGTTTCCCTCGCGCTATCCCTGACCGTGCTGGCGCTGTCGATGCTGGCCTCGAACGGTGCGGCCTCGGCGGCCGGCTATCCGGACAGGCCCGTGCGCGTCGTGGTGCCCTTTGCGGCCGGCGGCGTCGCCGACATCACCGCGCGCATCGTCGCCGACAAGCTCGGAAGCAGGCTCGGGCAGCGGTTCTACATCGAGAACCTGCCCGGCGCCGGCGGCATCGCCGCGGCGCGCGCCGTGATCTCGGCCCGAGCGGACGGCTATACGCTGGCGCTGCTGACCAACGGCACCGCGGTCAGCGTCTCGCTGTTCGATAAATTGCCGTTCGACCCGCTGCGGGATTTCGCACCGGTTTCCAGCCTCGGCTTTTTCGATTTCATCCTCGCGACCGGTGCAGATTCCCCATTCAAGACGCTCGGCGATTTCATCGCCGCGGCGCGGGCAAAACCGGGGACGCTGAATGTCGGGACCGTCAATGTCGGCAGCACCCAGAACCTGTCGGCCGAACTGTTCAAGACCGCAGCCGGGATCGATTTCGCCATCGTCCCCTACCGGGGCACGCCCGAAGTCGCGGTGTCGCTGCTGCAAGGCAATATCGCCCTGATGATCGATAGTTACGCATCGATCAAGGGCAACCTGGCGGAAGGAAAAATCCGCTCCCTGGCTTCGTCGGGCCCGGTACGCTCGGCGAGCACGCCTGACGTCGCCACCGCCCGGGAAAGCGGCGTCGCCGATTACGATGTGGAGTCCTGGAATGCGCTGTTTGCGCCGGCGGCCACGCCGCCCGACGTCGTGAACACGCTCAACGGCGCGCTGCAGGAGGTCCTCGCCGACGCCGATGTCAAACAGCACCTGCTCGAACTCGGCATCGAGGCCAGGGCCAGCACGCCGCAGGAAATCGCAGGCCGGCTGAAATCCGACATCGACAAGTGGCGGAAGGTGATCGAGAAGGCCGGCATCCAGAAGCAATAGCCCAGCGCCGACGCGCCTGGCCGGTCATCGCTAGACCGGCTTGCGATAGACGTCCTTGGTGGCGAGCAGGCCGTCGCGGAACGTATAGCACTCGATGCCGCGCTTCTCCCGCGCCTCGCCATTGTCGCGCACCGTCTCGCTGACGCGGAACGTCATGAAGGTCGCCTCATCGGCGTGGTGGTAGACCACTTCGTGGAAACGCTGCGCCGAGAAGCGCGCCTTCTGCTCGGCGAGATGCGCGCGGATGGCATCGGGGCCGGCCAGCGCCCTGGTGGTGGCGAGACCGTCGTGAAAGCTCCACAGGAAATCCGGCGTGACCACCCGGTAGAGCGCGTCCATGTCGGCCCTGAACAGCGCGCGGGCAAACCCCTTGAGCAGTTCGTCGCGCGCATCCGGCGAAGGGATCATGTGCCTCTCACCCGCCCGGCTTGTCGACCGCGGCGCCGCTTTCGGCCCAATCCTTGAAGGCGCCAGCGTTGTAGACCTGGTCGTAGCCCATGTCCTTGAGCAGCTTGCCGGCAAGCGCCGCGCGCCCGCCGGATGCGCAATACAGGATGACGGTCTTGTCCTTCGCGAAATTCTTGTCGTGCGCGGGTGAATCGGGATCGGCGCGGAATTCCAGCATGCCGCGCGACACATGCAAGGCGCCCGCGACCTTGCCGCTGGTCTCGACCTCCGGCGCTTCGCGCACGTCGACCACCAGCGTATGACCCTTGCCGATCAGCTCGGCCGCCTGTGCCGGCGTGATCTTCGGCACGGCGGCGTTGGCCGCTTCCATCAATTGCTTCAGGCTTGTCGCCATCCGGGCCTCCTCTTTTTTGTCTCGACGCGTTTGCGCTTCATCTTACAACAGCAACCTCGGCGACGCAGGAAAGCGCCTGCGCGAACAGCGGCCCGAAATCCGTGGCCCGATCCAGGCAAGCGACGAGGCCCGAGGCCGGCATCGCCGGATTTCCGCAATAGATGCGCATGAAATCCACCGCCAGCGCGGTTTTTCGCTCCGGCGTCGCCTCTCGCCAGCCGGCCCGGTCCAGATAGAGCAGCGCGCCGGCCGGCGGGTCGGACGCCAGTCCAGCGCCGTCACCGGCGCGCGCGCCGGCGGATGCGAGCGCCAGCACGAGTGCTGCAGCAGGCATGACCGGCAACCGCTTCATTTCGCGGCCGCATCGACCGGCGGCACGTCGAGCGCCGGGCTTCGGTCAAAGAAATTGAATGGCCGCAGCCGGAAGCCGTGCCAGAGCCCCGGCATCGCCGGCCAGTCCTCGGCCCGCGGCACGTGCCGGAACCCGATCGTGTACCAGAGCACGAGATCGCGGCCGTCGATCGGACGGTGCGCGCTCACCCATTTCGGCAGGCCGTCGGCTTCCGGGTTCTCGTTGGGATAGGGGCCGGCAGCGAAGCGCTCGCCCGGCGCATAGGCGCTCGACCACAGCGTATAGGCTGAAAACCCCGCGCGAACCTGGACCGGATCGTCCGGCGCCAGGATCGAGGTGTCGGTATGTCCCGGCAACAGCTGGTAGCCGGTGGGATAACCCAGCGCGTTCTTGCGGCCGGCGCTCTCGACGCGGAATTGCGCGGCGCCGAGCGGCGTCGTCACCGGCCCTTCCGTCGCCATCGGCCGGCTCTCGATCTGCCAGAGGCTGCGCCGCGGACCGACTGGAGCGATCCGGCGCGGCACGATGCGATCCTCGACCAGCCGGTTGTCGGTGCCGTCGACGTCCATGTCGATCCGGAACACCATGTAGTGATCGTGATTGACGGCCAACAGCCGTTTCGCGATCAGCGTGCCATAGGCAGTGTCGGCCGCCGCGGTCGGATCGGCCAGCGTCGAGGACGCCACCCCCTTGGTGGCGTCGATGCCGTAGGCGCCGAGCTTGACGTCGATGTCACCGGCACGGTCGAACACATAGTCAACGAGATAATCGTAATTGCCGACCACCGGCGCCATGCGGACCACGAGCTCGGTGTCGGGGCGCATCTCGTAGGTGCCGCCGAACGCCTCGTCGTGCCGCCACAGGGGATCGCCGGTGGGGCGCTCGAACAGGCAGACGACGCCCTTCAGCGCCACCGGCTCGCCCTTGGCGTCGGCGATCGCGAGATCGAGAAAGGTCGCGCTCACCGGGCAGTCCTGGCCCGGCCGCAATTGCGTCGCCAGCAGGCCGAAGCCGTATTCGCCGATGTCCATATAGGAGCGGAACGACCAGGTCGGTGCCGGGTCCATATAGGGCACGAACATCTCGCTGGCCGAGATCTGATAGGCGATGTCGCGCGGCGTGCCGCGGTCGTCGTAGCGGATCAGCGACAGTACCGAACCCAGCCGCGGATCGAGCCGGACGTGGAACGACCAGTTGTCCCAGCGCACCTGGCCGCCCTCGACGGAGATGTTCGAGCCCTGCGGCGCCATGATTTCAACCGGCCTGGAAATGGGGCGGGCACGCCCCGAATCCGCCCAGGCGTGGCTCGGCGTTTCCGGCGGCGGCGGCAGCACGCCGAGATCGGTGACCGAAAGCACCTGGCCCGCGCCGACATCCACCATCGCCATCAGGTTCTCGATCGGCTTGCCCCAGAGGTTGTTGCCGGTGCCCGACTTGTCGACGCAGGGCACGTTGAGCAGGCGCCGGCCGGCCAGCGCCGGGTCGACCGCCGGTCCGACGGTGAGCGGGAAACACACGACATTGTCGTAATTGGTGATGCCGCGCTTGGCCATCGCCGCCTGCCAGCGCGCGTCGCCCTTGGCGATATCGGCCGCCGCCATGAATTCCTCGATGGTCAGGGCGGCCTGGTGGTTTTCGACTGATGTCCAGGACAACAGCGCACGCGCATCGAGATCGACATGGGTTTCGGCAAGCCGGCCGGCTTCGAGCAGCACCGCGAAGGCACGGCGGCCGAACGGCTTGCCCTTGCTCCAGGCGCGCACATCGGCCTTGGGATTCTCCTCCAGCGTCAGCGAAACCAGGCGGACGGCCGGTCCGAGCTTGCCGGCGGCGCGAAGAATGGCGGCTGACGCCGAAATCTCGTCAGGGGTCAGCGCATCCATCGGATGCGTTGCCTGCACGGGCTGAGGCACGCGCTGCTCGGCGGCGGCGGACGCCGCCGGCGCCGAGCAGGACAATACAAGGATTGCGGCCACGCCAAGCTGCGCGCAACGACCAGATGACATGATTCCTCCAGTGAAAAACTCCCGCTCCGGCGGATTTCACATCGTGTCCCCGATCGGCCGGCGGCGCAACCCGGCGACGACGGGCCGATCGTCGGCTACAGCGTCTTGGAGCGAAGTGGAAACCGGTTCGCGTAAAGAAAACGCGTCAAATCAGGAATCCAGAGCCCCGTTTCGAGTCAACGAAACGGAAAAGGCTCCTAGGGCGCTTTGCCGACGGTGACGACCTGGATCTGCGCATTGACCGGCGCGGTCGGCCGGTTGCCGTCCAGCAATTGCTCCTCGCCGAGACCGAGCGCCAGGAGACGCTTTGGCGAAACCTTGAACGTCGTCACCAGCACGTCGCGGAGCGCATCGGCCCTGCGCTGGCTGAGCGTCAGATTGTATTCACGCTTACCGGTCGACACCGTATGGCCCACGATCAGGAATTTGTATCCCAGCAGCGACGGATGATAGAGCGTATCGGCAATGCGCCCGAGCAACCGATAGGACTCGGGGCGAACCACCGCGGCGTCTTCGTCGAATTGAATGTCGGCGGAAAACTGCGGCAGCTTGAGCAGGTCCGGCGCGACCGGCGGCCGCTTGAGCGGCGCAGCGTCGGTCTTCGCCTTCGCCTTGATCCGGTCCATCGCCTGTTGCTTCAGGGCGGCGAGGTCCAGATCCGGCGCAGCTTCCGGGCTTCCGAGCCTGCCGACCCATTCGTCCGCCGTGGCACCGGGCTGGGCGACCTGCGCCGCGGCCGGCAACGCCGCGAAGGCGACCAGCACGGCCACGACCAGACCGATGCCGCGCCGGGTTTTGCTGCCCGATCGCATCAACGATACCCCGCTTCGCCGAGGGCCTTGTTGCAGTTGATGGTCATGCCGCGCGGCCCCGCCAACAGGCAATCCAGCGTCTGGGCGCGATCGCCCTTGACGCTGCCGCAGTATTTGTTGACGTCGCGTTCACACAGTTTGGCGACGGCGTAACGGGCGGCCACGCGTTTCTGGATGGCCTCGAAGGCGCGGCCATAGTCGGCCTTGCACTGGGGGGACAGGACATCCTGATTGCGCGACAGGCAGTCCTTGAGACGAACGGCGTCGAGGTTGACGCCGCGGCAGTTGTCGTCGATGTCCTTGGCGCAACTTGCGCCGAGCATCGCCGTGGCGTCCTCGAATTTCATCGTCTCCGCCGACGCGGACGACCAGACGGCAACCAGAACAACAGCCAATAGCGTGCGCGGATTCATGGATCCATATCACATGAATAAGGCGCCCAAGGTCAAGCGGCGGCGGCGGAAAGCCGTGGGATGCCGGGCGGCTGCGTTCTTCTGCCGCAGTGCAGCAGCTCAGGCGAAAGCGCTGGCCAGGAAGGCGGCGAGGAGGCCGCCGATCAGCACGTATTTCACCGCGTAGTAGACCCGCTTGTTCCAGGCCTTCATGCGCTTGCCCACCAGCCGGACGTGGTAGACATAGCCGAAGATCCGGTTGATCCAGCCGACGCGCTCGCCCTCTTCGTTCTGGGTCGCGCTCTCGTTGATGATGTGCTTTGAGACCCAGCGGTTGACTGCGGTCATCGCGCGGGTGCGCAGCGGCCGCTCGACATCGCAGAACAGGATGATGCGGTCCTCGCTGGTGGTGTTCTCGGCATAGTGCAGGTACGTCTCGTCGAACAGCAGGCCCTTGCCCTCGTACCAGTAGTGCGGATCGCCGTCGATGATGATCCGGCATTCACCGGGCGATTTCGGCACCACCAGTCCCATGTGATAGCGCAGCGAGCCGGCATAGGGATCGCGATGCTGCACCAGTTTGCCGCCCGGCGGCAGGCTGGCGAACATCGCGCCCTTGATGCTCGGGATCGAATTCAGGAGTTCGACGGTCTTCGGGCAATTGGCCAGCGCCGAAGGCAGCGGCGCCTCGTACCATTTCAGATAGAACCGCTTCCAGCCGGTGCGGAAGAACGAATTGAAACCCCAGTCGTTGTATTTGTCGGCGGCCTTGATCTGCCCCTGCGCAAACAGCGCCATCGCCTCGTCGCGGATCGGCTGCCAGTTATCGCGCAACGCCTTGAGTTCGGGGATCGATGCCTCATCCAGAATCGGCTGGTTCGGCACCGCCGAGAACAGGTACATCAGCACATTGTAGGGCGCCATGAGGGTCGAATGGTCGGTGAACTGCCGCCAGAAACCCAGCCGGACCTTGCCGCGGAAATGCACGGCGATGGCGGAACCGAGGAAGGCCCAGACCACGAGAAATTGCGGCGCGAAAAAACGCATGACCATGGCGGCAAAACCCGAAAAATTTGCAATGGCCGCATCCTAGCAGAGCTGCGCAGGCGCTCAAGGCGGCGGCCTGCGTCATATCGCCGGGAACCCTATGTCCGGTGACCTACAATCCGTGGATCAGGCCGGCGTCGATCAACAGCCGGTTGAAGCGACGCGCTTCCGCGCCGTCGTTGCAGGCGTAGAAGATCCCTTTGCAGCGCAGCATGATCTCCTTCTGCTCCTCGAACGACGGATCGAGCGGGATACCGGCGGCCTCCTGGATTACCAGCGGCAGATAGGGGCCATCGATCGTATCCATCACGGCCGGACTTGCGACCGGTTCGAAGTTGACGCCGTCGATCGCGTAATAGGTCGCGTAGTAGCGCGGGTCGTAGTTCTCCAGCTTCTTGCCGACACCGGCTTCATCGAGCGCGGGATCGAGGATGTGCGGCGAGAATTCCGGCTGATGGTCGCCATAGCGCACGATCAGGAACGGCTGCCCCGGGAACTTCTTCTTCAGCCCGGCGATGAAGCTGCGATAGTCGCCGGCACTCATCGCCTGGCGGCGCAGGTATTCGTCGACCACCGGCTCGTTGCCGGGCTGGCGCCAGGACGGCATCAGGTCGGGACGAAACCTGGTTTCCCAGGGAAAATGATTGGCGGCGAGATAGACGAACATGAACAGCGGCGAGGCTGGCGGCGCCTGCGCCATCAAGCCCAGGGCCTTGTCGTAGAAGAAACTGTCGGGCTCGACGTCCTTGGCGCCGAGATCATGGGCGTCATAGAAATGCTCGATGCCGGTGGTGAGCTGGAAACTGCGCGCGCTCATGAACGCGCCAAACGCCGGATACAGCGACAGCGTCTCGTAGCCGCAGCGGCGCAGCGCCAGCGGCAGCCCGCGCTCGACGCGGCCCGAGGCGATGCGGGTGACGAAATAGGCGAACCGGCCGAACGAGCGCGACGAAAGCCCCGCCAGCACGTTGTATTCGGTGAACCAGCTCGGGCCGCCATTGCTCTCGGCCAGGAACGTCCGCTCCTTGCCGTCGTAGGATTTGAAATGGCTGCCATAGCCCGCCGGCACCTTGATGCCTTCGGCCTCGCGAACGTCGAAACTGGACTCATCATGGATCATGATGATGTTGGGGCGGCGACCGGCGGGATGGCAGGAGTCGAGGAGCGGCACCTTCAGCCGCTGTTTCACCGTCGCGTCCGATTCCATGAAGCCGTAATTGACGAAGTCGGACATGGCGGTGACGCCGGAGCGGGCGAATTTCGACAGGTAGCCGTCGTCGTAATAACCGCGCCAGGCTTCGTCCGGCCATTCGGTGGCGTATCCGACCAGGGCCGCAAGACAGGCCAGCATGCAGGTGACCGCCGGCAGGCGGCGTATCCGCAACGGATCGAGCCACCACAGCGCGTACATCAGCGGAAGGGTGACGAGGCTGGCTGATATCACCGACCAGCGCAGATTGGGAAAGATCGTGAACAGGAACGCCGCCGTATCGCGGTCGATCACCATCAGATCGACGAAGTTCGCGGTCATCTGCACGATGTCGTGCTTGAGCCGCGACAGCAGCACCAGCACCACGACCAGCGTCAGCGACAGCGCGCCCGACAGCGCGGGCCGGCGCAACAGCGCGATGAAGAAGAAGTTCAGGATCCCCCACGACAGCAGAAAGCCGACGCGCGAACCGAAATCGGTTTCGGTCTGCAGCATGACGGCCAGTGCTGCCAGTTGCGGGGCTGCCACCGCCAGCCATCGCCAGAGGCCGACCGAGGCAAGGCCGGCGGCGGCGGCGTTGGCGGATGGTCCTGGATTGGGCGCGGGCGCCATCGGCGGCAGGCAACTTCAACCCGGCGCTGGCAATGGCCTTGGCTGGCGACGGCCAGGAGGCGGACGGCGCGGCCGGAACCCGCGCCGTGTCATAAAAGCGTAGTGGAATCGTCATCAAGGCGCAACGAAATCGACGGTTTGCGGCGGCAATTCGCGCGGCAGACGTATCCGGAATGCCGTCAGGCCGTCCGGGGCGGAGCCGCGATGCCCTCGATGAAGAGGTCGAGGATCGCTTCCCCGGTGCGTTCGATGTCGGTGTCCGCCACACCCCAGCGCGGCAGATGGCCGTCGAGGTTCATCCGCGCAAAGCCGTACACCAGCGCGCGGGCGGCGATCTGCACCGGTTTCAGATCGACGACCCGCAATTGTCCCAGCGCGAAGGCTTCCGCCAGCAAGCGCTCGGTCATGGCGATCAGCTCGGCATTGTCGCGCGACAGCTCGCCGGCCTCGTCATGCGCGAAATATCGCCCGCTGGAGATGATCTCGAAGTGGGCGGGGTTGCGCATCGCCCAGCGCAGATAGGCCAGCCCGATGCCACGAAACCGGGCCAGCGGATCGCCGGCCGGGGCGTCGTTGAGGGCGGCATCGATCTCGACCCGAAAACGCCGCTGCGCTTCCTCGGCCACCGCCGTCATCAGCGCATCCCGGCTTTCGAAATGCCGGAACGGCGCGCCCGGCGACACGCCGGCGCGGCGCGCCGCCTCCCGCACGCTGACCGCCTCCGCCCCGCCCTCTTTGGCCAGCTGCAGCGCCGCGTCGATCAAGACGCGCCGGAGGTCGCCGTGATGATAGGGCCTGGTCTGGTCGGACGGGCGGAGAGCGGGCCTGCGTTTCGGCTTGGAGGATACGGGCATAGCTGTTCCTAGCATCACCCGATCGTGAATGTAAGCATCGATTACACAATTGACGGCGGCGGCGGGCCTGGATGTAACTGGCGATTACATAAAAACAGGGGAATACGGCATGCCGCAACATCGTCAAAACTGGTTCGAAGGCTGGCGGCTGTTCGCCGTGCTGGCGGCGACCCTGGTCGCCTTGTCGGTCTGGATCGCCGGCATGCGGCAGTTCGAGGTCGACGGCGTGCGCATGGTGATCCGCTTCACCGCGCGAACCTCGCTGGTGCTGTTCTGCCTCGCCTTCAGCGCCGGCGCGCTGGCGCGGCTGTGGCCCAATGCCTGGACCCGGTGGCAGCGCCGCAACCGGCGTCAGATCGGCGTCAGCTTCGCCGCCTCGCACGCCATCCACGCCGTTGCGATCGCCTGCTTCGCGGCGATGTCGCCGGCCGGCTTCCTGGCCGCCACCAACCTGGCCTCCTATGTCTTCGGCGGCATCGGCTATACCTGCATCATCGCGATGACCGCGACCTCGTTCGACCGCACCGCCGCCGCGCTGGGCCCGCGCGCCTGGCGTATCGTGCACCTCACCAGCGGCTATTATCTGTGGTTTCAGTTCATGTTGTCGTTCGGCAAGCGGGTTCCCGCCTTGCCGGTCTACGCGCTGTTCCTGATCCCGCTATTGGCGGTGATGGCGCTTCGCTTGATCGCCATGGCCTCGGCGCGAACGCCACGGACCGCCCGGGCGGGATAGAGGCCGCGGCGTTCCCGCTCACGCCTTCGGCATCAGGCCGAGCCGCTTGGCCATGATCCTGTCGACCATCCGCTTCGGCAGCACCGCGGTGATCAGATGCCGTATCGGATCCGACGTCAGCTGATAGCGCACCTTGGGATGCGGCGTCGTCAGCGCCTCGGCGATCGCTTCGGCGATCTTCTCCGCCGGCAATCCGGTTTCGCCGAGATGCAGCATGAATTTCCGGACGCGCTTCAGCGCCGGGAAAAACGGCGAGTTCTGGTAGGCCGAGATGTCGACATCCTCGGCCTTGCTCCAGATCGGCGTTTTCACCGCGCCGGGTGCGATGATGACGACATCGATGCCGAACAGCATCATTTCGCGCCGCAGGCTCTCCGACAGCCCTTCGATCGCGTGCTTCGACGCCGAATAGGCCGCCGACATCGGTTGCCGCTCTTGCCGGCCACCGAGCTGATCATCACGATCCGCCCCTTCGGCCCCCTCAGCGACGGATCGGACCCGAGCAGCGGAGCGAAGGCCTGCGTGGCGATAATCGGCCCGATCACGTTGACGTCCATCTGATGGCGGAATTCGTCGGCGGTGACTTCGAGCACTGGCCCGGCGACCACGATGCCGGCGTTGTTGACGAGCCCGGCGAGCGTTTCGCCATTGAGCGCGGTGCGGACCTCGCGGGCGGCGGCCAGCACCGCGGCCTCATTGGTGACATCGAACAACAGCGGGGTGAAATTGGCGCCGAATTCGCCCCTGAGGCGGTCGGCGTCGGCCGGCTTGCGCACGCTGCCGAACACCCGAAACCCGCGGTCGAGCAGCAGCTTCGCGGTGGCCCAGCCGATGCCGGTGGACGCCCCGGTGATGACGACAGATTGCATGGTCGAATTCCCGCCTTTTGGTGCCCGCGTGGAGCCGTTGTAGCCGGAATGCCGCCGGGCGCAATCGGGCTGCCGGAGATCGTCAGGCCGGACCCGCGACGCATCCCGCGGCCTCGATAAGGACGCCGTAGGTCCGGCTCCCGACATATTTGCATGAATGATCGAGATAAATTCCGGCGCTTCTGTAGTTCTACGGAGCCGGCCTTAACGCCCGCGTAGGGTGATGAAGATCATTCTCATCACCAGGAGCGCCGAATTTGCCGGCTTTCCCAACCAAAACAGAAACGCGGAAGTATTTTGCAACAGCCTGATTCCATTATTGCCGAACTCGAGGAAGCGGTAAGAAGCGGCTCGTCGCAGCGGCGGGTCGACACCCTTCGCCAGGTGACGAACCTGTTCCTGCATGACGGCGAGCGTCTCAGCGAGGATCAGGTCAAGGTCTTCGACGACGTATTGTGTCTTCTCATCGGCCGGGTCGAGAGCCGCGCCAGGGCCGAACTCGGCCAGCGCCTGGCGCCGATCGATTACGCGCCGTTTGAAGTCATTCAGCACCTTGCGCGGGACAGCGAGATCGAGGTGGCCGGCAGCGTGCTGGCCAATTCCAGCCGCCTGCGCACCAGCGACCTCATCGAGATCGCCAGCACCAGGGGGCAGGATCATCTGCTCGCCATTTCCGGCCGCAGCAATCTGCCGGAGGCCGTCACCGACGTCATCGTCGACCGCGGCGAACGCAAGGTGATCCGCAAGCTTGCCGGCAACGCCAGCGCGCGCTTTTCCGAGGCCGGCTACTCCGGCATCACCGCGCACGCGGACGCCGACGATGAGCTGACCGAGATCCTCGGCCTTCGGATCGACCTGCCGCTCAAATTCCTTCGCGACCTGCTGCGGCGCGCGACCAGCGCCGTGCGCGCCCGGCTGCTGGCGATCGCGCCGCCCGAACTGCAAGAGGAGATCACGCGGATCCTGAAGACCATCGCCGGCGCGGCCGGCGCCGACGGCTGTTCGGCCCGGGATTTCAGCCGCGCCGAGGCCCTGGTGAAGCTGTTGAAGGAGCACAACGAACTGGACGACGCGGCCATCGTCAAGTTCTGCGGCGCCGGAAAACTCGATGAAGTGGCGGCCGCACTCGCCGTTCTCAACAACGTGCCGACCGAGATGATGGTGCGGCTGCTGGAAGGTCCGCGCTCCGACCTGATCCTGATCCCCTGCAAAGCCTGTGGCCTGACCTGGCTGACGGTCGAAACCATGCTTTCCAGCCGGCCGCAGCAACCGATATCGGAGCCGACGCTGAAACTCGCCTGGAAGGACTACTCCAAATTGTCCGCCGAAACCGCCCAGCGCACCCTGCGCTTCTGGCTGGTGCACAACAAGATCGAGAAATAGCGCGCACGCCGCCCTGCGGCCTCCTCGATCCAGTGCTGACTATGTGAGATAGGTGAGTCGCTTGCCGCCCATGCTTCGAGACGCTCGCGTCGCTCGCTCCTCAGCATGAGGTTGTTGTGTTTCAGCAGGTTAGACCTCATCCTGAGGAGGCCACCAACGGGTCGCGCGAATGCGCGCCCGATGACAGGCTCCGTGGCCGTCTCGAAGGATGGGCAGCAATACCAATTTGTGATTTCAGGTACTAATGCGGGGAGGAACCTGCGTTGGCCTTCTCGCGCAGCCGGTAGAATTGGAGCGCGGTCCGGGCAGACTTCGGCTGCAGCCGGAAAAAGCTGGCGAAACACTGGTTCAGCCGCTCCTTCGTCATGCTGCCGCGACCGGACTGCAAGGTCAGGATCGCTTTCGCCGTCTCCCATGACAGATCGACGGCCTTCGTCATCACGAGGATCTGCTCCGGCTCGCTCTGGACCAGCGCGCGCTCGACCAGCCCGATCGGAAGCTCGCACAGGATGGAGAGTGCGGCGGCCGTCCTGTCGAAATGGCCGTCGCGCGCGAACTCCTGCAACCGCGTCTCGTCGAGCTGCCCAAGCGAATGCAACGAACGCACATGGGCCGCAGCCTGCGCGTGTTCGTGTGAGCCCGCGCGCGCCGTCGCCTGAACCGCGTCGGAGGCTTCCGCGACGGCGGCGCGGATCGCCGCGGCGCGGCGCGGATCGGCGCCCTCGAGCCTGCTTCTCAGCATTTCGGAGGCCTGCACGAACAGTTTCAACAGGTCGTGGCGCGGGATGTCGGGGCGCGACCAGACGCACATCGCCAGATCGGCATGATCCTGCGCCCGCTTGACGAGGCCGGAGCTGCCGGCAGCCGAGAACCTGGCGCCGCGGTTGCCGGCGGCACAGGTCACGACCTGATCGTCGCCGCGCTCGACCAGAACATCGGTCACCGCCGCGCTCAGAACGCTCCGACCGGAGATCGCCAGCAGATGGCGCTGGCTCTTGGTTCGGGCATTCTCCACCAGCGCGGCGTCGTCGAGCCGCGTGGAATGCGCCAGCACCGGCGCCGCCACCACGATCGCGTCGTCGAACGCCAGCGTGCGGGTGACCCTGAACGGCGCGTCCGGAACCCCGGCGAGCCGGCTGCCGAACGCGGCACGGGCGGCAAGTTCGATGTTCACGACGAGCTTGTTCATGACATCGTCGAACAGCTCGATCTGGTCGTCGGTAAACCTGCCCGAGCCCTGGATGAAGAGGTCGGTGACACGCCGCAAGACCTCGGCGCGCCGCGACATGTCCTTGCTCGCCAGCATGCCTTCGAGCTGATCGATCAGATTTTGCTGGCCGTTCATCAGGCCACGTTCCTTGCCAGCGGCATCACGGCATCGAGATCGAGTTCGGAACGCGGAACCGGCCGGCCGAACAGATAGCCTTGCGCAAAATCGACGCCCGCGGCCATCAGCGCCTCGTATTGCGCGCTGCTCTCGATTCCCTTCGCCGCCGTCGCGATTTCGAGGCCATGCGCCAGTGCCAGCGCGGACGCGACGACCGCGGCACAATCCCGGCGGCTGGCGAACCCCTGCGCCACCTGCTTGTCGATCTTGATCTTGTCGAATGGAAAGCCCGTCAGATAGCTCGCCGAGGAATACCCCGTCCCGCAATTGTCGAGCACGATCGAGACACCGAGATTCTTCAGCTGCCGGATGACGAGCAGATGCGCCGGATGGTCCTTCTCGAGCAGCGCGACGTCCGAGAGTTCGAGCTCGAGCCGCTCCGGCGACAGGCCGGAATCGACCAGCGCGCACAGGATGAGTTCGAACAGGTTTCCCTTGCTGAACTGCACCGCGGAGATATTGACGGCGATCCGGATATGCGATGGCCAGGCGGCGGCGTCCAGGCAGGCCTGCTGCAGGATCCATTCTCCGAGCGGCAGCATCATCCCCGTCGATTCCGCGAGCGAAAGGAACTGCTCGGGCCCGAGCAGTCCCCTCGACGGATGATTCCAGCGTATGAACGCCTCCACGCCGCTGATGCGCCGCGACCTCGTATCGACCACCGGCTGATAATACAGCTCGAACTCGTTCCGCGCGATCGCATCGCGCAACTCGCCTTCCATCGAGCGCTGGATGTCCGCGGCCTCGGTCAATTCGGGCTGGAATACCCGGAAATCGTTGCGTCCTCCGGACTTCGCCGCGTACAACGCCACATCAGCCTTGTGCAGCAGCACCTCGGCGTCGGCGCCATGTTCCGGCGCGAACGCGATTCCGATGCTGGTGCCGACATTGACCCGATGACCGTCGAGATCGAACGGCTGCTCGATCAGCCCGATGATGCGGAGCGCGAGCGCGATGGCGCCCTCGCTCTGACTCTTCTCGTTTTCCTGGATGATCGCGAATTCGTCGCCGCCGAGGCGGGCCAGCACGTCGGTATCGCGAAGCGAGGACTTAAGCCGCTGCGCCACTTCGACCAGCAGCCGATCGCCGGCCGGATGTCCCAGGGTGTCGTTGACATGCTTGAACCGGTCGAGGTCCAGCATCAGCACGGTGAAGGTCGTGCCGTAACGCGCGAGCCGCCTGGCGGCGTCCTCGAGCTTTTCGGCGAACAGCGCCCGGTTCGCCAGCCCGGTGAGCAAATCGTGCTGGGCGAGGAAGGCGATCCGCTTTTCGTCGCGCGCGCGGTCCGTGATGTCCTCGTGCGTGGTGAGCCAGCCGCCGCCCGACATCATGTGGCGGGCGATCGCCACCACCCGGCCGTCGGCCAGTTCCTGGACTTCCCTGGCCGCTCTGACGTTTTCCCTGAGATAGGTCTCCGGCGCCACCGCGAAATGGGCGCCCTTCTCGCGGCGGTATTCCAGAATCTGCCGCAGCGAGGTGCCGGGTTTTATCTGATCGGGGCTGAGGTGATAGATTTCGCCGTAGCGCGCGTTCGACACCACGACCTTCTGCTCCGCGTCGAACATGCAGAGGCCCTGCGACATGTTGTTGAGCGCAATGTCGAAGCGCAGGTTCATCGCCTCGAGTTCGGCGGCCTTCTCCGCCAGCAGGTACTCGCTGCGTTTCTGTTCGGTGACATCCTCGTGGGTCGCGACCCAGCCGCCATCCGACAGCGGTTTGCGCAGAATCAGTATCTTCCGGGCATCGGGCGCTTCGTAGCTCTGCCGCTGATCCTCATGCATGCGCTGGGTGTAGTGATCGACGTTCACGACGCCGACATCGCCGCGGTCCTCGTAGAATTGCAGGATCCGGCTCAACGGCGTGCCCGGCGTCACCAGCTCGTCCGGCAGGCGGTACATCTCCTGATAGCGGCGGTTCGATATCACCAGTCTCTTGTCCGCGTCGAACAGACACAGTCCCTGCGACATGTTGCTGATGGCGGTACGGAAGCGGTCGTTCGTGCGTTTCAATTCGGTGGCATTCTCCACCAGCAGCGCCTCGGCACGGCACTTTTCCGTGATGTCCTCGTGGGTGGCGACCCAGCCGCCATCCTCCATCGGCGTGCGGGTGACCGAGACGATCCGGCCGTTGGCGAGATGGAGGATGCCCTGCCCGTCCTCCCTCGCGCTGCGAATGAACTGCTCGGCGTTGAAATCGACGACCTTGCCGGTCGTCTCGAAATCCCCGAGGATCTGCTGCAGCGAAATCCCCGGTCTCATCTCCGCTTCCGTCACGCCGTAGATCTCGCCGTAGCGGGCATTCGCCACCAGCAGCCTTTGATCGGCATCGAGCATGGTCAGGCCGTGCGGCATGTGGCCGAGCGCCGCCTCGAATCGCGCATTGGTCCTTGCCAGCGCCCGCGTCTTGCCTGCCAGCGCGTTGGTCTGCCGCACCAGCAGAAAGGTGCCGAAAAGAATGACAGCGACGATCGCGACGACCAGCAGGCCGAACGTCAGGAGGTGGCGGTACCATGACCCCAGCGCCTCGCTCCGGGCATAGGTCACGGCCAGTACCAGCGGCAGCCCGGGCACGGCCTTGTAGCCGACGATGCGGGCCGCGCCGTCCACGACGCTCGTCGTCTCGTAGGCACCCGTCTCCGACATCGGCAGGTATCTGGCCAGCAGCGGCGCGTCAGCGAGCGATTTTCCAATCGCGTCATCCTGCTCGGGCTCCCGCGCCAGCAACAGCCCCTCGCGGTGCAACAGGAAGACGGTTCCGCCTTTTCCGAGATCGATCGAACGGTAGAGCTGCGTGAAATGTGATTGATCGATCGCCGCAGTGACAACGCCCGCGAAACTACCATCGGGGTTGCTGAGCCGCCGCGACACAGCGGTGAACCATTTGTTGCCGGTCGTCGAAAGAAAGGGCGGGGCGATGACCAGCTGATCGCCGGCGCCGTCGCGCTGGGCGATGAAGTGCGACATGCCGGATATGTTACGGCGTGGCGGCGTGTGGCCCAGCGAATGAGCGAGTACTTCCCCGGATGCATCGGTCCATCCGATGCCGACGAACACCGAAGAGCTCCGTTGCAACTGGCGCAGGGCGGCATTGGCCGCGGCGGGATCGGCATCCCTGGCGGTAAGGTGCCTTTTGCGGATTTCGGTTGCTTCGCCGAGCGCGCGATCGATGTCTTCGAAGGTCAGCGCGGTATGCTCGGCCAGAATGTTGGCAAAGCTCTGGGCGTCTTTCTTGACGGCCGCGATTCTGTCCCAGTAACGGGTTTGCAGATCGGTGAGAAACAGCACCACGGTGGCGAGCGAAAACAGCAAGCCGAAGGCCGCCAACGGCGAACCCGGCGATTGGGCCAGCCTTCGAAAGAACCCCTGCATCGCAAATCCGCGCCACGAATTGGTAGAGACCTACCGTGGCTGTGTATCCTTAATATTCCGTACAGAATGCCGGGCAGCTCCGCGCAATTGGCGCGAAACGCCCGCCTGTGGCGGGATTTGATCCGCAAATCTGCGGGACTTGCGCCCCGGCCCGCGAAGCCATCGCCGGATTTCAATACGGGCAAAACGTCAATGGCCGGGACGAGGCCCGGCCATTGCGATTGATTCTCAGATTGGAGCAAGCCGCGCGGTCAGTTCTTGGTCTTGTCGACCAGCGCGCCCTTCTTGATCCAGGGCATCATGTCGCGCAGCTTGGCGCCGACTTCCTCGATCGGATGGGCCGCGAGCTTGGCGCGGGTTGCCTTGAACGAGGTCTGGTTGACCTTGTTCTCCAGCATCCAGTCGCGGGCGAATTTGCCGGCCTGGATGTCATCGAGCACGCGCTTCATCTCCTTCTTGGTCTCCGCGGTGACGATGCGCGGGCCGGTGACGTATTCGCCGTATTCGGCGGTGTTGGAGATCGAGTAGTTCATGTTGGCGATGCCGCCTTCATAGATCAGATCGACGATCAGCTTCACCTCGTGCAGGCATTCGAAGTAGGCCATCTCCGGCGCGTAGCCGGCTTCCACCAGCGTCTCGAAGCCGCCCTTGATCAGTTCGACCAGGCCGCCGCACAGCACCACCTGCTCGCCGAACAGGTCGGTCTCGCACTCTTCCTTGAACGAGGTCTCGATGATGCCGGCGCGGCCGCCGCCGATCGCCGAGGCGTAGCTGAGGCCGAGGTCATGGGCATTCCCCGAAACGTCCTTGGCGATCGCGATCAGGCAGGGCACGCCGCCGCCGCGCTGATATTCCGAGCGCACGGTGTGGCCGGGGCCCTTCGGCGCGATCATCAGCACGTCGAGATCGGGGCGCGGGTCCAGCAGGTTGAAGTGCACGTTGAGGCCGTGCGCGAACACCAGGGCGGCGCCCTTCTTCATGTTGTCGTTCAGATGCTCGCGGTAGATGTCGCCCTGCAATTCGTCCGGGGTGAGCATCATCACAAGGTCGGCCCACTTGGCGGCCTCGGCGACTTCCATCACCTTGAAGCCGGCGGCCTCCGCCTTCTTGGCGGAACCCGATCCCTTGCGCAGCGCGATGGCGACGTCCTTGACGCCGGAATCCTTCAGGTTCAGCGCATGGGCATGACCCTGGCTGCCATAGCCGACGATGACGACCTTCTTGCCCTTGATCAGGTTCAGGTCGGCGTCGCGATCGTAATAAACACGCATGTTGGTTTCCTCATCGGTGGCCGAAATCGGCCGGTTAATCAGGCTTTTAGGTGGTCGGGACCGCCGGTCGCCCGCGAATTTCCGGCGTTGTCTAGAGCATTTTGCCCGTCATGGGAAACCCGTTTCTGCATGGCGGAGGCCGGCATCATGCGTCCATGAAGACCGGATAGAGCGAAGCCAGCAGCAGTCCGGCCATGAGGACGTTGAAAACCCGCACCGCGACAGGCGAAGTCAAAAACGAGCGCAGCCAACTGCCGAACAGTGCCCAGGTCATTGACGACAACGCTCCCATGACGAACATCAGCGCGGCCTGTATGGCGATATTCCACGGAAAACCGGCAATCGTGGAATAGGCGGTAATGAGGCCGATCGCCATCACCCAGCCCTTGACGTTGACCCACTGGAACAGCACCGCGGCCCAGAATGTCATCGGGCCACGCTGGTTGTCCTGCCCCGGCGTCACCGCCCCGGACATCGCAATCATACCGGCCAGGTAGATCAGATACGCGGTGCCGGCATATTTCAGGATGGTCTGCAGCACCGGATAGGCGATGAAGATGGCCCCGAGGCCGATCCCCACGGACGCGACCATCAATGAAACCCCGATCGCGATGCCCGCGATATGCGGCAGGCTGCGACGGAAGCCGTAAGTCAGCCCCGACGACAGAACCATGATGTTGTTGGGTCCCGGCGTGAACGCCATCACCGCGCCGAAAACGACGAAGGCTATGAAGAGCGGCTGCGACATCATGCGCCCCTGACGATTCCGGGCAGCATCGGCGCCCGCTTCGACAGCAGCATGATGGCGATGCCGCCGACCACCGTGAGCATCCCGGCCAGCCGCAGCGGGCCGAAGGTTTCGCCGAACACGACGCTCGACGCCGCGGCACCGACGAACGGGACCAGCAACGCGAACGGCACCACCTGCGCGGCGGTGTGGTCGCGCAGCAGGCGGCCCCACAGCCAATAGGCGATGCAGGTGGAGATCGCGCCCACGAAAATCATGCTGATCCATCCGGTCGCCGACATCTGCGACAGCGACAGCCACGTCGCCCGCGGCCCATCGACGGCGAACGCCAGCGCCAGCAGCGGCAGCGGCGGCACCAGGCAGAGCCAGGCGAACAGGTCGAACATCGGCACCTGTCTCGCCTGCCGCAGCAACAGATTGCCGATCGCAAAACTGACCGGCGAGATCATCAGCACCGCGAAGGCGCCGACGCTGAAATCGAAGCCGACGGTGCCGCAGATCATCATCAGGCCGGTGGCGGCGACGCCGATCCCGGCGATCTGCGTCCGCGTCGGGATTTCGCTGAACGCCAGCACCGCGAACGCCACCGTGAACAGCGCCTGGCTCTGCACGACGACGCTGGCGAGCCCGACCGGAACGCCATGCGCGATCGCCCAGGACTGCGAAAGGAACTGGCCGAGAAAAAGCGTGGCGCTGATCGCGATCAGCACGGTCCATGACACGTTCGGGCGCCGCACGAACAGGCAGGGCAGCGCGGCAATGGCAAAGCGCAACGCCGTCATCAGCGCCGGCGACAGCTCGTCGAGCGCGAGCCGGCTCGCCACGAAGCCAAACCCCCAGATCATCGCCACCAGGACGGCGAGGCTGATATCGGCCGGCTTCACGTCGCTAGCCCTGCTCGCCGGATTTCGGTTTGCGCAGCAGATAGGTGCCGTGCAGCGGCGCGTGATAATCGGCCGAGACCAGCGTGAAGCCGGCATCGGCCAGCATCCGCTCGATGACCCAACCGAAGGTGGAGTATTCGTCTCGCATATGGGTCACCACGCTGTCGCGGTCGAAATCGTGATTCTTGATGCTGAAATCGGCCCATTGATCGACGTCGCGCTCGACGCCGTCGGGCGTGGAGACGAACACGATGTCGCGCAGATAGAAGTTGGCCCCGGGCTTCAGCGCGGCATGAATCCGCGACAGCGCCACCGCCTTCCAGAAATCCGGCAGATGATGCAGCGTGAACTCGCTGACGATCAGGTCATAGGAATTCGGCTTGTAGGCGAAGCTCAGCAGTCCGGCGGGCTGGGTGCGGATCGCGACCCTGCGATCCCTCGCCTGGATGTCGGCCAGCGCCAGCATCGCCGGCGAAATATCGATGGCGTCGACCTCGGCGCCCATCAGCGCCGCCTCGCAGGCCAGCACGCCGTTGCCGCAGCCGATATCGGCCAGCCGCCAGCCGCGCTGCACCCCCAGCATGGTCAGCGCCGCGCGGGCGCGCAGATCGCTGTCGTCATGACGGTCATAGATCGAGGCGACCGCGGAATCGAGCCCCAGCCGCCGCCGCTCATTGTAGTACCAGTCGCGCGCCAGCATGGCTCACATCCCCTCGGCTCCGCGCCCGATGGCGGCGACGCCGGTGCGCGACACCTCGACCAGGCCGAGCGGGCGCATCAGGTCGATGAACTGGTTGATCTTGGCCGAATTGCCGGTGATCTCGAACACGAAGCTCTCGGTGGTGGCGTCGATCACCCTGGCGCGGAACGCTTCCGCCAGCCGCAGCGCCTCGACGCGATGCTCGCCGGTGCCGCGCAGCTTGACCATCGCCAGCTCGCGCTCGATCGAGCGGCCGGTCAGGGTCATGTCGACCACGCGGAATACCGGGACCATGCGGTCGAGCTGGTGCTTGATCTGCTCGATCACCATCGGCGTGCCCGTGGTCACGATGGTGATGCGGGAGACGTGCTTCTGGTTCTCGGTCTCGGAGACGGTGAGACTTTCGATGTTGTAGCCGCGCCCCGAGAACAACCCGATCACGCGCGCGAGCACGCCCGGCTCGTTCTGCACCAGCACCGAGAGCGTATGCGCCTCGATCGGGTCGTGGCGCTCTTCCATGAAATAGGCGGATGCCGGCTGAGTCATGTTCTTCGTCCCTGTCATCTCTCGTTCGTCATGCCCGGCCTTGTGCCGGGCATCCACGTCTTCCTTGTTTCCGCAGCAAGACGTGGATGGCCGGGACAAGCCCGGCCATGACGGCCTCTGCGGCTCACACCAGCACCCTGCCGCCGGAGACGGCTTCGCCGACAACCCAGCGCTTGAACAGATCAAAATCGATATTGCCGCCGCTCAGGATCAGCCCGACCCGCTTGCCGCGGAGTTTGGCCTTTTCCTGCAGAGCGGCCGCCAGCGGAGCCGCGCCGGCGCCTTCGGCGAGATTGTGGGTATCGGTCCAGTAGGCCCGGATCGCCGCTGCGATTTCGTCGTCGGTAACCTGCACGATCCGCGAAGCCCCCTTGCGGATGATTGCAAGCGCTTCCGGATCAGGCACCCGCGTCGCCACGCCGTCCGCGAGGGTATTGCTGCTGTTTGTGCTCACGAGCTTGCCGGCTGCAAACGACAGCGCATAGGAAGGGGCTTCGGTCGATTGCACGCCGACGATTTCGGTCTTCACCCCCAACAGATCGCGCGCCAGAATGCAGCCGGAGATGCCGGAGCCAAGGCCAATCGGCACATAAAGCGCATCGATATCGCCGGCTTTTCGAAACAGTTCTAGCGCGTAGGTCGCAACCCCCAGCACCAGATCGGGATGGAAGGACGGCACGAATTCCAGTCCATCGCGCTCGGCACGGCGCTCGGCCTCCTCGCGGGCGGCCTGGAAATCCTCGCCGAACTCGACGAGATTGGCCCCGAACGCCCGCATGGCGCGGTTCTTCTCGACCGAGTTGCCGTACGGGGCGTAGATTGTCACCGGCACGCCGTAGCGGCGGCCCGCGAAAGCCAGACTCTGACCGTGATTACCCGTCGTCGCCGAAATCAGCCCGGCGACATGCGGCCGCTCGCGCGTCAGGCGGTCGAGATACACCAGCCCGCCCCGCACCTTGAAGGCGCCGATCGGGGTATGGTTCTCGTGCTTGACGATGGCGGTGGCGCCGAGCCGCTCCGACAACAGCGGCCACGCATGGGCCGGCGTCGGCGGCATCGCCGCATGGACGACCTGCTGGGCGCGCTGCAATTGTGCGAGATCAAACATCGGTGCGCCCCGCCTGCTCCTCTCTCTCCATCCCCGCGAAAGCGGGGATCCAGTAATCGCCGGCGTTCGAGATAGAACACGTCCGCCGCGGCGTACTGGATCGTCCGGTCAAGCCGGACGATGACAGCAGAACTTGTGCTCGACGTTGTGCGACGATGTCAGCCATCATCACACCAGCGCCTTGCCGCCGGCGAAGGCCGTGGCGGTGGCTTCGTCGGTGGCTTCCGCCGGCAGCAGCATTTCGTTGTGCGCCTTGCCGGACGGAATCATCGGGAAGCAGTTTTCCAGCGCCGCCACCCGGCAGTCGAACAGCACCGGGCGCTTGACGCTGATCATCTCCCTGATCGCGCCGTCGAGATCGCCGGGCTTGATGGCCTGGATGCCGACGCAGCCGAAGGCGTCCGCGAGCTTGACGAAATCCGGCAGCGCCTCGGAATAGGAATGCGACAGCCGGTTGCCGTGCAGGAGCTGCTGCCACTGCCGCACCATGCCCATATACTGGTTGTTGAGGATGAAGATCTTGATCGGCAGTTCGTACTGAACCGCCGTCGACATCTCCTGCATCGTCATCTGCACCGAGGCGTCGCCGGCGATGTCGATGACGAGGCTGTCGGGATGGGCGACCTGCACGCCGAGCGCCGCCGGCAGGCCGTAGCCCATGGTGCCGAGGCCGCCCGAGGTCATCCAGCGGTGCGGCTCCTCGAAGCCGAAGAACTGCGCCGCCCACATCTGGTGCTGGCCGACTTCGGTGGTGATGTAGACGTCGCGGCCGCG
>Ga0182014_10002026_pt1 | contig 26180 bp, 29 predicted proteins | sample 612S2DmetaG_FD_120489 | JGI IMG/M metagenome (GOLD analysis project Ga0182014, IMG submission 120489) | Permafrost microbial communities from Stordalen Mire, Sweden - 612S2D metaG | ecosystem: Environmental > Terrestrial > Soil > Wetlands > Permafrost | place: Sweden: Stordalen | collected... | reverse complement strand
TCTGGGATGCGCCTGATCGTGGGCAACTCACGTTTCATGAGACGCCGATACGAGACCGATGCCTATGGTCTATCGAATCAAAACGGGTTGGTCATCCGGTCTATTTTTGGGATAGGCTCTAAGGTGAAGGTCAAAAGTCGGTTGAACACCCAAACAACCCGAACTAGAATAGGAAGGTTTCGAGGTCTTCCTTCTTATCCTGCAATACATTATCGAACAACCGGTTTATCTTCGGACCATCAATAATCGTCACATTACCGCTGGTTTGAAATTGAGTACAATCCCTCGGGGTAAATACCACTGTTCTAGCTTGAGAGAAAGGAGGGGTCTTTTTGGCATCTCCGCCATAGGTAGTCATGCCGTACATTTGGTTCAGTTTCTTGGAATCTGGAATTGAGGTATCACAATCCACCAGAAAGAGTCGCCCATTCTTTTGAGCAAGCAAGTCAATGCTTCCAACTTCATACTTAGTTTCGGGAATCACCAAGTGTTCGAACCTTCCCTGAAGTCTTAAGACTGAGTACCCAAGCAATGTTAACAACCAGGAGACAGCCTCCTCGAATATCTTCTGAGGAGTGAATCCCTTCTCCTTGAATTTCTCTGGCGTCAGTAAGTGCCCCCTGAACACTTCGAACGAGCAGAATTCAGACAGGGCCGCCAAGAGCATACCTGCATTTCCTTGAGAAATCATACGAACTCTGACCTTACTAACGGAAATCACTGGAATGCCACGGTGTATTAGCTCAGCTTCAATGAAGCTGGAAGGATCATTAGTCGTCCTTTTGAAGTGACAAGTCTTACTCGCAATTGCACTCTTGCCGGCGAAGCTGGAGGCTTTCAATCGTCTTGTTTCTCGCGAAATGGCCCGCAAGGCCATTCCGGACGAGGTCCAGCCCTGGGTCACAACATTCAATTGCAAACCCGTCAAATTCCGGTGGAATCTACTCGTCACACTGACTTCGTGAGCTTTTGATTCGCCATCAACGATTCTAGCATAAATTGGAATTGTAACAACGAGACACTTGTCATCAGCACCGCCAAAGTTGTTTACTTGAAGCGTATCTGCTATCAATTGGTACGTGTCTTCGTAACCTAACAGTTTCGCCCATCCCCTCTGATCCTCGAGCGCAGGTAGAAACCGCTTCGGGTTTTCTTTCAGGTTGTCAGTCGCGACCACAGATGCCCATCCATCTTCAAGGGGCTGTTGGGCCTGAACTGCAGGGAGCGCTGAGGGGTCCTTCGCTGGAACGCGAATATCATGTGACGCGTTGCCTACCCTACCAGAGGCAAATGCGCCTCTTACTTTATCCCACTCGGAGAAATTAAAGCTGAACAGGAAAACATTGAAGTGTTCGTTTGATTCAGTTCTTATCCTTCGAAGAACTCGTTCTTGCTGTGTCTCAGACTCTCTGACTGACAGCCTTGAGAATTGGATCGAAGTAACCACGGAGTTCCATTCTCCTTCCTTTATGGCAGCAATCCTCAAATCAATGGATTTGAATGACCCTCCAAGTGCTGACACTGCTTCTTGGACCGTCGGCCAACCCATTTGGCCGTGGATTCGTGGTTGCTCTAATGAACTCTTCTGTTTATGCTAATGGGACCAGCCCAGCGGAGGCGCAATGAACCCTATACATGACATTACACTTTCTACGGAAGTGTACTACCAACAAACGGCCAGAGATTCTGCGGACCAAGCACATTAAGGTCAGACTTCTCTGTACACGAAGCGAAATGCCTCAGCCTCTGCTATTATCGTGGAGCGGCGGAAAAGACAGCGCGCTTGCGCTGCAGGAGTTGAACGCGACAGGTGCTCGCGAAGTCAAGGCCCTGCTCACGACGGTGACCGCCGAATTCTACAGGATAAGCATGCATGGCGTCCGACGCAGACTATTGCAAGAACAGGCCTCATCCTTGGGTCTTCCATTGGAGGAGGTCTGGATACCAAGCAACTCGTCGAACGAGGTTTACGAGACGGAGATGAGGAAGGCTCTGATGAAGTGCAGGGACCAGGGTGTAGAGGAGGTCGCCTTTGGGGATCTCTTCCTACAAGACATTCGCCGGTACAGAGAGGAGAGACTCGGGCAGATTGGAATGCAGGGCCTCTTTCCCCTATGGGGCAGAGATACCGGAGAGCTTGCGAGAGAGTTCATAGAGCTCGGCTTCAGGGCCGTCGTATGCTGTGTCGACCCGCGAACGCTCGGCGAGAGGTTCTGTGGCATGGAGTACGATGGTTCCTTCCTCGAATCCCTGCCCTCCGGCGTCGACCCGTGCGGCGAGAACGGCGAGTTCCACACCTTCGTTTACGCTGGACCAATCTTCAAAAACGAGATTCAGCTGACCAAGGGATCAATAGTCAACAGGGGCGGCTTCTACTTCGCCGACTTACTTCTCCGAACTTAAGACATTCGCCCATATAGAACAGGGAGCCATGTGAGGCGCAATGAACCCTTATGCATGGCGGACCAGCTCGGGAATCCTTATCAAAGAGAGGAGCATACGGCAAGACTCCCATGGAGCTCAAGCAGCAACAGAAGCTCACCAGAGAAGAGTTCGACAGGATCGCATCTGAGATCAGAGATCTGGTGGGGGAAAAGATGAGGAACCACAAGGAGGGCGACGCCGAACGGTTGCTGCTCAAGAGACAGTAAACGAGCCCCGATGCGAATCCTCGACACCGTCGTCCTGCTCGCATTTGTGGACGAGACGGACCCACTGTATCCGAAGGCCACCTCACACGTGCTCGAAATCAGCTCGAACCACGATGTCTTTGTGCCGTCCGCAACCCTCCTTGAGCTTGACCTGGAACTGAAGGCTCACGGAGTGGATGACAAGGATAGAAGCGCCATCCACCTCAGGTTCAGCCGTCTGATTCCCGAGGATAGGATCCTGCCGTTGACCCCCAGCGTGCTGAGCCGGGCCGCAGCACTGTCCCGGAGGGCGAGATGGAGGAACGCTTACTTCGACACGATGATTGTGGCGACGGGCTTGGAGTTCGGCGCTGACTCGGCCATAACGACCGACCACAAGTTCCCCAGGCTGGGACTCAAAACGACCTTCTGAAGGCTGGATCCCATCCGTCGGACTTACCATAGCCCAACGTGTGGATGAAATGCCCCGGCGGAGGCGCAATGAACCTCCTCGCCTGGCTCGAGCGGGCTAGGACGGCCCGAGGGTGAAGAGTTTGCCTAACATCATCCCCAGCATCGCGTTGCCCTGGATTATCATCTTGCCCTCGTTGAAGAGCGCCATGCCGTTGGTCTGGGGGTCCTCCTGGAGCTTCTCAAAGTCCTCGGCGGCGATGGTTATGGTGATGTCTGCGGCTGGGCCCTGGCCCGGCATGACGGAGGGGCCGGTATCCGAGGCGTCGATGAACCACTCGCCGCCGCCGTCGCCCGTGATGTTGAGCTGGAACTTGCCGCCGATGGCCTTGACTTGATCGGGGTTCTTAGCGAACTGGGCAGGGAGATCCTCGTTGAACACCTTCTGGATGTCGACCGCCATGTCGTAATCCTCCTTCGGGGATTGCGCAAGGCACGTTTTAGCCTTGTGGAACGGCAGCCTATGGCGACCGCCGCGTTCTTCCAATCACGACCAACGGAATCGACGCTTACACTCCTCCTGCATACTAAGAGAGAGAAATAGCTAGAGATTCCCGCGCATCTACTTCTCGCTGCCAGCGTTGGACAAGAATCCCTTGCGAAAGATCTTGTTGACGTGAGTCTCGTTCCACTCCTTTATGCCCTGATCGCAGACATAGTGGACTCCATCCGGAAAATCTACAACCTCACCGCTATTACCGCACGGCACCTTTTTGTGATACTCGCAAGGTCTTTGTTGCTGAGACACGGCTTAATTGGTCGCCCCGTCTCGCTGCTTCTTCGTCGCCAGAGGTGCAGGGTGAATCTTCGCTTGACACTCCTCCACCGATACAATCTCCACGTCGTCCCCCTCGAAGAGCCATCCGGCCTCTTTGTAGTAGTCAGCGTGCCCCTGGCAGAACTTTTTCTTCAGCACTTAGACATCAATCCAGTTCCCTTTTCGTGTCCATCCGCGATATATCAGGGTTGCATGGGATGACAAGAATCATTCTTGATTTCCCAGCAAGGAATCGTCTTCCGCGCCTTTCCTTGTGCTACAACGAAGCCTCCGGGTAAGGGTTGAATCGCTCGGAGAGGCGCAATGAACCCTAGCATGGCGAAAGACCCTTATGGAATCTAATCCGGCTACGACTTTGGTTGCGACATGCGTCGTGCTGCTGCCCTCGTCGTCGTCGCCATCCTGATCGTTGCGACAGTCGCCTACGTCAGCTTCAGCGAGTACGAGAGTTACAACTCGTCCTCGGGCACATGCGAGAGAGAAGCGGCCCAAGGATCCAGCCAAGTGGGGTTCATTCTCATCAGTCCGTCCATTAAAGTCCAGTTCGGAACCACCTCAGGCGTCCTAGGCGTGAAGATCGGGGGCTCCGCGTGCTCTCCAATCACAGGCTTCGAGATAACCTCGATGCGTCCTATTCTGGGCGGCGTGGTGAACACCCCATTCGTCCAGTATCAGGGCAGCGTAATCGGCCCGAACCACCCGGAGCCAGTCGGCGAGCCTGCTTCCGGCTCGATAAATGTCTCGAACGTGACTGTCGGCCAGGAGTATTCGATGAACTACACGGTCACCACGGCCGGTCCGAACTACGGCAGCTCGGGCGCCCTCACGTTCACCGCGACGGGTTACACTCCTCTGAGCTTCTCACTGGACAAGAACCTGACCAGCGCCATCGATTATCTCCTCGCCGACTACAACCCCAAGTTGGGTCTGATCCCCGAGACACCGAACTCGTCAGTCTACTGGCTCTACAGCGACAACTACCTGGCCGCCCTGGCTCTCTCGCAGTATGGAGGGGCCGATCTCACCATAGCACACACGGGCGCCAACATCTCTGTCACACTTGACAGGTACCTCCCGCTGGCCAAGGCCGACAACCAGTACACGGCGATAGGAACGAGCTTATGCGCGTTCTCACCATCACAGAACTACACGATTGGCGAGTCGAACGGCTACCACCTCGAGACCACCGTGAACAACGGTACGGGGAGCCTCAGCGGCGAACAGTACGCCGACATAGCCTTCCTCAATGCAATCTGCCTGCAGGGGCACGGTAACACCACAGCGGCCGTTGCAGCATACGATCAGGCTGCGAAGTTCTTCGACGGCGTCGGCATGCGAGACCTGCCCTACAACCAGACGGGTCAGTACCAGACCTACAAGCTCGCCCTCTTCCTCTATGCCAGCGCCGCCCTGGACCAGCCATTCAACACGACGGCACTCTCCACCTTGCTGAGGATGCAGGCCCCTGACGGAGGATTCTATACAGGATACGATGCGAGCTACTCACATCAGACGACTTTGACCAACACCGAGACGACAAGCTTGGTGATTCTTGCTCTCGAGAGGGTGGAGAGCCAAACGCCCGGATGACAACCAACGCACTTGATCGGCCCAACGTGGGTAATTTCCCCGGCGGAGGCGCAATCAATCCTAGGATAACCGGTCGATTAGCTCACAAAGGCGTAAATAAACGGAGCCCCCTTCTTTCCACATGTTGAAGCCGACGACCACCACTATTGTGGGCGTCGTGGTAATCATTACCCTCATCCTCCTCGTCTTTTCTCCCGGTTACGGAATCTTGTTGCTCCTCGCCCTCCTCATAGCCGGGGGCTACTACTTTGCACGTCCAAAGTGCAACTATTGTGGGGCGAGGGGACAGATACAGACTACAGGCTCCAACGTCGAAAGCAGGATACCGGCGTACGGCATCGTCACTCGGACCGACACGATTACCAAGAACAAGCGCCGCTCCGATGGAACGACGTACCAGGAGGAGACGAAGATCAAAAGGCAGGAGCGAGTTCCTACCCTCCGAGTGACGACGCGGACGTACTACCGCTGCGCCAATTGCAACAACAAGTGGTACAAAGACACCGTGGGCGAAGTCGAGGACTTCTCGCGGGAACCGCCAAAGGACCCCGGCAAGACGCTCATCCTCGAGCGGGAGATCGTGAAGGTCCCGTGCAGGTACTGCGGCATGCTCGTGGACCCGGTCAGAGATGCCAAGTGTCCTTCCTGCGGGGCCAACCTCGCTATGCCAAGGTCGTGAAGCGAAGATGGTCCGTATCCGCGACCTGATTTCGGACATATTCGCGGACCAAGACTACGGCAAGCGCTCCACGACTCAACGCGGGGAGCGGGTCAAGAGTAGAGCCGAGCAGCGCATCGCCGATTACCTCAGTTCGCGCAACATTCGCTACAGTTACGAGAAGACTCTCCAGACCTTCCCCGTCATAGGCCAAAAGATCAGCCGGCCAGACTTCTATCTGGAAGACTACAACGTATACGTCGAATACTGGGGGCTAGTCAATGTCCCGGACAAGAGGAAACGGGAAGGATACGTCCGCGCGATGAAGTGGAAGATGGCTCAGTACCATGAGCACGGAATCAGGTTCATCAGTCTCTATCCGAAGAACATGGACAATCTCGACTGGGTCTTCAGTACAAAGTTCAAGGAAGTGACCGGGCTCGAGATGCCGAAGTTAGTGGATGCCAGTCGAGACCACTTCTGCTCAAAATGTGGCGCCCCGATAATAACAGGGTCCAATTACTGTGGAAAGTGTGGAAACGTTCTTGTTCCAAACAACACCTCAACTCAAACTGGATTCTGCATCCGTCAAGGTGAAAGGATCGCGTTCAATGTCGAGCGACCATTGTGCGAAACCTGCTACAAGCAATGGACAAAATTCGGAAACAGAGTGTATTCGGAGAAGTACTGCCATTCTTGCGGTGGGCATGTGCAGACCAGCTATGCGAAGCCGGTTTGCCTTGAATGTTACAAGAAGCTGCATGAGAAGAGTGCGTAGTGTTACCGGTTTCAGTGGGTTCTCAAGGCCCTGCCTAGCTTCTGGAGATGACGAACCTTCTCAGCGTCGCTTATCGGGGCTTGGTTGTGAAAGTAGCATGGATAGCATGGCAAACCGCCGAAAAGCGGGAGAGTTCTTGGCAGGTCATCGACGCTCATCTGCTTGATTGAACCGAGTTCCTCCATCACGCTCCTCAACGGCATGCGACATCCTGTGAGCGTGGAGTATGGCAGACGTCCCCACGTGCAAATCACCTTCGGAGATACCAACTCAATCTCCTTCGCCAGATAATTGGCAGAGCAGGTCTCCAACATCGAAGACGTCAGGTCCTTCTGTCCCTTGGTGGGGCACTTCACGAGTTCTGTAAGGAATATCCTGTTCTCATTCAAGGCCATAACCAACCGTTCTACTATTGCTGGTTCAAGTGCTTGGGTGTAGATCGCCTTTTCGAGCTTCAAATTCATGCTCAGTAGCCCTGAATCAATCAGGAGCCTCCAGAACTTCGAGCGGCGCCCGCTTATCGGAATCCAGGCTAGGCGCCTACCTCGCCAAGCTGGCTGGATCGTCGCGTTCCTGGGACTCGGGTTAATTGCTATGAACATGATTTTGGGCCTAGTCGAGAGTCCGTCGCCCGGCAGTGGCAACAGCGTTCCTCTGGTTCTTCCCAGAGGACAAAGCTTGCATTCATCTACGCTGTCATACAGCGTGGCTAGACTCATTGATGCCAAGACTTCCATCGTTTTGTTCGACCATTCTATAAGCCGCGGGTCAGAGCTGACTCGATTAGCCACCTCCTACGCGGTTGGTTCCTCACACATGTCCAACGTTAGTGTGAAATGCCCCCCGGCGGAGGCGCAATGAATCCCCTATGCCTAGCGCGCCGCTGTAATTAGTTAAATACACATACATACACACATCTAACCCATGGCGCACAAGACAATCACCATCTCAGACGATGCCTACGAGGCACTCGCAAAGTCAAGAAAGGCCAGCGACGAATCCTTCACGAAGGTCATTCTACGTATCACCTCTGAGAGAACCAAAGCGGGTTCACTCCTTAGGCACCTTGAGACCTCTCAGGCCGACGAAGAGCTGGCAAAGGGCATAGAGGAAGCGATGCAAAGAACGAGAAGCGCTCGGCTCAGGCCTGCCGAATTCTCCGGGTGATAGTATGGTCTGTCTCGATACCTCTGTCCTCGTCGCCCTCATCAGAAAGGATCAGGCGGCCATGAGTGAATTGAGAGCCGAGGCAGAGCGAGGAGGCACCGTCTCAACAACCACGATTAACCTGTGTGAGCTGTATGCTGGAGCATACGGATCCAAAGCCCCGCAGAGGGAACTTCAAAGGGTCCAGGATCTGCTTTCCCACATAGGCATACTTGATTTGGATGTGGGTGCTACGAAGCGCTACGGTGAACTGATCAACGATGATGTCCTGAAGCGAGAACAGATTGGAGATTTCGACCTGATAATCTCTTCAATAGCCCTGCAACAGAACGAAAAACTCGTTACCCGTAACCTCAAGCATTTCAACAGAGTCCCTGGCCTCGTCGTAGAGAAATGGTGATGCTCTCTGCGGAGGCGCAATGAACCCTAGCATGGCCACACATTCCTTCGGGACCATGCCCAAGAGGTCAATCACAATCTGTCTAGGAACTCATCTTGAGGCACGCCACAATCTTTGAGGATCACACTTAGCAGCCCTACATGGATTTCTTTAGCCGGGACCGTGACGTATATCGTACCGTTCGTGAGAGTCACGTGACTACCCTTCTGCCTGATTGCCCTGAACCCGTAACTGTTGCAAAGGATCTTGATAAGCTGTTTCCCTTCTACTGGCCTGAGCTTCCCCAAGGTAACTAGGCTACCGCTTCAATCGCTCGTTCTTTCAGCGCCGACAGGTGGAGTTCGAGCGCTTCCCCGAAGTTCTTCTTCGCCTCGGCGAGGGTCTCCCCGACGGTGTACACGCCCAGAGCGGAACAGGCTATCGCATACGAACCGTCTTTTTCCCTGATTACTTTGGTCTTGATGTCCCTGAGCTTGATTGACATCTTCTGGAAAGCTGAAGATACAGTCAGCATTAAGCTTTCACCGAGGTGCCGGGATCCACAGCCCGACGTGTGGATGAAATGCCCGGGCGTCGCAGTCTGCTTCGGGAGTTTCGCATTCCGCCCGGCTATCTGCTCTCTGCATCCGGGCTACGCTTCCTTCCACCCATAGCTGGTCGGGCTCCTCAGAATCCTCCCGACGCCCATGTGCCCAGCGACGACCAGCGCATGGTTCACGCTCGCCTCCACTAGGAACAGGTCTCTGCTCCTCAGATTCGCCACAGGGTCGTTCCACTCGGACATTATCCGGGGGTCGGCAACGTCCATTGGCTCGTGGAACAGGTCTCCGATGCAGTAAAGCACCCGCCCTTTTGAGGTCACCCGTACGATTTGGTGTCCGGGGCTCTCTCCCGGCATCGGCACGACTATCAGTCCCGGGACAATCTCAACCGGGCGCTCGAGGAGGCTGAGCATCTTCGACGAGTTGAGGACCCCGAGCGTGTTGGCGTATTCCGGGTTCTCCTTGAGGGCTGCCTGCACGTCCGCCGAGTTCCAGTCCGCCGCGCCAAGATAGTACCTCGCACTCGGAAAAGCCGGGACATATTTCCCATTCGCCTCCTTGAGCGTCGATCCTATGATGTGGTCCGAGTGGAAGTGGGTCAGGATGACATGGGTGATTTTCGCGCGCCCGATTCCCGCTTGGGCCATCTGGTCGAGGAGGGGTGGGGGAGGAGTGTATCCGGGCACCTTCACCGACGCATCCACTTGGAGGAGCGCCTCGTAATCGCAAGGGTCGATGACAATCGAGGCCTTCCCGATAGCGATGTGCGCGCTGTACACAGGAAGGTCGTTGACATCGTCAAGGCTAACGCCCGGCGGCAGCTCCGTCCCCGGCCTGACAATCTCCGAGGTCTTCATTCTCAGCTTCCCCACGAGGAAGGTCGTGAGGACAGCTTCGCCCACCTCGATTCTACGGAAGTAGCTCAATCCATCGCAATCAGCAAGCAATGACCGCTAAATCCGTTACCTTTCCTGCACGGCGGAGGCACAATGAACCCCTCTTCTCTCGACCTGTAGCCTTCACTGCAATTCCAACTGCTGAGTTTGTTTGAGTGTTGGCGCATCGATTCCGATCCCGGTCGACGTCTTGGACTTCCATCACAGGAAGATAACTTACGTCACTACACACGGGAGGCAGCCGAAAATCAATAGGAGCCCGTCGAGAATAGGCGAACTATCCATCAGGAAAGAACACCTGCTTGAGAGCCGCTAGAGTCTGGTGAAATCCCGTAACCAAACATGGATTCTACACTCAAGTTACAGTCCACCTTGAATCCCACCTTCCATCCTTTTCGCAAAGTTAGTGATCGTGATATCAGCGATGGCGAATGCGACACTGAGCCCAACTGCTGGACCGCCGAGCCCTGAGAGATAAATGGCTACAGAGATGGCTATCTGCAATGGTATTATCAGTCCGAGAAATATGAGCGTTAGCTTCATGTCTATCTCTCCTTTGGTTTGCTGACAACTATAACATTGACGGTTGACGAGTTCATCGAGCTACTCAGATGCCTCAACCTCGAAACTAGCACCCTATAGCCCAACGTGTGGATGAAATGACCCGGCGGAGGCGCAATGAACCCTAGCATGGCACTTGCCTTTTTACGGCATCTCAAATCAATAGAACGAGTAGAGGCTCTGCTATTCGGACATTTCTCGGGCCGAAGGTTAATCTACAGAAGCCGCCTTCTGCTGCGACGATGCTAATCGTAAGGGAAGTGCAGCCAACAGACCTCGAAGACCTGTTTGAATGCTACAATTCCTATTATGAGGAGTTAAAGGAGAACGCGGCTCTGGGCCTTCCTGCGTCCGCAGGCAAGCCTACCATGAGCGGAGAGCTAGAATGGTTCAGCAGTTTGTCCAAGAAGATAGCTGAGGGAAACACGATTGCTATCGTCGCGGAGGTAGGCTCTCACGTCGTGGGAATGTGCGAAGTCTCAAGAGCCCTCCCGAGTCCTGAGGTGGCTCACCGGGGGAATCTAGGACTGGCGATCAGGAAGGAACACAGAGAGAAGGGAGTTGGCACGGCGCTGCTGAAGTTCACCCTCGACAAGTGCAAGGGAAAGTTTGAGATCGTCGAACTCTCGGTCTTCTCGAGCAACGATGCTGCGAAGAGGCTCTACTCAAAGTTCGGGTTCAAAGCTATTGGCGTTCGACCTCGTTCGATAAAGCGCGGGGACGGCTACATCGACGAGGACATCATGATTCTGACACTCTGAAGGGAGAAATGGTGGCTAGAGCACTCCCTCAGGACTGTCAAACCCAGTTGAGCGAAAATGCGCAATGAACCCTACACGGGCGGAGGTGACAGGATGAAGGCCTCAACCTGGTCTGCGATCATCGTACCGCCTCTGCTGTTCATGTGGATCCCTTCGATTGTCAACAGGAACCCGTTCTTCTCTGAGATTTTGTCGAAGCTCTGCCGAAGTATCGAATGGCGCAGGATTGCCTCCCACATGAGCCCGGAACCTTCGAAGGCCCTGCCGGGCTCACGATGAGCCGAACGCAAGTACTCTGCCAGTGACTCGTACACGGGCAGCAGCACCGCGTGGTACTTCTCTGCCACTCCTCTAATCGCATCGTTGTACCTCGCGATGGTCTGGTTCGGTCGGGACGTCAGGTCCTCCCCCAGAGGTGGCAGGGTCGACAGTGCAATCCTTGCCTTGGTCCTCTGCCGCAGATCGTTGACGATCGCTTCCAGGTTCTCACGGTACCAGTCGAGGGTCGGCCCCTGCGGCAGCCCCTTCCTCCGCATGTAACGGCTCTCTGCCCGCTCACTGAGGGTCGACATGATGTCGTTCGTCCCGACCAGTACCACTACGAAGTCCGGTTGCGTCCTGATCACCTGCTCCAAACGCTGCAGGACGTTGTACGCCAGGTCCCCGTTGACGCCGGCATTGACGAAGCGAAATCCCTTGGGCCCGAGCCGCTCCCTCAGGAGATCGACAAAGTTGAAACTGACGCTCCCATGGACTATGCTCGCACCCAGACAGACGACCAGGCGGTGACCTGGCCCAGCCTCAGCGGGAGCCGACATCGCCTTGAGCCACCCGAATCCCTTCGCTCTTCCCATGCTGTGTGACGTATTTGTGCTTCTGCGTTCAAGTCACACTTCGCAAGTGCCCCGGCGGAGGCGCAATAAACTCCATGCGTGACACAGTACCGCTCTCCAAGATTCATCGGTGAGAAGCAGACGAAGCATGTTCGCTTTGTTTTCCGTGGTCAACTTACAGCGAAACAAGTAAATGTCCCGGCTACCGCTCAAGAAATATGGACTTTTGCGCATGCTGCGGCGCGTCTAAAGGAACTGGTGGGGGAAACTGTCCCGGTCACAAACTCGGCGGACAACATAGTTTCGTCAAAGGAAACATGAAGATGGCCTGTCGACATTGCAACAAGCGCGTCGGAGGAAAAGGAACAAGCTGCTCGGAAAGAACACTTGGCGGCTGTCACGATTTCGTGTAATCAAACTACAAGATATCCCAACTTCCCGCGCTGAGGCGCAATGAACCCCACTTGGCTCAACATGGCTTCGCGTCCATGGAATTATTCTTGTCAAGGTCTTGGGAGGCGTGAGTAGAATTATCTTGCCCTACAGGCGTTTATCCCCCGTATTCGTTGATGCATCCATGTCAGAAGCATACTGCATGAAGGAAAAGGCGAAACGGGAGATCAGCTCCCCCCATGAAGTGACGCTCAAGAACGGACGGAGAGCGCTGCAAGGGACCTGCGCGTCATGCGGAACGAGACTCTTCAAGATACTGGGGAACAATCATCCACTGGCCTTGGTAGCGCCCGCCTGAAGGTCATCGGGGTCCTTCTCGCCGCCGATCGCGAAAGCACGGGGCTGACGGCATAGCCGGGCGCCGGCATTAATAGTCGCACGCGCCAAAGGGGTCCGATGAAGTTCATCTACACAGGAATCCATGTCTCCGACCTGGACCGCTCAATCAAGTTCTACACCAAGGAGCTCAAGATGAAGCTTCTCTTCAGAGCAGAGATCAAGGAGACGGGCGGGAAGGTCGCATGGCTCAAGTCAAAGGGCTCTTCCCAGGTCCTCGAGCTGAACTGGTACCCGGAAGGATATCCGCACGGAGGTTCCTCCGGCCTCGACCACCTCGCTTACCAGGTCGACGACGCTGACGAAGCCTACGACAGGTTGTCGCGCACGTCAAGGGGTGAAATCGCGCCATTTGATGAGGGAAGGTGGAGGCTCGGATACATCAGAGACCCCGACGGGAATTGGATAGAGATAGGCTCGAGGATCAGAAAGAGAAGTCGGACGTAGAGTTCCTTGCAAGAAGCCCGAGCTCAATAACTTCATCCTCCCGCTGACTCATAGCCCAACGTGTGGATGAAATGCCCCGGCGGAGGCGCAATGAACCCCATCAATGGGGAAAGTTTCTCTAGATTCCAAGTACAAGAAGACTTGACGGCCGTCACGACTTGGAAATCTCATGAATGTAGGGCTAACCTTTTCGCAACCTGAAGCCACCGAAGCCGAATTGGTTGCACTTGTTTGTCATGGTTGCAGAATCTGGTGAAGGGTCTTGGGGCGCTTCATTCGGCCTCCCTCAGGTCACTCGTCGCCCGGTCTTCGGGTTTGACTTGCTGAACCACTTAGTGATATCATCTTCTTGGTATCTTCGGTGCTTGCTTGATTTCCACCCAGGTGGGGCAGACTTCGACAACAGGCGCCTATCGAACGGGCGATCGTAGGTTATTTCGACAACGAGGGTACTTTGCATCCGATGAATTCGTCCCACTGAGAGGTTCTGCAGTTTCAGGAAAGTCACCAACTCTCGCTGTACGAAATGTTCGAACTGCTTCTTGTAACCCCCTATTTTGACGTAGTCACTTTGTTTTAGTTCACGCGTGAAAACAGCACTCCAACGAGTCATGGGTCTAGCATTCCCTGCAAGAGTTTAATGTCTTAGCTGCGTTGACCAGCGAAGAATATGGTGTGAGGATGATGACTAGGTTTCTTGATTGGCGGAGTGTCCAACGTGTGGATGAAATGCCCCGCGGCTTCGACTAGAATCTTTGCGAAGGGAGAAATAGAATAGCTATCACGAGTAGCTCGGTATCGTTGGCAGACAAGACTTGGGCGCTGATCATCCACGGCGGTGCTGGGATTCGGCTCACCGACCCCAACAGGACGGATGTTCTGCAGACACTGGAGCAGATTGTGGAGGACAGCTGCCCCCTGCTGGAAGGAGGCGGATCGGCCGTCGACGCGACAGAGAGGGCGGTCTACCTCATGGAGGAGTCCGGACTCTTCAACGCGGGCAGGGGGGGCCTGCCTCACATCTGACGGGAGGGTGGAACTCGACGCCGGGATTTGCAAGGACCTCGACCTCTCCACGGGCAGCGTCGCCGGAATGACCGAGTATGCACATCCGATTACGGTCGCTAGGTTCATCATGGAAGAGACAAACATGGTGGAGATGCACGGTGACCGAGCTCTCAAGCTGATGGAGCTGTACCGTGAAGTCAGGAGGGAGAATCTGGTGACTCCGCCGAAACTCCAGCGCTGGGCGAAGATGTTGGCCGAACTGGGTGCGGGTGGAGGCTATCTCGAGAAGCACCATCAAAAGGAACTGCGAGTCCTGATGGAGCATCCCGAATACCGGCGCACTCCGAAGATAGGGACGGTCGGAGCGGTCGCGGTCGATTCCAGAGGAGGGACGTCCGCGGCAAGTGCGACCGGTGGGTACTGGCTGAAGATGCCAGGAAGGATAGGCGACACACCGGCTTACGGCGCAGGCTTCTACGCCGACAGGAATGGCGCGGCGACAGCGACAGGGGTGGGAGAGTACGCCGTAAGGCTGCTGATCTCTAGGTCGGTAGCGGGGAGGATGAAGACCGGGACGGCCCAGCATTCCGTGATGGCCGCATTCAGAGAGTTCGAGGGCCGATTCGGCAAGGACAACCTTGGGATCATCGCTGTGGACCGGCGGGGAGGGGTCGGAGTGTACCACAACACCGAAGGTATGGGCCACGCGTTCAAGACAGGCCGTGACCGGAAGACGACCGTCAGGATTTCGGTTCGGCAAGGCGGCACCTGACACGGCTCCGTGCTCGTACTCAGGCTCATTCGACTAGGTCCCCAAACCTCTCCTCTTGGTCTCTCGGCCAGCACCCTGACCCTCCGGATGCGAGGTAGTAGTCTTGCTCCGTCGCAGTTCGGAAGTCGTCTTCATGCTCGTCACCGTCCGACTCCGCGATATCGGGCGACAGGATTTGAGCTGGATCAGTCCTTTACATCGCAGGGCGTCCCCCCGCTGCTCCGTGCGCCGGTTAGCTCAACACACTGCCTAGGTATTTTCGACTCTCGGGTAGAAATCGGGAACCAGACCGTTCAGAATCGTGCCAGAGATGCACATCCCTGAACCCCTGAGCAGTGGATACTATGCAAAAGGGAGAGTAGACTAGCTTGCAGAAGCTCAAGTTCGATGCAAGGACGGATCCTGCCAGCTCCTCGTCCGACTTCTATGACAATCCCTGGAAGTACTCGTTCGTTCACAACTTCAAGGTCCACTACAAGAGAGGGGTTCTCCAGGCGCTGGCGAACAAGCTCGACATCTCAATCAGCACCGCCGCAGCCGACGTGCCTTCGATGCATGACGTCCTGAACGAATTCAACGAAAGGATGAAGGCCGGCATGCTCGTCAGCAACACGAAGGAGAGGTTCTCGCAGGCATCGTACCATGTCACGCAGGTCGAGTACAAGGAGTCGTTCGCGTTCCACGACCCCAAGGCCGCGCTGAGGATGGCGCCCCAACAGTCACAGGGTCAGTTCTCACCCCCGGCGGCTCCCCGGATGTTAGTCGGCGGTCAGGTGCAACCCGCCCTCTTCTGTCGGAGGTGCGGGGCGAGCCTCCCGGCCGATTCCGCGTTCTGCAACAAGTGCGGCGAGCGCATCGTCTAGTCATCAGCCACGCGCGGAGGCGCAATGAACCCTTCCTGATTCACCTATTCCTCCACCATGGCCCTTATATTCGAAGAGTGACACGTTTCGCTTCGAGGTGCAGTGATGGATGGACTTGCCTAGTCACTTTGCATTCGGACTGGCGATTGGATTTGTCTTCTTCGGTCATCAACCCGAGTTTGCGCTGCTGGTCGCTCTGGGCGCTCTCTTGCCGGACTTGGACCGAGAGTACTGGTTCATCCCAGCTAAGAGGTACGCCGACGAGCAGTACCATCGCGCACTCTTTCACAATGTGATCATGATTGGGCTGACATTCGTGGTCAGCCCGTTTCTGTCGCTAGGCGTCTTCCTACATGTGCTACAAGACTCGTTCACGACGGTGAAGGACCGGGGAGTGGAGTGGTTCTATCCGTTTACCAGGCTCGCAAAGAGAGGACGTTTCGATGCTGATGGGAATCCCCAACCTACGGATCCGAATGAACACGTCTACTTCTATCAAGAGGACCCGCTCGGACTGGTCGAGTACGCTGACGTCGACCTGCAGGAGCCTCTCAACAAGCCGGTCCCATGGAGGCGCGTCTACGGGTTCGCCCTGAACAGCAATCTTCTGGATCGGGGCTTCCTCTTCGGGTCATTTGCGGTGCTTCTCGTCTGGCTGTTCGTGCCCTCGTCGAATTGGACGTTCTCAAATCTTCAGCTGCTGACGAATGCCGCGCCTTCAATCTACGAAACCTGGTTGGTCGGCCTCATCGGGGTCGGCACCCTCTTCCTTGCGGGAGAGATAGACAGGAGAGACCTGACTCATTCCAGACTGGGGATGCTGAAACCCGTCAAGGTTCCGATTCTCCTTCTGGGTCTCGTGATTGTTGGCCTCTGGGCCGTTCTATACCACGCCTCAATCGCTTCGGACATAGACTCGGCCGTTGCGCAGCCATTGCAGGTCGCAGCGGTTATCATCTTGATTCCCTTGGTTGCAATACTGCTGGTCAAGAACAAGACGAAGGGCGGGAAGCAAGCCACAATCTGAGAATGGCGTCTCTTCTCGGTGGAGGCGCAATGAACCCTCGTGCATGGCGAAACATTCCTCCTAAAGTGAAGGCCCGAGTCTTCATGACTCTTCCTTAGGCGCTGCTGACAAGAAGTCTAGGATTACATCATTGGCGAATCTCGGTTTCTCCGAAATGAGAAAGTGCGTCGCACCAGGAGCAATACACAGTTCGGCTTTCGGAACCGCCTCGAACAGTTTTAGTGTGTGATGCAGCGGAACTAGATCGCGGTCGGCTGACATGATGAGCGTGGGTCTGGCAATGCTTCCTAGCTGCTCGGCCGTTAGCTCCCAATCTGAAGTCCACATCTTCAGTACCTTCGGGCATACCACGGGATACTGTCTTTGGCCGTCGGGCGTATACCGTTCATAATCCGCAACCAGCTTCGGGAGGAATCTACGAAGGTCCTCAGGTCCCCATGACCTCATGGTGTTTCGCTCCTCCGGAGTCAGGTTGTCAGGAGAGAAGGTGCCGCTGATTGCCACGATCTTGCTGACCAGGTCGGGGCGGGAGACCGCAACGGCCAGAGCTATGTTGGCGCCGTCGCTATGTCCGACCAAGACAGAGTCATTGAGGTCCATCGCATCCATGAAGGCAATCGTATCGTCGACCATTACTTCGTAGGTGAACTCTCCACCAACATCAGGGGTCCGTCCGTGCCCTCGTCTTTCGGGAAGCAGGACCCTGTAGTGCTTCAGGAAGACGGGGACTTGCTTTGAGAATGTCTCGATTGTGCAAAGACCTCCATGAAGGAAGAGGAGGGGCTTCCCTTCTCCATACTCCTCGAAGTAAATCCTCAGTCCGGCTGCGCTAACGTGCTGCCCCGACATGCAATCGGGAACGCGATTGTGGCCCAGGGCCTATTTTAGCGTTCAAAGCCAAGGCATGGCTGGGGGCTCTGAAAGTCCAAACGTGTGGATGAAATGTCCCGGCAGAGGCGCAATGAACCCTAGCATGGCATGCCTTTTCTTACGGCATCTCAGATCAAATAATGCCTAGAGACTTCGAATCGATTGTCTCCGAAAGGTCAAGCTTAACCGTTCTGCAGTCTGCGCGTCTTTCCATGAACTCAGGCCAACCAAAGGGCGCTGGGTTGTCAGGACCATCTCTTCGCCCGCACGGTCCTCCTTTCTTCAGCGGCGCGGCTGCGGTGTTCGCCGGTGCAGTTGTCTATCGGTCGTTTCTCTTCAGTCTAAACGGTGCGCAACCCACGAACACCCTAGTTTTGGTAGGGTTCTATGCACTCGCAAGTATCAGCGCTGTCTTGGCTGTGGTCGGAGGCGTCGACCTGGTGCGCAAGAAGGGAGACCTCTTCGCAATGTCACCGGAGGGGTCAACGCAGCTCAGGAGGCTCACCTACAGCGCACTCGCCGGGCTGTCACTGACCCTGGTTTCGTTCTTCTACATCGGTGGAGTGATATTTGAGAATCAACAGACGGGCTTTCCTCTCCTCTTCTCCTTCAGGACCGACCTCAACGGCTATGGCCCGCTCAATTTCCAGGTCCTCCCAGCCGTACTCGATTTTGGCTTCTGGCTCGCGATTTGCTACCTCTTCCTCTCCGGGGTTCCATTCCGGTCGAGGCAAGTTCGCGGCTTCTCCGAGGCACTCGTCGGGGTGAGCGTGGCGTTCTTCTTCTCCGTGATGATGCTTGGGATATTCTATCAACCCTCGGCCTCTCCAATTCGTTCACTTCCCCGCTTTTCTTCCTTCTCGACGCAGCAATCGGATACGTCCAGATTAGACGAGGTTTCACGATTATGGGTTTGGCCATCGTGGGAACCGGGATTCTCCTGGCCGCACTAGTTATCTTGGGTTAGGTTCCGGACTGTCTCCTGAGATCTGGCATGAGAATCTGACGACAACCAGAGCCTGACCATGCAATAGCCCAACGTGTGGATGAAACCCCCTGCGGAGGCGCAATGAACCCTGGCATGGCAATACACCTTCTACGGAAGTGCAAGAGCAAGAAATGGCTAGAGGCCCTGAATCTCGCGCGCATGTAGAAAAATCGTTTATGAACGGCAGGAGATAATGATTCTAGCCCTTGAATTTCTGCCCGTCCTGCGGCTCGCGAATGAAAGCCTATTCTGCCCAACTCATCTGTCCCAGGTGCAACACGACGATACGGGTTCAGGGTGCAGGTCCGAATAATCTCGGAATGGATCCTGCTGCTGCAGAAGATAGTGTAAGACGTTTCATCGAGATGCTATCGTCGCAAGCACGTTTTGGCCTCAGGGGAGAGAAGCCCCTTGCCGTGATTGCCGCTCTCAAGTACCTCTGCGAATCAACTCAGACAGGCATCGGACTCTTGGCGCTGATGGAGAATGAAACCCAGTCGCGTGCAATAAGAAATAGGTTCATCGCCCTTGCAAACCTGTATGGGCGAATTTCGAATCCAGAAAACTCTTGGAGTGTAATAACAGGGGGAGATCGATTCGAACTTCAGACAGCTGTGAGGAGTTCTCCCGACTTGGACAAGAGCATATCAAGTCTAACGCTCGAGCAAACATGTCTACTCTCCAGAGAGTTTGTTCAGAATTTAGTTGATCATTGAGGCGCAACTCTGGTGGGAATATGGTCCTTCACGTGTCACAAAGTACTCTGGCAGAACTCCCCCGGTCGCCTTGACGTTTAGTCAATGGCAACGGACTAGTACTCGATCATGACCGAGGTACTTGTTGTCGTAATCTTGGGACGGACGCCAACCAGAGCGAACAGACCCGTAACATAAGCACTAAGAACGGCGGATTGCCTTGGTCCAGTTGTTGGTCCAAGATTGTGTATCAAGGAAATGACCTCCTTCCCGGCCCTTTTCCCTTCATTTAGCGAATACCAACCGGATCTGGAAGAAAGGCGCAGCTCGTCCAGAACGGTATCAAGGGTGATGCAGTCGCTCCTCGCCAGCATCCTTGCGTCAGGGCCATTCTTTGCCGCCAACCTGCCGAATTCGCTGAGTTTGTCATCCGGTATCAGGCTCAAGGCCGCGCGGAGCGTATTCTTGGTCATCTTCACAAATCCCTCTTCTTCGAACAGCAAGTCATCGCGTGTATGGGTGGAGAGAACCTGATTCAGCAATGTGTTCAGATTAACCTTCTGGGAGCTAGCCTCATTCTGGAGCGAGTCGTATACGTCATCCCAGAGTCTGAAGTGCACCGAAACTGTCTTTCTTTTCAACCCCTGCGCGTCAAAGGGAACTCAAATCTCCCCCGCCGTGCTGTAGAAGACCCATTATTTACCGCTTTTGCCCAAATGGCTACACTCTTACACAACAGGCTGCTACTCTTCTTACGGTTGATTTCGGAGCCTCGCCGCTAAGTAATACAATTGACAGATGAAGCAATCGCTAACAAGAAACTGTCAAGGCGGCAGTTCATGGGAACCGCGGCCGCAGGAGCCGCAGCGCTGGGCGCTGTGGCGGGAGCATCGTCGTTCTTACCGAACGTCGGGGCGTCGCCGTCAGCAGCGGGCACGGAGGAGGTGGATGCAGCACGCGGGCCGAAGGCAGGGCCACGCGCCCGGGTGGCAGCGAGGGCGGGCCCGATTACCACTGCTCCATCCAGCTGGGACTACTCCGCTGACGTGGTGGTCGTGGGACAGGGAATAGCGGGTTGCTCCGCTGCAATAACGGCGCACGATGCAGGAGCGCGCGTCATCATACTGGACAAGGCGCCGTACGCCGACTACGGCAATTCTGGCGTGTGCGGCGGCATAGCATGGTATCCGTGCCTATCGTCGAACGGGGGGTCTGTTCAGGATTTCATTACCACTCTCAAGGCGATGACCTGGGGCACCACGCCCGATGATGAGCTGCTCGCAGCGTACTGCCAGGGCATCGCCAATCTACCCGCCTGGTATGTGTCCCTCGGAGGCGCCTATGTCTTTGCAGCAACCGTACCGACCGCCATTCCGAGATCTCTTGTGACGGGCTTGGTCTCCCCCAGTTTCCAGACGACGGCGAACTGGGACAGCTGTGTCAACTACAAGACGTCGACCGGAGCGACGGGAAACGGCGCAACCACCATGGCTTTTCTGGGAGGGTGCATTGCGTCTAGGAACATCCCGGTGCTGCAGTCGACCCCGGCGGAAGCGCTGATCCAGAATCCGATGACAAGGGAGATAATCGGCGTCCAGGCATCGGACTGGAAGGGTGCGACGCTGTACATTCAGGCCGACCAGGGCGTGATCCTTGCCTGCGGTGGCTTCGAAAACAACCCGGAGATGACCAACAACTTTGAACCGTGGGCGCATTCGGAGTACCCCGTTTCGTTCTGGGGGACGCCGTACAACACAGGAGACGGGATCATGATGGCTCAGAGCGTGGGAGCCAAGCTATGGCACATGAACAACAAGGAGTGGACATCGAGCGGTTACTCAGCAAGGGCCGCCTCTAACGAACTCGGAATGGGAATGACGTGCAGCAAAGGCCAAAGCTCTACCTATTGCTTCATGGCGAACAGGTACGGCCTGAGATTCATGAACGAATGGGTGTACAGTGGTCACACGGCTCAACTCCTTGCGACAGAGCAGCTTCTCGAGCTCAATGGCGAGGGGTCGAATGTGGCTCCCTTCCTCCCCCAGTATGACTACCTGCCTACGATCCTGCCCAGCGGAATTACTCTCAAGTCCACCGACTACGTCGACTACCCCAACATCCCGTTCTACCTGATCTTCGACAGCCAGCTCTTCGGTGCGGGCGCTCTGGCCTCCGGGTCGTATGCCAGCGCCATCAGCGTGGTGCATCCGACGGCGACCTACACGTGGAGTCCCAACAACAGCGTGGAGCTGGCGAATGGGTGGATAATCGGACCAGCAGCGGACCCAACGACGCTCGGCAACATGATCGTTTCCCACGACTTCCAAGGACGCGTTGCGGGCATGAACGCCGCCAACCTCGCCACGACCGTGACCAACTTCAACGCCTACGCCGCTTCTGGGGTAGACAAGGACTTCGGCAGACCGGCGGCCGGTATGGCGCCTCTCAACAAGCCGCCGTACTACGCGATGGAGCTGGGCATCGGTCGCCTTAACACGAACGGCGGTCCAGTGCACGACAAGTACGGCCGAACCATAGACGTGTACGGCAACCCGATCCCCCGGCTGTACAGCATAGGCGAACTTGGCTCCCTCTTCGGATACCTCTACTACGGCGGTGGAAACTTCCCTGAGGGTGCGGTCATGGGACAATACGCCGGCAAACACGCAGCCTCCCTGCCAAAGTACATGCAGCCCCCCGGCTGATCAGCAGGTCCGAATGAACCCGCTCACCCACGAGTGCGTTCTCTCGACCTGGCAAATCCAAAACGGTGATCAAAAATGAAACGATCAAAGTCGCTCGGACAGGCTGCAGTCGTCTCCGGAATCATGCTCCTGGGAGTCCTCGCGTTCATCCTCCCGGTGCAGAACGTGAGCGCCCAGCCCACCACGATCACGGCCTACAAGTCGCAGTACGCGGTCAACGTGAATAGCGCGTATCAGCCCTCTCAGTGGACCGACACTTCCACGATCAACGTCGCGGCCGCTGGGATGACCTTCGCGGCCAAGCAGAACGGGACGGGTTGGCTCTTCCTGATGACCTGGCAGCAGTCCAAGATCTACTGCACGGACGAGTACTGCTTCGGCGGGATTGAGCTCGGTTACCTGAACAACACCCAACCGATGGGAGGCTCCACGACGCCCACGGTGATGATACTCGCCAGCACCTCGTTCAAGAACGGCGTCGACGAGTTCGTCTCGACGGGCACCGTAACCCCCGAAAGCGTCGAGTCCCTGAGCTACACCACCCAGTCGGTCTGCGGGCTCACCCTCACAAGCGGCCAGTACACGGTCGAGTGCTACCGCCCGTTCAAGCTCACCAACGCCTCACCGTACGACTTCCGCACGCTGGGGGTCGGATCGACGATTGAGATCGGGTTCGCCGTCGGGGAGTTCTCCTCGCCGGGCGACCACTTGGCGACCGACATGAGCACCTACACGCTTACATTCAGCGGTCAGACATATGGTTCGTCCTCTAGCACGTCCTCTACTACTTCGACGTCAAGCACGACTTCTACCACGTCCTCGACCACGACGACCTCGACCACGACGACCTCGACCACGACGACCTCGACATCAAGCACGACCACCTCCACCACTGTTACAACCCGCCCAGCGTACACCGTGAATGCGGCCACCAACTCCAACAGCTATGTGGGAAGCGTGACGGGTACCATTTCGGGAACGGTTACCGGGACGCCGTCCGCCGCTGGGAGCACGATCTCCCTCCAAATCACGAATCCAGTAAATGTGACCGTCTTCACCCAGACGGTCACCATTTCAGCCAATGGGGCATTCAGCAGTACGTTCTCTCCTGGTCCGTCATGGGCCATCCCGGGGACGTATACCTTGACAGCCACCTACTTCACAATCATCAGCGGGACGCCGTCCTTCTTCACCAACATCTACAGGTTCTCCTACATCCCCAACATTGTTACGACCACGACAACGACCACATCCACGGGTCCATCATCTACGTCGACCACAACAACCACCACCACGACGACGACCACAACCACGAAGACAACCACGATCACCGGACCAACGACCACAGTTAGTGGACCAACGACCACAGTTAGTGGACCAACGACCACAGTTAGTGGACCAACGACCACAGTTAGTGGACCAACGACCACAGTTACCAGCACGCTGCCCGGGAGCACGGTCACTTCGACGTTGATCACCACTGCTACCACCACCAGCACCACTACCACCACGACTGTGCCAGGCTGGGCATACGGGGTGATGGTCGTCCTGCTGCTCGCTGGGCTGGCGATAGGCTACGTTGTTAAGCGCCCAACAACCCGACAGGGCTGAGGTAGGGATTGCTCTCGGAGAACTCAGTCAGTTCTCCGAGAAACTCTCAATCCCAGTAGCGGTTACGGACGAGGCTGCTCGCATATGCAAGAAGAGTATGGGGAGAGGTCTCGCCAGAGGGCGGCCGCTCTCCCGGGTCGCGGCCGCGTCCCTATATGCCGCCTGCAGGGAGAGGGAGGTCCCTGCGACGCTGGCGGATGTGTCCGCGGCCAGCGGCGTCGGCCGTAAAGTTCTGGCCGGCTGTTACCGGATGCTGGTCACGGAGCTCGATCTGAAGATCCCCGTCGCAGACCCCGCGGAATGTCTTGCGGAAGTGGCGTCCAGGACGAGAGTGAGCCCAAAGGTGGAGGCGGACGCCCGAGAGATACTGTCGAAAGCCGAGAAGGCGGGAATCACGGCCGGTGTGAACCCGGCCGGGCTCGCGGCTTCTGCCCTCTATCTGGCCGCGTTGCTAAATGCCTGCTATCTAACTCAGGCGGGCGCGGCAGAGGCCGCCGGAGTGAAAGAAGTAACGGTCCGGAACCAGTTCAAGCGCCTCAGGAAGCTCGTCAAGGCGCGGCTAGAGGGAACGACGAGGAAGAAGAGTCCTCGCCGACTCGAGCTGGAGGCAGCCCGGTCGGTTCGCGTCGAAGTGCCCACATGATTCCGTGGATGATGGAGAAAACGAGTCTAAGCGAGAGCGATAGGGTTGGCGTTCCTACCCTCTTCGATTCTCACGGGCGCCAGTTCTGCATCGAACAGGCCGTCTGGCTGGTCATCGAAGCGAGCTCGTAATCCCGGCGGAGACGCAATGAACCCTCTCGGATTACCTAGACGACGGCTTCAGACGCGCCGGCGTCCGTCTCTTCCAGCCATGGAGCGTGAATATCCAGGAGCAGCCTCTCCCCGCTGGAACCGGGCGCGGGGTCGAGGAGCACGCCGTACAGAGGCCCCCATTCCTCTGCGTGGTCGTGCCGGTTCCCGGTGACCAACCCGTAGCTCCGCACGATCGTCCCCGTCCCTCCCCTCGCGTACTCCGGCACGCGCCTGTTCGTCCCGCCGCCCTCCCTCTTGATTCTCACCCTCTGCCCCAGTGCGAACTCCTTCGGCACCGGACCACCCGCCTAGGGCGCCCCGGCGCCCGTGGGCCTGACGGTCTCGCCGACGCCGATCAGGCTGTCCTGGGTGACGAGCTTCGCCAGCTCCTCCTCCCCGAGTCCGTCCGACCCCTCCGGCCTCCTCGGCATCACCATGTACCTCACGTCGGAGGTGCTGTCGACCACGCGGACCTCGACTTCGCCGGGCACCGAGAGCTTGAACATCTCGCCCAGCGTCTTCCGCGGCTCGCGGACGATTGCGTCCTTGTAGCTGTCGTGCTTGTACCACCAGGGAGGGTTGCCGAGGAGCTCGTAAGGGTAGCAGGAGCACAGGGTGCAGACGATGACGTGGTGGACGGAGTCCGTGTCCTCGAGGACGACCAGCTTCGGCGTCCTGTTCAGCGCAAAGCCCAGCTCCCTCAGCGTACCCTTGGCGTCGTCCATCAGCCTGGCCTTGAAGGCCGGGTCAAGCCACGCCCGAGCCACGATCTTCGCCCCGTTCTCGAACTGCGGCGGGTTCGGGGCCCTCAGCATCTCCTCGAGCTTGGCGTCGGTGACCCATCCCTTCCGGACGAGGACCTCCAGGACGCAGCCCAGCAGCAGCATCTCCTCCCCGAGATACCTCCCGAGCCCGGAGATGCGGTCGTCCGTCGGGCCCTCCACTCTCCTGTGGCCGAACTTGAAGGACCCGTCGTAGACGCCGGCTTCGTCCCTGCCCTCCTCGTTCAGGACGTTGCTCCCGATAACAGAGCTGGCGACCTGAATCCCGCGGATGAACTCGCCGAGCCTCAGCTCCAGCGCCGCGACCATCTCCTCCTGGGTCGCACCGCTGGCGGGCGGGGCGGGGACGTGCTTTCCGGCGGTGCCGGCGGCCGTGATGATGTCGGAGAAGGATATCTCCCCCTTTCTGAGGAGCCGGAAGACCCTCGGCTCCAGCCGTTTCGTCCTCCAGTATTCCATGTCCTCTTCCACCGATCTCAGGTGGGCGTCGAGGTCGTCAGAGTGGACCAAGAACGAAAACTGCGCCCCCAGGCATAATATTTGTTTCGAAGAGGGTCTGGTAGCTCAAGGAAAGAACGGGCTTCCCAAGCTATCGCTCGGCTCAACCTATGAATGAAAAGCCCAGGGCAGAGGCGAAATGAACCCACGAGCGCCGGTGTGCCAACTTCCCTTTGGTCCCTCGCAGAATCAAGGCCATCGGGATGTCATCAGCGACGGGGTTCAATTCGGTTCCATGTTCCTAGGCATACCGCCTTAAGGTTCT
>Ga0182014_10002025_pt1 | contig 26183 bp, 16 predicted proteins | sample 612S2DmetaG_FD_120489 | JGI IMG/M metagenome (GOLD analysis project Ga0182014, IMG submission 120489) | Permafrost microbial communities from Stordalen Mire, Sweden - 612S2D metaG | ecosystem: Environmental > Terrestrial > Soil > Wetlands > Permafrost | place: Sweden: Stordalen | collected... | reverse complement strand
TTATGTGCTGCAAAGGGATGCCGGGTGAGGGCACCCGGCCTACAACAGCACGGTTTTGTGGAGGGTGTAGGCCGGGTGCCCTCACCCGGCGGGCATTGACGGGGCCATAATGAGAATTGCTGGTCGTGATTGCGGGCGCGATTGCCAGCGAGAATGCGGTGGCCTGCTCTTTGGCCTCATTCCCAGGGGTCAGCCGCAGATTGGAATTCGAGCAGGGGTCTGTCCACCACCAAAGGAATCGAGGAGTACCTCATCCTGTTGAGCGTTTGCCAAACCGGCAAATACATGGGGGTGGACTTTCTGGACTTTCTCCGTTCGGGCGAGAAGGACATTCAAGGCTTCGCGGAGAATCGGCGCGGGCGCAAGCGACGGACGCAACCACTTTCAGGGTAGATGACCATTTCGTGCGGTGTCCCAGGGTAGAACCGTCGCGGGGTGGAGGGGCGACGGCTCAACCCTGGGCAGGATTACATCAATCCCTTCAGGATTAGCTGTGCTGAATCCGGGCAAATCCAGGATACGGGGCTGTAGCGGCAGCCGGGCGCGGTTGTTGGGCCTAATAACAGCAGTTGGCCAGCCACAAAGAGCACAAAGAACGCAAGGAAGGGAACTTGGGAAAAGGATGGTCTTCACCCCCTAAGTTGATCGCGCCCGTTTGCCAACCCCCCTGTTGTTCTTTGAGTTCTTTGCGCTCTTTGCGGTTAAACTGCTCCGGTTAGGTTTAGTCAGCCTCCGTTTTACGAGGTAGGGAATGGAGAATTCGGCGAGACGGCTGCCGAGTTCCTCCCCCTCCGGCTCCAGAACCACGCGGACTTTTGCGCTCAGGGCTTTGGGCGCGCGGCGCAGCAGGTTCAAGGAATGCCCCTCATAACCGGGCGATTCCAAGCGGCTGATTTCCCCATTCTAAATCCTCATAGTCATTCGTTTGCGGCGGCCTTGACGCGCTGTAGCTTTTAGGCTACACATTCTCAGTGGACATCAAACCGAAGTCCGTCCTGGTCTATCGCGGCCGCGATGGTCGGTTGCCGTTTGACGAGTGGTTGCGCGAGTTACGCGACGCAAATGCGGTCGCCCGCGTCCTGGCCCGCATTGGACGCATCCGCCGGGGAAACCTGGGCGACTGCAAACCGGTAGGCGAAGGCGTGTCCGAGTTGCGCGTGGATTACGGGCCAGGCTACCGGATCTATTTCGATCAAAAGGGCCAGACGCTGGTGATCCTGCTCTGCGGCGGCGACAAGCGGACGCAGGAGCGGGACATTCGCGTGGCCCAGCAATACTGGGGCGATTTCCAGCAACGAGAACGCACGTGAAATATGAAAGCTGCCGTGAAATTTGAGCACGTTTTAAAAGACCACCTGTCCGACCCTGATCAGGCCGCCAAATACCTGACCGCCTGTTACGAGGAAGGCTCGGATGTCTTTCTGCAAGCCCTGCGCGATGTGGTGGAAGCGCAAGGTGGCATGACTCGTGCCGCCCGCCTTGCCGGCTTGAACCGCGAAAGCCTCTACCGGCAGCTTTCCCGCCGCGGCAACCCTAGTCTGGCCAGCCTGAATGCCGTCCTGAGCGCCCTGGGCCTCAAACTCCGCTTCGCCGCTGGTTGAAGGAGACGCTCCGAGCTTGCGACCGGCACTCAGTCTTGTCCAAGCAAACTCTCCACCTCAGCCTTGAGCATCGGTAGATGGTGCTGCACCGTGCGCCAGACAATCACGTCGTCCACCGAATCGTAACCGTGGATGATGCGGTTGCGGAAATGCACGGCGGAGGCTGTCGCACACCCCCCGGCGGCGTTGGGGGGCCCACGACGGCGCGCAACTGAGCGACGCGCCTTCCGCCCCTGAACCTGATAAGGACGCGTTCCACCACGTCCCATTCACTACGGCCACAGTCAGGGACGCGGTGGAACGCGTCCTTACCATCCTCGAAGACAGGTCCAGGCTTTTGCCCTGCGCCCATTCCAAGATCAATGGCGGTTTGTAGTGGCCCGGCCGTCGGGTGTGGAATAGTGTGTGTGCAGTTCTTAACGACTAAAGAAACGGCTGAGAAGAAGACCGCGATGAAAGTCCTGCTGGCGCTTTGCTGGCCTCTGGCCGTGCTGGCGCTGATCCTGTTTCCGGTGGTCTGGCTGCTCTTGCTGCCTTTGCGTCTAATTGGCATCACGGTAGATGCGGGGTTCGCGTTGATTAGGGCATTACTGTTTCTCCCTGCGCGATTGCTGGGATATCGGAGAGGCAAGTGCCAGGGTTGAACCGTTGTAACGACCTGCCCGGCTGCGGCTACGGTATTGTCAGTCTCTGTTTTCCAGGCGGACCTGCAGCACCTGAGCCGGGGGCATCAGGCCAGCAACTCAACCCGGCCCGCCGCGCCGTCCAAGCGGACCCGCTGGCCGTTTTGCAGCCGTGTCAGCGACTCCTTCACGGACATGACCGCTGGTATCCGCATCTCGCGCGCGGTCACCGCCCCATGCGACAACGGCCCACCGCTTTCGGTCACGACGGCTACCGCGCTATAGAATAACGGCGTCCAGGTTGGGTTCGTCGTGCGCGCTACCAGCACCGCGCCCTTGGGGAACTTCGCGAAATCGTCCGGCGTCAGCACGAGATACACCGGCCCTTCCGCCACGCCGGGACTGCCCGCCAGCCCGGTCAGCACGTCCCCGGTCCCGGTTGCTGCGCCGGCCGTCGCTTCGCTTTGGCCGAGCACCCATTCCGGCCTGCGTGCCTGGTCCGCAAGGTAGGCCGCCTTCTGCTCCCGAACCTGCGCCGCAAACTCCTTCCACGCATCTGGCGTATCCGTGGTCAGGGCGCGTTCCACCTGCTCCTGGTGTGCAAAGAAGACATCCATCGGCTCCGCCAGCGCGCCACGTTGCACCAGGCGTTCACCCAACGCGCGCAGACCACGCCGCAGCGCCGGCGTCAGCCGCGTCGTCTCATAGTGCTCCAGGTCGTCCAGGCTGGTGTAAGCGCGGGCCAGCCGGAGCAGCTCGTGGAAGAAGAAATGCAGGTTGGCCGGCAGCTTCGCGAACAGCGTAACCTCGGCCTGCTGAGCGCGAATCTTCAAATCCCGCTCCTTCTCCGCCGGCGGCCAATCCATCGGCCCCTGCAAAATGAGCCGGAGGTTATCGAGCACGATCCATGGCGCCTCCGACCACGTCGCCACGTAGGCATCGAAGTCAACCTCGCGATGCCCGTGGTCGCGCAGGAATCGCTCGAAGCGAGCATTAAACTCAGGGTTTCCCGCCAGCACGCCGCACTGAATCAAGTCGCGCGAACTCATCCCGGCGATCCGCTCCTCAAACGCCGCGTCCTGCCGGGCAACCAGCGCCAACTCGAACAGCTCTTTGTTGATCTGGCCGGTCTTGGTTTCACACCAGGTCATCAGGTGGTCGAACAACACATCCGCGTCCGCCGGGCCGATGGCCAGCCTCAGCAGGCCATGCAACACTTTGTAAATTGAGCCCTGCGCGATGGAGATGGCGATGTTTGGCAGGAAATACTGCGCGCCGTGCTCGTTCACAGCGAGCACGTGGCGCCAGATCTCCAGCGGTGTTTTGCCGTCGAGCGGTTCGGCCTGAAACCGGCCCAGGGTGATGAGGTAATGGTCGAGATCGCGCATCCACGCGATGGGCAACTCCTGCACCCAGCCGAATTGCTGGCGCAGCCGCGGAATCGCGCCGCGTAATTCATCGAGCGAGCCCACGCTGAACGGAACGCGCCGGGCATAAAGCTCTACGGCGTTCTGGTTGCCGTAGATGTAGTGACCGAACATGGCGAACCACTTGCCCGAAAGAGGCGGGAAGCCGAGCAGGCCAAACGAATGATTCAGCGAGCGGTGGAAACCCGACTCGACGAAATCCCACGTCAGCGGCGTGATCACGTTTGGGAAACGCTCGGCGGATTCGTCACGCGTCCAGCGCGGCGGGATGGTCGTAATGGGCCGCGATTGGAGCAGCCACAACTTCCCGCCCGCGAACGCCCACTCAATGTCCTGCGGAAATGCGTAGCTCCCCTCGACCCGCACCAGCAAATCCGCCAGTGCCGACAACTGCCCCTCGCTCAGGCTGGGTTTCGCGGCGTCCGCGCCCGCCAGGTGGACTTCGCGCGTGCCCGACGCCGCACTAACGACTTGGCGCGACTTGCTGGCGATGTTCACCGAACGCACGACGCGCGTGGCCTTGTCGAGAATCCACTGGTCCACCTCGCCTTCGCCGCTTACGACGGATTCGCCGAGACCGAAGTTGGCGTTGATAACCATTTCGCCGAGCTGGCCATTCACGGGATTGATGCTGAAGCCGACGCCCGCCGACTGGCTTGGCACCATTTGCTGGACGACGACCGCCATCGCGGCCTGGGCGTGGTCGAACCCCTGCTGGTGGCGATACGCAATCGCGCGGTCGGCCCAGAGTGAAACGAAGCACCCGCGCATACAGTCCAGCACTTCTGACGCGCCCACCACATTCAGGAAGGTCTCGTGCTGGCCGGCGAATGCGGCGCTTGCGAGGTCTTCCATCGTCGAGGAAGAGCGCACCGAAAATGCCGTGCCCTCCGGGAATCGCCCAAGCTGTTGTTTGATCTCGTCCGCGGCGGGCTGAGGCAGCGGCAGCCGCGAGAGTTCCGCTTGTAACACTTCGCTCGCCGCGCGTAGCGCCGCGGCGTCATGAAACGGCAACGTAGCGACCCGGCGTAGCCATCCGCTCGCGCCCGTGATGAACTCGCGATAGACTGGGGCAGTGACGATGAACCCGGGCGGCACGGGAAAGCCGCGTTGGGTGAGGAGCGAGAGGTTCGCCCCTTTGCCGCCGCTCAGTTCGAGTCGCGTGGCGAGGGGTTCATCGAAGCGCATGGTGTGTATCATAGTTCAGTTTGATGTTGCAGGTTCACGAAGGGTTCTAGCGGCGCACTTGTCCCAGCGGTTTGCGACCCACAGCCCGAAGGCGGCGAGCGCAAAGCCGGCTACCACATCCACGAAGTAATGGTAACGCAGGTAGATGGTGGCGAGCCACAGGCCGATGCAGGGCACGAGGTAAAGCCGATACCGCCAGCGCGCGTGCTGGCGATCGAAGAATAGCAGGTAGAACGAGACGGCGCAGTGCAGGCTCGGAAAGACATCCACGCCATTGCTGCCCCTGGCGACGACCAAAGCGTTGAGCCGGGTAATCGCCCAACCGGTGAGGGGCACGGTGAATTCATCCGGCAGCGCAAGGTGCGGCCCGCCCGCGGGCACAAACGAGTAGCCCAGGAACCCGAGGCCGTAGATCGTGAACAGGCCTGCCATCAGCTTGCGCAGCAGCGGCAGCCCACGCCGAGCGTAGTAGAACCAACTGACCACCAGGTAGGGAAAGAACAACAAGTAGCAAAAGCTCAGCACTTCTGTGAGCGCCGGCGTGGTGATGGCCTGCGCTCGCGCGCTCAAGGTCGTGCCGAACAGTGCGCGGTCCACTGACGCAAGCAGGTCATCGCACTTATGCGGCGTGACCTTGAGCACGGCGGAAGTCATGGTGAAGAACACCGCGTTCATCGCCACCGGATAGAACCATAGCCGCAGTTGCCAGCGGAGGTTTGTCTCACGCCGCCGGCACCATGCGACGACAAAGACATTCGCCAGCAGCAGCGCGAAGTAGAGCAGCGCGTCACGGTCGAGCGGGCCGACTACCATCACGAGCCTCAGCCATTGAATGAGCAGGAAGGCGCCGAAGAACCATTCGTGCGGCAGCAGTTTTGCTTGGCGGAGCCATTTCATGCGGCAGGCAGGGTTTGCAGGACGGCCTGGTGAAATTCGTGGGCGTGGCAGGCGAGCGCCCGGTGCGCTAGGCCGTTCCACACGGCGACGGCGAGCTTCTTGGCGCGGTAAAGCAGCCTCAACGCGGCGGCCGTCAGAACCGCGTAACCCAGCACCCACCACCAACCCCCGCAGAACAGGAGCACGACCGAGACCAAGCCAACCCAAATCACCAACACCGGCAGTCCGACGAGAATCCGCCAAAGCGCAATGACATTGGGGCCGTCGGCAAACCGGCGCGCCGCCAGCCAGGCGGCGAGCAGCGGCGGGAGATTAAGCAGGGCCCCAGCCAGCACAATCGGTCCGAGCACCAGCAGCAGAGCTGCGTAGAGCACCCACGGCCCGATTGGGAACAGCGGCACGCCCTGATGCAGTAGCACGCGGCGCGGCGCGAGCCGCGGCTCCAGTTCCCGCCAGCGCGCGAGCAACGGCTCCGGCACCTCAGCTTCGAGTGATTTGAGGGAGCCGAAGTAGGTGCGCGGTGTGCCTAGGGTCGCGGCGTAGGCCAGGCCTTCCGCGTTCCGCTGCGCTTCGGGGGAGGCGAAGTTTGTGCCGACGGATTCCAAGGCGGTGGTCATGCGCCGCTTCATTTCCTTGAGTCGGCCCAGTTCGCTCAGGCCGGCAGGCAATTCCGTTGAGACTGGTTCTCCCACAATCACTTCGACCTTGCTGCGGAAGGCCCAGGCGCGTTCGTAATGAATGCCGAGCGGCACGATGCGGAGCGGCACGCCTTGTGCCAGGGCATTTAGCGCGATGCGAACCGTGCCGCTCTTGAAAGGCAGATGGCGCGGACCCAGCGAACTGGTGCCTTCGGGGAAGACGATTAACTCGCCTCCATCCGCGAGCAGTTGCGTGCATTGGCGCAGGGCGTCGTCATTCTGGCTGTGATCCTCTTCATCGTGCTTGCGCGCGACGGCGATGCCGCAGAAGAACAGCCGCGCGAAGAAGCCCCGAAGCAATTGGGTCGAGACCAGAAAGATGCCGCGCGGCAATACCTGGTGATAGACAAAGCCGTCCACGGCGCCGTTGCGATGCAACGCGACATACAGGATCGGACCGCCTTCCGGCAGGCGCTCCGGATGCAACACCGTGAGGCGCTCGAAGTAGCTGCGCACGCACAGCCAATGACAACCGTAATACCAAAGCCGTCTCATGCGGGCGGCGGGGAGGAGGACTGCCTCGGGGCCTTGCGCGCCGGGCGCCAGCCGCTGCGAATGCGGCGCAGCAACGGCACGATGCGCTGAGGCGGCACCGGGTGCGCCTGGCCGTCGCGCCGCTTCAAGATCATGGCCGCCGGACGCAGGGGGGCGAGGTCGGGGCCGCCCGCCTTCTCCAGCTCGTCGAGGGCGAGGTGCGCGGTGTCATCGCCGCTGAGCGTGAAGCGGCCAAGCCGTTTGACGAGCGGGAACTGGATCGGGCCGCGCCGGTGATAGCAGCGATAAACGAGCTCAGTGCAAACGATGCGGCTGCTCACGTTGAAGTCGAACTCGAAATCGTAAGGCTTGCCAAGGTGGCCGAAGGCCTCGCCCAACGCCGCGGCAATCTCCTCACGCGGCACGTTGGGGCGCAGCACAACGACATGGTCGGCCTGAAGGCTGGTTTCAAGCGGGCAGATGCGCACGCGCGGAGCAACGGCTTCGATGACGCATCCGAGCGGGCCGGTATTCTCCGGGATTTCCTCCCAGCGTGCGGCGGCGTGGGCGTGTTCGCGCACCTTGAGCGCTTCGAGTTCGCCGCGCGAGCCTAGGAAGATCGCCGCGTGCGACCAGAAGCCCGGCACCAGTGCGGCGGTGAGCTTGCCCTCGGCGCGGCAGAGCAGCACGTCACCCGGCTGAAGCTGCGGGCGCAAGGCGGCGAGCACTTGCGGGGTGAGGACGTGAACCGGATGGGGCACGAGGTAAACGTCCGCGAAACGCCCGCCCAGCACGGTCTGCAAGCTATAGCGCGTCCGCCGCGCAGGGCGGAGCGCCGTTTGCCAGAATGCCCGCCAGTCGTAGCGAAGCCGCCGGAGCAAGACGTCAACCAGTCGCTTGCGGACGATCACGCGCTTCTTGCGAATAATGTCACCGAGCCAGCGCCAATCATGATCGGCGTCAAGACGGCGGAACGCTTCCGAACGGCGCTGGTTGCGCCAGATACGGTCACCGCGGGCGAGCGCCCGGTAATTCGAGAGCGAGCTGTAGCCGACGAGCACGTCATCGAAGAAGCCGGCTTCGAGTTCGTACTTCGCGTCCGGCTCATTGAGCTTGGCGCGCAACAACCGCTGATGCTCGGTGACCTGGATGATCTTCAGCGACTTCTCGTAAAGCACGAGCGCCGCGGCGAACGCGACCACAAAGCAGCGCAACCGCAGGCTCTCATCCGCGATTCGCGCAAAGTCCCGATAACGGAAGATGATCTCGTAGGCGGCAAGGCGGTAATTGCGATACACCAGCAACCCTTGGCGTACCCGGTCGTCTTCGTCGGGTGTGAAGTAGTGGCGGTGCGCGGCGGCGGCGATCACGGGCGTCTGATCCACCAACGCTTCCAACCGGTCAAGGCCCGCAAAGATCTCGCGCAATGTGTCGCGGTCGGACAGCAACTGGGTCTCGGCATCTCGGCCGGCGGGTGCGGGCGCGGACGGCTTCAACCCACTCGGCGGCCGAATGCGCTGCGGTCTCATGGAGCTACTCTAGCGCGACTGAGACGGAATGGTGCATCGAAAAAACTGACGGGGCCATTGATTTTGAAAATGCGGCATAAAGAGGTGCCCATTGGTGGCGCCGGGTCCAGCCAGATGCTGCTCCCGTATCGACGAGTCCCCGAGCCTGAAGCTTGAAATGGGGCTGTGAATTCCGTCCAAAATGAAGCATACTGTGCCCGGCCTCATCCAAAGGCAGCGTCAATACGCCCCCTGCTCGCTTACACTGCCGGTCGGACCCAAAAAGAGAACTGCTGCATTTTGTTCGGTTCCTCTTGACGGGGGTGGGCCCATTTCATACGTTCTCCTGCCCCTAGCGGGGGCGTAGCTCAATTGGTTAGAGCGCTGCCCTGTCACGGCAGAGGTTACGGGTTCGAGCCCCGCCGCTCCCGCCATTCCTTTCTGGCCGTTTCTTGAATCGGTATGACCTCGCCGCAAGCAACGGCCAAACGTTACAAGTGGTCACTCACTCCACGGGCGAGAAGACCGCGACGGCTCCACCCGCGGGCGCCAGCTTCAAATGCAGCGTGTCAGACGGGCGTGCAGTTCTATCGCTTTTAACCAGGTGCTCCCCGTTCTGGTCGCTATCGGACGCGTCTTCCCACAAGGTGACCTTCCATTTGCCCGCGCCAAGGAATTTCAGCGGCACCGGCAATTCGCGGCCATTGCGGTCAGTGAGGGCCCCGAGAAACCACCGGGCGCCGTTGCGGCGGACGATCACCACGTGCTCGCCGACAGCGCCGTCGAGAACGCGCGTGTCGTCCCAAACAGTGGGAACGACCTTAAGGAAATCAATGCCGGGTTGGTCCCGGTAGTGGCTGGGATCATCGGCAGCGTTAATGATTGGGCTTTCGAGGCAGACGAACAGCGCAAGCTCGGCGCAACGTGTGCCCTGCACCTGGGTCGGCTGAACGTTGAACTGGAACTGAGCGAGCGGCCGGTTGAGGAAACCGCCCGGAGTGAAATCCGCCGGGCCAGCCAGCATTCGCGTAAATGGCAAGGTCACCTTGTGCTCCGGCGTCACCCGCGAACTCCACCGGTTGTATTCATTGCCGAGGATCCCTTCGCGGGTGATCTGGTTGGGATAGGTGCGGATCATGCCGGTGGGTTTGAACGCTCCGTGGAAGTCGACCATCAGATGGTGGTCGGCGGCGGATTTAGCGATCTTCTCGTACCAGTTGACCATGTCCTGGTCGTCTCGGTTCATGAAATCAATCTTCACGCCGGCGATCCCCCACTTCTCATATAGCGGAAACGCTTCCTCGTAAGCCGCGTTGCGGTCCACGGATGTCCAATGCAGCCACAGCCAGAGCCGGACGCGCTTTTCCTTTGCGAACGCCAACAACTCCTCCATGTTCACGGACGGGCTGCCTTGCGTGATGCTGTTCCGGCTGCTCCAGCCCGCATCCAGCAACGTGTACGGCCAGCCCATGTCGGTGGAGAATTGGATGAACCCCTTGTAGGTGGCAGTGCTCGGACGGGTGACCTGGGACCACCAATCCCAAGAGGCGATGCCCGGCTTGATCCAGGACGTGTCGGCAATCACGGAAGGCGAAGCCAGGTTGAGCACCAGATCGCTCTCGACCAACCGGCCTGGCTGGCGCGCGATGAGAAGCGTGCGCCACGGAGAATGGCGCGGGAACGATGACTTCACCAGGCCCTGGCCATCGGGCCGAGGCGAGAGCCGGGCGGCAAGGGTGACGCCGGCAGTGGGGCCAGCCTGGGCGGCACGATTCAGCCACATACCAGCCCAATCAAAGAGTTCGCTCTCCGTGACGGCGACCCAGGCGGCGGGTGTCTTGACCAGGAGAGGAACCATCCTTACCCGGTCGGTCGGCAGGTCCCCCAGGCGCATTGGCATATATTCCGATTCCTGGGAACCGACGTAGCCAATCGGGTTGCCCGACTTGCCGGTATTCTCGTTCTCGCCCGCGTAACACGCGTAATTCTCCGGGAATGCGAATTGGGTTTGCTCCTCTTCGAGCACGAAATCCTGCGTGGCCGCCGATAGCGCTTTCGGCAATTCGTACCGGAAGCCAATGCCATCGTCGAAGGCACGCACAACGATCTCGAAGGGCCGGCCTGATTGCTCAACGCAGAATACGCGCAGCTCGTTATGACGATCATGCACAGTCCGGCGCTTGCCGGTTCGGTTTTCCCAAGTGGTGTCGGACTGGTTCCGCTCCACTTTGGCAAGTCGGACATTGGCTCCCAGCGTAACGCCGTCCTTGAACTTCAGTCCGAGCCTGGAATCAACCAACAACGCTTTGCCGTCCACGGACACGGAATAGGTCAACGCCCCGTTGCCGTGAACCGTCAGCTCGATCGTGCTGTCTGGTGATTTGACGGAAACCTGGCCGCCCGCGACGTCGTTGCGCCCTTGGGCCTGGCTCCCGGTTCCGACGGATCCGCAACCGGCGGTGAGCACCGTGCCCAACACGGCAATCGCACCCAGCGCGAGCCGGTCTTTCATTTCATGTCTGTATGGCTTCATAAGTATTCTCGCAGTTTCATCCTGCCCGGTTACGGCGTCACCTTCAATATTCCCTGAAGGGCTATTTCCGCCGACGATTTGCCCACCATGATCTCAAAGTCTCCCGGCACGACCCTCCATTGCATGTCGAGGTCGAGCAACTGGAGATCTTCCGGGGTAAGCTTAAACGTCACCGCCTTCGATTCTCCTGGATTCAACGCCATTTGCTCAAAGCCCCGGAGTTGCTTGACGGGCGTCGAGACCGGGGCGTATTGCTCGTGGATGTAGAGCTGGACGGTGTCCACGCCCGCGCGGTCGCCGGTGTTCTTCACGTCCAGGGTCACGCGCGCCTCGCCGCCAGCACGGATCTCCACCGGTTCAACCCGCAGATGGCTATACGCAAACCTGGTAAAGCTCAGACCATAACCGAAGGGGTAGAGGGGCGTCGCCGGCATATCCACATAGCCCTGCTGCATCCGGCTGGCCTTGGATGGCTTGTAATTGTAATAGACGGGTAATTGGCCGGAGTGCCTGGGGACGCTAATGGCCAGCCGGCCGGTGGGATTGTAATTTCCGAAGAGGACGTCAGCCACGGCCTCCCCGCCGCGCTCTCCGGGTTCCCAGGCCTCAACGAGGGCGGGCACATGCTCAGTCGTCCACCGTGTGGACAGTGGCCGGCCGTTGATCAGCACCACCACGGTGGGCGTTCCCGTCGCGAAGACTGCCTGGACCAGGTCCTCCTGCACTCCCGACAGATCCAGGCTCGCTACGTCGTGGCTTTCCCCATCGGTGGGGCTGCCATGTTGCCTTTCCCCCACCACCACGATGGCGACGTCTGCCTCTTTTGCAGCCGCCACGGCCTCGGCGAAGCCACTCTTGTCCGTGCCCGTAATTTCGCAGCCGCGAGTATGGGTGACTTTGGTTTGAGCTGAGACCGCGGCCCTGATCCCCTCAATCACGGTCGTCACATGCTGCAGGACCTTTTTCGGCGAATAATCGCCCAGTTGGTTCATGATGTCATCCGCATTGGGGCCGATCACCGCCACCGACTTCAAGTCCTTTTTGAGCGGCAGCAGGTTCTGGTCATTCTTCAGCAAGACGATCCCTTCGCGGCCCGCGCGCAACGCCAGAGCTTGATTCGCTTGCGAATGCACGACCTGGACCGCTTGGTCCACATTAACATAGGGATGCTCGAAAAGGCCCAGGCGGAACTTCAGCTCCAATACTCTGCGCAGCGCGCGATCCACTAGCGCGATGGGGACTCGTCCCTCCGCCACGCTCTCGACCAGCGGCCCCATGTAGGCGGGCTCGTAAGTTATGTTCACATCGACCCCAGCCCTCAAGCTCAGCAGCCCCGCCTCCTTCTGCGTGGGAACGATATGCTCATAGAGCAGGGTGTCGAAGCCGCCGCCTTCGCTGACGACGATTCCTTTGAAGCCAACCTCCTGCCGCAATACGTCGTTCATCCACTTCACCGAGGCGTGCGCCGGCACATCCTCGATTTCCGGGTAACCCGCCATCACACCCAAGCCCCCGGCTTTGGTGATCGCCCCGATCCAGGGCGGCATAAAGTTCTCGCGCAAGGAACGATCCGACACCTCAATAGCCCCCCGTTCGAGGCCGCTCGCGGGTTCACTTTGCGTGGGGAAATCCGTCAGCACCGCAATCACTTTGTCCGGAGCAGAGATGTCGGAACCCTGCGCGGCCCGCACGATGGTCTCGCCGATGCGCATGTATAGATAAGGATCTTCCGTGTAGGCCTCTTCGTTTCTCCCCATGCGCGGATCGCGATTCACTTCCATCACCAGCGTGGATAGCAGGTTGATCCCGACCGCCCGAGCCTCCGCGGCGGCGGCGGTGTAAATCGCCCGGACGAGGTCCAAGTCGAAGGAACTGCCAACGGCCAGGCCCTCCGGGAAGACCGTGCCGCCCGGAAACATGGCGCCATGCGTGCCTTCTTCGTCCTCCATAACCGGTATCTTCAGGCGCGCCTGGGTTAGGGCAATTCTCTGCAACTCATTGAAGTATTCAGCTTGCTGGCGGGCGCCTTCATGGAGAAGTTCATTGGCGAGAGTGAAGAATCCGCAGGCTGGACCGATTTCCTGCGTAAAGGTTCCAGCCGCGAACTTCTTGCACGCCTCCATCTTTGCGGGAATGTCTCTTCCCAGTTGCTCGACATAGACACAAGGCAGATTGAGCTGCCCGACCTTTTCCTTGAGTGTCATGCGGCCCACCAGATCATCGACTCGCTCAGCGGTCGGACGTTTCGGATCGAGGTAGATCGGCGTTTGGCCTCCGTCTTGCGCGCGGATCGCCGAGGTGGATGCCAGCGTCGTGCCGACTGCAACCACCCACCACCAAGAGGTTCTCTTCCGCAGCAACTGACAGGAACATGTCATCACTGCGGAGACGAGCAGCAACGGCAGGCATAGGAGATTGCAGATGGAGGAGCCAGGAGTCATTGATCTTGGGATCATAATCTTGTTCTTTTGGACAACGTTAGGATTCATGCCCGAGTCCCTGCGCGCCACACTAGGCCGCGCCACGATAGACAGCCAAGATATTCTCGGGCGGCACGTCGGGCTGGAACAGATGCGCTGGCGCAAGGATGTAGCCGCCGCCCGCGCCCGCCACTTCACAATAGCGCCGCGCTTCCGCTTCGACCTGGGCCGGGGGCGCGTGAGGCAGCAGGTTCTGCATATCCATGCCCCCATGAAACGTCAACCGATCCCCAAAGTCCCGCTTCAACCCCTCCGGCTGCATTTCCGGGCCGGTGGGTTGGATTGGGTCCAGCACGTCCACGCCCAACTCTATTAGATCGGGAATAAAGGGCCGCACCATGCCGCAGCTATGGAACATCGCCCGCCCTCCAAGGCTGTGGATGCGCTCGACCATCTCCTTCAGATAGGGAGCCACGAACTCCCGGAACATGGCGACGGAAATGAGCGGGCCGCGCTGCGAGCCCAGGTCACTAATGACCAGGTAGAGGTCGATGCGTCCGCCGCTGATTTCTGCCGCGCGCGTGTAGTCTTTCAGGTAGAAATCCGTGAAGGTGCGGCAAAGGAAGTGAACCCACTCCGGCCGCTCGGCCATGTCCACGAACATCTCCTCCCAGCCGCGTACCAGCGCGGGCCGCTGCCAGATGTCCGCAAAGCCGTAAAGCAGCGCGTGCTGTTCGTGACGGCGGCACTGCTCCTTAAGCTGCGATCGATCCAGGCAGTCCGGCGTCGGCCAATCAAAGGCCTCCAACTCGTCGAAGCTCTTCGCGCCGGCCAGCGCGCCCTTGCCGTCCTCCCGCAACGGGCCCCATGGAGTCGGCTGGTAAACGAACCGCTCACCCCAGAAGTTCTGGAAATTGCCCCCACCGATCGCGCGCTCGGGCGGCCCCGGGGCATCGAGGTGCCGCACATCGACGCCGAGCGAATCGAGCAGTTTGTCCTTATCGCTATGCCCAACATGGGCGAAGAGTCGTTTCCACGCCGGCGGTTCCGCCCAGAAGTCGCGTGGCGTGCGATCCGGCTGCTCATGTCCCAGAGCCGCAAGGACTCTCTCTCGTGAAGTCATGTCATTGCAATTCCTTCAACATGCGCACTGCCTCTTCCGCGAGTTGCTCCCCGCCGCCCGGCGCAAATGAACTGCTTTGCACCTCGTAGCCTCCTTCGGCGTAACTGGGTCGCGTCGGCACATAGCCCGCCGCGCCGTTGCAGTGAGTAAAGATGAAGGTTGGCCGGAAAGGCGAGGCCGATTTGACGGCCGCGCCAAGTTCGTTGAACACCTCTCCACCGAGCCCCACGAACGCGACGTTTCCTAGTCGCGCGACCGTGATGGCTATGGGCGCAGTGCCGACGGCGGAGGTCCCGTCTTCTCCCTTTGGCTTGGCCGGCAGGTGGATCGTCTTCCAGGCGGTTTTGATCGGGCAATTCGTTTCCGAGGCGCGAATCCCCTCCTCCACATGCGCCGTTTCCTCTCCCAACAGCGTCCCCATTAACACGGTCTCCGGCACCCAGCCCTTGTCCGACTTAAAGCCGGGCAGAACGCGGACCCACGGGTCGATATTGCCCGACGCCCCCGCGAACTCCGGCGCCACCAAGTCCCCGCCGAAATACTTCTCCAGGAATTGCGCGGCGAGGCCGTGAATGTCGCCGCTGACCTCGTAGTTCTTGGGCCCGAGCGAAGTGCTGTGCGTGGCATACGCGAAGAGCAAGGCGGCCGGCTGATCTTGTCCCAAGCTCGCCATCTTCAGGACCTGGACCTCGCGGTCGGTCAGGACCGAAGGGTCTCGCCCCAACTCAATTCTGCTCTGACCGTCTTTGCCCTGGACCACCTCGCGGCGGCTGACACCTACCGGTGATGAGCCCGAGCCAACGCCGATTTCTGCCGGCACCAGCCGATCGAGGGCCATGCGGACAACCTCCGCCAGCTTGCCGCCGAGGGCCTTCGTGTAAACGACATTATTGGCGTGACCTTTCGCCGCATTCAGCGTCAGCAATGGAGCGCTATGCGTGTGAATGGCGCACAGGAAAAGCTCTGATGGCTCGAGCTGGCACTTCTCCCGGATCGCCTGGCGCAAGGGGCCAGCCGTGTCGTTGTAAAAGCCGAGGTTGTCGAGCGAGACTAGCACCAGCCGCCGCCCGTCCTGCTCGAAGGCCAGCGCGCGAGCGGATAGTGAATCGTGGACGCCCACCGAGAGGTTGGTGCGGCTGGCGTAGCCGGCCAACACGACCGGCTGCTCCGGTGTCACGTCGATCCGCGCTGCCGCGGCACGGAGACCTGCTCCATGACCACTCATCTCGCCCATCGCAACCCCTGCGCATACCCACGCCGCGAAGGCCCGCAGGACACGACCACTTCGTCTCAAACTACGAGCTTCTTGGCGGCTTGGATGCCTGGATTTGTCAATATCCGGCGGGCGGGAGGATAGGCGCAAGCAAACGGTCCGGCGAGGGAGACAGCCCCAAGAGCAATCGATCGGCTTCATGGCGCGAACGTATGCCCGTGGCGGGTGCCAGGCAAGAAGACAAACAGCCTTACCCGCAAACAACTCTGAAAGGGCTCTCTCCCTTGTAACGGTGGACAATCGCTCAGGGTCACCGGCCTCATGAAGCTGCCAAGCGGTGACGACCCATCAAAAACGATGCTTGCATTCTCGCGGCGCAGGGGTTATATCCAGCCCTAGCGGGCAACTCAATAACCAGGTAAACGGATGAACGGATGATGAACTATGAAAAGGACACGTTTTTGCTCCCCTAACAACCGTGCGCGCAAGGTGGCATGCACGGTATCGGCGGCAGCCTTGATGCTGGGTGTCAGCCAGGCGGCTACGGTTGGTTTTAACTTCCAGGCCAATTATTGCGCATCATCAGGATACTCCGGCGCGATTGTGACCGCTCAAGCGTTTGGGATCGGCACGAACGGATGGGAAAGCTTGACACAGATGCCTACCGGATATGGATGTGCATGCGGCTTCACCACGTTGAATGAGGTGATTGACACAACCACCTCCTCAGGCGGCCTAAACCCGTTGCCCAACGGGTCATTGACAGTTACTTGGGGGGCTTACGCTGCAAATGTAAGCGGGTTTGGGGGGTATAATCGTTCCGGACCGAACTATACCTTTGGCGGAAACAGTGAGCAACCCGGGAACGAGCAGGTGTATTGGGGGTTTCTGCGGGATGGGGTCAACTTTGGACCGAACAGCGCGGATTGCAGTTACAATTGCGGAGACAACAACCAGCCGGGGTACAACATCGACATCACTGGACTAAAGAGTCTGTTCACAAATAGCTCGTTCGCCGTCCAACTCATCGCCGCGAGCGACTCCCTGTGGATGCTAACGAACGCCTTTATCATTGACGCTTCCGCCAACACAACACAGTCGGTGATCTACCCGAGCATTCCCACGCCGGCCAACGCAGGAGGGAGCCTGTGCAACTCGGGAGGAGGCAGCTTTCCTCGGGGCGGCGGAGGTGGCTTGAGCACCTCGAGCGACTCGCTCAATACCGACCACTTAAAGATCATCGGGAATCGGGCCCAGCACGGCGTCGGCTACAATTTTGCCAGCACTATCTCCGGGTTCATCGTCACCGACAAACCCGTGGTGACCATGTCACCGCACCAGGTAGTTGTTTGCGGTGGTGACACCGTTGTGTGGAGCGCCTATGCAATTGGCGTCTCGCCCCTCTCCTACCAGTGGCGGAAAAACGGATTGCCTATTCCGGGCGCCACCACCCTGTCGTACGGCATCACCAACGTAGCGATCACGGATATCGGCGCCTACGACCTTCGGGTAACCAACCTTTATGGGTCGGCGATCAGCTCGGCGGTAACGATCGGGGACGAGATTTCAACTGCGCGAATCAAGAACCTGGTTCTGGATTCCAATCCCAAAGGACCTGAGCGTGATGGGCTGAATAATGGAGCAGTCTGGCTGGCATCCAGCACCGACGGGGCGAGTGTGACCCGAACCGGCGTGATGAGTTTCGTTGCCAGTGCCCCAAGTCAGATTACCGTTCCGGGGCTGACGAACTTTGATTCCAGCGCCGGCACGATCATGTTTTGGATGCGCTCGAGCGGCGTGGCCGATCCCCTGGGCAATCCGGCGACACTCTTGGATCGGTTGAGCACGCCAGGCGCCAACGGCTGTGTCATTGTGCTAAACGCTGACGGGACGCTCACGGCCAAGGCCTTTGCTGGGGATGTGGGCAACCCCGTCGGCAATCTGGGGACGACCACGGCCCTTAACGACAATCGTTGGCACCAGGTCGCGATGGTTTATGATCAGTCAGCAAGCTTGAACTTCTACATCGATGGCATGCCCAACAACAACGCCCCCGTCGGTTCGCCTTGGACCTGGCCAACGGGGCAGGAACTCGAGTGGGGACTTTCTCACGATACGAATACGTGGCAAGCCTACAACGGCCTGATGGATGACGTGCGCTTCTATGACCGGGGTCTCAGCGACACCGAGGTCGCATCGGCCTATACCGGCGCACTGGTCGATACCAATGCGCTGATTATGCAGCTCAACTTCACCGCGGCGCCGGGGCTGGGCATGACGCTCACCTGGAGCTGCCCGGATGCGGTTTTGCAGTCCGCCGACGCGGTCAATGGTCCCTATACGGACCTGGCGGGAGCGGCTTCCCCCTATAACGTTGGCGCGCAGAACGCCGCCAGATTCTATCGCTACCGAGGGCACACGCCGGTTGTGATCAATAGCAACCCGTATCTAATGTAAAGCAACCCGCCGGCTTTTGGCTTGTCGCTTTCCGCACACGCTGGCAGGGTGAATGCCGCGCACGGTTTTCCCGCGCGCGGCATGACAACGGCGGATATCCAGCACAAGCTTGAGGAAGCGCGCCAGCTCCTGCTCGGGCATGAATTTGCCCGGGCGCTGGCGCATTACCAGAAGCTCAGCCGGGAGCGCCCAGCGGAACCGGTGATTTGGGCGGAGTACGGGAACGCGGCTTCCGGCGCAGGCCAGGCGGAGCTGGCGGACCAGGCCTGGCAGAAGGCCCTCAGCTTGGCGCCCCGCAATCCCGAACTGATCGGCATGATCGGCCATCAGTATCAAGGGATGCGCCGGACGGAGAAGGCGCTTGCTTGCTTCGCCCAGGCCGCTGCCGCCGACCCGCGAGCCATTAACCCGCGCATCAGCTTGGCCGTGCTGTGCGAGAAAACCCACCGGCTGGAGGAGGCGCGCACCGCGGTGGACGAGTGCCTGGGCATCGATCCAATGGATGATCAAGCACGCTATTTCTCGGCCTTGCTGGACCGGCGGGAGAACAAGCTCGAAGCCGCGGAAAGCCGGCTGCGCGATTTGATAGCCTCCGAGCCCAAGCATCCCTTCGTGCGGTATGCCTGCCGATACGAACTGGCGCAAATCCTTGACCGCAACGGGCAATGCGAAGACGCAATGCGACTTCTGGGCGAAGCGAAGTACATCGTGCGTGGCTTGACTGATACCGAGGCGCTGCTCAAGGGCTACGACGAGGGCGCCGAAAAAGCCCGCCGGTTCACCCTGGGCTTGCCCAAGACCATTCTGCGCACCTGGGCGGAGTACTTTCCAGAGCGCAAGCGCGAGCCGATCCCACCGCTGGCGTTCCTGGGTGGGCATCCGCGGAGCGGCACCACGCTGCTAGAGCAAGTCCTCGACGCCCACCCCGGCGTAGCGGCGCTCGACGAGCCAACCGCCTTCCTGGATGTCTTGCAGCCCGAGTTCCACAAATCGAAGGAACTCTCCAGCGCGCGGGTGAATACCTTGCGGCGGCTCTACATCCAGGCTTTGTTGCGGGAATTGGGCAGCGCCGGCATCGGCAAGCTGCTGCTCGATAAGAACCCATCGCCGACCGCGCGGCTGCCCCTCTGGCTGCGGGTGTTCCCCGAATTACGGGTGCTCATCGCGTTGCGGGACCCGCGCGACGTGGTCCTCAGTTGCTATTTCCAGAACATCCCTCTCAACGCTGCCAATGTGAACTTCCTGAGCTTTGAGCACTTGGCCAAACACTACGCCGACCTGATGGACATCTGGCTGGCGGTCCGAGAGTGGGAAGGGTTTGCCTGGCTGGAGGTGCGTTACGAGGACACGGTGGCCGCCCTCGAAAAGGAGGGACGCCGGGTGACGGAGTTTCTCGGGCTGGCTTGGGAGGCAGGCCAGACGCGCTTCTATGAGAAAAGCCGGACCAAACAACTTTACTCACCGACCTACCAGGACGTGACTCGCCCGGTCTATAGCCGTTCTGTCGCGCGCTGGCACGCTTACGAAAAGTACCTCGCTCCCATCCTTCCGGCTCTTGAGTCGTATTGCCGGAAGTTTGGATATGGCTGAACGAGATTGATGCCCTCAATACGGGTTAGTTCCTCCAACCCTGCACCCGATCCTCCCGCGGGCCTCCCCGGAGCCTCCCCGTAGTACCTCTGTCCCGGGGACAGAGGTACTACGGGGAGGCTCCGGGGAGGTTACGGAGATGAGCGGGCGGTAGGAGACGCCGTTCCCCCCATACCACCGAACAACGAAGAAGCAATACAGAGCCGCCATCCGAACTTCGAACCTAAAACCTCGAACGTTTAGCATGCAGCTTCCAGGATGTGTCTCATTTATGGACAATACACAGGGCCTTCATTCGCCCAAGCCAGAGTCATGGGAGACACACCTCATGGTCGCCATATACACGCCGTAGATAACTTCTGGACCAAAGCGACATCAAAGCCAGGAATGATTCATGATCCGTGACCGGGGCACCAAAGCACATGGAAGCTACGGGAAACCTCGTCACAAGTCATTCGGATGCGCGAGGGAAGTGTGGTGGGGAACCCCGAATTGTGCCGAACTCGGACGCCCGCCCGCTCTTGCCTTGTCGATGTGAGCGCCTGTGCAGTTATGCGCGCTCCGTGCTGCATGCCGCGCGCGGGCGGAAACACGGAACTTCAGTGCTTGAGCGCCAGGTCCACGCAGACAATCTCCTTGTCGTTCCGGGCATAAACGCGGTGGTTCGCAAAGGCGGGATGCGACCACAACACTTTCCGTCCGTTCGCGTCGCCGGTCGGCTCGAGCAGGTGCGCGCGGCTGATCTCCTCGTACCCGCGCGGGCTGAGCTTCGCGATGATCAAATCGCCCTTCTCGTTGAACAGGAAGAAGCGGTTTCCGTTCTTCACGATGAAGGCATTGGCCCAGCGGACGGGTTGCCCGGAGGTCGTGGCTTGTAAGGTTTCCCAAACGCGCTCACCGGTATCCATCTTTAAACAACGCAACTGTCCGTAACTGCATACGCCGTAGATGTAGCCCTCCTCGAGGAAAGGGGTGCACATCACGGCGTTGAGGTGGGTCGTGTCCATTTCGCTGACCTTGAGCGTGCGCCAGGCGGTGGTCGCCTCCGGTTTGGCGGCCTCGAGCCGCAGCATGAGCGAGCCGCTGTAAAAGGCGGTGAAGAAGAGGGAGTCACCCAGCTTGCGCGGCGTGGCGATGGTCATCCCGGCGCGGGATTTGAACGGCACCGACCAATAGAGCTCGCCGGTTTCCGGATCGAGTGAGTTAGCCGCTTCGGGATGCCAGAGAATGAGCTGCCGTTTGCCGCCAGCCTCGTATATGATCGGCGAGCAGTAGCCCGGTTCTTCAGCGCTCAGCGCCCGCCAAAGCTCTGTGCCGGTGTCTTTGTCGAAAGCGACGACCGTGCTGCCCTGGCCGCCGACCAGGCAAATCAGACGTTTGCCATCCAGCAGCGGGTGCCCGGCAAAGCCCCACATGGGGGCTTTGATGCCGAAGTCCTTCTTGAACTCTCGCGACCAAAGGACCTTTCCCTTGTTCGCGTCGAAGCAGAACAAATTCCCCTCGGCGCCCAGTGTATAGACCTTGCCGTCGCTGACCATTGGCGCGACGCGCGGCCCGGCGGGATAGCTGATGGTGTACGGGCATTCGTATTCGTATTCCCAAAGCAGCTTGCCGTCCGCTTCGCTCAGGCATAGCACTCGTTCGAGGCTGCGGCTCTGGCCGTGGTCGGAGGGATCAGCAGTGTTGCCGGTGCCTCGGGCAGTCTGGCGGTCGGCGAGGTACACACAGCCATTGGCCACGACCGGGCCGGCATAGCCCCCGCCGATGGCCGTGCGCCAGCGAACGGGCGGCCCATTCGTAGGGAACTTCTCGACGATGCCGGATTCGCGCCAGACAGCGTCACGCGCCGGGCCGAGCCATTGCGGCCAGTCGTCGGCGAACAGCGCGTTGCCGAACAGAAACGCAGCGCAGAACGCGCCCCGTCCAAAGCTCCCGATCATGTGCATGGGAGCAGACTACACGATCAGCCGGCATTCGGCGACTTGAAAGCCGGCAAAAGCGGCTAGACTTCCCAGCCCTTGCGATACTCCCGGCGCAGATAGCTGTTGACGGCGGGCTCGTTAGTGCATTCCATTTTCTCCACATCCCATTCGAGTTTCTTGCCGACCCCGGCAAATTGCGCCAGGTGGCCGGCCAGCGCGAAGGACGTGAGAGGTGCCGAAGCGTCGGGGAAGTTGGAGCAGGGAGTGCCCCCGTTCTTGACGCAGTAGAACAGGTCCTCGATGGGGCCGCCATGAGCCCGCGGCAGCGTCTTCGCCGGCTTGGGATATTCCGTCTGCTTCTCCACCGGCAGCAGCATGGCGGAACCACAAGTGCCCGTGACTCGGAATAGACCCTTGTCACCCACAAACAGAGTGTCTTCGTCGAACTTGACCTCGCAGGCCTTCTCCGTCTCCTTCATGATCTCGGGCCGAAGCGCCTTTTCGTCATACACATGGACCTTGACCGGCCCGAACTTGCCGCGCGCGGGGACTTCATAGCGGACAATGTTCTTCTTGGGGTACTTCTCCTCGCTGCCTTCCTCGGTATGCAGGCACTCGACCGTAAAGGTCTTCGCCTCGCCAATCTTGAGCGCCCAGAACAGGGCATCGAGGTTGTGGCAGGCCATGTCGCCGATCGTGCCCGTGCCGAAAGCTTTCCAGTTCCGCCAACTAAAGGGATGGAGGCCGTCATGGTATTCGCGATAAGGCGCCGGGCCGATCCACTCGTCCCAGTGAAGTCCCGCCGGCACGGGCTTCGAGGCGGGCCGGCCGCCTTGGCCGCCAAAGTCGCGCCCCAGGAGGGAGTGGGTCTCGGTCACGTTCCCGATGGCCCCGTCCCAGATATACTCGCAGGTCTTGCGGATCGTGTCACTGCAATGCCCCTGGTTGCCCATCTGCGTTAGGACCTTCTTCTCCCGGGCGGCTTTGGCCAGGGCATAGCATTCGTGAATGTCGTGCGCCAATGGCTTCTGGGAGAAGGTCGCCTTGCCCAGGTGAATGGCGCGGATGGCGGCCGGCGCGTGGTGGTGGTCAGGCGTTGCGATCAGCACCACGTCAATCTCGGATTGGCACTCGTCGAACATCTTGCGGTAGTCGTTGAACACCTTCGGCGCGGGCTTGTCCTTCTGCTTATCCTGGAACTGCTTCATCGCCTTCGCGATGGTGTTGTCGTCAACGTCGCAGATGGCGACAAGCTGCTCGCGCATCCCCTGCTCGAAGCTGTAACCGCCCATGCCCCCGACGCCGATGACAGCCACCCGAAGCAAGGGCTTGGATGCGTCAGCAGCCAGGAGATTGAGCGCCCCAAAATACTGGGTCCCCAGGGCCGCCCCGGTAAAGAGGGCAGTCCGCTGAAGGAACGCGCGGCGCGTGGTTTGACTTGTCAGGGCGTTCTTCCTATTTCGAGCAGAGGCGGTAGTCATATTCTTCATAATAGTCCTGTCAGTTGGATTGGCTATAACGGCTTCCATCAGCCAGAACAAGCCCAAACAATCACGTGGGGTAACTAAGGGAAGTGATGTGATTCATGACGGTTAAGATCAGCATTGGAATATCCGAAATGAGGAGCGCGGGAGCGGGGAGAGGATTTGCGGCGCAAAGGGGGCGTTTCAGTTTCTCAGAGCGTGGCACGCCCTGCTAATCCCTTGCCGTTGCTGACATTTCATTAACACCCCGCTTCAGCGGGATGGGCCATGCGCCAGGGCGTGCGAACCGCTTCAGCGGTTTACCGGACCACCTAAAACCGCTGAAGCGGTTACAGGCTCCGCGTGCGTCGTACACACCGCTGAAGCGGTGTGTTAATGGGATGCATCTTGCGGATGCACAAAAACTGAGATGCGCCGCCGCGCAAGCATGCGGGCTCATAATCCTTGAAACAGGGCCGCGCTCTGGTTATTTAGCATCAAATTATGAAACCTCCCTCCAAGTGCCGCCGATCAGGATTGCTGGCTCTGGCCCTCGCCGTGCTGGCCGCCACGCTCGCCAACCTCTCCGCCCAGCCCGCCCAACCCGCGCGCTCCAGCCCGCAATGGGTGCGCGATGGAGTGGTGTACGAGATCTTCCCTCGCAACTTCTCGAGCGAGGGCAACTTCAATGGCATCACCGCCCGCCTGGATGAGCTAAAGGACCTCGGCGTGACCATTCTCTGGCTGATGCCCATCCACCCGCAGGGTGAGAAGATGCGCAAAGGCACGCTCGGCAGCCCCTACGCCGTCCGCGACTACTACGCGATCAACCCCGACTATGGGACCGAGGCCGACTTGAAGCGCCTCGTGTCGGAGGCCCACCAGCGCGGGCTGAAGGTGATCATCGACGTCGTGGCCAACCATACCGCGTGGGACAGCGTGCTCATGCAGCACCCGGAGTTCTACAAACAGGACGCCAGCGGCAAGATCATCCCGCCGGTCAAAGAATGGACGGATGTGGCGGGATTGAACTACACGAACCCAAAGCTCCGCGAATACATGATTGCGATGCTCAAGCACTGGATCGATCCCGCCGGGGCTGACCTGGACGGCTTCCGCTGCGACGTCGCCGCTGACGTGCCCACCAGCTTCTGGGAGGAAGCCCGCGCCGAGCTGACCAAGGTCAAGCCCGACATCATTATGCTCGCCGAGGCCAGCAAGCCCGAGCTGCTCACCAATGCCTTCGATCTCGATTACGCCTGGCCCTTCCATTCCACCCTCAACGACGTCCTGCTCCGCGGCGCTCCCGCCTCCGAATTCAAACGGTCCTGGGAGGAAAGTCAGCAGCAGTTCCCCAAGGGCTCCCTCCACCTGCGCTTCTCCGACAACCACGACGAGGCGCGCGCCGTAGCCCGCTTCAGCGCCAAAGGCGCGCTCGCCGCCTCGGCCCTGATGTTCTTGCTCGACGGGGTCCCCCTCCTTTACAACGGCATGGAGGTCGGCGACGCGACCGAATCCGGCGACCCGGCCTTGTTTGAGAAGCTGCCCATATTCTGGCACCCGAAAGAGCGCCCGCCCCTGCGCGAGATCTACCAGGGGCTGATCAAACTGCGCGCCGACTACCCGGCCTTTCACAATGACCGGGTCATTTGGCTGCGCAACTCCGATGAGGCGAACCTGGTCACTATCATGCGCCTGGATGACCAGGACGAGTTCGTGGTGGTGATCAACTTCTCCAACCGCCCCATCACCGGCTGGGTCGAGGTCCTGCACGACCGGGACTTCCAGCCGGTGAAGCTCGCTGGCATGCCGGAGCCGCCGGCCCAAGGCTTCCCGTTGTTCCGCCTGAGCGGCTTCGATTGGCGGATCTACCACCGCGCCATAAAGTAGGACCGGCGTCCCGCCTGTCCCTGAAACCGGCGAGCGCAGGCGAATGGAGCACTGCCGTTGAATTAAGGTGGACAAGATGCGCGCCGTGGCTTCTCCCTCTCCCCGCCGAACGGGGAGAGGGTTGGGCAGAGGGGAATCCATTGGGGCTGGCACGATCCTCCTCTCCCTTGCCCTCTCCTCCCTTGGCGGGAGGAGAGGGAGAAGCCGCCGCGCCTAGCGCGGGAACTTCCTTAATTCAACGGCAGTGGGCGAATGGAGGGCCAGCCGCCGTCGCTGACCGTGGCGCCGTGCGCCGTCCTGCAGCCGTGCGGTCCATAGCGCCGAACCATCCGTGCCAGCTTGCTCAGTTCGCTGCTCGTACCTGGCTTGTACCTCGCATGTACCTCGCATGTACCTGGCTTGCGCTTGGCTTGCACCTGGCTTGCACCTGGCTTTGGGCGGCTTTCTGCATTCTACATTCTGCCTTCGTCCTGTCGTGGCTGCTCCAACAGCGCGGAAGCGGCCGGCGCGCGGCGCCCACAGACCAATGCCTCCTGGAAATATGACAATTTCATTAGCTAACCTTTATGTCCGATAGGCGTTCGATAGATGTTGGATAGGTGTTGGATAGGTGTTGGATAGGTGTCGGATAGGTGTTGGATAGCGGGTGGCTAGGTGTACGCCAGGGATGAGCTAGGTACTCAATAGCGATTCTGCTGGCGCAAGCCGCCCGGAGCCGCCCGATCAGCACCGTCCGCCCAAACTGAACCTGGCTTTCCCCGCGTGCCTTTCCCCATCACGGCTCACCGGGGGGATACCCTCTCGGCGGGTATTCAATGTTCACCGCCCGCTTGCGCCCGGACTTTGGACTTTGGACATCTCCTTGGTTTAATGGGTGCAGCTTAGCGCGGGGGATGAGACAAAAACCGTCCAAGGCTCCGGGAAAAAGCAGCATTATCTTATTGATATACGAACCAGCCGTTCTATTATTCGGCCAAGCTTCGTTGATAATGAGCAACTTACGCACGAAAAGACGGGAAGATTTCGGCTGGGGATATACGAACCAGACGGCTAAAGGAAAACGCGGATGAGGCTGATAATAAATAGCTTACGCTCAAAAGGAAGGTGGAAGGCCCAATCCTGGATAAACGACTGGCCGTCGCATAATCATAGTTGG
>Ga0182014_10002022_pt1 | contig 26211 bp, 26 predicted proteins | sample 612S2DmetaG_FD_120489 | JGI IMG/M metagenome (GOLD analysis project Ga0182014, IMG submission 120489) | Permafrost microbial communities from Stordalen Mire, Sweden - 612S2D metaG | ecosystem: Environmental > Terrestrial > Soil > Wetlands > Permafrost | place: Sweden: Stordalen | collected... | reverse complement strand
CAGTACAACGTCCTGCAATCTACCGGCATGGCCGCTCTACAGCAAGCCAATCAGGCGCAGCAGGCGGTCTTGAAGCTGATCCAGTAATCGATTGAGACAAACGACCGGGCGGCGACTTGTAGAGTGAAACCGATTGCAACTGTCGATCCGTGCCCGCCAAGGTCACCACTCAAGTAATCTCGGCCATCAACTACCCCCGAGTCATTCATCCGAAGCTGTGGCAGGCCAAATTGGCATGTCTTGTCTGGATGCCAATCCGGAGACTGCGCCGTTGCCCTGAGTTCTCGGAAGCCGGCTTGACACCGGCGCTCCGGCGGGGATAATGTGAGCCAAATTGCCTTTCTAACTGTTTTCCTGTTCCTTGCGAGAAATCCCTGTCTGCGCCGATCACAGAAACGAGAAACCAAGCGATGACGACTCTGCCTCTCAACGTGGTGGGAGCCTCGGTTATTCCTCTGGATGAGGATCGGCTGGCGTGGCTGGCGCTGGCGCTGGCGCCGGGGCTGGGGCCCAAGCGGATTCTGGATGCGGTGGCGCAGTTGGATACGTCCGGCCAGATCTTCACTCTGCCGTTGACGGCGCTCGAAGGATTGCGGTTTCCGGCCGAGGCGGCGCAGTTCATCTTTGACGGCAAAGCGCGCCAGGCGGCCGAGGAGGAGTGGGCGCGGGTGGCGGCGCAGGGCGCAACGCTGGTCAGCTTCGGTTGCCCGGAGTACCCGGAGCGGCTGAAAGAGATCTACGATCCGCCGCCGGTACTGTGGGTGCGCGGGGCGGTGTGCCTGCTGAGCCGGCCGGCGATTGCGGTGGTGGGCACGCGGCACCCCAGCCCCTACGGCTCGGGCGTGGCCGAGATGCTGGCGCGGGATCTGGCGGCGAGGCGGCTGCTGATTGTGAGCGGGATGGCGCGCGGCATCGACAGTTTCGCGCACCGCGGCGCGTTGGCGGCTCGCATGCCCACGGTGGCCGTGTGGGGCACGGGCATCGACGTGGTCTATCCCAAGGAGAACAAGAAGCTGGCCGAGGAGATACTGGCTCTCGGCGGAGCCATCGTGAGCGAGCTGCCGATGGGAACCTTTCCCGCGCCGCAGAACTTTCCCCGGCGCAACAGGATTCTGAGCGGGCTGAGTGTGGCCGTGCTGGTGGTGGAGGCGGCAGAGAACTCCGGAACGCGAGTGACGGCGCGCTGCGCTGCGGAACAGAACCGCGACCTGTTCGCAGTGCCGGGCAATGTGACCAGCAAGGGCTCGTGGACGCCCAACACGCTCATCAAGCAGGGGGCCAAGCTGGTGGCCACCTGGGAGGATGTGTGGGAGGAGCTGCCCTCGCAGATTCGGCTGGAGCTGGAGGCCGAGGCGCCGGCTGAAGCAAAGTCGGAGACCACCGCGTCTCTTCTGCCGGACCCGGTACTGCGCCCCCAAGAGGCTATGGTCCTTGAGGTTCTGCGCACGGATGAGGCCTTGCAGATCGACGAGATTCTCGATCTGCTCGAGACGCAACTGACCTCTTCCGAGGTTTTTACGGCGCTCTTCGAGCTGGAGATCGCCGGGCGGGTGCGCAGTATGCCGGGAAAGAACTACGTGCGCACGCTGTGAGCAGGTGCACTGTGTGGGCTTTTTCAAGGCATCCGGGTTTCCACAGCGCGGGCGCATTGAAGAACTGCTCCACCTTCTTTGTCGTCGTTGTGAAGGTTTATCTGAAGGAGTCTAAATAGCGGGATTTGCGACGAATGCGGAATTCCCTTGTGCGCATTTTATATTGTAGATACAATTAGACCATGTTCATCTGGGATGAGGCAAAACGGAAGTCAAACCTTGAGAAACATGGCCTCGACTTCAAAGATGCTCATCTCGTTTACGACAACCCGGACAGATGTACCTACGAATCCAGGCGGGAAGGCGAACGTCGTTTTATAGACTTGGCCTTTGCTTGGGTCAAGGGAAGATTGCTCGCTTTGATTTACACCCTTCGGGGAAGCGTTGTGCGGGTGATTTTATTTCGGCATGCGTTAAAAGAGGAGCGCAAATAGTATGAACACGACAAAGAGTGAAACCAACTGGGAGCGCGTGCTGGCCTTCAAAGAGGGCGACGCAATCCCCTTCGAGCCGCAAGACGGCCCCTACGACCCAAACGACGCAGAAGCCACGCGCGCCTGGTTCGCCCAGGCCGATCTTATTCGCAACGGCAAGCTGGTCCGCAGAGGCAAGCGCGGCCCACAAAAAGCTCCGACGAAACAGTTGGTCTCTTTGCGTCTCTCGCCAGAGGTAATTAGCCATTTTAAAGCCACCGGACCAGGCTGGCAGACGCGGATTGATGGAGCTTTGCTGGAGTCGATCAAGCGCCGGGGATAGGCCTCTCCGGAAGCAACCTCTTCCCATGGGTCTTCACATCGAAGTCCATCAGGTTTGCGATCCCATTTAGACTAGAGGAGATATGAGCACCCTGAAAGCTATTCGCGGCACGCGCGACCTGCTGCCGCCGGAGACGGTCCTCTGGAACCGCATCGAGGCTACCGCCCGCGCCGTCTTCGCCCGCTACAACTTTGGAGAGATTCGCACGCCTGTCTTTGAAGACACAGCGCTCTTCGCCCGCGGCGTGGGCGAGGAAACCGACATTGTATCCAAGGAGATGTATACCTGGGAGGACCGCGCTCGCGCGCAATCGGAAAAGACCCAAACCCTGACCCTACGCCCCGAAAACACCGCCGGCGTGGTCCGCGCCTACATCGAGCACCAGTTAGGCGAAACCGGCCAGTTGCAGAAGCTTTACTATATTGGCCCGCAGTTTCGCCGAGAGCGCCCGCAGAAGGGCCGCTACCGGCAGTTCTATCAGATCGGCGCGGAGGTCCTAGGCGCGTCCTCGGCCGGCAGCGAGAGCCCTCTCCGCGACGCCGAAGTCCTTGAAATGCTGGCCACGCTCCTCGACGAACTGGGCATCGCGGGCTGGACGCTGCATCTGAACTCCGTTGGGTCCGCAGCCGATCGCGAACGTTACAACCAGGCGTTGCGCGCCGCGCTCGGTCCGCTGGCTCCCAAGATGTGCGCGGACTGCCAGCGCCGCGCCGTTACCAATCCGCTGCGCGTGCTGGACTGCAAGGTTCCCACCGACCAGCCGATCATTGAGACGCTGCCGGTGATCGCCGACTCGCTCGACGAGGCCTCGCGGGCCCACTTCGCGGCGGTTCTTGCGGCTCTCGACGCCGCCAGCGTTCCCTACACGCTCAACCACCGCCTGGTGCGCGGCCTGGATTATTACACCCGCACCACTTTCGAGTTCACGCATGGGGGTCTCGGAGCCCAGAACGCCCTGCTCGGCGGCGGCCGCTACGACGGCCTCTCGGAGATGCTCGGCGGGCCGAGGGCTCCGGGGATCGGCTTCGCGATGGGCGAGGACCGGTTGGTGCTTACCTTGCTGGCGACGCCTGACCAAAAGTCTGCCCCACCGCTGGCGGATGCATTCATTGCGCCGTTGGGCGAGAGCTTGAACTCCGCCGCCCTGGTTCTGGCCCGTGAACTGCGCCACAAAGGGCTGTGGATCGAACTGGGCGACGGCAGCTTCCGGCTCAAGAAGTCCTTTGAAGCCGCCGACAAGACCGCCCGCAACATCGTCATCCTCGGCGGAGACGAGCTTCAATCCGGGATTCTGACGGTGAAAACCTTCTCGACCGGCATACAGACAAAGGTTCCGCGCGGGGAGCTGGCGGAGTTTCTGGCTGAGACGGCGGGCTGAGCCCGGGCTCCAGCAGCCGCGCATCTCGTGCCCTTCAAGCTCCGCTGCTAACGCTTGCGCGTGTAATGAAGGACCGTCGGCGGCAGCTCCTGGCTGTGATCCACGTAAGCCCAGGTCTCATCGTGATGGTCGGCATCGATGAAGGTAATGACCAGGCCAGTCATGTGGCCGTCGCCAGGGCCGATGTTGGTTCCATCCTTGAAGCGGAAAGCGATCTGATTCGGGCCGGGCGCGGCAACCAATTGCATCCGGGGCTGATTGTGCGCCGCGCAGTAGTGCGTGGCCAACAGGGTGGGACCGTCTGGATGGAACATGGTGACCATCTCATGCGAGGTGTCCTTGTCGAGCAGGTGCATAATGGCCGAGCCGTCGCCGGTCATGCGAATCTCGAGAGTACTGCCCATCTGCTTGCCATCCTCTGAGACGGCGCCCTGCCACAGCCCGACAAGAGTTTTGAGCTGCTGCCACTCTGGGCTGCCGGGTGCGGGGGCGTGCACCATCTTTGCCTCTTTGGGAGCCTCAGGTTGTGGCATGGATTGCTGCGCCAGCACGCAGGCGTGTGAAAACGCCAGCGTAACAAACACAAGAGTTATGATCCGTGGTTTCATGGGGATCTCCGCTGGTTCATTGTCGGCAGACCGGGCGAATGTGTCAATCCGGCGAACCATGTAATCGCGAGAGGATCGTGCCCGACCCGTTAAGCCCTTTCCATTACAATCGAATGAGAATGGCACTCGATTTCTTAGGCAATCTAGAACGGACGCATCTCTGCGGCGATCTGCGCGCCGCCCACGCCGGCCAGCAAGTGGTTCTCATGGGCTGGGTGAACCGCCGCCGCGACCACGGCAACCTCATCTTTCTCGATCTGCGCGATCGCTCCGGCATCAGCCAGATCGTGCTCGACAAGGAGCTGACCCCCGACGGCCATGCGAAGGGCGAGCACGTCCGTCCGGAGTATGTCGTAGCCGCCGTCGGCAAGGTCCGCCTGCGCGATCAGGACGCCATCAATCCCAAGATGCCCACCGGCGAGATCGAGATCGAGGCCGCCGAGTTGCTGGTCCTAAACGACACGCGCCTGGCCCCGTTCTCGCCCGCCGAAGAGGCCATCCAGAACGAAGAAGTCCGCCTGAAATACCGCTACGTGGACCTGCGCCGGGCGGAGATGCAGCGCAACTTCCGGCTGCGCCACGACATCACGCTCGCCATCCGCGAGAGCCTCAGCAGCCAGGGTTTTCTTGAGATCGAGACGCCCATCCTCACCAAATCGACGCCCGAAGGCGCGCGCGACTTCCTCGTTCCCAGCCGCGTCCATCCAGGCGAGTTCTACGCGCTGCCGCAGTCGCCGCAGATCTTCAAGCAGATTCTCATGATCTCCGGCTTCGACCGCTACTTCCAGATCGCGCGCTGCTTCCGCGATGAAGACCTGCGCGCCGACCGACAGCTTGAGTTCACGCAGGTCGACCTGGAGATGAGCTTCGCCCGCCAGGAGAGCGTCTTCGCCGTTGTCGAGCAGTTCATGGCTGCGGGCTTTGCCGCCGGCGGCATCACGCTGCCTACGCCCTTCCGCAAGATCACTTATGACGATGCGATGCGGCAGTTCGGCAGCGACAAGCCCGACCTGCGCCTGCCCGGCCTCACCGACGTGCGCCCGGCCTTCACCGACGCGAACCTCGCCGCGCTACAGATCGACCCGGCGCTGCCAGTGGTTGCCTTCCGCATTCCCAACGTCGGCGAACTGAGCCGCAAGGAGCGCGAAGAGAATCATCCGCTCTTCGACCTGAAGAAAGGCGCCAAGTTCATCGACGACTTCAAGCGGCTAGCCAAGGGCTTCCCTGAGGCGGCCGCCAAGGTCCGCGAACTGGCCCGAGCCTCCGAGGCCGACTTTGTGATCATCGTGGCCGGCGACCCCGCTCACCCCGTCAAGGCAAGCGACACCAAATTCGAAGGCCGCCTGAGCGAGCGCGAGATCAACGTCTATTCCGCAGCCGGCAACTTCCGCACTGAGCTGGCCAAAAAGTACGCGGACCGGCATGGAGCCTTCGCCGTGACGGAGAAGTCAGTCCAAGAAGCTGCCGCGCGCAGCGCCGATGGAGGCCAAGTCGACGGTTCGTCCGCTTTCCAGCCCATCTGGATCGTCGACTTCCCCATGTTCGAGTACGACCTGGCCTCAGCCAAGTGGGTTCCGGCGCACCATCCCTTCACCGCGCCCCACGAGGCCGATATGGCCAACCTGGTGAGCGATCCGGCCAGTGTCCGCGCTAACTGCTACGACCTGGCAATGAACGGCCTCGAGCTGGGCTCCGGCTCCATCCGTATCCATCGCAAGGACGTACAGCATCAGATCTTCCAGTCGCTTGGCATCAGCGACGAAGAGGCCCGCACCCGCTTCGGCTTCTTCCTTGAAGCTCTCGAATACGGAGCCCCGCCCCATGGCGGCATTGCCCTCGGCCTGGACCGCATCGTCATGCTGCTGGCCGGCGCATCCAGCCTGCGCGAAGTGATCGCCTTCCCCAAATCCGCCAAAGCCATCGACCTTATGGCTGAGGCCCCGACCACGGTCAGCGAACAGCAGTTGAAGGATCTTCACATTCGCGTGGCTCTGAGGAGTTGAGTCGCGCGGGCGCTGGGAAGGTCCGTATTCAAGATTGCAGTCTGAAGTGCCAGGCTGGACTTTGCTTGCGGAGGAATCTCTCGTGACTCGTACGGCTGCGTTCGTTTTTTCGGCTGTTTCCACTCTTCTGTTAACGGCACCTTGTGCCGTAGCTCAGTCTCAGGCCGCCCCAGCGCTCGCGAAACCTCTGACGGTAGAAGCGATCTTTGCGCACGGCCCGCTGATCGGGACCCCGCCCGACGAGCTTACCTGGTCGCCGGACGGAAAGCATCTAACTTATCTGGACGGCGGCGAGCTGATCGATCTGGAACCGGGGCTCGAACCGGGGCTTGACCCCGGCACGGGCAAGCCGCACGTGATGGTGAGCCGCGCCAAGCTAGCGACACTCAACGGGGCAAGCGACTCCGAGACGGACCGCGACCACCGCGACCGCTACAAGATGGCCAGCTATCTGTGGTCGCCTGATTCATCGCACCTGCTCTTCGACTCCAACGGCCGGCTCTGGTTCTATAACTTGCGCAACGGCACTGGCGTAGAGATCGGCTATACCGGCGCCGCCTCCGGCGACGACCCCAAGTTCTCGCCCAATGGCGAATTCGTCTCCTTCATTCGCGATCGGGGACTCTCCGTGCTGCGGATTTCAGACTCCGACAGACCCGCGACGCCGGTCGCTCCGCAACCCAATCCGCACACCGGCGAAGGCGAGGTGGACTGGGTCTACGAAGAGGAGTTGGAGACGCGCAGCAACTACTTCTGGTCGCCCGACTCAAAGAAGCTGGCCTTCCTGGAGATGAACGAAGGCGACGTACCGCAATACCCCATCGAAGATTGGATACCCACCCACGCGACGGTCGAAGGGCAGCGGTTTCCGCAGCCGGGCGATCCCAATCCGGAAGTGCAGGTTGGCGTGGTCGCTGCCGGCGGAGGCAAGCCGGTGTGGGTCAAGCTGCCCATCCATTCCGGCCAGGATTACATTCCGCGCTTTGGCTGGATGGATCGCAAGACGCTGTGGATCGAGACTGTGACCCGCGACCACAAGCACAGGGATCTCTACTTTGCCGACGCCGCCACGGGCCAGTCGCGTCCGGTGATTCAAATTGAGGACGAGAAGTTTGTTGACGATAACTACGACGTCTCGGTTGGCTCAGGCGCGATCATCCTGACCAACTGGACCGACGGCCACAACCATCTCTATCTCTACAGTTACGATCAGGTGAATCCAACCGCGGCCGAGGCCAGGTTGGAGCGGCAGCTTACCAAGGGCGACTTCGAGGTGGGCGACGTTCTTCACGTGGACTTCGAGGGCAAACTTATCGACTTCGCCTCCAACGAGGGCAACCCGCTGGAACAACAGTTGTGGCAGGTGAGCTTTGCCGGCGAGCGCAAGCAGTTGAGCGCCGGCGCGGGACGCCATGAAGGCAGCTTCGCGCCCATCGGTAAGGCATTTTACGACAATCAGTCCACGCGCCTGGATCCGCCCACACTGCGCCTGTGCGAGTCTCCCGGCAAGTGCAACGTCTTCTGGCAGACGAGGGCGCTCGAACCCTACCATCTGCACGCGCCTGAGCAGATTGAGGTGAAGGCCAAGGACGGCAGAACGCTCTACGCCACGCTGCTGCTGCCGGAGGGCGCAGCAACTCCAGAATCGGTGCCGCTGATCCTGAATCCCTACGGCGGCCCGGGCGTGCAGGCAGTGGCCAACCGCTGGAGCAACAATCTGCTCTTCGACGAGTTGCTGGCTCAGCACGGCTTTGGCGTACTGCACGCCGACAATCGCGGCACAGCCATGCGCGGGCGCGAGTTTACCCAGGCAGCCTGGCACAACTTTGGTCCCGTCCAGTTCGAAGATCAGCTCACCGTGCTGGATGCCGTTTTGGCCCGGTATCCGCAGCTGGATTCAAAGCGCCTGGGCTGGTGGGGCTGGAGCTGGGGCGGAAGCTTCACGCTCTATGCTCTCTCCCACTCCGACCGCTTCCGCGCCGGGGTCGCCGTGGCGCCGGTGACCGACTGGCACAACTACGACTCGATCTATACAGAGCGCTACATGAGCCAGCCCGCCGAGTTTGCCTCCGGCTACCGCGACTTCTCCGTGGTCAACTCCGCTGCCAATCTAAAGGGGCGCCTGCTGCTGGCGCAGGGAACGGGCGACGACAACGTGCACATGGAGAACATGGTTCAGTATGTGCAGAAGCTGATTGAAGCGGGGATTCCCTACGACCTGCAAATCTACCCGCGCAAGACCCACTCCATCGCCGGCCCGGATGTTCGGACGCATCTGTACAACCGCATTCTGGCCCACTTCGAGGAGTATCTGAAGCCGGCGGTGCAATGAACACGGGCTGGGATCCCGATTAGCAACGCCGTGCCCCATCCATTTCGCGTCTTTTTGCGAAATGGGTGGGAAGTCGCAAATGTTTGGGGTTCGTGCTTTCCCACCCTTGCGACTGAACACATACCGCAGGTCCTTCGACTCCCCTTCGCTCTGCTCAGGGTCGCTCTGGATGACAGCAAGGATGGGGCACGGAGAATGGTTGGCGACGCCAAAATCGCTTGTTCAACGGGAGATTCAGGATGGTTTGCCAGCTACAGTTCGTGGCGGCTGAAGATGTCATCCTTGTCGCGCTTGGGGCAGCTCGAACATTCGAGGCAGGCCACCAGCAATACAGCCACGCCCACCGTCACCAAGACGGAGAGGACAGTTCCGTTGACCCAAAACCAATGCATCAGGTCCTGCATATCAAGCGTTCCTATCCGCAAGGAACCCGAAACTACTTAGCGAAGCGGCCATCGCGGAGCATCGCTTCACTATAGAGTTTGACGTATCCTTGCTCAATAGGTTTATCATCGGCAGAATCTCAGGAACCATTATTGAAATTCCTCAATCTTCCCTTGCTTACGAGAGAACAAAAGACGAATACTATTCATGCGTGGCATCCGGTCAAATTCCGCCGATGAAATCGATGATGAACCAAGGCACTCGGGAACACAATACCCCGAAGGGTGAAGTTCCGGCTGGCTCAAACGAACCAGAGAATACCAACCCGCGCGATGAGGTTCAGAATTCCGCGCTGAATTGGCTCTTCGTCGATCTGAACTCCTACTTTGCCTCGGTGGAGCAGGAGGTTTGTCCCGAGCTGCGCGGCCGCCCGGTGGGCATTGTGCCCATGATGGCCGACACAACCTGTTGCATTGCAGCCAGTTACGAGGCCAAGGCCCATGGCGTGAAGACGGGAACCATCGTGGCCGACGCCAAGCGCATGTGCCCCGGCCTGGTGCTGGTCGAGGCGCGCCACGAGATCTACGTCGACTTCCACCACCGCATCGTCGAGGCCGTGGAGAGTTGCCTGCCGGTGACGGCCGTGCTCTCGATTGACGAGATGGCCTGCCGACTGATGGGCCGCGAGCGTCCTCTGCTGGCGGCTCTGGAGCTGGGCCGGCGGGTGAAGGCGCGCATTCAGGAGCGCGTCGGCCCCACGCTGCGCAGTTCGGTCGGCCTCGCCACCAACCGCTATCTGGCCAAGGTGGCCAGCGATATGGAGAAGCCCGACGGCCTGGTCGCGCTTCCGTTGGATATTCTGCCTGAAGCTTTGCGCCAGCTCAAGCTGCGCGACCTGCCCGGCGTGGGCGTGCAAACGGAGAAGCGGCTGAACGAGCGCGGCATCCGCACCATGGAGGAGATGCTGGCGCTCGACTGCGAACAGGCCGGCCAGCTTTGGGGCTCGGTGTGGGGCGAGCGGCTGTGGCACTGGCTGCGAGGCGAAGACTTCGATATGACCGAAGCCGAGCATCTGAAGTCGTTGAGCCATCAGCACGTGCTGGCGCCCGAAATGCGCACTGCGGAGGCTGCCTGGGCGGTAGCGCACAAGCTGCTCCATAAAGCGGCTATGCGGCTGCGCGCGAAGGGCTTATGGGCCGGCAACATCGGGCTGGCCATCGGCTTTGCGGTCCCGCGGGGGAAGAAGAACTCTGGGAGCAGCTCCGGCGGCGATGATCTGTCGCCTCATTCCGGCAAGGAAGAGGGGCTGGCTGAGGAGATCGAGCAGTCGAGCGCCCAGCCCATTAGCCGCTTCGGCGTGCCCACGCGGGGATGGAAGGCCGAACTGCGCCTGAGTGAGTGTCAGGACAACCAGACTCTCATTGCCGCGCTTAGCCGCCTGTGGGCTAGCCGTCCCCCGGGGTCCGGCTTCGATCATCCTTACTTCGTCGGTGTGCATCTAGGCGGACTGGTGCCCAACCGCCTGCACTCGCTCAATCTGTTCGAGGGGACCGAGGACGAACAGAGCCGTGTGCGGCTGTTGGCGGCCATGGACGCGCTGAACTCAAAGTACGGAATGAGCACGCTGGCCCCGGCAACCATGCTCACCGCCTTCAAGGCCGCGCCCACACGGATCGCCTTCCACAGCATTCCGGATTTGTTCTGAGTCCGACGCCCGTTGGCGAGTGGCGCAACTTAATTTTTTTAAAATCTCATTCTTCCCACAAAAGTGGCGAATTGGGTTGGCGACGCCAAAATCGAGTGTTCATAAGGAAGCGCTGGAATCTGGCCGGCTCCGTCTTCGCTGCTCAGATGCGCATGGGCATCAGCACGTACCGGTACTTGTACTCGGCATCGGGATCTTCAGGCCGCATCTGACCCGCCGACTGCGAATCCTTGAACTCCAGCCGCACCTCGCCCTCGTTACTCAGCGCCTTCAAAAAGTCCAGGATATAACCTGAGTTGAAGCCGACCATGATCGGATCGCCGGCGTATGGCGTATCGATGGTGTCTTCGCTCTCGCCGGATTCGGTCGAGCTGGAGCTAATCTTCAGTTCATTTCCTTCAAGGCGTAAACGGATGGCGCCTGAGCGCTCGTCGGCGAACTGGGCCACGCGCTGGATGGCCGACGAGAGTTCGCTTGAGCGCACTACGGCGAATCTGGTGTTGTCGCGCGGCATCACCGCTTCGAAGTTGGGGAATTGCCCAGACAGTTTGCGCGTACTGAGGGTGCGATGACCAAGGCGGAAGAAGAGTGTGTGCTCATCGTCGGCAAATTCGATTTTTTCGGCCTCGGAATTAGAGAGCAACTGCAGAAGCTCCTGAAGAGCCTTGCGCGGAACTAGGACGCGCTTTTCTCCGCTGATGCCTTCGAGAATCTCATTCGGCTTCTCGACGTAAGAGAGGCGATGGCCGTCGGTGGCCACCATGGCCAAAGATTCGGCTTTGATTACCAGCAAAGCGCCGTTCAAGGTGTAGCGCGACTCTTCGTTGGAGATGGCGAAGATGGTGCGCGTAATCAGCGTCTTCAAGGCCTGGGCGGAGATGCTGGTAGTGACAACGGCGGGGAATTCCGGCACCTGCGGGTAGTTTGCGCGCGCCATGCCCACCATCTTGGTATTCGAGCGTCCGGAGCGAATCTGGACCCAGTGATTGTCGAGCAGCTTGATTGAGATTTCGCCGTCGGGCAGCAGTTTGACATAGTCGAAAAGCTTACGCGCCGGGATGGTGCAGGCACCGGGCTTCTTCACCTTTACTTCGGCGCTGGTGCGGATCGCCTGATCTAGGTCGGTTGCGGTGATGCTCAACCGGTCGTCCTCAGCTTCGAGGAGAAAGTTGGACAGAATCGGAATGGTAGTCTTGCGCTCCACCACGCTCTGCGTCGCGGTAAGCTCCTTCACCAGATCCTGACGGCTTACAGTAATCTCCATCACTGCCCCCTACGCGCCAAATTCCGCTATTCAGACCATGGCATCGACACCAACCCTGCCGGGCCGCGCCTGCCGCAGGAACCTGAATTGAAGACATTCCACGCTGGCCACACTCTACAACACTATGCGCTCCGGTGGAAGTGGCTTTCTTTTCTTCTTTTTGATTGTATTCATCCGCGGGTGTATACGCGCGTGGAAAACAGGGATACTTCTCTGGATTCCATTGCTGTTTATGCTTGGACCGCATTCCTTGGTTCTCGCGTTGTGCTGATGAACGATGTACAGGTGTGGCCGGTGACGTGCATGTGACGGAGGAGGAAAAGGTGAGTGAGATTAAAAGAAAAGACAGTAACCCCCGTAGTTCAGGGAGGAAAAGTGGAAATACATCATAAATAACTGATGATAAACGAGATGATATGTGATCCACTTTTCCAAATCAAGACTGTGTATTTCTGGGTTCTTGGATAATCGGCTGGGAGAAGGGCTACGGAGCACTGGTTATCCACGTCTCCCACAGGCACCCGAAAATGGTCTGTGCAAAGCAGACAGCTTTTGTGAAAAGCGCGTCTGCGATGGCTCAGGATGAGGGTTTCGGAGCGGCTGATTCTGCACAATCGATCAGCCTTCTATGGCAGGAAGAGAGAGATCGAGAGGTGAGAATTCCCGCGCAGCTTGCGAATTCCCGTATGCGACAAGAGGCAAGGTGGGTTCCCATTCCAGCAACAAGGCCGAGGCTCTAGGAAAAATGGAGGCAGCGATGTAAGAGGATCGCTCCCAGACTTGACTAAGGAGTGGTGCCTGCAAAATGACGATCGATGTGGGACGCCTGGAAGATCAACTCTTGCAGATGTCAGCAGAGGGCGCGCCTGGGAGGGATTTTTGCGAGGCGATCTCAGAACTGGCGAGAACGGGGCGCTTCAGCCAGTTGCAGGATGTGTTGCCAAGTGTTGTATACGACGAGCTTTGGGAACGCTACCTGCAGGATCCGGCAGCTTTTGTGGCTGGGTGGCGGATGCTGGCGCAGGAGATGCGCCAGGGATTCATTCAGCACGCGCGGCAACGGCTCACATCGCTTACGCGGCTGCGGCAGGCCGGGAGCAGCGCAGGTACACCTGCATGGCAGCAGATTCAGAGGGCGCTGGATGCGCAGCAAAACGACCTGCTTCGAGCAGCTTTTTCCCTTGAGCTTTTGGAACTTGTAGAGCCGGCGGTACTGCGGGCCACCCACCTGCGCGAGTGCGTGGTGGCTGCACCTAGTTCAGATGAGGCCGACCGCTATCTTGACGAGGCGACACGCTGCTACTTCTTTGGGCTCTTCACCGCCTGCGCCGTCATGTGCCGTTCGGTTCTTGAAGAGGCCATCAAGCAGAAGCTGCCTGTGGCGCTCAGCCGCCTGATTCGCAGCCACTATCGCAACACAGCAACCCTAGGCAACCTCCTCCACGAGGTGAACAACAACTTGATTCAGACTGGGATCGATGCCGATTTCCCGCGTGTTGCCAACCAGGTGAACGATGTAGGCCGAAAGGCCGTGCACCAGGGACTGCTCTCGGAAGATGAGGCGCGCGCATGCCTGCAAAATGCACGCCAGGCGCTGCAACTGCTGTTGGGTTCTTAATTGCGCCACAGTCGGCACGATCCTTGATGATCGCACTATATTTGACGGAACGGAGTATTTGTTGAAACAGACCATCAAGACTTACTTTTCTGCTTTGGCATTTCCCTGACGTTATTGTTTATTTGATCGTTTTCGGAGAAGATCGGAAAAACTGTTGCAATCTGATCTTGTGTAAACCCTTCTTTTTTAGCCAATTCCCAAAGAGCATCAACCAGAACGTCATTCATTGTGCTGCGGTTGCTGCCTCTTCGTCTTCGAGCCGTACCGATCAACTGAATGGCGAGCTTTTCCTCTCCCGTCAACGCAATGGTTGTTGGACGAGCATGCGCCGGAATATGTCTTTCTTTTGGACACATACGCCACGAATCCACTTGACAACATTATCATATAAGAACATTATAACGTTATCATATTGTAACACGGTAAACCGTGCATACTGTTCGTTCGCGTCGTATGATTGGAGGGGGTACATATGACGGTGGCATCCCCGCTACAAAACGAGCTGAAAGTTTTCGAGACTCACCGTTGGGAGTGGGCTCAGTCTCATCCGGGAAAGTTTGTTGTGATTCGCGAGGACCACATTCTAAGGGAGTTCTTCGATGAATACGAGGATGCATTCAGGGCCGGGATACGGCAGTTTGGAGCGGACCGAAACTTTCTAATCAAACAGGTTTGGAAGACTGAACCCGTGTATTTCGTAGTATAGATATGGTTACGTTCAAATTTCCGTGGAATCCGTTTGACCCGGGGGATCCCGGGCCATGCATCAGGTTTTCCGTGACTAGATATTTAGACGACATTGAATATGGTATGAGCATCGGGCTAGAGTATCCTGAGCCGCCAGTTCCAACAGCTTTAATAGATACGGGATCACCATTCACGATTATTAGTAAAGTGCTTGCCAGGAATAGCAATCTTTCTCTAACGAATCCGGCATTTCCAATCAGGACCATGAACGGAGATTGTGAATGCGAAGAGTATTGTGGCTCGATTAGCTTCCCAGGCTCCGGACTTCCACGCATAGCGGCGGCGCGAATCCTTGCAAGGGATTTCTATAAGGAATCATCCTACTCATGTCTAATCGGAAGAGACGTCTTGAAACGGTGGGACATTCGCTTCGACGGCCAGAGTAGGATGGTAACGATCAAAGTTTGACAGGAGCATCCGCTGAGTGGGCCGCATCCTCGACGCAGTCTTATCGCGCCAAAGCCGGGATCCAGGCCCATCTCACGCCACTCCCCCACGACCCCAATCCGCCTTCTATACTGAAGCTTCAATGTCCTACACCGCGGCCATCGATCAACTGAATGCCTTGGCGCCGGAGCTTCATACGGCTCCTGGTCAGCCGCGCCGCAAGTTCTCGCTCGATGAGATAGGCATTCTACTGGAGGTGCTTGGCAACCCGCAGCGGCGATTCCCGTCGGTGCTGATAGCCGGAACCAACGGCAAAGGCTCTACGGCTTCGACGCTAGCCTCGATTCTTACTGTCTCAGGGCTACGTACGGGCCTTTACACCTCACCGCACCTTGCTCGCACCAACGAACGCATCCGCCTGGACCGCGCGGAGATCGACGACGAGGCCTTTGCCAGCCTTTTCTTTCGTGTTCGCGATGCTGCGCGGCAACTGCTGGAGGAAGGACAGCTTCCGCAAGAGCCCAGCTACTTTGAGATTCTGACCGCACAGGCTCTGCTGTACTTTGCCGAGAAACGCGTGCAGATTGCAGTACTCGAGGTGGGCATGGGCGGGCGGCTGGATGCGACCAATATCGTGGATCCGCTGCTCGCTGTGATCACCGACATCTCGCTCGATCACATGGAATGGCTGGGATCGACAATCGGAGCTATCGCGCGCGAGAAAGCTGGGATTCTGCGGCGCCGGGGAACTCTGATTACGCTGCCGCAGCACCCGGAAGCCGAATCAGCACTGGAAGAGGCGATCCTGGAGCTTGGCGTGCGCAGGGTATATGCGGAGCAGTATTTACCACCTGCGGAAAACGACATGATCGGTCCCAATTGCGTAAGGGCCATGGGAGCGACTATTCGCGTCGATTCGCCTCTCGCTGGGGCGCACCAGCGCCGCAACGTGGCTCTGGCCATCGCTTCCGCCGTGGAATTGGCTGCTCAGGGCTTTCCGGTGAGGCCGGCAGCCATTGCGGAAGGCATTCGAAAGACGCGCTGGCCCGGACGGCTGGAGCGGATCGAGAGAGACGGCGTGGAATGGATTCTGGATGTGGCGCACAACCCTGCCGGAGCCTTGGCTCTGCGCGCCAGCCTCGCGCCGTTTTTGGCCCGCGCCGAGGAAGACGGAAGACCACGGACGCTCATCTTCAGTTGCCTGCGCGATAAGCCGATCGCCGAGATGGCGCAGATTCTCTTTCCGCTCTTCGACAGGGTGATCCTTTCGCTAATTCATTCCACCCGCGCGGCTGGGATGGAGGAGCTAGTAAATGCAGCCGAGGCCGCGGGTGTAAGTGCAACGCGCGTTGGGTCGGTGGAGCAGGCAATACAACTTGTCCATGGAGAGACTCAACAGCCGGCAATGGCCGTTGTCTCCGGATCGGTGTACCTGGTTGGTGAAGCGCGATCCCTGCTGCTCGCCGAAAGTGGGGTGCGACCGTGAGCCGGAGGCCGAACCCCATGCCGCGGCTCTATCGCTGGCGCACCAATCTGTTCCACATCCCTGTCATGACGGCGACTACAGTCGTCTGCGCCTCGCTGTCGTTTCTAGTTTCTTTTGTAGACAAGCATGGCCGCGCACAGCATCGCATCGCGCACTTCTGGGCGCGGTTGCAGGTGAGCCTTGCCGGATGTTCGCTAACGATCCGAGGGGCCGGGAACCTGCGGAAGAGCCCGGTCGCCGTCTATGCCTCCAACCATACTTCCTACATGGATACGCCGGTTATCTTCGCCGCGCTGCCCTTCCAATTTCGCATCCTGGCCAAAAAGGACTTGTGGCCTATCGCATTCATAGGATGGTACTTAGATCGATCTGGGCAGATTCCGGTCGACACCGCCAATCCCCACGCCACGCTTTCGAGCCTGGGCGCCGGCGTCAAGACCCTGCGCTCCGGAATGCCGATATTCGTCTTCCCTGAAGGCGGCCGCACTTCAACCGGCGAACTCAGACCATTCCAGTCCGGCGCTGCCTACCTGGCGATTCGGGCGCAGGTTCCACTCGTGCCACTTGCGCTCAGCGGAGTCTTCGATCTGCTCCCCATCCATACCCGGCATCTGTATCCGGGAGAGCTGACGCTTACAGTGGGCGAGCCCATCGAGACAAAAGGAATGACGCCGCGCCAGACCGGTGAGTTGACTGCGCGGCTCCGCGAAGCCATTGAAGGCCTACGTCAGCCGAAGAACGCGGGGTGTGAAAACGTCACCGGGGTGATAGCAGAGACCTGAGCACCACGTTGTATTAGGCGCGAGTTCTACAGCAAAAAGGGTTGCATAATCAGGAACGGTACTTTAAAGATGACAAGGGTGAGAATCGCAGCGCTTGAGAATACCATGTAGCGTTATGATCTCTTCGTACATCAAATCTAAGGGGTGCGAGGAATGGCTGATCGGAAGCAGTTCGACAACGTCGGGGCGCCTGATCCCGATTTGGTGCGACTGTTGGACGAGGGTCGGGGCAAATTCGTCAGCGAGGAAGAGTTGCGGGAGCAAAGAATCAGTTTCGCGTACGGCAACGCTCTTCATTCTGAACTCGTTACCAAGGACAGCGTGAGGCAAGCCTCCGAACACATAAGACTCTTGCGGTAGGAGTTGCTTAGATTAGCATTTTTTCGCTGGTCTAGGAGGGACGTTCGTGTCGGTTCGAGAGAAAGACAACCCAGAGATCTTTGCAAAAGTGCAGGCGCAGAACTTGCTGCGGCAATATGATTTGCTGTCGAATTGCATTGAAATTGGTCTTGAAAAAGGCATTGAATCGTTTGACAAGTACACGCTGTGGGCTTTGAATTACACGGCGGTGGCGAACATAGCGCAGTTTGGCGGTCGCTACCGCGAAGAGCCTATTTATGTTGGAAATCATCGTCCACCGCACTTCAGGGAAGTTCCGGACCATATGGATCGATTTTTCTCAGTCATTCATGAGAATTGGGAGACCATCGATCATCCGACACTGCTTCCAGCCTATGCCCTTTGGCGATTGAATTGGATTCATCCTTTTGTTGAGGGGAATGGAAGAACGGCAAGGGCGGCTTGTTATTACCTGATTTGCATGAAGCAGGGTCGGTTGCTGGGAGGAAAGAAGATAGTCCCTGAGCGTATACGAGAGAATCGCGAACCGTACTACGATGCCCTTCAAGCGGCCGACTATGCCTGGGAAGAGGGAGACTTTAATGTCTCGCAGTTGGCCGAATATCTTTCGGGATTACTCAAAGGACAACTAGCCGATTGGGACTGATCGGGTATACATAGGGTTCGAACTGGCCAAGGGTTCGCCAGAGATTTTCTTTTGTAGTTGCTAAACGCCTCAGTACACTGGTGGTTCCATGGCCATTCGCATTGCCATCCCCGAGCCTACAAGCAGCGACGCGGCCTACAATCAGCGATCGCTGCCGCCCTATCTGGCCGCGCTTCATGCCGCGGGCGCAACCCCGATCGTGGTTCCGCTGCACGAGCGCCAGGATCGCGTAGCCAAGCTACTGGCCGGAGTTCAGGGAGTGCTGCTTCCTGGCAGCCGGTACGATATCGATCCACAAAGATATGGCGAAGATCCGATTCCTGAGTGTGGCGATGCAGACCCAGCCCGCACCGCCGTCGACGAGTTGCTCCTGCAAGACGCCTTCAACTTGCACAAGCCGATCCTTGCCATCTGCCATGGCGCGCAGAGTTTGAATGTCTGGTGCAACGGTTCGCTCGTCCAGGATCTGAAGACGCCGGTCAATCACAGGCCCGGCCGTGAGGTTGTGGAGGCGCATCCGGTGCGAATCACCCGGGAATCGAGGCTGACAACGCTCCTTCCGCCGGGTGAGCGCCTTGAAGCCAAGGTGAATTCGAGCCATCACCAGGCGATTTGCCGCCCAGGAGACAATCTTCTGGTCACCGCTGTCTCACCGGAGGATGGAGTTGTCGAGGCGGTGGAGCTGGACTCGGCCCGGCACTTCGTTCTGGCTGTGCAGTGGCATCCGGAGCGGACCTTTGCGCAGAGCGCATTTTCCCGCGCTATCTTTGCGGCGTTTGCTGTGGCTGCCGGGGCTTGGCAGCCCCGTCCGATCGAAGAATCGGTTGCGCAGGTTTGAGGTTGCGAATCGAGCATTGTTTATGACCGAAGCCTCCAGTCACGCCTGGTTGCGCTTGAATTCGTTATTGACCGAGGCGGCCCTTGAGCCGCTTGATTCGGTGCTTGCAGGGCGCTTTGAAGAGTATCTTTCGCTGATTATTCGCTGGAACGCCAGGGTCAACCTGACCGCCATTCGGGACGAAGAGGGCATTCTGAGACGCCATTTCGTCGAGTCCATCGCCTGCGCTAAGGCTCTTCCAGCCGGGATCGGAACACTGCTTGACTTCGGCTCAGGCGCAGGGCTGCCGGGAATCCCCATAGCGCTTTGCCGGCCTGAGATCGCGGTGACTCTGGCGGAGTCACAGGGCAAAAAAGCGGCGTTTCTGTGGGAGGCCGTACGAGTGCTGGGGACTGCAGCAGTCGTTCACTCCGGCCGTGCTGAATCGCTGAACACAACGTTCGATTGTGTCGCACTGCGCGCAGTGGACAGGATGGAGTTGGCCGTTCAGGCGGCTGGAGGGTTGGTGCGGCCCGGAGGATGGATGGCGCTGATGACCACAAACAAGGATCTGAATACGCTCAAGAATGCCGCTGGAGTAGAGTTTGCCTGGTCCGGGGTTCTTCAGCAGCCCGGAGGCGAGGATCGTGTGCTTGCTTTCGGGATGCGAGCGGTCAGTTAGCCAGCTTGATAAGTGCCAGCTTGCGAATCTCGACTAGATCGCTGGACGATTCGACCATCAGTCGAAGGCCGGTTCCCTCCGGATAGCGGGGCGCTTCGTTGAGCAATTTGAGCGCGCTTTCCGCGAGATCGGATTGCCGCGCCGCAGCAACCGCCTTGTCGCCGAAGATGAGTGCTACACGGAAGCAGCCGCCACAAGGACTCAGATAGACGATATTTCTCTTTTTGACTTTGAGGCGAAGAGACCAGCCGTATTTTTTCCCGGATGACTTCCACTCCTGATCGACAACTTTTTGCTCAGCAAACCAGTCGACGAGCTCCTGCCAGTCAACGGCGGCCGGGCCGAGGGCAGAAGCAAGTTCCTCTTCTGTGGGGAGGGCTGCTTTACCGATGAATGCGTTTGGGATGTCCATCTTGCACCGTTCTTTTTCCAAAATCAGTTTATAACGTCAGTGATGGAAGAACCCGGCGCAGGATCTCTGCTTGCTGCGAAGGTTCAAAGAACGGGTGGTTGCGATAGACCTTGGCGCCGATCTCCATATAGGCGTCGACCAGTTCAGAGGTGCGCTGTACGGCGACATCTCGCACTTTGCGTGCATGGGCCTGCGTAAACTCGAGCTTTGCCGGGTCAACGAAGCCGGCCTGAATGAAGGCGCGGGTTTTGCGAGCGCATTTGCAGTCGTTCTCCGCATTCACAAGACTGCAGTTGTCGCGGAGGTACTCATAGAGGTCGCGCCGCGCACGCGAGAGGATCTGGCGAAAGTTAACCGGAGTCACCTCGGCGATCTCGGCGCCTACCTCGTCGCTGACTCCAAAGACTTCGCCGAGAATGAAGACAAGGCGCTGCCGGCCATCCAGGCAAAGCAAAGTACCGATTGTGCAATTGGTCCCTGTCTCTTCAATCAGAATCTCCACAGGGACCGGCACGGTGCGCGGGTCGGGGGGATCGAGATCGGGTACCTGGCGCAGTCCAGCGGAGGCGACCGAGAAGGAGCAGATTGCTTCGGAGGCGGCCCGCTTGGACTTCCTTGCGTTTAGCAGATGGTTTGAGGCGATGCGGTAAAGCCAGGTACTGAACTTCGCCGCGCCTCGGAATCCCGGCAAAGCCTTGATGACTTTGAGGAGAATCTCCTGAGTAGCATCTTCGGCGTCGGCGCGGCGATGGAGCATTCGAAGCGAGAGATTGAAGATCCAGGGTAGGTGGCGCGCGAGGAGAGTCTCAAGCGCCTCACGGTCGGCGGCCCTTGCGCGGGCCACAAACTCATCATCGATACAGTCAAGCGGGCTTCCAGGAAAACTGCTTGGCAAGGGTTCCTGTTCGGTTTGCATAGTGCGCCTCCGATAGATAAGACATTCTGGATTGGGCCTGGTGACAGAAGCCGTTGATTTCTCGAAAAGAAAATTGAAAGCAATTGTACTTGGCGGGCTGTTCGAGATGGGTTTGTTCCACGTGGAACCCTTCGGAAGGCCATGCTTGGGACAGAAAGCCGTTCCACGTGGAACAAATAAGAATTGGCCCATTTTGGGCAAGGATTCAATTCGGGATAGCCGGAGACAGTCAAATATAGAATGGCGGATTTCACCCACAAATTGCCGAGGTTTTCCACTACAACGTCTTCTTTTGTCACCTTCAATGCTAGGCCGAATGAAAGAAGGTCAACCCCTTTTCCTTCAACCGTTTGACTACACCTCAATCCCTTTCGGTCTTAGGCGCTTTCCACAGCTTCGCCGCGTTCTCCACAGCGCAAGTTTCGGCACGCATTCCGCTCTTCACTGTACCCTCGATTGTCATGGGAAAGATTCTTGGCGTAGTCAACCAGAAGGGTGGAGTGGGCAAGACCACCACCGCGATCAACCTTGCCGCTTGCCTCGCCATTCAAGGCCTCAATATCCTCCTTGTCGACTGCGATCCGCAGGCAAATGCCTCATCCGGTCTGGGCTTCTTGAGAGACGACAACCGCCATTCGATCTATGACGTGCTGGTGGGAGAGGCTCCTGCGGACCAGGTGATTCTTCCCACCGAGATCGACCATCTCTGGATGCTTCCCGGATCGAAGAACCTGACCGGCGCGAATGTGGAACTGGCCGCGGCAACAGACCGCGCTCTCCGCCTACGCCGCGCGCTTGAGCCGATTCAGGAAGCGTACGACCTGGTGATTCTCGACTGTCCCCCGGCGCTCGACCTGCTCACCCTCAACGTTCTGAGCGCCGCCAATACACTGCTTGTGCCCATGCAGGCCGAGTACTTCGCCCTGGAGGGAATCTCCGAGCTGATCTCCAATCTCGAACGGGTCCGCGCCGCCTTCAATCCGACGCTCACCATCGAGGGCGTTCTGCTCACCATGTACGACGACCGCACCAACCTTGCCCAGCAGGTGAGCGAGACCCTCCGCGAGTACTTCAAGGAGCGGCTCTATAAGACGGTGATTCCGCGCAATGTGCGGCTTGCCGAGGCGCCCAGCCACGGCAAGCCTGTGGCCCTTTACGCACCGCGCTCCCGGGGGACCGAGGCCTATTTCGAGCTGACCGGTGAGTTCCTGGCCCGAAATCACCTCGAGATTCCGCGCATCGACGAGCCCAAGCCGGTCGAGTCCGTCAAGCCGCCGTCAAACGCGCCGAAAGAGGTACGCTTCTGGCCATACTCCTGACCACTCTCCTGGCCGGGCCCCCCGTACAGAAGCCGGAACTACAGCAATCGCTGATTTGAAGAGCCTGGCGGCTATTGCCGGGATAGAGGATTTTGAACCATGAGTAATGTTGCAGCTATCGACCCCAAACGCCGCGCCCTGGGCAAAGGCCTGGATTCCCTTCTCCCGCGGGTTCCGTCTCCCGTTTCCGCCGCCGATGCAGAGGGCGGCAAGCCCCGAGAGATTCCCCTCGATCAGATCGACCGCAACCCGTTCCAGACTCGTACCCAGGTCAATGAGGAGCAGTTGGCCGAGCTGGCCGCCTCGATCACATCGAACGGCGTTGTGCAGCCGGTGCTGGTGCGCCCGCTCGCCAACGGCCGCTTCCAGTTGATTGCCGGGGAACGCCGCTGGAGGGCCTCGCAGCTTGCCGGCAAGAAGACGATTCCGGCTATCCTGCGCCAGGTCTCCGACGAGCAGGCGATGGAAATCACCATTGTCGAGAACCTGCAGCGCGCCGACCTGAATCCGATGGAACAGGCCCGCGCCTTCGACCGCCTCTCCCGCGAGTTCCACATGACCCAGGAGCAGATGGCTGTGCGTACTGGCAAGGATCGAGCCTCGGTGGCAAATTTTTTGCGCCTGTTGCGCCTGCCTGCCTCGGTACAGGCGCGCGTCGAGGTAGGCGAGCTCAGCTTCGGCCATGCCCGCACCTTATTGGCCTTTGAGCACCCCGAGGAGATCGAGAAGGCTGCCAAGCGAGTGGTTGATCTTTCGCTTTCTGTTCGCCAAACGGAGACCTACGTCCAGGGTCTGATGCACCCCGACCGCGCCGCAAAGAAGGATAAAAAGCCAGAGCAGCCCGTCGATCCCAACGTTCGCGAGGTCCAGCAGCGGCTTCAGCGCGCCCTTGGCCTCAAAGTCCGCATTGAGGACCACAACGGCCGCGGTAAGGTTATCATCGACTACGCCCGCCTGGAAGACTTCGACACGCTGCTGGAGCAGTTGGCAGGAGAGTGAGTCAGGAAGAACTTGGATCAGGAAACGGCTTAACGCGGTCCGACTTCCAATCAGGCGGCAAGTTTAATTCGGAATCTAAGGTAGAAGCTGTCCCCTTCGCGCCCGACAACTTCGGCTTCGATCTGGTTCTTCTCCAGCTTGTCGAGCAGATCGAACAGGCTTGGTTCAGACAATTTATCTTGTCGTCCCCGTGGCTTCACGTTGGAGGCAAATGCCTCTCCAGCGAACTGGAACCCCTTGATTGACAATGTTAGGCGCCATTCATCACACGCCTTCTTGATCACCTCGCCGCCAGGAGTGGCCTTTCCCTTTAGATAGAGACGAAGCATCTGCCTTGAAATGCCTAATTTATTAGCCGCTAGGTTCTTGCTGGTGCCTTTTATTGCCTCGGAGAGTTGCCGGGCAAATTCGGCTCTGAGTTCATCGGTATTTGAATGTTTTCTCTTCGCCATTGGCTTGCAAGTCCTATCCAGCATCAAACGTAAACTTTTTTACACAACAAAGGCAAGTTTATTTTACTTGACAACTTTATTTTACATTGAGAAAATCGTAGCGTATACGGAGTGTCTCCTGTCTAATGGGAGGAGAGCCGATGGCTTCAATCGCACAACTCAATCGCCGAGGGCATATGCGCGGAACTGCTCAGGGGTCCAGGTCAAGGTATTTGTCGATGGCGCTCGCCTCCAGAAAGCTGATGAATCGCCTTGATTCATTTGCTTCGACGGGAGATTTGAGCGAGTCGATGGTCGAGGCATTGACGAATCTGGTCACAATTATGGATACCAGTGGGCAGACAAGCAACTCATTCGCGCCGGTTCCTGGAAACTCCCCTTTTGGGCGTTATGAGCAAGCCTTAATTGTCAATGAGGTGGCGGGTCCCTTCAACTCACGGGATGTTCGTGGAAAGCTCGCACGCATAGCGGAAGGGACAATCCAAGGCGCGGATAGGGGAGCAACTGTCCGCGAAATCAACGAGTTCTTATACGACTTGGAGAACAGGGCGCTGTACAAATACAGCGAAGAGTCTTCAGAACGTGAATGGTGATGAGCGGTCGCGGGCTCTCTTGCATGACACGGCGGCCTGCTATCGCTTTGTGAAGTCGACCTCCGCTGCTTGCAAGTTAAGTAGCGGATTTCCTTCATATCTAGAGCCAACAAAGAAGCTCCTTGAGCACATTCTGGAGCTTTCAGTCTGCACGCAAACATTTCTTTCAGACTTCCCATCCACAAATCAAGTTGAACCAGATGAATACCGTCGTCATAGACAACTGCTACATCTGATTCGTGAAACTTGGAAGAGCCTGCACTTCTATGTGCAACCCGCAGTAGATGCGGATACGCTCAATGTGCCCACAGCACTTGTAAAGTTGCTGACTGATCGGGTGCAGCTCGTCGGTAAATGCAAATCACTGGAATTCGCCGTGATCCATACGGACAAGCTAAACTACTTTCAGTTTCCGCCCGGAGACTTCGAAAAGAACGTGATCGACCTTGGCGAAGTCGTCGCCCCTCGTTTAAAGTTCCCACCGAACCTCGGACTCGTTGCGTTGCCGCACTCTCAGGCACAGCATCTATTTCTGAACGGGCTTTTAGCTCACGAGATAGGACATTTTGTTTTCGCTAGATTGAACTGCCTTGATCGGATAAAAGAAGCAATCTCGGAAGGGTTCCGAGCGGCATTTGCCCCAACTGCCATCGTCGGTCTTAATGCCAGAGAACTCAAACAGTACCCTGAGGTCCTTCAAGACTGGGCGGAGGAGCTGTTCTGCGATCTCTTTGGCGTATATTTACTAGGTCCGTCATTCGTTCTATCTTCCATCGAGTTTTTCGATTTGTCCGGTACTCTGGCAGCCGACGGTTCTATAGATGAAATAGCTGCGAGGTCGCACTTCAAATTCGAATGGGACCACCCCGCCCGGCTTTTCAGGCTATGGCGACAATCTGCCCTGTTGGAAACACTTGGCTGGTGGGATGAAATCTCCAAGAACAAATCTCACCACATTCGGCTCATCGACGAATGCCGCAAATTGAGGCGGGAAGCATTTAGCTTTGAAATCCCATGTGGAAGCAACATAATCGATGCGTTTTTCAAGACCATTGAGAGCATCGAAGACGAGGTTGCGAGACTCACAAACAAACTACGAAATCGCAAGCGCCAAGCAAGAGAGGTCGAAGAGTTCGCCGAACTAAGGGACGTCATAAGCACTTATCTCGGCCACGCGGTAGTTCCATCTACACTATATGTCCGCAATGAATTCAAAAAGCCCAACGCCATCGTAGTGCTAAATGCCGCCCACTTGTTCTATTTAAGCGGCATCGAAGGCCTGATGAACAACAGCGACAAGCCGGATCCCACCGACATAATGCAGCGGGATATCTGGATGGAGCGGGTCGAAAACTGGACCACGAAAGCCCTCGAAAACATCGCTCTGCCGAATGTTGGAGGTGCATAAGTGGGGGTTCTATCGCGACAGAATATTTTGGATCGAATGAAACGGATCTTCCCCGATCCGAGCCAGCACGAGGCCAAGCAGGAATTCGACGGTGGAGTTATTATTACGCCGATGCCCCTTGAGGAGGATTGGTCGGACGACGCGGTTAACTTGCGGCTGGGCAACCATTTTCTTTTGCCTCAGAGCCCGCCCCCTCCGTTCATTGCGTTGGACAATATAAAACTGAATCAGACAAGAGTTCATGTGCCTTGGGGAGAATACCTGGTATTGCCCCCGCACCACACGGTTCTTGGATCGACCCTTGAGTTTATCAAGCTGCCGCTCGATCTTTCGGGGCAGATACTGACTCGTTCCTCAATTGCACGAACATTTATCATTATTGAGACCGCTCCCTGGATTCATCCTGGCTATAGGGGATGCCTTACTCTTGAAATCGCGAACGTCACTACTGTCCGGTTAACAGCTAACTCGTTTTCCGGAACCGTATGATCTGACGTGGTTTGCGAACGTTTTTGGGTGGTGTCGATTTGAAATTGCCGCGATGCTGATACCAGAGAGTTTTTCT
>Ga0182014_10002018_pt1 | contig 26228 bp, 25 predicted proteins | sample 612S2DmetaG_FD_120489 | JGI IMG/M metagenome (GOLD analysis project Ga0182014, IMG submission 120489) | Permafrost microbial communities from Stordalen Mire, Sweden - 612S2D metaG | ecosystem: Environmental > Terrestrial > Soil > Wetlands > Permafrost | place: Sweden: Stordalen | collected... | reverse complement strand
TAGACCTTCAGGGAACCCGAGAAACCATCACAAACCAGCACAGCGGCGGATCAGGGAGAGAAGCCCAGGTCCAGGGGCTATAGAAACTATTGAGACCTCAGGGAACTCTGGGGTTATTTATTAGGAAAAGGACCGCCCCATAACGCGGAACCTCGCCGCGCAGCCCATCCTGTTTCCTGGCATACGGGGAGGAAGCGGAGGCCGGGCGGAACTTTGGTCAGGGAAGCCCGGCCCCCGCACTATTAGTCGCGGGGAATGCGCTCGGGAGCGCGGGGGACGCGTTCGGCGGGATAGGTGCTGATAGTCAGGCGGGCCATCAGTAAGGCACGGTCGAGGTCGTCGCCATCCAGGGCGGTCGGCCGGGGCCGCCCGGCCAGCTCCCGCCAAAGATCGGCGGGGTCGCTGCTGATCACGCAGCAGGTGCCGGGGCCGTTGCCACGGTGGGTGGCCTCGAACCGGTGGGTGCGGCTGTGGCTGGTGATGGTCACGTCATAGCCGGACAGCGCGGCACGTAGGGCCGCCAGCTCGGCCAGCGCGCCGGGTGGCACGGTGGCCGAGCCGGTGAACACGTCCCACGTGCTCACGGCCTCTCCGGTGCGGTGCCGGCGTGGTCCTCGTCGAACCTGAACAGCATCGCGCGGAGCACAGGGCCGTAGTCGGGGTGGTACTGAGAGCCAAGCGCGGCGGTGAGCTGATCCTCGGAGCCTGCCGGGTGCTGCTCACGCCATTGCGCGACGGCGGCGCGGGCCCGTTCTAGGTCGGCGGGATCGTCTTCGCGGAACCTCATCGCGCGTCCCGATGTGCCCAGCCGGGGCGGATAGCGTTCCGCTCGCGAGAGGTGTCTGCGGCGAGGATGTCCTGCGAGGGCGATACGTCGTGTGCGCCGTCGTCAGGTGTAGTCATCGGTACTCCCGTCACTTCGCGTACTTCTCCAGCGCATTCGCGTCCGCGCTGTGGGTTACGTGAAGTTCACACCTGCTATACGGGGAGGCACCAGGTACGGGGCGTACCTGTCCGGTGACTAGCTTCCGTGCCGGTGGTACGGGACATACCTATTCGGGTCAATGCCGGTGGTACGGGGCATACCCACTCGGGTCGATGGAGGTGGCCAGTTCGCGCAGGGCAGGGCTGAGCCTGCGCTGCTGCTCGCATAGTTCCAGGACGAGGGAACGGGCGACGCCCTGGTGGCGGAACCACACGGGGGCCATCTCGCGGGCGCGGTTCAGTGTGGCTGTGGCGGCCTGACCGTGCCGGGCGTCCGTATGCGCTTGGGCGATGTCGAGCAGGTGGCGGCCTTGTGAGATAGTGCCGGGCAGCTCATTAAGATCGACCTTGCGGGCTGCTTGCAGCGCCTTAGCGGGTTGCCGGAGCACGGCGTAGGCATGAACAGCTTGCACGGCCACGCTGGCCGGCGCGAACGTCGTGTTATAGATCTTGACTTTGTCGCCGAGGCGTTCTGCGCCCGAGGATGCGAGGCTGATGTAGTCGGTCACGTCGTGGCCGGCGGCGGCGGCGGGCGCGAGAGCGGTCATCAGCAGGCTTCCCCAGACGGCGATGTGATCGGCCGGCGCGGAGAATGCCGGTTCGATGGCGCGGGCCGCGTCAACGGCTAGGCGTTCGGCTTCCTCCAACCGGCCCTGGTGGAGGAGCACCCACGCGTACGTTCCCCGCATGCAGGCGTACAGCAGTTCGTCGTCTCCGGCTGCTGCCGTGGTGACGGCGCGTTCGGCGGCGATGGCGGCGAGGTCTTCCTTGCCCATGTGCACCATGAGGGCTGCGGTCAGGTCGTAGGCGCGGGTTAGCGGCGTGGCGGCCGGTGGGCCGGTCATCTGCCAGCTGAGGCGGGCTTCGCCGATGAGCCCGGGGATCATCGCGGCGAGAGGTCCGAACTGTCCTGTCCAGTACGCGTCCGCGGCCTGGTCGACGGCGGCGTTCAGATGCGGCGGTGCGGTCGGCTCGCCCGTGTCGGTGCTGGGGTCAAGGCCGGGAAGCAGGGACGGGGAAAGCAGTACATCGCGGATGGCGAGGATGCTTGCGCCGTCCCGGTCGCCGTCGAGGCGGGGCCGGTTGTCGGCCAGTTCCGACAGGGAGATGTCGAGTGCCTGGGCCAGGCTGGTGAGGGTGGTGAGCCGGGCAGACGGGCGCCCTTGCTCGATCTTGGCGATGAGTTCGCGGCTCAGCCCGGAGCGTTCGGCCAGTTCTTCCTGGGTCATGCCCTGTTCCCGGCGTGCGCGCCGGAGCCGGTCACCGATCGTAGTTTCGTGGTCCACGAGCCTCGCCCTCTCCTGATGGCTTCACTAGCAGCCAGAATACGCGGCCGGAGGCTGACGCTTCGCGAACTGTCTCATGGTTTCTGCGCCAACGGTTTCGACCTTTGTTTTTGACCTTGATCTCGGCTCTTGATTTTGCGAGCAGGAGTCAGGAGGGGGTGGGGCGCTGGCTGGCCAGATGCTCTGGCGCCCCTCACCGCGCTGCGGGGTGACGGGCGCCGGCTACTCGGCGTGCTGCTGTCGGCAGGCGCTACCGGATTTCTTTGCGCGGCATCATGCACGCGAGGATCAGGGCTGCGGGCCAGCCGACCGGGATCGTGTTCAGGCAGATGACCAGGCCCAGGCCTTCCACTTGGCGGGCGATGCCGATCACGGTGGGCAGGATGTAGACGCTGATCAGTACGTCGATGATCGCCAGCCAGAACAGCAGGTTGTCCGCGACCGCTGCGGGGATCACAGTTCGTCCCCGTCCGTGGGCGCGCCGGATTTCCGAGCTGTCCCGGAAGCAGCACGGGTAGTACAGGTTCCGGCTGGCCGTCCCGCGTGGTGGCCGCCGCCCGTCCCGTAGCACGGCCAGCTCACGGACATGCCACTCATCCGGGCCGCACTGGCTTAGGATCGATGCTGGCAGCCACGGCCACGTCGACCGGTCGCCCTGCTCTTCCTGCTTGTTTCGCGGGTAGCGGACCTTCACCGGGCTGTCGTCGGGGAACCTGCCGTCGTTGTCCTCGTCCACTGTGCGGCTCCTGTTCCGGAGCCACCTGGACAACTTGTGTCGTTATCACAACCTCGGTGCCCGCTGTCGTCATCACCACCACGCGAAGCAGGCCCCCGGCTGGCGCCTCGAGCAAAAGCAGCCCGGCTACCACATATGGACCACCCCATCCGGCCGGCAGTACACCACCGGACCCACGAGCTACCCTGTTTGACCGTGCTTGAGAATGAGGAAGGCTTACCGCGCCGGTTCCGCCATGAGGACCAAGACCGGCCAGAGCCGGGCAGAGCCGGGCGAAGCTGAGCTGAGCGGATCGGGCCAGCTACCACTGGGCCGGGGCAGGCGGGATCAGGCCGGAGGGTGGGCACGCCCGAGCCGGTTCAGCTGGCGCCAGCCTGGCCGGCGCCGTTTGGTGCGGCTTCGAAGTCGGCCACGAGGTAGGCCACCCCGAAGGGGTCGTCCGCGTACAGGATCTCAGTCATGGGCCGCTCGGCGCCCATCGCGCCGGCCAGGACCTGCCAGGCGGGACGGCCGGTCGCCATCAGGTCACGGGCCAGGGTGGCGTCGACCGCGGCCAGGGCGGCCAGATCGCCGGCCCGGATGGCGCGCTCGACCCGGGCGTCGAACGGGGCGGCGCGCTCATCGAGGTGACCCGGTGCGGTGGGGCTCCGGCGCGCGCTGCCGTCCCCCATCACGAGCAGAGCCGCGCGGGCTGCAGATGCCGCGAGCTTGTCCCCCAGTTCGGTGCAGCGTCCCACGGGCTCCTGCTCCCCGACCGCCTGCAGGAAGCGCGGTCCGGAGTACCCGGCCTGATCGAGAAGGAGGACGCCCAGCCCGAGCGACAACGGCAGGCCCGGCGTGCCACTGGCCTCCAATGTGGCCCCCAGTGCCGGAGCGAAGGCGGACAGGTCCAGACGGCTGGCGGAGTCCCAGCCTGCGGTCTCCGGTGCGGGCCCGACGACGATGAGGATGTCGGGGTCGGCGGCGACCAGGCGGGCGGCGGCTTCGGCGCAGGCCTCGCGCAGGCCCGAGACGATCGGATCACGTCCGGTCAGCTCGCGCGCGAGTAGCGGCGGGCACGGGCATAGCGCTGCGCGGATTATCACCGCCGGGCCTCGCGCCGGCCCGTGCACCGCCGGGCCTCCGGCCGGCCCGTACGCAACTGGGCCTCCAGTTGGCGCATGCGCTAGACCAGCCCCTTCAGGACCCGGGCGGGCCGGAAGTCGCCCTTGACCGCCGCGACCATGTCCAGTGCCTGCCGGGTCTGCTCCACGTGGTGCGCACGGAACACCCTGGCTCCCAGCCACGCCGCGACCGAGGTGACAGCCAGCGTGCCGGCTAGCCGGTCGTCCACTCCTGCGCCCAGCGTCTCGCCGACGAAATCCTTGTTCGACACGGACACCAGCACAGGCCAGCCGGTGGCGGTCATGTCGGCCAGACGCCGCGAGATCTCCAGCGAATGCCAGGTGTTCTTGCCGAAGTCATGCGCCGGGTCGATGAGAATCCGGGACGGGTCGACCCCTGCCTGCACCGCGCGCTGCGCCAGGGTCAGGGTCCGGTCCAGCACGTCGGCCATGACGTCGGCGTATGCCCTGCGGAACACGCGGGTCCGCGGGTGCTGACCGCCCGTGTGTGAGCACACCAGGCCGACGCCACATTCGGCCGCGACTTCGGCCAGCTTCGGATCCCAGCCGCTCCAGGTGTCGTTGAGCAGGTCAGCGCCGGCCGCGCAGGCGGCCCGGCCGACCTCGTGCCGCCACGTGTCGACGCTGATCACCAGGTCGGGGTAGGCCTCGCGCACCGCCTCGACGAATGGGATCGTCCGGTCGCTCTCCTCGTCCACGGTCACCTCGGTACCGGGCTTAGCGGGCACTCCGCCGATATCGACGATGTCCGCACCCTCGGCGACCACGGTGTGCACTCGCTCCATGGCGGCCGTCTCGTGCCACGTGATGCCGGGCCGGTAGAACGAGTCAGGTGTCCGGTTGATGATCGCCATGACCAGCAACCGGCCCGCCGGGAACTCCTGACGGCCAAGCCGCAGAATCCCGGGCTCGCGCTGTGCACCGGGCGGACCCAGCGGACCTAGCGAATCCAGCGGACCCGGACCACAGGTCGCGCGATCATCCATACCCAGCGTCCCTTCCCCCTCGACTCTATCCATGCCCCTGCGGCACACTGCACCCGTCCCGCGGCGCACTGGCACCGCCCCCGCGGCGCACTGCACCCGTCCCGCGGCGGTCCTGAGGGACGCAGCCACCGTGGCCGGGGAGAGCCGGAACCCGGGCAGGGATCAGCCGGAACCCCTTCGGCCGGAAGGCCTAAGGCGTGCCGTACACGGGAATGTGCGCTCCGTAAATTGCGTCGGAGTTGTCCTCGCACAGGAAACGGACAACCCGCGCGATGCGCGCCGGCGTGACCCACGTCGAGTAGTCGGCGCCGGGCTGCGCGGCCCGGTTGCCGGGCGTGTCGATCACGTTGGGCACGACGGTGTTGACCCGGATGTTGTCCTTCGCGTATTCCACGGCCAGCGTGTCGGCGAGCGCGAGGACCGCCGCCTTTCCGGTCACGTAGCCCGCCGCCCCGGGGAACGGGTGGGTGGCGGCCCGGCTGGACACGCACACCACCGTTCCCCCGCCGCCGGAGATCAGTTCCGGCAGGGCCGCCTGGGTGGTGAGGTACAGCGGGCGCAGGTTAAGCCGGATCTGCTGCTCGAACTCCTCGATCGGCGTTTCGTGCACCCGGCCGCCCACCGCGAACCCGCCCACCAGGTTGACCACGGCGCGCAGCGGGGCCCGGGGCGACCCGGCGGCCAGCGAGGCCACCTCCTGAGCCGAATCCGGATCAAAAAGGTCGGCCTGCACGGTGACCAGGTGCGGAAGGTCCGGCAGTCGCTTCAATTCGCTTTCCTCGATCCAGGGCACCACGACCCGCCAGCCTGCCGCGATGAACTCCCCAACCACCGCGGTTCCCAGGCCGCCGGAGCCGCCCGTGATAATCGCCGTCGCGTCCATGAATCACCCTTCGTTCTGGAGAGTGCCGCTGTTCCGGAGAGTGCCGTCGTTCTGGAGGGTGCGGCGCAGAGCCCGAGCGATGACCATCCGCTGGATCTGGTTCGTGCCCTCGAAAATCTGCGGTACCTTCGCTTCCCGCATGTACCGCTCCACAGGGAAGTCACGGGTATAGCCCGCACCGCCGAGCACCTGCACCGCGTCCGTGGTCACGCGCATCGCCATATCGGTCGCCACCAGTTTCGCGATCGACGCCTGACGGTGGAACGGCAGCCCCCGGTCGCGGCGCCGCGCCGCCTCCAGGTAGGTCGCGCGGGCCGACTCCACCCCGGCCGCCATGTCAGCCAGCAGGAACTCCAGGCCCTGGAACTCGATGATGGGACGGCCGAACTGGCTGCGCCCGGCGGCATAGGCCAGCGACTCGTCCAGCGCCGCCTGGGCCAGGCCGACCGCGCACGCGGCGATGCCGAGCCGCCCGGAATCCAGGGCCTCCAGCGCGATCTTCAGGCCCTGGCCCTCCGCGCCGAGCCGCCGTCCGGCCGGGACCCGGGCCCCGTCAAAGATCAGCTGCGCGGTCGGCGAGCCGGTCAGGCCCATCTTGCGCTCCGGCGCGCCGAAGGCCAGACCCGGCGTGCTCGCGTCGATCAGCAGGCAACTGACCCCGCGCCGGCCGTCGTCGCTGGTGCGCACCATCGCTGTGTAGAAGTCGGCCTGCCCGGCGTGCGTGATCCACGCCTTGGTTCCGCTCAGGAGATAGTCCGCACCGTCCGGCACGGCGCGGGCGGACAGCGCCGCCGCGTCCGAGCCCGCCTGCGGCTCCGACAGCGCGTACGCGCCGAGCAGGTCACCGGCCAGCATCGCGGGCAGCCATTCGTCGCGCTGTTCGTCGCGGCCGAACCGGGCCAGCGGATAGCACGACATCGTGTGCACGGACAGCCCGACCCCGACCGTCATCCAGGCCGCGGCCAGTTCCTCGAGTACCTGGAGGTAGACCTCGTAGCTAACGTCGCCGCCACCCCAGCGTTCCGGGTACGGCAGGCCCAGCAGCCCGCTCTTGCCCAGGAGGCGGAACTTCTCGCGCGGGAACCGGTCCTCAGCCTCGTACTGGCTCGCGATGGGCTTCAGCTCGGACCTGGCGAGACCGTGCGCCAGGGCCACCAGTTCCTCGGCCTCGGCGCTGGGCAGCATGCGTTCGACCAGCATAAGGCCAGCCTAACGACGCTGCTCTAGGCCTCACTAGGCTGTCCCAGGACTGCCCTCACCCTGCCCAGGACCTCTTCGGTTCCCAGCACCCCGGCCACGGCGGCGAGGTCGGGGCTGCGTGTCGTCCCGGTCAGCAGGACCCGTATGACCTGCGACGCGTCCCGGATCGAGCCCCGGTAACTCCCCGGATCCTGCTTGTAGGCCTTCTGGTTGGGCGCGAAGCCCAGCCGCGCGGCCAGGTCGCGGATCTGGCCGAACCATTCCGTGTCAGCCGACGGCGGCTGATACCGGCTGCCGAACTCCTCGGCAACCGGGCGAACTGTCCCAGCGTCCAGCCCGCCGAACCGGGGATCGGCCGCGTCGGTCACCGGCTCGAAGATCTGCGGGAAGAAGTACCCGTACACGGCGCGGAAATCGGCCCACCGGCGCAGGTCCTTGCGCGGGTTGGGCACGCCCTCGCGCTCGATGGCCAGCGCCCCCAGCGCCAGGTCCGGCTCGGCGGCCAGGACCTCGGCCAGCGGCGGGTCGTAGGCCTGCGCCCAGGTGATGACCTGGGCCAGGATGACCGGAGCGGGCAGCGTCGCGATGTGGTCGGCACTGATGTCATCGAGCTTGACCAGGTCGACCAGCGGCCCGGCCGTGCCGAAATCATCCAGGCTGATCGGGGTGGCCAGCGCCTCGGGCAGCGGCATCTCGGCCAGCTTCCCGTTGGCCAGGCCGCGCAGGTAATACTGCACCGCCTCGGCCGGATAGCCCTGCTCGATGAAGAAGCCGACGCTGGCTTCCGGGTCCTTCCGCTTGGACAGCTTGCGGCGGCTGCCGCCATCCTGCTTCATCAGCGGCGCGACGTGCGCGTACCGGACCCGGGAGAAGCCGAGCGCGTCGAACAACTGCAGGTGCAGCGGCACCGAGGACAGCCACTCGTCACTGCGGACCACCAGGCTGACGCGCATGAGGTGGTCGTCGACCGCGTGCGCGAAATGGTACGTCGGCAGGCGCAGCGGCTGGTCACTGCTCTTCAGGATGACGGCGTCGTTGCGGTTGTCGTCGGCGGACAGCTCACCGCGGATCGCGTCGGTGAAGCCGACCCGGGCCGCGGTGCCCGGCGCGCGGAACCGGACCACGTACGGGTCACCGGCGGCGAGCCGTTCCCGGACCTGCTCCTCCGGGGCGTCCCGCCAGATCGCCCACGGCCCGTAGTAGCCGGGCAGCGCGCCGGCCGCGCGCTGCCGGGCGCTGATGTCCTCGAGTTCCGCCTTGGTCGCGAAGCACAGGTAGGCCTTTCCCCGGCGGAGCAGTTCCCGCACGTAGGTCAGGTAGATCTCCTGGCGGCTGGACTGGACGTACGGGCCGTAGCGCCCGTTCAGGTCGTCCTCCTGCGGGCTGATCGAGAAGTAGGTCAGCGCGTCCGCGAACTGGTCGACGGCGCCCTCGGTGACCCGGGCCTGGTCGGTGTCCTCGATCCGCAGCAGGTAGGTACCGCCCGAATGCTGCGCGATGTCCGCGTCGATGATCGCCACGTACACCCCGCCGATGTGCAGGTAACCCGTGGGGCTGGGCGAGAACCGGGTGACTTCGGCTCCGGGGGGCAATTCGCGCGGCGGGTACCGCCGCTCCCATTCATCCGGGCCGGGCAGGCCCGCTGGGAACAGAGAATCAATCAGGGAATTGCTGAGCATCGGCAGGCAGCTCCATCAAGAACGGACGACAGGTCAGCCTATCGTGCTGCCCGCGGGGGCCCGCCCGGCCGAGCTGCCGCGGGGGCCGCCCGGCCGGGACACCGTCCTTCCCGGGGCGGACGGCTTTCCGCGGACCCTCCCCCGGCCCGGGTACGCCCATCCCGGGGCGGACGGCTCCTCGTACGTCCGTTTCGTGAGTTCCATTTCTCCGTAACGGACCTGGGTGTCCCCGGCTAGTCCGTCAGGAGCCATCCCGGCAGGCACTGGATCAGCGCCTCCACCAGCTGCTTAATAAACTGAGTACTCAGTCAAGGCGGCGGAGGGGCCGCCCGGTGCCGGAGCAGAAACTTCAAGACGAAGATGGATCTCCTGCTGGCCGTCATCCGGGACGACCGGGTGACGGCCCTGGACGATCTGCTGCCCCCGCTGGACCCCGGCACGGATCTGCGCGACGCCGTGGGCCGCCTGTGGCGCCGGCTGTCTTCGGTGCTGGGTGAGCCGTCCACGGCCCGGAAGATCATGATCCAGGAACTCGATTCGCACCCCGAGATCCGCCGGCGCGCCCTGGAACTGCACGACCGGATCGTGGCGAGCGTCAGCGCGTATCTAGCCCAGGCCAGCCAGGCGGGGAGCGCTTCCCCAGGGCACCGGGCTCAGCCGGGCCCCGAACATGTGGCCGCCGCGCGGCTGCTGACGATCACGGCCGGGATGGCGCCGCTGCTCGGCGAGCCCAGCCTGAACCTGGTTCCCCCGGACGCCCTGGCCGTCCTGATCAGCGACGGCCTCCGCCCCCGGACCTGATCAGTGACGGCCTCCGCCCCGGGACCTGATCAGCGGGGCCACCGGCTCCCCAGCCGGCTACTGACGAACCCCTGGTCACGGTGGTGACTTTTGACTCTGTCACGAGCATAAGGCGGGTCGTAGCGTTTTTGCGGAGGCCGGGAGTGCCTCCAGTAGGAGCGTGAGTGTGATGAAGGCAGTAGCGGAACTCCTTGATCTTTCCGGTCAGAGCGCGATCGTCACCGGCGGCGCCGCCGGTATCGGGCTGGGGATTTCCCAGCGGCTGGCCGAGGCGGGCGCGAGCGTGCTCATCGCCGACATCGACGGCGAGGGGGCCCGCGTGGCCGCCAAGGAGCTGTCCGGCGCGGGGTACCGGGCCGAGGGCATGGCCGCGAACGTCGCCGATGAGTTCGACGTCAGCGACGTGATCGATGAGGCCGTGCAGCTGTTCGGCCGGCTCGACATCGTGGTCAACAACGCGGGCATCTACCCGAACATCCCCCTTGCCCGGCTCGAGCCCGACTCCTTCGACCGTGTGGTGGCCGTCAACCTGCGCGGGGTGTACCTGTTCACCAAGTTCGCCTCCGAGCTGATGAAGACGCAGGGCCACGGCGGCCGGATCATCAACGTGACGTCGATCGACGCGCTGCACCCGTCGATGATCGGCCTGGCCGCCTACGACGCGACCAAGCATGGTGTGTGGGGCTTCACCAAGAACACCGCCGCCGAACTGGCGCCGTACGGCATCCTGGTCAACGCGGTCGCCCCCGGCGGGATCACGACCCCGGGCACCCAGGGAATGATCGACGAAGGGGCCGGCGAACCCGGCGAGGACGACGCGCAGGCGCTGCAGGCGGCGTTCACCGCGAAGATCCCGATGCGGCGGATGGGCGAGCCGGATGAGATCGGCAAGGTCGTCCTGTTCCTCGCCTCCGACATGGCGTCGTACATGAGCGGCAGCCAGGTCGTCGTCGACGGCGGTGCCCTGCTCGGCTGATAGGGCAGGCTCCTGGCCGGGACGGTGCGGGCTTCCTGGATGCCGCTCGGGCGAAGTCGGGCGAAAACAGTGCGAAATCGGCCTGTCGGTCATTGTGCGGCTGCCCCGGACCGGGCAAGGTGACCTCAGGACACGCCGCGACAGCACTGACGCTGCGCCCCCGCCCCCATACAGGAAGCAGAGCACGATGGATGCCGTCACGTTCTCGCGCCGGATTGCCAAAATGGAGTACAGAGTGGTCCGGCGGCCGTTCGCCCTCTTCGACGATCGGCTGCTGGCCCGCTACTGGAACGAGGACGCGGTCGTCCGGTCCGGGTTCGGGCGGCTTCTCGGGTCGATGGACCGGTTCGCCGGCTGGCTGCTCGCCGACGACGCGATCTCCCGGCGGGGCCGGGACCTGCTGAAGCGGACCGGGCCGGGCACGGACGTCTGGGAGCACGCCGCCCACGAGGAGGCCGCGCCGGAACAAGCCGCGCCGGCGGAGACTTCCCGGGAGGAGACTTCCCAGGAGCTGGTCCCGTCCGGGCTGGCTGCGGACGAACCGATCACCCAGCCGATACCGGCGGTGCTCAGCACGCCCAATGCGCCCGCGGCGCCGCGTACCGTCGATGTCACCTTCACCCTCCCGGGCGAGGTCGGGGCGGGCGACGTGGCGCTGTGCGGAGACTTCAACGACTGGTCGGCGGGCAGCATCGTGCTCCAGCGCGGCAGTGACGGCGCCTGGCAGGTCACCCTCCCGCTCGAGCCGGGCCAGAGCTACCGCTACCGGTACCTGCTGGACGGCGAGCGCTGGGAGAACGCCTGGCAGGCTGACTGGTACGAGCCCAACCCCTTCGGCAGTGACAACTCTGTCGTCGCCGTGCACTCGCCGGAGACCCTCGGGCTGGCGGCCTAGCTCCCCGGCTAAGGACTATTACAGGGTGCCGCTGCGCTGGAGGCCGAGGTAGGCGAGCCAGCCGGCCGGGATGGGGAGCCAGAAGGTGGCCACGCGGAAGACCAGCACGGCCGGGATCGCTTCGTGTGCGGGGATACCCATGCCGGTGAGCCCGGCCGCCAGAACGGCTTCCACTCCCCCGAGTCCGCCGGGCGTGGGAGCGGCCGAGCCGACGGCGTTACCGGCGAGGTAAACCACCGCGGCGGGCAGGATGGCCGGGTGGGCTCCGACCGCATACAGCGAGGCGAAGAAGGCCACCAGGTAGGCGGACGTGAGCAGCAGGTTCGCGCCCGCGCTGGCCACGAGGCGCAGCGGTTGGGACAGGGCGTCCAGGAACCGGGGCCAGATGTCGCGCAGGTGTGACCAGACGAGGCGGTTCAGCGTGGCGCGGGTCCAGGGGATCGAGACCAGGACGGCGGCCGCGGCGGCGATGACGGCCAGCGCGATGAGCACGTCGGCCCCCGGCACGATCTTGAAGCGGCTGAGGCCGGACCCGGTGAGCAGGCCGAACGCCACCAGCATCAGGACAGTCATGACCACGTTCACCAGCTGCGAGAGCGTGACCGCCGCGGCGATCGAGCTCTCGTCCACGTCCTGCCGGTGCAGGTAGCGGGCGTTGACGGCCACATGGCCGACGGACGGCGGCATGGCCACGCCCACGAACGCGGACGAGAGCTGGACGAGGAACCCGCGGACCGGCGACAGCCGTTTCGGCACGAACGCGGCCAGGTTGGCCGCGGCCGCGAAGTAGGTGACGGCCGACGCGGCGACCGCGACCGCGAACCAGCCCAGGTTCGTCTGGCGCAGCGTCCCGAGCAGATTCACCTTCGAGAGCTCGCCGATGAGCAGGTACGCGGCGATGGTGAGGGCAAACGCGCTGAGGACGGTCCGCCAGCGGAACCGTGTCAGCCGGGCGACCGGCGCGGCCGTATCCGGGCCCAGCATCTCGTGGCGGACCTGGGTCAGGCAGCCCTCGGCGCCGCGCATGGCCGACCACCCCCACGGCGCCAGGGCGATCGGCTGCATGACCGCGGCGACGGCCTGCTCATCCACCGGGCCGTATCCCGCGCGCAGCGCCCGGACGGCGTTCGCCGGCCCGGCGGCCCGGCCGAGGGTGGCCAGCAACTGCGCCAGGTCGAGCCGCCGGACCAGCACGCTCGCCGCGGGCACGGCCGCGTCCAGCGACGTGAAACCGGTGGCGGCCCCGTCCACCAGCAGGTTGCCGGGACGCAGGTCGCGGTGCGCGATGCCCGCGTCGTGCAGCCCGCGCAGCGAGGCGAACAGGGCCGTCGCGTCGTCGGCGCCAACCGTCCCGTCGAGAGGGTGACCCCGCGGCCTGGCCACCACGAGCACCAAGGTCTCGTTCGGCATCTCCTCCAGGAGCAGCACGGACGGGCTCAGCACGCTGGCCTTCTGCGCCAGCGTGCTGGCCAGCGCGAGCTGCTGGAGCTGGGCGCGCGAGCTGAGCGGGACGTGCCCCGCGACGACCGGGCGGAGCCGGACCAGGGACCACAGCCGCCGCGCGACCCCCGATCCGCGGGTGTCGCGGTCCGCGAGGTGCACGTCGACGATGGTGCCGTCGGCGAGGGAGCCTTCCATCCGGCCCTGGTCCTGGGGGTCGGGCCGGGCGAGGCCGGCCAGGTCGACGCCGTGGCCGCTCAGCCAGGCCATCAGTTCACCCGTCGCGGGGCGGACCGACGCCGCGCGCAGCAGCCAGCGCACCAGCCAGCCGGTCATCAGCCCGCCGAACAGCACGATCAGCACGGCGTAGGGCGTGAGCGTATCGATGGCCAGCCCGGTCAGCAGCAGCGCGGCCGCCGAGCCCATGCAGCGCCGCGACCAGCGTGACCGCCGGGCCAGGTCGCTGCCGACCAGGAACGCCACGTACGCGGAGTCGACCACGAACATCGAGGGGTTCTTGCCGTGGATCACCGCGTGCGCGACCGCGCCGTTCTGGGCCTGCCAGACGATCCACACGATGATTGCGGCCGCGGCGGCGGTGAGCGCCGCGGCGCCCGCGTTGCGCGCGTCCCGCCATACCCGGCGCACCAGGACGAAGAGGACCACGCCCGCGAACAGGAAGCCGCCGATGCCGGCGGCCACGGCGGCCAGCGACGACAGCCAGCGCGGGATGTGCTCCAGCCAGTGCGAGACGTCGTTGGAGAGCTCGGTACTGCCGAGTGGGAGGGCGACGACGGAGCCGATGATGACGAGCACGACCGTCAGCGAGAGCAGGCCGAAGAGCAGATCCGCCGGACGGCGGACGCGTTCGGTTGTCTGGGGTGCCTGCGGCGGGGACGTCACGTCGCGCGCTCGATCATGCCTGACGGCATTTCGCCCTGCCAGTTCGGCCCCTCCCCTCCGGCGTTTCCTCTGCCGGGGAGCTACCCCGCACTACACACAGCACTCTTCTATTGCTCTTTACTCCTTTCCGCTATTTCTTTCCAGGAACGACCATCCCGGTCTCGTCGGCGAGGATGACAGCTGGCACACGGTCGCGCAGGCCGAGCTTGGCCAGCAGGTTGCGGACGTAGGTTTTGACGGTCGCCTCGCTGACGAACAGGGCCCTGCGCCGCGAGTTCGCGCACGTCCGGATGATCGCCTCGTTCTGGAACGGGCCCGGCGGGTCGCCTCCCGGGAGTCCCGTCAGCGCGGTTACCAGATACGGGCGCGGGTGGAGGTCACGCGGATTACGTGCGGGTAGTCGTCGGAGAAGCCCTGCGGCGTCCAGCCGTGGGAGTCGATGAATTCCCGGTACTTCCCGACATAATCCGGCACGGCGTCGGCGCGGGGACCGTCCGGGTCGATCCGGGCGTCGCCCTCGAAGATGACGTTGGCGCCGCCCCGCGCGTTGCCCTCCAGGTGCAGGGACACGTGCGGGTTGGACTCGATGCTCTGGTTCTTCGGGCCGCTCTTGGCCCCGTAGATCAGGAACTCCCCGTCCTGCCAGAGGAACCAGACCGGGGTGGACTGCGGCTGCCCGGACGGGGTCACGGTGGTCAGCCAGATAATCGCCTCGGACTGCAGGCGCCTCGCGGCTGCGGCGTGAGCGGGCTTTCCCTCATCCAGGATCGTCATGGTTCAGTCCTACCAGCCAGGCCCGGCGCTGCCGCCACCAGGCCGTGCTCGCCGGGGTTCCGCCCGGCCGGAGGCTCGACAGCGTTCCGCTCGCCCGGCCGGAGGCTCCCCCCGCCCGGCTAAGCCTGCTTCCCCGCGGGGTCAGCTGTCGTTGCCGCTCAGCGGTACTCCCTGCGCCGACAGCGGGCCGGCGCCGAGCGCGAAGACGTGGATCCCGGCGATCCGGCCCCCGGCCGCCGGGATGGTGCCGCCGGCCGGCAGCGTCACCGCCCGGACCGTCTTGCCCGCCGTGATGGCGGCTGACGTGCAGAACACGTAAACCGTCTGGTTCCGTTTCCCGCCCGTACCGCCGGCGGTGGCGGGGTTGGAGTCGTTGATGTACGGCAGCGTCGCGATGATGTCGTTACCGGTGCCCGGCTTGTCGAAGTAGTTGTCCAGGGTGATGGTGAAGCTGCTCGTGCTGCCATCGGTGTAGTACACGGTCCCGGTACCGCTCTCATCACCGGGGCTGCCGGCGCCGAGGAAGCCGAGCGTGGTGCCGGACCCGGACAGCAGGATCGTCTGCCCCTGGGCCACCACGTTGTCCGGCTGGCCGGGCGGAACGTCCGGCCAGGTGAACGTGATCCCGTCGTGCGTGACCGCTGCCCCCGGCCCGAGGCCCGCGGCGGTGAGCGCCTGCGCGGAGTAGCTGTTGCCGGCGCCGTCGAAGTCCGCGGCCGTGAAGTCGGAGTCGTCGCTGATCCCGGTGTTGTTGAACGCGCCGGCCAGGGTGGCGTAGGCGCGCAGCACGCTCACGCTGGAATACGTGACACCGCGCTGTTGGCCGGCGGTGTAGACAGCCTGCACCGTGATCGGGGCCTGGCCGGGGTTGGCGCTGGCGGGGACCGTGACCTGCCAGCTCGCCCGGGCGGTCTGCCCGCTGCGCACGCCGGTCACGACGGGCGGCGTGACCGGGCTGGCCGTCCAGCCATCGGGGAGGGCAACGGAGAACGCGACGCGGTCCAGAGCCAGCAGGCCGTTGTTGGCCAGCGTGGCGGTCACCGTCGTGGTGCTGTCCGGCGCGACGAGCGCGGGCGCGGCCACGACGGTCAGCGATCCGTAGGGGACGGGCGCGCCGGCGATGCGCACCTCGCGGACCTTGATCCGCGCGACGGCGCTACCGAGCGCGGGGTGGCTGGCCCTGACCGTTACCGTGCCCGGCGAGCCGGGCAGCGAACGGATCCAGACCGCGGCCGCGCCGCCCGTGGCCGTGAAGTCGACGGGGTTGTCGCCGACGAGTACCCCGGGCCCGTCGACGGTCAGGGTGACCGGCCCGGTCACGTACGGGCGGGGCGCGCCGAACTTGTCCACCGCCCGGAACGCCAGCCTCGTCGCGTCCGCGCCGTCCCCGTCGATCCCGGCGTCGTCGGCCGCCAGCGACAGCCGGTCGCCGGACGGGTCGCCGGCCAGGGACCGGGACGCGACCCTGACGCCGCCCAGGTAGCCGTCGATGCGCAGTTCCGGCCGGGCCGAGCCGTCCACCGCGCTGAAATCCACGAACGACGGTGGGTACTCCAGGTGCCCGTAGCCGGCGGTGTCCGGCGTGACGGTCGCGAACAGCTGCCCGCCGACGTACACCCGGAGCTGGTCGAGGTTGGAGCAGATCATCGCGGGACCCAGGCTGGTCACCGGCGACGTGGGGCCGAAGTCCCAGTAGAAGGCGGGCGCGATGACCGGCCTGAGCTTCGGGTCGGCTTGCGCCTGGTAGATGGCGGCGCCGGGCTTGGGGATCCGGAACAGGTCGTGCACTCCGACGTACTTGACCCCCTGGTACTCGTTGCCGCTGCCGGACGGGTAGTCGAACCCGGCCCAGGCGAGCAGGCCGCAGTAACGGTCGTCGGACGCCGCGATGTTGTGCACTCTTCCGTGCGCCGTTGCCTCGCCCTGCTGGACGGCCTGGGTGTCGGTGCGCCGGTAGTAGATGGCCGGCCCGGACAAGGTGCCGATGGCCTCGCAGATCAGGTACGGCTTGGCGGCCGCGTCGACCGGAGGATCCAAGATCGGTTCCCGCACCCCGCCGGGGCCGGTCACGCTGCTGTAGTCGTGGTTGCTGTAGACGTCGAACACGAAGCTGGCGGCGGTCGTCGAGCCGTCGCCCCCGGTCGGCCTTGAGTCGTCGAGGGAATGCGCGAGCTCGTTGCTCGCGGTGTACTCCGCGACGTGCTCGCCCGCCTCGTTCGGCATCGCGCCCCACACGATGACCGACGGGCGGCTCCGGTCCCGGACGATCATGTCGTGCAGGTCCTCCTGCGCCGCCGCCTGCCATGCGGCGTCGCCGAAGTAGCCCCAGCCCGGGATCTCCTCCCACACCATCAGCCCCAGCTCGTCGCAGGCGTCGTAGAAGTCCTCCGACTGCGGATAGTGCGAGCAGCGCACCATGTTGCAGTTGAGCTCGTTGCGGAGTATCTCGGCGTCTTTCGCCTGGATGCGGGCGGGCATCGCGCCGCCGGCGTAGGGGAAGAACTGGTGCCGGTTGAGTCCGAACAGCTTGACCCGGTTGCCGTTGAGGTAGAACCCGTCGGGCTGGAAGACCGCCTCGCGGAACCCGGTCCTGACCTGATAGTCGTGCAGCGGGCTGCCGTCCGCCACCAGCGTGGCGACCACGGTGTACAGGCGGGGATTGTCCGTATCCCAGAGCGTGACGTCCGGCAGGCCGGTGAGCGTGGCGGTCACGGTCACCTGGCCGGCCTGTCTGATCGTGACCGGTACCGTCGCGGAGGCCAGGGTCCGGGTGCCGTCCGCCAGGTCCACGGTCAGCCCGACGCTGCCCGCCGGGACGACGGCGGCGTCGACCGTGGCCTGCACGACGACCTGCCGCGCGCTGGCGTCCAGCACGTTCACCGGCTTGGCGAACACGTCGGCGAGGAAGATCTGCGGTACGGCCCGCAGGCTGACGTCGCGGTAGATCCCGCCGGGCTGCCAGAAGTCGACCGACGTGCTGATGTAGGGGGCTGGCCGGTCCGGCGGCACGTCGAGGTTGAAGGTGGAGTCCAGCGTCACGGCGAGCACGTTGCCCGCCGGCTGCAGGTGGCCGGTGATCTCGGCGCTGAACGGCAGGTAACCGCCGAGGTGGTCCGCCACCTGCGTGCCGTTCAGGGTGACCGTCGAGTGGGTCAGGGCCGCCGAGAAGTCGAGGAACACCCGCAGGCCGCTCACGTCGGCTGGCGCGCCGAAGTGCTTGCGGTAGACCCACACCTGCTCCCAGGTGGACGGGTCCCAGTTCTGCCAGGACAGCGGGGCCACCGTGTGCGGCAGCGTCACCGTCGCCAGTTCGCTGTCGTCGAACCCCGGCTGGTCGCTGCCGGCCGCCGCCGGGCCGAACAGCCAGCCGGTGCCGAACGGGACGATCCTCGCGGCTGGCCCCCTGGCGCTGGCCGCCTGCGCGGTTCCCGGTTCCGCCGCCCGCTCGGCCGCGCCGGCCGCCGGCCCGCGGGCACTGAGCAGCGGCCAGGCGGCCATCCCGGCTGTTCCGCTGGCCGCCGTGCGGAGGAACACGCGCCGTGACACGGGCTGCGAGCGGCTCCCGGACGCGCACTGGGGGTCTCCCGACGTGCACTGGGGGTCTCCCGGCGCGCGCCGGCGGTTGCCGACGGGCAGCTGAGAGTCGCGCATCGGAGTCATCCCTCCGCCGGTGAAACGTTCGGCCCCGCAAAGATCTTCATCACTTTCCCCCTATTATCCATATTTCTGACCAAAAAACTCGTAATTAGCACCACTCTCGCCCGGCAGGTCCCCCGAAGATCACATCACAAGCGCACATGAACCCAGGCGCCCCACTGCCTCGCGCCCGGTGCCGGGCCCTTCACCCAGCAGGAAGCCCCGTCGGCACCTGGCGGCTGATAGCGGGTTTCGACGGTCTCGCGGCCGGCTTCGACGGTCTCGCGGCGCCCTAACGGGCGCGCATCCGGTTGTTGCGCGCGTTGTGCTCGACCTCGGCCAGGCCGAGGGCCTCCAGGACCGGGGGAACGTAGTTGCCGAACCGGCCCCGCAGGCCCTTCTTCAGCCCGTACCAGCCGCCGACCGGGTTGGCCGGGGACCGGCCCCACGCCTCGACGGTGCCGTCGGCGGCCGGCTTCTGCTCGTCCGCGTTGCCCAGCGGCATCCAGTCGCCGCGCTCCTTCAGCATCGTGTGCAGGTCGTCGATGCAGCGCAACTGGTAGCGCAGTTGCGTGCTGCCGACCTGGACCACCAGGGCGGCCGGATCGGCGTCCTGGTCGCGCCAGGCCTCGAAGTCGGACTTGCCGGGTGGCGTGCTCAGGATCCATGGGTCGGCGGCGGTTCCGGATCCGGCGACGTTGCTGGTCATCGTGTTCCCCCTCGGTTGCGGTCGCTGGAAAGTATGACAGCGAATACATGACATCTTGTGTCATGTATTCGGATTATCGTTGTGCCATGCGCGCCAGCCGCCTGGTCAGCCTGCTGGGCCTGCTCCAGGCCCGGGGGCGGATGAGTACCCGCCAGCTCGCGGCCGAGCTCGAGGTCTGCGAGCGCACCGTGCTGCGTGACATCGAGGCGCTCAGCAGCGCCGGGATCCCGGTCTACGCCACCCGGGGGCGGCGCGGCGGGTTCGAGCTGATGGACGGGTTCACCAGCGAGCTGGCCGGCGGCCGCCGGGGCGACGCCCCAACGGGCACGCCTCCAGGCGGGGGCGGCGTTCAGCGGGGGCGCCGGGGTGAGGCCCCGCCGGGTACGCTCCGGGCCACGGATGGCGTTCAGCGGGCGCTGATCCGGCTGTCACCGCGCGGGCGGCGGCTCGCGGCGCTGCTCGGGCGCCCCGCAGGCCTGCACATCCGCCGCCACGCGGCACCTGTCCGCGGCCAGAGTGACTGGATCGAAGCCTGGGTCCGGATCGACTCACCGGGCACCGCCGTCCTGGACCTGCTGGCCCTGGGCGCGGAGGTCGAGGTCGTCCGCCCGCCGGAACTGCGGGCGGAACTGGCCCAGGTGGCCCGCCTGATCGCGGCCCGGCACGGCTAAATCGCGGCCGGCACGGCTAATCCGCCTGCCACTGCCCTTCGAGGCGGTACTCGACCGTGATGGCGCCCCAGTTCTTCCGGCCGAAGTCGTCCAGCGGCGCGCGCTCGTTGTCCCCGGCCGGGTCGTACAGCCGGCCGATGGCCAGGCCGGACCCGCCCTGGCCGACCAGGCGGAAGAACTTGCCCGCGGTCAGGGCCTCGTAGACGTCCGCCGGTTCCGCCTGCTCGGGGCCGGACTTGCCGACCGCGGACGGCTCCGCGCCGTCGTACCCGGCGATCAGGTCCTCGGTGATGACCCAGCAGTACGGCGTGGTGAGTGAGGAGAACTCCGACACCAGCGCGTCCGGCACGGTGCCGGTTTCCAGGTCGGGGTCACCGGGCTCGCCGGGAGGGGGATCCAGGCGGCTGTTGCCGGGAGCGGTCCCGACGCCACCGGGATCCTCGCTCTCCGGGCTCTCGAGCTGACGGTCCACAGGGTCCCCCGTCCCGTCCGGTTGTAGGAGTCTCATCCGTACCAGGAGCTTCCCCGGCTGGCCGCTAGTATTCCGGGCGGGCCGCGATCGTAGTATTCCGGGCGTGCCGCGATCGGCAACTTATACGACGGCGCCATTGGCTTGCCAGGACCCGATGTACGCGTTGGGCACCATTTCGTGCATCCCAGTGCACGTAATGGCGCCATCGCGGTTAAAGGAGCTGGAACACCGTTCCAGAGAGCGCGTTCGGAGGCGGCTAGCGAATGCCGTCCCAGAGGGCGCGCTCGTCGCCGGCGGGGTCGTCGGCGGGTTCGAGGGCCGACGCGAGCAGGGCCGTGGTGCGCCGCCCGGGCTCGTAGGCGGCCCAGCCGGGGCTGCCGCTGGTGATGAAATCCACCCAGACCCGGTGCACCTGGTCCGCGACCGCCTGCGAGGGCACGTCACCGACCAGGGGCCGGATCTCGTCGCGGCCGATGTTGCCGAACACGAACGGGATCTCGACGCCGTGGCACGCCCCGAACCCGTGATTGTCCGCGGGCGCGGGGTGGTCGAAGCGGTACATCCAGGTATTCGCCGCCGCCGCGGGGCTCCCGGCCGCCGGGCCGATCCGGACCGCGGTCCCCGGGGCCGCGGCGGCCGCGGCGCGCGCCTCGGCGACCCGGATGGGCGGGACGCGGAAGAACCAGTCGGTGATCACGGCGGCCAGGATGTCGCCGGGGCTGGCCCCGGGGCGGTTGGCCCGGTAGACGGCGAGTGCGTCGCCGGACAGCCCGTACGCGCCGGCGGCGGCGCCGAGCGCCGCGTCATCGATGAGGTCGATGGTGGACGCCGCGACCAGGAACAGCCGGGCCTCGTCGCGGTTCGAGCCGATCAGCAGCGGGACCCCGCTCCCCTGGCCCGCGGCGATCGAGGTGAGCGGCGCTTCCGGGAGGACTGAAACGTCGATGACCGGCGCGAACGGCAGCAGGCTCAGCGCGAGCCGCCCCCACTTGGCCGGGTCCGGGGTCGTCTGCACCTCCACGACCAAATCCGAGGCGGCCCGGATGAAGTCCTCCAGCGGGACGGCTCCCAGCGCCGCCCGTTCAGCGGGAATATTGAGTTTTTCGGCGAGATACCCGGCCACCGTCCGCGCCTCGTCCTGGGTCAGCGTGTGCGCGCCCGCGCCGCTTTGCGCGATGGCCTGGCTGAACAGGCCCCCCGCGAGCGGCATCGACAGCAGCGTGGTCACGCTCATGGCACCCGCCGATTCGCCGGCCACGGTGACACGGGCCGGGTCGCCGCCGAAGGCCGCGATGTTGCGCTGCACCCACTGCAGCGCCGCGAGCTGGTCGAGCAGGCCCAGGTTGGCGACGCCGTCACCGAGGAACAGGAAGCCCTCGGCGGACAGCCGGTAGTTGATGGTCACGCACACGACGCCGTCCCGGGCGAACGCCGCGCCGTTGTACTCGGCCACCGAACCGGAACCGTTCATGAACGAGCCGCCGTGGATCCAGACCAGCACCGGCAGCCCGGTGGCGCCCGGGTCGGGCGTCCACACGTTGAGGTTCAGGCACTCCTGCCCGGGGATGACCACCTCGGGGAACAGCGCCTGGAACTGCGGCGGGTAGTCGCCCTTCGGCGCGGTCGGCCCGTACGCGGTCGCGTCGCGCTCGCCGTCCCACGGCGTGACGGGCTGCGGCGGCTGCATCCGGTTCGCGCCGAACGGGGGGCCCGCATAGGGGATGCCGAGAAACGCATACACCCCGGCTTCGGACCGGCCGCGCACGGCGCCTTCCCTGAGCTGAACCGCCGGCTGCTGCGTCATCTCGCTCATGCGTCTCCCCATTGCGACGTTTCGATAATCTGTTGCGAACCATTCTCTATCCGAGGCGTCCGACAGCACAGAGCCCTGACCGGCGCAACGGTAGTCTCACCAGGTGGAACAATTCGACGTCGTGGTCCTGGGAGCCGGCTCGGCCGGTAAGTGGGTCGCGGGGGCTGCCGCCGATGCCGGCCGGTCCGTCGCCCTGGTGGAGGCTCATCGGGTCGGCGGGGAATGCCCTTACGTGGCGTGCATCCCGGGCAAGGCGCTGCTGCGGTCCGCCGAGGCCCGCGAGGACGCGCGCCACCTGGTCGAGCTGGGCGCCGCGTCGGCCCCGGTGACCCTGGACGACGACGAGGCCGCCTACCGGACGGCGGCTGCCCGCCGGGACCGGCTGTCCGCGGACCGGGACGATTCCGCGGCGGCGCGGGAGATCATCGAGCGCGGCGTGACGCTGATCCGCGGGGCCGGGCGCGTCACCGGCCCGGGCGCGATCGAGGTGACGTCGGGGAACGAGGGGACGGCCGGGCGCCCGGTCGGGTACCGCGACCTGGTCATCGCCACCGGGTCGCGGCCGGTCATCCCGCCCATCACCGGCCTGGATTCCGTGCCCGCCTGGACCAGCGACCGCGCGCTATCCGAGCCCGCCCGCCCCCGCTCGCTGGTCGTGCTCGGCGGCGGCGCGGTCGGCTGTGAGCTGACCCAGGCGTTCGCCGGGTTCGGCGTGCGCGTGACCCTGGTGGAGGCGGCCTCGCAACTGGTCAGCGGGGAGGATCCGGCCATCGCCCGCGCCCTGGCCGGGGTCCTGCGCGGCAGCGGCGCGGACGTAAGGCTCGGCGCCGAGGTCAAGGCGGTCGAGGCCACGGCCGACGGCGACACCCGCGTCCACCTCGACGGCGGGGAAACGATTGACGCGATGAGGATCATCGTGGCGGTGGGACGCAGGCCGGCGTCTTCCGGGCTGGGGCTCGGGCAGCTCGGTATCACCGTGGCGGCCAGCGGCGCGCTGACCGTGGACGCGCGGTGCCGGGTCGGCGGGCAGCCCCACGTGTGGGCGGCCGGTGACGTGACGGGGCTGGCCCCGTACACCCATGGCGCGAACTACCAGGCCCTGGTCGTGTCGGAGAACCTGCTCGGCGGGGACCGGAAGGCCGATTACCGGGCCGTGCCCCGGGTTGTCTACACCCATCCCCCGATGGCCAGCGTCGGCATGTCGGCGGACCAAGCCCGCCGCGCGGGGATCGAGGTCATCACCGCGAGCATGGACCTGTCGGAACTGGCCCGCGTGAACACCGACGGCGCGCCGGGCGGCCGGCTGATCCTGGTCGCGGACCGGGCTCGCGAGGTGCTCGTCGGCGCGGCCGGAGTCGGGCCCGGCGCGGACGACTGGATCTCCGAAGCCACGCTGGCCATCCGGGCCAGCGTTCCGCTGCGGATGCTCGCGGACGTCGTGCACCCGTTCCCGACCGTCGCCCAGGCCTACGAGGTCCCGCTGCGCGACCTGACCGCACAGCTCGCGCCCAGGGACTGAGCCGGAAGCGTCCACCGGCCCGGTGAACGTGGCAGCTCGCCATCCCCGAGCCGCAGGAGCTCGTCGGGGTGCGTTTTCGTGGAAATCTGTCACTATCTATGGCTTTGCCAGCATGGCCGGCTACGACGGCCAGGTCACGCTGCCCGGCTACGACAACATGAGCGGCATCGGCAGCCCCAGCGGGCAGGCCTTCATCAGCGCCCTGCGCGCCCGGGAGAAGTAACCATCGCGCCCGCTGCCGGGCCCAGCCGGGCCCGGCAGCGGGGCATCGCGCTCACGTGAAGAACACCTTCTCGGTGCCGGCTAGTGGTAGCGACCGACATAGCGGACTTCCCGCATTGCCTGCGATCGCGGGTACACGTGGGTACGGAGCACCGGCCTGTCCGTACTGCGCCGGTGCCTTCGCGCCCGCTGATCGCCCGGGTTTGACTTCAAGCGCTTGAGGTGTGCTTTGCTGCCCGGATGACAGCCTTGACCATTCATGAGGCGTCCCGGTGCAGCGGGCTGAGCGAACCGACGCTGCGCTACTACGAGGAGATCGGGCTGATCGGCCCGGTTGACCGTGACGCCAGCAGCGGGCACCGCCGCTACCGGCCCGAGGACGTCGACGTGCTCCGGGCGCTGGGCTGCATGCGCGCGCTCGGCGTGGGCATCGAGGACATGCGCGCCTACCAAACCAACCGCAGCCGCGGGAACGCGGCGGCGGCCGAGCAGCGCGACCTGCTGCTGCGCCCTACCCGCGGTCCAAGGTGGTCGCCGAACGCGCCGCGTGGGACCTGATGGAGCAGGACGGCGGCGACACCGAGCTCGTCGCGGTCAACCCGACGTTCATCCTCGGGCCCACCCTGACCACCGAGCTCTCCTCGACGCGGCTGGTCAAGGTGATGCTCGACGGCACGATGAGCATCGCGCCCCGCCAGCGGTTCGGCGTCGTCGACGTGCGCGACGTGGCCGACCTGCACATCCGCGCCATGGCCGCGCCCGAGGCCGCAGGCAAGCGCTTCCTGGCCGTCGCCGACGGCCCGACGCTGAGCTACCTCGAGGTAGCCGAGACCCTGCGCCGGCGACTCGGCCCGCTCGCCGCCCGCGTGCCCACGCAGGAGGCGCCGGGAGACGACCTGCCGCGGCCGGTCATCCACAACGACCGGGCCCGCCAGGAACTCGGATGGCGCCCGCGTCCCGCCGAGACGACGATCGTGCAGACAGCGGAGAGCCTGCGTGACCTCGGCCTACTAGAGACGTGACCTCGGCCTCCTAGAGAATTGACCAGGACGAGCGCTGACGTTCCGGAACGGCGAACGGAGCCGGCGACGTCGGTCGGGCTAGCGGACGGGAGCCCGGTGCCGGCCCGGCCGATGATCATGCGCTGGATCTCGCTGGTGCCCTCGAAGATGGTGAAGATCGTAGACGTAGGGGCAGTTTCCACAGGTAGACGGCCTAGTGGACGCCCGGGTGTCAGCACGGAATCAGCACGCCGTTTCGCGGGTTTGCGACTGGCTGCGGGCAGCAGGGCCAGTGCGGCCAGCACCGTCCGGTCTGCCCAGTCCAATCTGGGCCTGGGGTTCCGCCGCCGCAGCGCAGCGACCTCGTGTCGCAGCACCCAGCAACTCGGCGTCCTTCGGCGCGGCCGAACGAAACCCGGCGCCGGCAAGCGTCCCGGGCATGTCCCGCGCCTTCCGGAACTTGATTGCGCGCTGGCCCAGGTCATCAGGAGGTTGCGGCCTGCCTGCGTGGTCCGTGCTGCGCCCGAGTGCGCGGTGATGCCGGCCAGGTGAGCCCGGCGGATGGCGTACTCGATGACGATCAGCGCGTAAACGCGCCGCAGCAGCGCGGTGTCCACGCAGAGCCGGTCGCCCGGCTCGTATCGGACCCGGCCGACCTGGCGGCGCGGCGCGGCGTCCTCGTGCCGCCGTACCAGGAGCTCGGCGTCCTTGGACGGTCCGGCCAGGCCCAATCCAGTAATCGAGCACCACAGGTATTACGCCACGACGAGGCCAACGCCCTCTTATAAGGGGATCACTCCGCGCAATTGGCTGTTCCGCCCACTGAGGCGGCACAAGTGACAATTAAGACATGACATAGGTTGGCCGGACCATCCGGATAGAACCCGATCTCAGCATCCGGAGATAATACGCCCACACTCATGGCACTTGGCTGTAATGTTACTGTACGAACCGGGTCAAGCGTAAGGATGATCTCGACGGTTGGAAAGCCCTGTACCCAAAGGTGAGCATCACATCCCAGCTGCAACGCAAGATCTCTTCTGGGCAGGCTGCGCCTTCAGCGGTTTTCCACCGGGCAACACGAAAAGGAAGTCCGGCGGGCAGGACGGGTCGTTCACGCATCCTACGGAATCACATCCAATGAGTGCCAGGGCTGCGGCTCAGGATTGGTTTTCTTGCACGAGAGTGCTGAGATCGAGGCAGGGAGTGGTGTATGGCCACGGAATGAATGATCGTCTTCTCTCCTGCTAGAGAGCGCACCGCGGAGGGGGGCGGGCTTTCCGAAGCCGGCAAGGCGTTCGACCTGAGGCAGCCGGGGGGCGGTTACGCGGTCATAAAACTACTTCGCCAGTTCGACAACGGGGAGGTCATTCAAATTTTCTTAGAGCGTGAGACCTAGGCGCTCATGGCACTAGCTCAGGTAAACGGAGCTAGGAAATCAACCCCGAGCGAGTTCACGGTGAATCTTATGGATGACGGCGTTCGGCATTCGCGCCCTGGGGCGTGGTCAATGGCTGT
>Ga0182014_10002016_pt1 | contig 26254 bp, 16 predicted proteins | sample 612S2DmetaG_FD_120489 | JGI IMG/M metagenome (GOLD analysis project Ga0182014, IMG submission 120489) | Permafrost microbial communities from Stordalen Mire, Sweden - 612S2D metaG | ecosystem: Environmental > Terrestrial > Soil > Wetlands > Permafrost | place: Sweden: Stordalen | collected... | reverse complement strand
TGCCGAGCTAACCCAGACCGCTTTCTGCCACCCTGAAACCGGTGCGCGATTGATCTACGAACTGGCCTGACAGACAGCCCAAATGTGCCAAATCATTTTCCGCCGAGATCACGAAGTCTGAACCTACGGTTTGACCTCGTTTCGTTCGGCGCCTGATCGGAACCACATCCCGCCAGCAGCAGACCCAGCGCACGTTGCTCGACTGGCTGTGGATGGAATGCGAGATCAAAAAGCCCGGCAACAAGCTTCTCGCCGTAGCCGAACTCGATTCCGACATCTGGGTATGAGGCAAAAAGCTGAAAGGCTGAAACCTGAAACCTGGAGCCGGAGGGTGGAAAGCGGAAAGCGAAAAACAGCGGCGTGAAGAAGCAAGGACGCGAGGAACAGGCAAATGGGGAGGGCAAGAAGGGGCCGCCGACCCCCGTGCCCTCTGCCTTATGATGTCCGTTTTCTGATTTCCCAGGTTCTTGCTTTTCGGCCCATGCCCCCCCCCCGCGTGGGGATAGCCCCTGATGGTTGTATAGCGGCCTCCAGCGCATCCGGAGCCCTTCCGCCAAACTGTGTAGCCCAGCGCCAATTTCCAGGTAACAAACGCGCTATAGAGGCAGTAGAAGAAGCCGTTCCGCAGTTCTGGGGAGTTTGACGCGCTACTTCGGCAGCCGTCCTGCCGTCGAGACATCCACCGGCTGCAGCCCCAGCTTCAATGCGGGCGAACCAGGCCGGTACCGGAAATCTCCCCAATGCCCGATCCACAAATTCCGGGTCGGCCACCACGCAGTTGGGCGGGGCATTGGTCACCATGCCCACCTGGGAATACTGGTTGAGCGTCACGCATTCAATCCGCCCCGTCCCGCATGCCCCATCCCGCCGCCCGCAATATCATCTTGAATTAGCCCACACATTGAGATCCACCTCCAAGTGTGTCTCGCCGTGGCCACGGATTCAGTGGGTGACCCGTTGGTTCCCGTTCGCTTCTGGGCTGGCCCGCGGCAATTCGAGCCGCGGACTCCGAATTCCCTGCGCCGGCTCTCAACGCTGCCGCAACTGCCGTTCGGCCTCGATCCAATGCTCCTGGCCATGGCCCTGTTCCTGTCCCCGCGACATCTATATTTCGTGGGCCCTTGTCCCAATTGCCTCCTGCGATAGGACTATTGTCGCCATCTTCAGGGGATTGGGCACGGCGGCTTCGGCAATCGTATCTGGCAGTGATTTCGAGGCTCCCCGCTTGCGGGAGGCGGGAGTCGAAGTTTTGTGTGTGGCTATCGTCATAACTATGTTCTTGATCCGGTTTATGTTCGTTGCGGGGCCGCTAATGCGGCTCCGGCATTGGAGTGCAGGGGATAAGAGGGGAGTGAACACCCCATCGGGAGGCAGTCGGACACCTGGTAAACTATGCTCCGTTAGCACAGCTACATTGCCTGACCCCGGGGCACGCAAGCCTAATTGGCGAAAGACTAGCCAGCCTGTGTATAAGAGCGCTCGATTTGCCAAATGATAGACCATGATGCATTGTCCAAGGGGGTTCTGTGACTCCTCCGCGGTTTGGTTACGTAAAATGCTTAGTCAAGTGTGCAACATGATGATTCGAAGAGGGTGGGCAAGGTCCATCCCGTCCGCTGCTATTCTCAGGCTGATGGGTTGTATGCTGGCCGGCTTGGGGCCGATGTCCGGGACAGCAAGTGCGCTGCGCGGCTGGCTGAGTTGGCGCGGGCCGGAGCAGAGCGGGTATTCGACGGAGACGGGCCTGCCGGACCGCATTTCAGCCGAGGACGCGCTTTGGCGGGCTGATTTTCCCGGGCAATCTGCCCCTGTGATCGCGAATGGCAAGCTCTACGTGATGGGCTACGCAGGCCAGGGGGCGGACTTGCAGGAGGGCGTGGCCTGCTTCGACGCCGAAACCGGCCAGAAGCTCTGGCAGCATCTCTACAATGATTACTTGAGCGACACCATCTACCTGCGCTACGCCACCGCAAGTCCCGCGATCGATGGCGAAACGGGAAACGTCTATATCCAGGGCACGCAGGGCATTCTGGCGGCGTTCGCAGCCGACGGCACGCTGCTGTGGCAGCATTCGCTGATGGAAGAATTCGGGCGGCTGACCTTCCCCAACGCTCGCACGGCTTCACCGGTCATTGACGCCGACCTGGTCATCACCCGCGGGATAACCGCCAATTGGGGCACCCAAGGTCCGGGAGCGGACCGGTTTTATGCCTTCGACAAGAAGACCGGTGCGCTGGTTTGGGCCTCGAGCCCCGGGGCGCCGCCGAAGGACAATTCGTATTCGCATCCGCAGCTTGGCTGGTATCGGGGCCGGCGCGTGTTCTTCGCCGGCACGGGGGATGGGAGCGTGGTATGTGCCAACGCGCGGACCGGCGAGCCGCTGTGGCGCGTGTCGCTGTTCCGGGCCGGGATCAATGCCACGGTGCTCGTTCATCACGACGATAAGGTCATCGCCATCTACGGCACCCCTTACGAGCGGGGCCAACTGGTCGCGCTCAAGATGCCCGACGTGCTGCCGGCCAACGCCGCCGCTGGACCCGTCGTGCTTGAGCGCAAGGAGCTCGAACTCTGGGCGACTGACACCTCCATGAGGATCTCCTCCTCGATGAGCTCGCCGATCCTCGTGGGCGACACGATTTACGGGGTCACCGAGGACGGAGACTTGTACTCGGTGGACGCAAACAGCGGCACGATCAAGTGGAAGCTGAAGCTGGGCATCGATGAACGAAACGCCTGCCCTCTGTTCGCCGACGGGAAGCTCTATGTGCCGATGCTTGACGACCCGGCCAGCAAGGCCACGGGCGAATCGGAGGCGGGGACGACGGGAGCTTTCTACATAATCAGGCCAGGGGAGAAGGAGGGCGAGATTCTCTGCCACGTGGCGCTGGATGGACGTTGTTTCGGCACGCCAGTGGCGTTTAACGGCAAACTCTACCTGCAAACTACGCGCCACCTCTATTGCTGGGGGAAAAAAGGCGACAATCCGGGGTGTTCCACCCCATCAGAGGTAAAGCCGTGGCCCGCCGCGGGACCGGCGACCCAGCTCCAGGTGATCCCCTCGGAAGTGCTGCTGCATCCGGGTGAGAAAGCGACCTTTCGCGTGCGCTCGCTGGACGCCAATGGCCTAACGGTCGAGGATTCCATCCCTGCGAAGCAGGTGTCGTGGGCTAGCTACATACCCCCGACCGCGAAGGTCAAGGCGGCGATGAAGGGCGCTTTCGATGCGGACGGCGTATTACAGGCCGCGCCGGACGCCGTCCCCTCGGCGGGCGCGTTCGAAGCCACGCTGGGCGCTTTAAGAGGCTATCTTCGCGGGCGTGTGGTGCCCAACGTTCCCACCAAAGAGGACTTCGAGTCGTTCACCCTGACGGAGACCAACGCAAGCGGCGTGGTGTTTGCCTATCCGCCCCTGCCGTGGATCGGAGCCCGCTACAAGTTCGACGTGCGGGAAAAGGATGGGAGCAAGGTCCTGGCGAAGACCACCGACAACCGGTTCTTCCAGCGCGCAACGGTCTTCATCGGCACGCCGGAGATGAGCCACTACACTATCCAGGCGGACGTGATGAGCGATGGGAACAAGCGCAAGATGTCCGAGGTCGGCGTCATCAATCAGCATTACCTGATTGTGCTAAAGGGCAACGAGCAAAAGCTGGAAGTGAACTCGAATCAGGAGCGACTGCGCGCATCGGAAGAGTTCAAGTGGTCGCCGAACGTGTGGTATCGGCTCAAGGCGCGGGTGGAGCGGAACCCGGACGGCTCGGCGGTGGTTCAAGCCAAGGCATGGAAGCGCGGAGAACCCGAACCGGCGGAGTGGACGATCAGCGTGCCGCATAAGACCGCCCACCCGGCAGGGTCCCCAGGGCTGTTCGGCTTCTCGCCGCAGGATATGCCGGTTTATATTGATAACGTGGAGGTAACGCCGGATGCAGGTTAACGGAGTGAAATCAGATAAATGAGCTACAACAATCACATGGTGCGAGGGATCTTGCCGGTCAACTGCCGCGCGAGTCTTTTGGAGTGCGGCGGGAAGCGAAGCGCCACGCCGCTTTGGGAAGCAGGACTGGACTGGGAAAGCGGTGTCGTCGCTGCACTCTGCCAGCGCACTTTAAACGCTTCGCGCAGTTCGCTGGCGTCCTTGCTCCTTTGCGCCTTTGCGTTACTGCCCCTCTCCACGCACGCACAGGACTGGCCGCAGTGGGGCGGCACGCCCGCGCGAAACATGTATTGCCCCGCCACCAATCTGCCCGACCATTTCACGACCGGGAAATCAGGCGACATCAAGTTCAAGGGCGCGTCGGAAGAGATTGACCTCTCGAATGTGGAGAACCTCAAGTGGTCCGCCAAGCTTGGCTCGCAGAGCTACGGCAATGTCACCGTGGCCCACGGTCGCGTGTTCATCGGCACGAACAACGAGAACCCGCGCGACCAGCGGCATGTGGGCGACCGGAGCATCCTGATGTGCTTTGACGAGAAAACTGGCGAGCTGCTGTGGCAGCTCGTGGTGCCCAAGCTCGCCTCCGGCAAGGTGAACGATTGGGAGAGTCTGGGCCTGCTATCCTCGCCGACAATCGAGGGAGATCGGGTGTATGTGGTGAGCAGTCGCTGCGAGGTGCTCTGCCTCGACGCCAAAGGGATGGCGGACGGAAATGACGGCCCATTCAAGGATGAGGCCAAATACGTGGTCAAAGACGTGATCCTCGACAAGGGCAAGCCGACCGAGCGGCCCGCGCCGCCGATCGAGCCCGGCCCGAAGGACGCCGACATTATCTGGCAGTACGACATGATCGGCGAACTGGGGGTTTTCCCGCACAATGCGTCGGACTGCGCGCCGCTGGTCATCGGCGACATGGTGTACGTAAACACGTCGAACGGGCAGGACTGGACGCATTCAAACATACCGTCACCCAACGCGCCCAGTCTGATCGCACTAGACAAGCGTACCGGGGAGTTCCTCGCCGAGGACGACGCGAAGATTGGCCCGCGCATCTTCCACGGGCAATGGTGTTCCCCGTCCACCGGCAGCGTGAACGGCCGTCAGCTCATTTTCTTCGGCGGCGGCGACGGCCTCTGCTATGCGTTCGATCCCAGGCCGGTCAAGGAGGGCGACAGCAGCTACTTGAAGAAGGTGTGGTGGTATGACTGCAATCCGCCGGACAGAAAGAAGTTCAAGTATCCCGCTGCTGAAGGCCCCAGCGAGATCAACGCCACGCCGGTCTTCTGGAAGAACCGCGTCTATACCGCGGTCGGCCAGGACCCAGAGCACGGCGAAGGCGTCGGCATCCTCACCTGCATCGACGCCACCAAGACCGGCGACATCACGCAGACCGGGAAGATCTGGTCGTATGACAAGATCCACCGGAGTATCTCTACGGTATCCATCACTCCCGACGGCCTGCTGTTTGTCGGGGACTTCTCCGGCTTCTTGCATTGCTTTGATGCTGAGACCGGGAAGCTCTACTGGATGCACGACATGAAAGCGCATATGTGGAGCTCGACACTGGTCGCCGATGGCAAGGTCTATGTCGGCGACGAGGATGGCGACCTGGTAGTCTTCGAGGCCAGCAAGGAGATGAAGATTCTGAGCACGACTAATCTTGGGGCCCCGATCTACTCAACCCCGGTGGTTGCGGACGGTATTCTCTACGTTTCCTCTAACACACATCTGTTCGCGTTTCAGAGCACTGGCAAACCAATGGTCAACCTCAGCCAACCCGCGCCATGAAACATCACCGATTAGTGGGGCGGGCGTCTCGCCTGCCGCGAGGGCATCTCGCTCTCGAACTCCTTAATCAAGGATGGGATGCCATCGCATGGGCAGGCGAGACGCCCGCCGCACTACTTGACAACCCATGAAACTTAAGACCTGTCTCCTGACGGTGCTATTGGCGGTGGTCTATGTGCTCCACCAGGACTTCTGGAACTGGAAGGAAGCCTACCCTCTCGTCTTCGGCTTCCTGCCAATCGGGCTGGCCTACCAGGCTGGCTACTCGATTCTCGCCGCCGCGATGATGGCCGTACTAGTGTGGGCGGCGTGGCCGAAGCACTTGGAAAATGTTGAATCGGAGGTCCAGGACTCGAAGGGGGTCCGCTCATGATCCCGGTCGTCGTCGTTTGCATCTACCTGGTTATCATCGGGGTGATTGGCAGCCTGGCCTTTCGCAAGTCTAAGGCGAACACGGAAGACTTCTTCCTCGCCAACCGGGCGGTCGGCTCGATGGTGTTCTTCCTCTCGATCTTTGCCACCAACATGACCGCCTTCGCCATTCTGGGCAGCTCCGGGCAGGCCTACCGGCAGGGCATCGGCATCTACGGCCTTATGGCGTCGTCGTCGGGCTTCGTCATCCCCTTGACGATCTTCTTTATCGGCACGCGGCTTTGGGCTATTGGCAAGCGCTTCGGGCATCAAACGCAGGTGTCGTTCTTCCGGGACCGATGGGAGTGCTCCGCCATCGGCACGGTCATCTTCGCGTTGAGCGTGGCGATGCTGGTGCCGTATATGATCATCAGCATCATGGGCGGCGGGCGGGTGCTGACTGACATCAGCGGCGGACGCGTGGTTTACCCGCTTGGCTGCGCGGTGGTGGCGCTAGTCGTTACCGCTAACGTTTTCTTCGGCGGCATGCGGGGCACTGTCTGGGTTAACGTCTTCCAGACGCTGTTGTTCCTGTTATTCGGCGCAGTGGCCGTCGCGGTCATCAGCCACAGTCTGCCGGGCAGCTTTGGGGATTACATTCAGAAAATCGCCACTAATCCCAAGACCCGCTATCTGGTCACCCGGGAACGCATGCCGGAACGCTATTTCTGGAGCTATACGCTCATACCGCTCTCCTCGATCATGTTTCCGCACATGGCCATCATGTGCTTCGCGGCTCGCCGGATCACCGCGTTTAAGCGGACGGTGATGCTCTATCCGCTGGCGATCCTGGCGATCTGGCTGCCTTGCGTCTTCCTGGGTGTGCTGGGCTCACAGCTCGAACCGGGTCTGAAGAACCCCGACGGCATCCTCCTGCACCTGCTGACCGACCACGCGCCTGTCTGGCTGGCGGGGATCCTGGGCGCTGGCATTATCTCGGCGGTGATGGGCTCGGACACGCACCAGGTCCTGGCCGTCAGCACGATGTTCACCAAAGATGTGTTTGCCCATTATGGTGGCAAAGCGAAGTATGGTGAAAGGGGCAGCGTCCATTTTGCGCGCGGCTTCATCGTCGTGGTGACCCTTATTGCGTATGTTGTCGCGCTCATCACACCGGCTAGTATCTTCGAGCTCGCGGTGCGGTTCGCGTTCTCGGGGTTCGCGGCCATGGCGCCAGTGATGATTGCCGCCCTGTTCTGGAAGCGGAGCACGAAATATGGCGCGCTGGCCTCGACTCTCTGGGTTGCCAGTTGGCTACTGCTCACGTGGTACCTGCAGAACATCTCCGACGCCTCGGCGCCGGGGCCAGGCAAGCCTCCGCTGTTGATCTTCCCCGCGCTCGGCCATCTGTTCGAGCGCACCATTGTGAACGTGACCGTCTTTGGCTTCCTGCCGGTCGTGCCCATGGTGCTGGGCTCCGCGGTATGCATGATTGTCGTGTCTCTCCTGACGTCGCCTCCTAGCGCGGAGACCATTGCGAAGTATTTCCCGAAACAAATGAGCGAGACGCCCGGCCAGGGCGCGGACGCAGAGTCGGCAATCGAGCAATTCGCCGCCAAGGGCCGCTGAAGCGCGAGATGAGCCATAACTATTCAGGGACCTCTCCGGAGCGCGGCCACACAGGAGCGCAGCCTTTAGCCTGCAGAATCGTGCGAGATCGTAAGGCGTACGGCGTGCTTGAGCGCGCCGGTATTCGGAAGTTTTACAGCCTAAAGGCTGCGCTCCTATGATGTTATCAGCCAAGCCACGATGAGTCTCGACCCCGCTGCAATCCAAACTGCCCAGGACCAGCTCGACGCACACGTGCGCGAGATCATCGCGTGGCATTTCTCACCCGAGACAGGTTGTCCGTTCTGGCTCGACTGGGCCAGCAAGGCCGGCTGGGACCCGCGCCAGGAAGTCAGGACGTTCGCCGACATCACGCGGTTTCCGCACTTCCAGGATGAATGGCTGCGCGAGCTTCAGCCGGGCGTTTGGGTGCCCGCGAAATACCAGGGGCGCCCCTACAACATCTTTGAAACCGGCGGCACCACGGGCATGCCCAAGCAGCGCATCGGCTGGGATGATTACAAGACCGACTACGAAGAATTCTCGGCCAGGCTCGCGGATGAGCATTTCCCGCGCGGCGCGGCTTGGTTGATGGTGGGCCCGACCGGCCCGCGGCGCCTGCGACTAGCCATAGAGCACCTCGCCAACTTCCGCGGCAGCCCCTGCTACTTCGTCGATCTCGACCCCCGCTGGGTCAAGAAAGTCATTGGCGAGAAAAAGCTCGACCAGGCCCGCGCCTACATGGACCACGTCGTGGACCAGGCAGTGATCCTCCTCCGGCACCGCAGGATCAGCGCGCTATTCACCACCCCGAAGCTCCTCGAAGCGCTCGGCGAGAAGCTTGACCTCTACGAGGCCGGCATTCGCGGCGTATTCTGCGGCGGCACCACGATGGCGCCGCAGTACGTGCGCTTCATCGTGGAGGAAGTGCTGGAGGGGCGCATCGGCTTCTACCCGACCTACGGCAATACTCTCATGGGCCTGGCGGCCAGCGCGCGGCTGCGGCCGGAGGACAACTTCTCAATCACGTATTATGCGCCTCAGCCGCGCGCCGTGCTCCGTATGGTTAACCCCAATGAGACGGGCCAAGTTGTGGACTACGACGCCTGGGGCCGGGTCGAGCTGACCACGCTGACCAGGGAACTGTTCCTGCCGCGCTTCCTCGAACGGGACGAAGCTATTCGCCGGCGACCGCGCGAGCCTTTTCCCTGGGACGGGGTAGGGGAGGTAAGGCCCTTCGGAGCGATGGAGAAGACTATCGTGGAAGGGGTGTATTGAGCGATGCCCTCGATTCCACACCTCCCCGCGCTCAGACGCGGCAAGCCATACGCCAGCCTCGACAAGGTAACCGTCAACGACTGCCGCACCAGAGAAGCGCTAGCGCAGCTTAGCCAGGTCAACGCCGGCGTTATTCGCAAGGACCTCTCCCGGATCGGCGAGGCGCGTTCAGTGCTCAAACGGCTTTCTTGCGACCGCCTTCTGGACATCTGTGGCAAGGCTGCCGGGTTGTTCCAGAATGCGACGTTGCCCTTGGGCGACCAGGGCCACACGCAGACTCCCCAGCAGTACGTTGAGACCCTCTCCGCGACGAGCGGCCTGACGTTCGTGATGGTGCGGCGGAACATGGAGAAGATCGCATCGGCTCTCCTCCAAATGCGGACCATCCTGAGTGGCCTGACGCGCGGCCTGGACCTCGGCGTCATCGACCACGGCCTGGGCGAACAGGCGGGTGCGCGGATCAGCTTCTATGCCGCCTCGCCTTGCCTCGGACTGGTGATGCCGAGCAATTCGCCCGGCGTGAACTCTCTTTGGCTGCCAGCGATTCCGCTCAAGGTGCCGGTGATCCTGAAGCCTGGACGCGAGGAGCCCTGGACGCCCTGGCGGATCATCCAGGCGCTCATCGCCGCCGGCTGTCCCGCGGAAGCGTTCGGTTTCTACCCGACCGACCATGAAGGCGCCGCGGAGATCCTCCGTGGCTGCGGTCGTGCTTTGGTATTCGGTGATAAGAGTACCACGGCGCAATATGCCGATAATCCGGCCATCCAAGTGCACGGCCCTGGGTTCAGCAAGATCCTCGTCGGCGAGGACCAGATCGAGCGCTGGCCGGAGTTTATCGACCTCATGGTATCCTCCATCGCCGACAATGGCGGCCGCAGTTGCATCAACGCCTCCACAGTCGTCGTGCCCAGATACGCCGCCGAAATCGCCGCCGCGCTCGCGCAAAAGGTCGGTCCGCTTGCGCCGTTGCCCGCTCAGGACGAAAACGCCCGGCTGGCCGCCTTTGCCAATGCCCGAATGGCGGACAGTATCGATGTCGCCGTCGAAGAAGGGCTGCAAACTCCAGGCGCCGTAGATGCCACGGCCAGGTATCGGAACGGCCCCCGCAAAGTTGGCTTTGAAGGCGCCGTTTATCTGCGCCCCACCATCGTGCTGTGCAATTCGCTCGCCCACCCATTGGCCAACCGGGAATTCCTATTTCCCTATGCGAGTGTGGTGCAGGTTCCGCAAGCGGACATGCTCAGTCAGATCGGCCCCTCCCTGGTGGTCACCGCTATCACCCAGGACGCGGCTTTCCGCGCCGCCCTGCTCGAATCGCCGCTGATCGATCGCTTGAACCTCGGCCCCATCTCCACGATGCAGGTCGCGTGGGACCAGCCGCATGAAGGCAACCTCTTCGAGTTCCTCTACCGCCGTCGCGCGCTCGAACTCGCTTAGCATGCTCTTGGATTATCAACCGCGCACACGCGTCGTCTTTGGCGTCAACAGCATCGAGCGCGTGGGCGAACTGGCGAAGAGTATCGACGCCAGGAAGGTGCTACTCGTCACCGACCGCGGGATCGTGGCCGCTGGCCATGCCGGACGGGTACGCGCCTTGCTGGTCGCCGCGGGCATGCACGTGTCGTGCTTTGAGCAAGTCCAGGAAAACCCCTCGACCCGATGCGTGGACCGTTGTGTCGAGGTCGCTCGCGACGCCACCATCGACACCATCGTCGGCCTGGGCGGCGGCAGCAGCATGGACACCGCCAAGGGCTGCAACTTCATTCTCACCAATGGCGGCCAGATGAAGGATTACCTGGGCATTGGCCGGGCCACTCGCCCCATGTTGCCTTTGCTCGCCATCCCCACCACCGGCGGCACGGGCAGCGAATGCCAATCCTTCGCCCTCATCACCGACGAACAGACCCATCAGAAGATGGCCTGCGGTGACCCGAAAGCCGCGGCGCGCATAGCCCTGCTCGATCCCACGCTTACTCTTTCGCAGCCAGCGCGGGTCACGGCTTGCACCGGCATTGATGCCCTGGCTCATGCCCTGGAGACGCTGGTCACCAAGCCCCGGACCCCCTTGTCGTTGATCTTCTCGCGCGAAGCCTTTCGGCTAGTTATCGCCGGGCTGCCGCGCGTTCTCGCGTCGGCCGCCGACCTCGAAGCGCGCGGCTGGATGCTGCTGGGCGCCGCCTGGGCGGGGACGGCCATAGAGAACAGCATGCTCGGGGCGGCCCATGCGGCGGCCAATCCTCTTACGGCTCACTTCGGCGTCACCCACGGACACGCTGTTGGGATTATGCTGCCGCACGTCGTGCGCTTCAACTCCCGCGAGCCCGTCGTGGCCCGTGCTTACGCGGAATTGGCCTGTGCGGCGCAGTTCGCCCTGCCCTCCGAAGCGCCCGAGGCCGCCGCCGAACATCTGGCCGGGCGCCTGGAGTCGTTGCTCGAACTCGCGGGCTTGCCCCGTACTCTCGATCAATGCGGGGTCAAGCAGGAGGATGTCCCTCGCTTAGCCGACGAGGCCGCGCGCCAATGGACGGCTCGATTCAACCCGCGCCCGGTCTCGGCCGCTGACTTCCAACAGATCTATACTGCGTCATTGGCACCCGCTTAACTCGCCTGTGAACAAGAGCCTCCTACTTTACCCGCTGATCTTGATCGTCTTCGGCCTGGGCATGTACCTTGCGATCGAGCGCGGCTCCGCGCTCGACCCTTCACGCATCACGCATCACTCATCACGTATCACTCCCCTCGCCCTGCAGCCCAGTTCGGGCGTCGGTCCCTCCGCCTCGCTCCTGGCCAACCTGCGCCAGAACTTCGAGGACCCGCTCACTCGTCTGTTCGTGCAGCTCATTCTTATCGTCCTGGCTGCCCGCGTTTGCGGCAGCCTGATGCGCAAAGCGGGTCAGCCGGCCGTCATAGGTGAGATGGTCGCCGGCATCCTGCTCGGCCCCTCTTTGATGGGCTGGCTTTGGCCCGGCTTCTTCCAAATGGTCTTTCCGCCTGCTTCCCTCGGGACCCTGCGCATGCTCAGCCAAATCGGCGTCTGCCTCTTCATGTTCGTCATCGGCATGGAACTGGACGTCACCCAATTGAAACTGCAAGCCCGCACCGCCGTATTCGTCAGCCAGGTTAGCATCCTCTTCCCGTATCTGCTGGGCGTGTTGGCCTCGCTCTGGCTCTTCCCCAGCCTCGCGACGCCCGGCACTACTTTCTTGGCGTTCGCGCTCTTCATCGGCATTTCGATGAGCATCACGGCCTTCCCCGTCCTCGCCCGCATCCTCGAAGAACGCGGCCTTACCAAGACCGCCCTCGGGACCACCGCCCTCGCTTGTGCCGCAACCGACGACGTCACCGCCTGGACCGTGCTGGCGTTTGTCGTGGCCATCGTCAAGGCGGGCGGCCTTGCCCCCGCAGTTCTCAGCATCGTCCTGGTGCTGCTCTTTGTCGCCGTGATGCTCTTCTGGATAAAGCCCCGCGTCCCTCGCTGGTTTTCTTACATCGCACCAACCCCGATCTCTTCTCCACCTCCTGCGGCGCAGAAGCATGGTCACGATGCGACCGTTATGGCCGCCGTGATAGTCTTCCTCTTCGCCTGCGCCTTCGTCACGGATATGATTGGCATCCACGCCCTGTTCGGCTCGTTCCTGGCCGGCGTCGCGATGCCTTCGCATGGGGAGTTTCGGAACTCAATGCGGGTCCGGCTCGAACACTTCAGTTCTGTCTTCCTCCTGCCGCTCTTCTTTGCCTTCACCGGCTTGCGCACGCAAATCGGCCTGCTTCTGGAGCCGGTTGGGTGGCTCATCTGCTTGGCGCTGATTGCCATCGCCACTTTGGGCAAGCTCGGGGGCTCGATGCTCGCTGCGCGGATGACCGGGATTAACTGGGTCGATTCCTTTGCCTTGGGCGCGTTGATGAACACGCGCGGCCTGGTGGAACTCATCGCCCTGAACATCGGCTACGATCTCGGCATCCTCTCCCCTCCTATCTTCACCATGCTGGTGCTTATGGCCCTGGTGACCACCGGCATGACCGGCCCCTTGCTCGGCCTCAGCGACCACCTCCGCGCCCGCCACGCCTTGTGTACCAAACTCATTTGAGTGCTCCCGTTAATATTGTAGGAGACGACGTAAGGAGTCTCACTCTCCGTGAAGAAGCCAGAACGCGCCCATGAAACCGCGTTGCGACCAAATTGATTCCTATGGTCTGGCGCTCAACTGAGGAGAGCTTGTAAGAGGAGTATGCCGCTGCCGCAAGCCTTTTGCCTCGTGGCGGGTGTCTTGGGCGCTTCCTGCTGAAAAAGTCGTGCCGGAAGAAGTCGTCGCCCTCCTTGACAGAGGCACATGGGTGGATGATGATTTGTGCTCCTAAGGCTTCCGCTTCAGCCCTCGGTTGAAGATTCCCGCGAAGCCAGAGAGGGGGCCGGGAGGCCCCCTTCCTTGTTTCTGCCCCCGGTTGGATGCAGCTAACTACCCTGTCCCAACGCCCGGTCAAAATCCTCGAGCAGATCTTCAATATCCTCAATGCCGACCGACACACGCAACAGCCCATCGCCGATGCCGGCCCGCCGGCGTTCTTCCGGTGACAGACTCCGGTGGGAGGTCCGACTCGGCGCGCACACCAGGCTCTCCACTCCGCCCAGGCTCAGGGCGGGGGTGACCAGGTCGAATCGCCCCAGCACCTGGTCCACCCGGGCGGGATCACGCAACTCGAAGGCGAGCATGCCGCCAAATCCGCGCATTTGGCGCGCCGCCACCTCATGGTCGGGATGCTCCGCCAGTTCCGGATAGGCCACGCTCGCGACCGCGGGATGGCTTTGCAGGAAACGGGCGAGCTGGCCAGCACTTTCATTTTGTTGCCGGACGCGCAGCGCCAGTGTCTTCAAGCCCCGCTCTAACTGATAACAACTATGGGCGTCCAACATGCCTCCGTGGTCGATGGCGTACTCCGCCACCTTGCGAATAACCGCCTTTGAGGAAACCAGCACGCCGGCATTTAGATCGCTGTGCCCGTTGAGGTACTTGGTGGCGCTATGCACGACCGCGTCAATCCCGAATTCCAGCGGCGTCTGGTTGATGGGCGTGGCGAACGTGTTATCGATGATCGTCAGCAGCCCGTGGGCTCGGCCCAAACTCGCAACCGCCGCGAGATCGACGCAGCGCAGAAGGGGATTGGAGGGAGACTCGACATAAATCAAGCGGGTATTGGGGCGCAGGCAGGCGCTGACTTCCGCCACGGTGCGGCCAAAAGCCGCCTCGATGCCAAACCGCGTCAACTCCCGGGCCACGTAGTGATGGGTGCCCCCATACAAGTCCGCCTGGAAGACCGCGTGGTCGCCCGGCTTGAGGTAGGCAAACAGCACCGTCGAAATCGCCGCCATGCCGGAACCGAACACCAGCCCGTCTTCTCCCTTCTCCAGCGCGGCCAGCTTCCGGACGATCACCTGCTGGTTCGGGACGTTGAAGTAACGGGGATAGACATTTTCGTTCGCCGGATTCGGCCACGCGTACGCCGTGGAGGTGAAGATCGGGCTATTGACCCCGCCCGTGCGCTCGTCAATATAAGTTCCGCCATGCACGCAGAGCGTCGCGAGACGCGGATTTCGGTTTCGCTCATTCACAGGTTGCAGCCATTCCCGGTTCGGATGGCAGCCGTGAAGATACACCCTTCAGCCCCAAAGCCAATTCTTTCGCCAGTGACTGGCAGCCCGAGCATCTGCTCGAAACCAGAAGATGGGGGGAGGCAAACGCAACCTCCCTGGATGACGTGTTGGGCGGCCCGGCATACTCGATGCATATCTTGCGTGTCCTCGGCGTTAATTCTCCACCCAACTCGCCGCCTTGCCACCCTTTATTGATGTCTTCCGAGACTGGTCCTTTTGCCGTGTCTTCACCACACACTTTCAAGGCATGTTCGCCTGAACTCGGAAGAAAGCTTGTTGGCCGGTGCAGAAAAGAGTCAGTCCCGGAATTCGGAATCCATTCGTGATCTCCGCCCCGGCTAGCCGTGGGAAGCCAGCGCGGTGGTCCCACCGAAGGAAGACGCATCAGGGAATCGGAAGGGCCGTCAGGCCAAGGGAGCAGATCAACGAGTATGAGCGGAATACGAGCGAAACACAACGGACCCTCGCGCCAACCTCACGGGATGCTGTCGCTCGTGCCGCCGTTCTGGCTGTGGCGTTAGTCCGGCCCAGCCGGGACGTGAGGTGATAGTGCATCGTGGCCGTAATGCCTCGATGGTGCTAGTGCTGATCTCCTATCCTTCGATCGCGGCGTTCGCCACGGTCGGCGCTGGTACTCAGCAATTTCTGGCGGGGCTTCCCAGGGTGAAACGGGAGCTGGTTATCGGCGGCATCGACGCAGGCAACGGCAAGCCGATTTGCCGCAAGTTCTCGAAATAGGCGCGCATTAGGGTCAGCCGTGCGCCATTGCGCAGGAGGACCTCATATTCGTCGAAGAACATCCGCTGCACCCCCGTGACGTGCTCGATGTTCACTAGCGTCGAACGGCTGATGCGCAAGAACCTGCCCGGCGGTAGCTTGGCGGCCACCGCCGAAAGGGTGTCTCCCAGCCGGTGCGTTTGCTTGCCAACGCGCAGTTTCACGCCATTGTCCGCAGTCTCCATCCACTCGATATCAGCCAGCCGCAAGAATAGCATCAGGCCGTTGGAGTTCACGGCAATCTGTTCCTCCTGGCTCGGCTCAGGGCAGAAACCTTCCAGCAAGCCATTGGGCTTCGTCGTCGGCGGTCGCTTGACGGGGGCGCGGCGGCGGCGGGCAATTCGCTTCCCGGGACGGGTCGCGTCGTGGAGCGAGCCTCGGTTCGGAGTGCGCATGGATGCGGCAGCCAGTCGGCACGCTGAAAGGCGCTCGCCGGCACGCTCTGTCTTCCCTGGCCACGCGAAACGAGCTCGACTTTGCATGGAGAGCATTGTTGAGCCTGCCCGGCCGCGCAACAATGCGCCCGATTACGGAAGCCGGTTCCGGGCGACTACGGACCACGCCAGGCGGGAAACAGGCTTGGCTGGGCTTGGACTTATGGCGGAAAGTTGCGCGCCCTGATTGACATCAAAACCTGCCCGCGGCGGGATTCTCTGCGGGGACAACCTCCACGGCTTGAATCATTGCCTCATGGCCCGGGACAGACTTAAACCGCAGGTCAATGATGCCGTTCATGGGCTGCACGTTCTGAAATTCACGAGTATATGCGCGGAATGTCCCCACTTCCTTGCGCACGTTCAGATTCTCAATCACGGTCTGGCCGTTGATGAGCACCGTCGTGGGACGGGAAACCGGCTCCCATTTGTCTCCTTCACGCTCCATCCAGGGCGTTTCGGGCGTGTCAGCCCAGTGCAAGCGCACCATGTAATTACCGGGCGCCACGGTGAGGTTTACCCATAACTCCGGCGCATGTGCCCCGTATCGGTAGATCTCCTCGTCAGGAGTGCCGCCGATATACATACTGCGGCGGTTATGCCACCAGCAGCGCGCGACCGTATCCACGTCAGCCCCAACCCGGGCGACGAACTCGGTGCCAGGCCGCCAAGCATTCCCGTTTGAGTCAATATAATCCTGCCGCCCAGTGTAACCAAAGATCAAGCGCTGCGCGCCTTTCGGTCCGCCGCCGGCACCAAACCCTGCGTCGCCGGTGGCGGCGGAGTATAAGGCGGACTCGATCCCAATTTGGGCCCCGTGAGCGCCGCGCCCCAGAGGATTTGTCTCGCCACGCACGACGATTTTCAATTCGTGGAGTCCATTGGTCAGGCCGTTCTTGAGAAAGATCGGTTGGCCGTGGCGCACTGTGGGATTCCAACACTCGACCAAAGTTGGCTGCTTCACACCGTCCACGAAGGCATCGGCCCAGCCTCCGTCAGGGCCAACGATGCCCAGCAACCGCACCTGGTTGCCGAAGAACCGGAAGGTCATCGTGGCGTTCGTCTGATTCGCAGTCCGAAACGAGCCATTCGGCGCTGCCTTGTCTGGTACCGTGAGCCACGGGCCCGTAAACGCGAATGCGTGGTCACCAGCAACCTGTTGTGGATCGTCCCCGACTATCTTAACGTGTCGGCAGCCATCGTGCCGCACGATGACAATCCAGTCGCCGTTTGGCAACGGAGCGAGAGAATAGCCCTTGGCGTCGAGAGCGGAGCGTTCTTTGAGCTTGCGGCCATCAGCATGGACTGACGAGGGACGAAAGGCCAATCGCATGACTTCCTGAACGCCGGGCGGCGAATCGAATGTGGTGTAAGTGATGCTGCCCTTTTCATAGAGCACCTTCCGCATCACGGAAGAGGAGCGAACGATATGGTTTTCGCGGTTGGGAGCGAACTTCTCAGGAAGCCACGCAATGGCCTCCAGTACCTGACACAATGGCCACGGGTGTGCCAGATTCGACCATTCGGCGGTTGCAACCTGGTCCCCAAACAAGCCGTCTTTGACGACGCCGTTAGGAAGGCTGTCGTAAGTCGCCATGAGCATCATGCGCCGGCCAACTTCAGATGCCCATTCGCTGTGGGCCAGCGCGCCGTAGCGAATCAGCGTAGGGCCGGCGGTGTACTGATTGTAAGAGAGTGAAGTGCCGCAGCAAACGGAAGATTCGGGAAACGCCCAGGCGCCGCTATATACGTCACCGCAGGAACCCGGGGCAGCGCAGTTGCGATTCCACACCAGCGAAAGCATATTGTGCAAATCGTTCCGCCAGTTGGGATAAGCCTCGGGATACTTCATGAAATAGTCGGCGCACATCGAAACCATGCCGCACATCATGGGATTGTCCCAATCCCAATACGTCCTCCCCCACGTGTCATCCATCCACCAGGCAGGCAGCATCTGTTCGTTGAGGAAACGTCTCCCGGCGTCTCTAGCCTTGAGAATCGTGCCGCTCTTGCCTTGATAACCCATCTGAACCAGGTCATCTAAGAAGTCAACGATGATGGAGGTGGTGCCGGTGAGCATGTCGGACCATCCGACGACGGATGGGTCAACGTAGCGGTTCCAGGGGGGAAGGTCCGGATGCGTGAACTGGCACTTCGCAGCGAACACATCGCCCCAGTGCCTCGCCATCTGAAGGTAGCGAGGGTTGCCGGTGAGTTTGTAGGCGCGCAGCACTTCGATACCCACAATTGCACACAGGTCGAGTTGATTACGGCCAGCCGGGTCGCATTTGCCATAGGCCTTTCCTCGCGTCGGAGTGCTGATGGGAAATAAAGGCCAGTCCGCCCCCGCGTCGGTTAGCCCATAATCCAGAATGTAGTCCACCGCCAGCGGGATATAGAGGAACGCGATCGGATCGCCGCTGTATTGGTAATAGGCCGTGAGTCCCTTTATGGTGCTCCATGTGCGTTGCGCCAGATCTCCGCACATCCAATCAGTCGTCGGAGGAATCAGAATCGTGCCGTCGGGCTTGATGCTCCAATGGGAATTGTAGATGAAGTCCGGCGCGGCCATAACCGCCTTTGGCCGGTCCACCCACGGATAGCGCTTATAGACATCTACGGCGATGTTCAAGCGCTCATCCAACTGCCCATTTAAGCCGTGATGCCACGGTGCGATCACTCCGTCGGCATCCAGGTCCGTGGGATGAGCGTAATAGGAAGGCAGATTGGTGCTGGCCTGCGCCGTGTCCAAAGCCACGACTGCGGCGAGCAACAGCCAAGCCATTAACGCAAATCGTGTCATATCAACAGCGCAGCGCACTTCCGCCCATCTGAATTCTCATGGGCCGATCAAGCGGAAGAACTGCTTCCCGGCACCAGCCGGCAAGGTCACCGTCAGCCTGCCGCCACTTTGCACCAGCGCATTGGGCACATTGGTCCACGATGCCGGAGCCAGGTTGGCTGTGGACTGCAGTTGAAACGTGGACTGAACCGCCGGCCAACTGAGAACGATGTTAGTCGAGCTAGTGATGATAGACAACTGGGGCTGTGGAATGAACGCCCTGAAGTCGCCGGCCATGACCGTCTGGATCTGAGATTCGGATAGCGCGATATTAAAGACAGCCACGTCATCCAGCAGGCCGTTCCAAGTGCGGCTACCGGATTGTGCGAGTTCAGAACCAATGAGAATTGCATCCTGGAATCCAAGATAACCTCCAAGCGGAGCGGAAACGGCTTGAGAGGCGACGCCCCCATTGGTGCCTGTGTTTCCGTCGCGGTAAACGGTGAGATTGGTGCCGTCATAAACCACCGCCCAATGTTCCCATTGATCCAGCAGCGGTGCCACTGTGGACCCCATGCCCCAGGGGACCTGCCATTGCGTGTTGGCACGCGCCCAGGTATATAGCTCCCCGTCGCCGCTTGCGCCTGATTCCAATTGGAACGCGGTGCCGTCGTCGATGACCAGTATTCGGCCGTAGGTTGCCACGTAATCGCTCGTTCCGTTGGAATCCTCATAGGCCCAGGCGGTGATCGTCCATGGGTTGGTAGCGGTCTGACCAATCAGCAACGAGCCATTGCCCGGAATGGCGACGTAGGCATGATCAAAGCCGTTATTCGTGAAACGCAGAGCGCCGCCAAATCCTGCTTGTCCCGATACCCACGCTGGAACATTGCCGTTCTCGCCTTCAAGAACTCCGTTATTCCCAAGACCAGAAGAATCGAACGCGTTGGTCCCGCTGCTTTCGTTAAAACGCCAAAGCCCAACCAGGGGTTGATTATATAACGAAAGTGTGGCCGGCTGGCTGCTTGCGCCTCCCAAGGAATTGCTCACGGCTACTGAGTAAGTCCCGGCCTGGCTGATTTGGACGTTTGTTAATACCAACGTGCCGTTAGTAGCCGTCGGATTGCTGGCACTCGACAGCTTATTGGTGCCATCAAAGTACCATTGATACTGGAATGGTGACTGACCGTTCACGGCCACGCTGAATGTGACGGTTGAGCCCGGCGGCACGGCCTGGCTTTGCGGCTGACTGACAATACCCGCAGGGCCTCCGATGAATGGCGAAAAGTCGCCCGACATCACCGTCACGATTTGTGACTCAGTCAGCGCGCCGGCAAATATAGCCACGTCGTCCAGCATCCCGTTCCACGTGGCGGCCCCGGGCTGACCTAGCTCCGAGCCGATCAGCAGGGCCCCGGTATAACCCGAGTATGCGAGTGCAGCAGTCACTGGCATGGAAGAAACACCAGCTTGGGGCCCTTGATTCGCATTGCGGTAAACGGTCAAGTTGGTCCCGTCATAAACGATCGCCCAATGTTCCCATTGATCCAGGAGCGGTGCGACAGCGGAACCGATGCCCCATGGGATCTGCCATCCCGTGTTGGCCCGCGCCCACGTGTAAAGCTGTCCGTCGCCGCTCGCGCCCGATTCCAACTGGAACGCCGTGCCGTCGTCGATGACCATTATTCGTCCGTAGGCGGCCACGAAATCGCTCGTGCCATTGGAATCCTCGTAAGCCCAGGCAGTGATCGTCCATGTGTTGGTGGCCGTCTGGCCAATCATCAGCGAGTTGGCGCCCGGGATGTTCACATAGGCATGATCAGAGCCATTATTCGTGAATCGCAGAGCGCCGCCAAACCCAGATTGGCCCGCGACCCACGCCGGAACATTGCCGTTCTCGCCTGCCAGCACCCCGACGTTGCCCAGCCCCGACGAATCAAGGGCGTTGGTTCCGCTGCCTTCATTAAACCGCCATAATCCTACAACGGAAGGTGCTGCCGAGGCTGCCTGTTCGAGCAGGAGTGCGGCACAACAGGTCACAGCGAATGCCGACAATTGAAGGGTCAATCCGCGAGAAGAGACTGATTTCATAAGCAGTTCAAAGGATTGTTTAAGTTCCACGACATGTAATAATACGCGAAGGTGCAGCGCGTGTCATTGAGGATTCAAGTATTTTTATTGGGGTCTTGCGTCTGGCGCCGAAGCAAGCCGGCACATTCGCGAACAACGCCTCCTTTTTACTTCTTAGGTGAACGGGTGTTGATGTCGTCTCATGCCCGTCGCATACTCGCCGTAATAGCATCCAGGATGAGCATATGAAACCGATCTCACGCCGAAACATGCTGACCACGACAGGCTTACTGGGAACCACCGCCGCCGTTGGGCTGCCGCTAGCGACGACGGCCGCCGACCCGTTGCCCGGCAATACACCGCCAACCAAGCTCAAGCTCAAGGTGGTCGTCACTGGAGGGCATCCCGGCGACCCCGAATACGGCTGCGGCGGCACCATCGCCCGCTATACCGACCTGGGCCACGACGTCGTCCTGCTCTACCTCAACCGGGGCGAGTGGCCCGAAAACCCACTCTTGGAAGATGCCAAATCGCCGCGTATGGCCGAGGCGAGAAAGGCCTGCGAGATTCTCAAGGCCCGTCCTGCCTACGCCGGGCAACTCAACGGCGCGGCGATCGTTGACCCTGCCCATTACGAGACGTTCCATCAGCTCATGGAGTCGGCGCAACCTAGCGTGGTCTTCACCCACTGGCCGATCGACAACCATGCCGACCACCGCGCCATCTCGCTCCTGGTCTATGACGCCTGGCTGAAGATGGGCAAGAAGTTCGCCCTCTACTACTACGAGGTGTCAAACGGCGAGGACACGGTGCAGTTTGCGCCAACCCATTACGTGGACATTACCGCCACCGAACCACGAAAGCGCTCGGCCTGCTACGCCCACGCCAGCCAGTCCCCGGACAGGTATTATGCGCTCCAGGAAAGTGTCACCCGGATGCGCGGGATCGAGAGCGGACACAAGCAGGCAGAGGGGTACATCCGGCATGTGCAGAGCCCTGACTTCGCGCTTCCGATGGCATCGTAAGGGCGCTGAACGTCGCTGGCAGCCCGGTGATCGCAGTGCCAAAGGTCAAAGCACCTCCGCGCGCTTTTCATTCGAGCGCACGCCGAGGTTGCCGTAGCGGTGGTAATCGATGCTGACGCTCTGCTCGCGCAGATACCACAGCATCTCGAGCCTGCCTTCGGCCGACACCGGCGGGCTGATCACGCACCCGCCCGCCAGGCAGCCGGCCTTGATTACCGGCAGGGGCGCGCGATCTGGCGCGGCGTACCGGACGCGGTCGGCTTGCCGCTCGCTTATCGCCTGCGCGAGCTTCTCGTCGCTCTCCTCGACAAACTCAATTGCTGCGGCCCAGGACTCGGTCAGCTCTTCGAGCAGCGCCACCGCGGTACTCTGCATGCCCGGCGGGGTAGTGACCGTCACCCGGCAACCCGCCGCATGAGCGGCGCACGCACGAGCAAATATCTCGAAATCCATATCTGCCGCATGGACGCGGACACGCACGTTCGACAGCGGTAGGTAGCGCCGGAAGTTGTCCTGCCCGACCAGCTCGAAATGGTCGTGCGCCTTGGAAAACTCTTCCCGCCCATTCCGGTCATAGCTCCCGATGGCGGCGATAATCCGCTCGGCATCGGGGTGCTTCTTCGCCCGCAAGCCATCGCACAGCCCGGCCAGCGTCTTGGCCTCGGGCAGATTGTCGGCCTTCGATGCAGGCGCATCCGTAAAGTCCATGAATTGCGCGACGTAGTTTGGGCCGCCCGCCTTCATCCCGGGACCGAACGAAGACTTCCCGTGACCGCCAAAGGGCTGCCGCAGCACCACCGCCCCCGTCGTCACACGGTTGATATAGAGATTGCCCGCGTGAATGTTCTCCTTCCAGTAGTCCCATTCGCGCTCATCGAGGCTTTCCAGCCCGCTGGTCAGGCCGTAGCCGGTCTGGTTCACCAGCCCCACCGCCTCGCTCAACTTGGTGAACCGCATCACCGCCAACACCGGGCCAAAGAACTCCGTCAGATGCGTGAAACTGCCGGGACGCACACCGTACTTGATGCCCGGCGTCCACAAGTTCGGGTTGCCCTCGACCGGTTGCGGCATCAGCGCCCATTCCTCACCGGGCTCCAGCACCTTCAGGGCGGTGTCGAGGTCGCCGCTCGGCGGTCGGATCAGCGGCCCCATCTTGGTGTCCAACTCCCACGCGGAGCCAACCTTCAGGCTCTGCGTCGCCTCGCACAACGCGCGCCGGAACTCCGGGTCATAATAGACCTCATCCTGGAGCAATAGCAGCGAGGTCGCCGAGCACTTCTGCCCGGCATGGCTGAACGCCGAATGAAGTATGTGCTTGATTGCCTGGTCGCGGTCCGACACCGCGGTGACGATGGTCGCATCTTTCCCGCCCGTCTCCGCGTAGAGGTTCAGACGCGGATTGGCGTTCAACATTGCGAGCGCCGTTTCAGTGCCGCCAGTAAGAATGACCGAGCTAACCTTCGGATGGTTCACCAGCTCGCGCCCTTCCTTGCCGCCCGAACAAGGCACGAACTGCAGCGCCTTCTTCGAAACCCCGGCCCGCCAGAAGCATTGGCACAACTCCCACCCCACCAGCACCGTGTCCGACGCCGGCTTGAGGATGACCGTGTTGCCCGCCGCCAGCGCCGCCGCCACGCCCCCGCACGGAATGGCAATCGGGAAGTTCCAGGGTGACACCACCACCACCACACCCTTGCCGCGCGCCTTAAAGGTCGGCAGCTCCTGCCACCACTTCGCGTTGTCTCGATAGAACTCCAGGAAATCAATTGCCTCCGAGACCTCGGGGTCCGATTCAGGCAGCGTCTTGCCGCCGTTGGCCAGCGCGGCACCCAGGAGGTCCGCGCGCGCCTTGCGCAGCTCCTGCGCCACTTTGCCCAGCACCTCGAACCGGGCATGCGCCGGCATGGATCGCCACCCGTCCGGGTCCGCCGCGGCGCACTCCACCGCGCGCATTACCTCCGCCTGACTCGCTGGCCGATACCGGCCCACGACGGCGCCCGGGCACGATGGGTCCAGGCAATCCCGCAGCGCGCCGCCTGCGAGCACCTCCTCCCCGGCAATAACGCTGGGAATCTGCGGCGCCTTCTCCCCGCAGCGTGGTTTCCACCTCTTAATGATCTGCTGGCCCCACTCGCCGCTGGCGGGCAGCGAGAAGTCGGTATCCGGCTCGTTCTGGAAATGCTGCCAGCCGCGTGCCACCGCTCCGGGCGCTGCTTCTGGCGGCGACATGCGATTCTGTGTCCGGCGCGGGGCGTCGCTGGTCTTCGCCATGGCGTCGAAAGAAGCCAGGAACCCTTGCTCCAGCTTCTGCCACTCCGGGCTGCCGACCCTGATCTTGAATGCATGGCGCAGGAAGTTCTCCGGCCCGGTGTTTTCGTCCAGGCGCCGGATCAAGTAGCCGATGGCATTGATGAAGTTCTCCTTCTTGCAGGCGGGTGCGTAGAGCAGGAGGTTGCGCGACTTCTCGAACAGCGCGCGCCGCTGGTTGTTGGCCATCCCTTCGAGCATCTCGAACTGCACCCGGTCCATCGCGTTGCGCTCGTGCGCCAGCACCAGCCCGTAGGCCAGGTCAAACAGGTTGTGCGACGCGATGCCGGCATCCATCGCCGCCAGGTTCTCCGGCTTCAGCACCTCATGCACCATCTTCTTGTAATTGGCGTCGGTCTCAACCTTGGTCTGGTAAGGGGCCTGCGGCCAGCCGCGCATCGACGCCTCCACCCGCTCGCTCTCCATGTTGGCGCCCTTCACCAGCCGGATCGTGATGCGGCCCCCGCCGGCGGCGCCGCGTTTGCGGGCCCATTCCTGGATCACCAGCAGCGTCCGGAACGAATCCGGAATGTAGCTCTGCAAAGCAATGCCCGCCCGCACCTGCTTCAAACCAGGCCGATCGAGCGTGCGCATGAAGGCCTCCGCCGTCAGCTCCTTGTCCCGGTACTCCTCCATGTCGAGATAGACGAACTTCGGCACCACCTCCCCGTCCGTGCGCGTGAACCGCGCGCGGTCAGCCGTGCGGATCAGGCGTTCGAGGCGGTCGCAGAGTGTCGCGACCGTGTGCTCGCGGGCCAGCGCCGAGATTTGCGAGTACAGCGTCGAGATCTTGATGGACACCACCTCAATCTCCGGCCACTGCAAGCCCAGCAGATATTGCTGCAACCGCCGCTCGGACTCCGCTTCGCTTAGAATCGCTTCGCCGAGGAAGTTGACGTTCATGCGCACTCCTTCTTGCGTCCGCTCGCGCAAATGGCCTGTCAGCAACTCCTTCTCCCCCGGCAGGATCACGTTTGCCGTCTCCTTCTGCATGTGGTCCTTCACCAGCGGCAGCGCCACGCCCGGCATGTAGCTGCCAAAGGATTGAAAGCCCTTCATCAGCGTCCGGTCCCACGGGCTGAAGAAGCGCGGCACACCCTGCACATCGAGGATGTGGATGAGATGCTCCACCGCGCGGTGCGGGTCGTTGGTGCGGAACGCCTGGTCGGTCATCTGTGCCAGCGTGGCCTTATCCGACGGCGTCTGGAGCATCCGGTCCAGCTCGGCCTGCTGGCGCTTCTCTGCCGGGGTTTGCAGTTCAATCGCCCGTTCCTGCAACTGCCGCGCCACGAACAGCGCTTTCTGCACCGAAAGGCCGTGCTTGGAGTTCGGGTCAGGCGTAAAGCTCTTAAGAAGTGTTTCCAGGTTCGCTGTCTGCATAAAGCTCGTCAGTTCTCCGTGTTCTGCGTCTTGGTTCCAGTTTCAGCCGTCACTCGCCGTTCACAGACTGGCCGAACCCCGCGGTCTGGCTTGGCCAATATTGACCCGCCGGGAGTCTGATTGTCCCTGGTTTCGGTTCCTATGGCAAGTTCGGGCCTTTAGCGGTACCAGACCGGGGCGCATCCGGCCCACGGCAGCCCTGATTCTTGGGGCAGAGCCCGGATGTGCCCCGGCACGGCGATGGGTCGGGGCGCGTGAGCAGAGAATGGCCGCCTGAAATCCGAAGGCCGAAACCCGAGACCCGAACGAAGGCCGAATACCGAAACCCGAATAGGGCTTGATTCGATGGGTCGCTCCCGAGCCGGGGTGTCTGTGTATTCGGCCTTCGGCCATCGAGTTTCGGGTTTGGGCCGTATCGGACCGCTGATGGAGCAACCCCGCCGCCAAATCCCCTGGCTTTGCGCGGCTTTGCTGTAACGTAGCGAATTGTCTCGTGGGGGCGGAGTCGAGACGGCAGCGAATTCGCTCGTGGAAATAGATGCGTGGACACGGAAGGATTCTGCAAATCTCAAATGGCTCTCAATAGCGGACTTAGGTGGCTGCGGGCGACTCTTTGCTGTTTTTGGTGGAACGGGCGGAATAGCGTCCCGGACTGTCCCCGAAGCCACCCCGAGGCCACCCCGAGGCCACCCTGCGGCCACCCTCAGGCCATGTGGTAGCCAACCGGTAGGCACCCTGAGGCCACCTTGAGGCTACCCTGAGGCTACCCTGAGGCTACCCTGAGGCTACCCTGAGGCTACCCTGAGGCTACCGTTGCCCGATGTTTCGCTTGCGAACTTCCTTTGCACGTGCGATGACTAGGTTGTCTAC
>Ga0182014_10002015_pt1 | contig 26256 bp, 23 predicted proteins | sample 612S2DmetaG_FD_120489 | JGI IMG/M metagenome (GOLD analysis project Ga0182014, IMG submission 120489) | Permafrost microbial communities from Stordalen Mire, Sweden - 612S2D metaG | ecosystem: Environmental > Terrestrial > Soil > Wetlands > Permafrost | place: Sweden: Stordalen | collected... | reverse complement strand
TCATGGCCACGACCTTGCCCGGCCGCGGCTCGACGAACAGGTAGATGCCGTTGCCGCCGGGCGGGTCGATGAGCGGGTACTTCGAGACGATCTGGCAGCGGGTGCTGTAGTAGGGCCAGCCCAGGAGCTGGGCGAGCCGCGGAATGTTTCCTTGCGCCTCTTCGATACCGACGACGTCGGCCCCGCTGGCCCTGATGGCCTGAGCCACCTTGTCGAAACTCACGAGCGTGCCGCCGACCTCGATGTTGAAGACCATGACATTCAGCGTGGGCGACGCCGGGAGTGGTGCGCCGGCGGGCGTGCCGGCGCCGGCGCTCGTCTGCCCAGTCAGCAGGAGCGCGCTCGTTGCCAGCAGCACGGCGGCTATCCGCAGGGCGGCGGCGCGAGCTCGACGGTGGTGCGCCGGCCGTGCCGATCCGGGATCTGCGCACTCGCTGCCGGCGATGCTCCGCGTGCGGTTCCGTGATTGCGGTGTCATGGCTCCCCCCTGGACGCGACCGACCGGTCGGCTGATGTCGGCTCATCATACTCTCGGCTTCCCGGCTCTGGGGGTCGGCTGGAGCCCGTGCGCGCAGACCTGCCGGCCCGGGACGGCGCGGCCTCGTGCCACCCTTGCCTTTTGCGGCGGTCGCTCCGATAACTTCGATAAAGTTGTCGGGAGGCGTTTCGGCAGGCGAGAAGAGGAGGCTGACATTCGTCCGGGGAGCAGACACCCCTGTCGTGCGCGCGATCTCGCGCGCCGCGATGTCGGGCAGGTCACGTGACGGCGGACGCCACACCGCCGGCGACGCTGCCGCCGGCGAGTCTGCCGCCGGTCGCGGCGCAGCCGGGCGCCCGGCTGCGGCCCGGATGGAGTCGCCGCCGGCGGGTTCTCGTGGCTCTTCCCGGGCTCATCGGGCCGCTGCTCATCGTGGCGATCGGGGTGGTCACGTTCGTCCAGGAGCTGACCTACTACCGCTCCCTGCCGCTCGCGCTGCGGGCCCTGCGGCTCGTCGACGGCGACACGCTTTCGGCCGGCAAGGAGCTCTGGCTCGGCGCGGCGGTCGTCGCCCTGGGGCTCGTCGCTTTCGTGGCGCTGCTCGCCCTGGCGGCGCCGCGACGACCCTCACCTCGGCTTTTCGCGACGGCGGTCGTCGTGGCGCTGATCCCCCTGGGCCTGCTGACCGTCCAGGCGCTTCAAGGTCCCGGACCCGGCGTGGCGGGCAACTGGGCCGGCTACGTCGCGGTCGGCGACCAGTTCACGCGTGTCACCGCGAGCTGGGCTCAGCCGGCTCTTTCGCCGAGCGGCGCGCCCACCTCGGCCTCGTTCTGGGTGGGCCTCGACGGCGAAGACGACTCCCCGGTCGAGCAGATCGGCAGCGATGGCTTCAGCGAGAACGGACTGGTGAGCTACGACGCCTGGTATGAGATGTATCCCGCGCCCGTGGTGCCGATCGCCATGACTGTGCACGCCGGCGACGTGCTGCAGGGCGCCGTGTTCAGCAGCGCGCCGCAGCGCTTCACGCTCAGGCTCGTCGACGAAACGACGGGCGCCTCGTTTACCACCACCCAGATCAGCGTGCGGGCGGCGCGCTCGTCGGCCGAGGTCGTGGCCGAAGCGCCGTCGGACAGCGAGCTTCGCCTGGCCGGCTTTCGCACGGTGCGTTTTAGCGGCTGCGCCTTCGACGACCGGCCGATCGGAGCCTACCTCTTGCACCGGTACGACCTCACGGCCGACCCGCACGTCGTCTATGCCGCCACGTCGGTGCTGGGCGACGGCGGAACGAGCTTCTCGGTGACGCCGTCGCGGGCGCTCGCCGCCGCCAGCGGCGGCCTCTGGCGCGACCTGGCCGTAAAGCTGACCTTCCGCGACACAGCCGGCATCCGCGTGCTCGCCTTCTTATCGCTTGCCTACACGCCCTTTCTGGGGCTCTGGCGACTGCGCCGGCAGCGGCGCCCGGACCGGGCCCCGGCCCTCGACGGACCCGGTTCCTGAACCACACGTGACCTTGGCGGCCGCGGCCCGGTATGCTTGCGCGGCATGACTCTCCCGTCCGACATCGGTCTGCCGAGCCAGCTCTACCCGGAACTTACGCTGGCCGCGGCCTTCGATCTGCTCGCGCCGCGCACCGGTCTGGTCGAGATCGACTCGTTCGGCCTGCACACAGTGCTGTCGCCGCGCAACCGCCGCGACGCGCTCGCCAGCGGTCTGCGGCTGACCGTTCACGGTCCGTACGGCTTCGACATCGTCCCCGGGAGCGGCGACGAAGCGCTGCGCCGGCAGACGGTCGCCCTGCACCGCCGGCACATCGAGGCCGCCGCCGAGATGGGCGCCCTGCTCTACGTCGCGCACCCCGACTACGTCTCGCCGCCGGGACCGCGCGACCAGGCTGCCGTCGATGCCCTGCAGCGCACCATCGCCGACCTCGAGGAGATCCAGCGCGAGGTCCGCGTGCGGATCGCCATGGAGAACATGCCCGGCGTGGGCGCCTCGCAGTTCACGGCGCCCGGCGGCCTCGACCTGGGCGAGCTCGGGCTGGTGCTCGACTGCGGCCACGCGGCCATCAGCGGCACGCTCGACGCCTTTCTCGCCCACCCCCAGGCCCGCCTGGCTCACGTCCATCTGCACAGCAACCTGGGGCCGGCCGACGCCGGCGACCCGCACCGGCCGCTCGGCGAGGGCGTGGTCGACGCGGCGGCCGTGCTGGGAGTCGCCCGCGCCGCCGGGGCGACCGTCATCCTCGAGCATCTCGATGAGCCGTCGGCCCTCGCCAGTATCGCCTATCTCGAGGCGCAAGGACTCGCGTAGACGAGCCGTGGGCCGGACTGCGGCCCGCCCACGGCCCGATCGACATGGTCGTGGGGTGGGCTGCCGGATCGCGGTGGGCTGCCAGATGAGGGAGGGGATATGAGGACACAGGTCACGAGGGTCGCGCGGTCAGCGGCATCGCGGCTCACGGTTGTGACGGCGGCGCTCGCTCCCGTGTCGGCGCTGCTCGCGCTCGTGACGGCGCTGCTTGTGCCCGCGGCGACAGTGCTCGCCGTCGTGCTGGTCGCCGCCGCGCCCGCAGCCGCCGCTCCTTCGGCGGCCGCGTCCGCCGACCCGACGCCCTCGCCGAGCTCGAGCGCTGTACCGGCGCTCACCTTGACGGCGTCGCCGACCGGCGTCGTCGCCGGCCGGGCCGCCGTCCTCACGGCCGCCCTGGGCCGGCCCGGCCTCGCCGGCCAGGCCCTCGAGCTCAGCGCCGAGGCGGCCGGTGCGAGCGCCTTCACGCCGCTGGCCGGCGCCACGACCGGCGCCGACGGCCACGCCGTGTTCAGCGAAAGCCCCGCCGTGACGACCACCTATCGCGTCGACTTCGCCGGCGCCGCCGGCTGGGCGCCGGCCTCCGCCGAGACGACCGTGGCGGTCGCGCCTCGTGTGACCCTGACCGGTCCCGGCGCTGTCTTCGGCTGGCGCGAGATCGCCCTAAAGGTCGCCGTGAGCGCGCCGCGCCCCGGCGCCAACGTGGTGCTCCAGCTCCGTCGGGGTCACGTGTGGACGACCCAGCAGAAGCTCGTGCTCGGCGCCGATTCTACGGTCGTGGCGCGCTTTCGGGCCACGCGCCTCGGCAGCTTTGCCTACCGCGTCACGATAGCCGCCGACGCGGCGTGCCTCGCCGGCGCCAGCGCGGTCGTCGTGGTGCGGGTCAAGTCGCCGAACACCTACCACGTGCCCATCGCCCCGGCGCACTTCATCGTCGTCGACAAGTCGCAGTACAGGCTCTACTACCTTGAGCACGGCTGGGTCGTACGCGTCTTCGACTGCGTCCTGGGCCGGCCGGCGCTGCCGACGCCGCTGGGCCATTATCACATCTACGCCAAAGACCCCCACATGGGCGGCCCCTACGGGCCGCGCCGCATGCGCTACCTGGGGCTGTTCGCGATCCACGGCACAGACGAGCCCTGGCTGCTGCACCGCTTCCCGCGCAACTACTCGCACGGCTGCACGCGGCTGTCCGACGCCCACATCCTCTGGCTGTATCCGCGCTGCCCGGTGGGCACGCCGGTGTGGAACGTGCCGTAGGGCCGGCGACGCGCAACGGTCTGGTCTTCAGTCGTCGCCGTCCCGGGACTTGCTGGCGCCCGGGCCGAACGGCGGCAACGACGGCTTGCCGGCGATCAGATCGTAGAACCAGTCTCTGAAGCGTCCTGCGCGCCCACGTCTGTGGTCTTCGCGCGCCTGGGCGCGCGCCATCTTCTGGGGTCTTTTGACATAGCGGGCGCGTGCCCAGGGCGAGTCGGGGCGCGCCAGACGGACGGCTCCGAAGAGCGCGAGGACCGGCACCCAGATGCCCACGAAGCCGGTCCACAGCTTGCCCTTGACGATCGAGATCACGGCGAACGTCAGATTGACGAGCGCGACGATCGTCAGCGACCAGATCGACGACTTGCCGATATCGGCGCCGATGAGCGGCGGGCCGGTCAGCAGCGAGAGGGCGCCGGCCGCCGCGACGACCACCACCGCATCGACCGAGATGCGACCCTCCTCGAGCCAGTAGACGTCCTCGAGATGCAGGATCAGCGCGAACTCGTCGAGCGTCAGCGCCGCGCCCGCGCCAAAGACGAAGGCCAGCACCTGTAGCGTCAGCCCCATGGGTGCGAGGGCGAAGGTGATGATGCCGGTGACCACCATGATGATCACGCCGAAGACCATGTGGTGGATGTGCGTCCCGCCCGGGGTGATGTCGTGGAACCACCAGGAGACCCGGGCCCGGATGAGCCGCGTGTTGACGCGCACCAGCAGGAAGGTGACAAGCAGCCCCAGCGTGAAGGCCAGCAGCTCAGCGCGCGTCTGTCCGAACGCGTGATCGCCCAGCGCCCTGATGGCAAGAAGTGCGGTCACACCCATGGTCCGTGGAACATGCGTTCCCCCGGTCCGCGCGTCGCGGGAATGTTCGACCACACAGTGGTTCCCAGGTCTCCGCGATCTCACGCGGCCCTGACGCGTCCGGGGGTGTAGGTCTAACTGAAAACGGTTATCATTTCGAAATGCTTTGGCTACGCCGATTGCCGACCGGCTCCGTTGCGAGTGTCCTTGCGGGCGTCCTTGCGCTCGCGGCCGCCACGATCACGCTGGGCGCCTGCGGCTCGGCGTCGGGCGCCGCGGGCGTGAGCGGGGCGCGCCTCGACGTGGTGGCCGGCGAGAACTTCTGGGGCGACATCGCGGCCCAGATCGGCGGCCCGCGCGTGCGGGTCACGTCGCTGGTCAGCGACCCCAGCGCCGATCCGCATCTCTACCAGTCCAGCGCCGCCGACGCGGCCGCCATGGCGCGCGCCGAGGTCGTCATCGAAAACGGCGCCGGCTACGACGACTTCGTGGGCCGCCTGCTGTCGGCATCGGGTGGGCGCCCGGTGGTGGTCTCGGCGCAGCGGGTGCTCGGCGCCGGCGGCGCGAACGTCAACCCCCACTTCTGGTACGACATCGCCCGCGTGCCGCTCGTCGCCCAGGCCATCGAGCGGGCGCTGGCGGCGGCCGACCCGGGCGGTGCGACCGCCTACCAGGCCGGCCTGCGGCGTTTCGACGCGTCGCTGCGCCCGGTGGCGGCGCTCGTGGCGAAGATCAGGAACGCCTACGCCGGGCAGCCGGTCGGCTATACGGAGCGCGTGCCCGGCTATCTGCTGGCCGACGCGGGGCTCACGGTGGTGACGCCGCCGGGGTTTGCCACCGCGATCGAGAACGGCAACGAGCCGAGCGCGGCCGACACCCAGGCCATGCAGGCGCTGATCACCGGGCACAGGATGCGTCTGCTGCTCTACAACACCCAGGCCACGAGCGCCGTGACGCAAGCCATGCGGACGCTCGCCCGGCAGGCGGGCATCGCCGTTGTGGGCGTCAGCGAGACCCAGCCGGCCGGCGACGGCTCGTATCAGGCCTGGCAGCTGCGCCAGGCGACCGCCATTCTGCGAGCCCTCGGTGGCTGACGCGCCCGCCATCCGCATAGAACAGGCCGCGGTTGGCTACGGCGAGCGGCGCATCTGGGAGGGCCTCGACCTGACGGTGCCGGCGGGCGAGTTTCTGGCGGTGCTGGGCCCCAACGGAGCCGGCAAGACGACCCTGCTCAAGGTGGTGCTCGGGCTCGAGCGGCCGTCGGCAGGGACGGTCGAGATCGAGGGCCGGGCGCCGCGACGCGGCAGCAAGCGTATCGGCTACATTCCGCAGCAGCGGGCCTTCGACCGCGACCTGCCGGTGCGCGGCCGCGATCTGGTGCGGTTCGGCCTGGACGGCCATCGCCCGGGGGTGCCGCTCGCGCGCCGCGAAAGCCGGCGGCGCGTCGACGAGGTGATCCGCGCCGTGGGCGCCACGGCTTTCGCCGGGGCGCCGGTCGGCCGCCTGTCGGGCGGCGAGCAGCAGCGCCTGCGGATCGCCCAGGCGCTGCTCGGCGACCCGGCGATCCTGCTGTGCGACGAGCCCCTGCTGTCGCTCGACGCCGCTCACCAGCGCGTCATCACCGCCCTCATCGACCAGCGCCGCCGGCAGGCCGGCACGACGGTCGTCTTTGTGACCCACGACATCAACCCGGTGCTGCCCTATGTCGACCGCGTGCTCTACCTGGTCGGCGGTCGCTTCGCGGTCGGCAGCCCGGCCGAGATCCTCACCGCCGAACGCCTGAGCGCGTTGTACGGCACCGCGGTCGACGTGCTGCGGGCCGGAGGCCGGGTGGTCGTGGTGAGTCCCGACGACGATGAGCTGGGCGGTACCGGCGACGGCCACCACCCGCCGGCCGTCAGTCCGCCGGCGACCTGGGAGGGCGGATGAGTCTCACGCAGTATCTTGGACTGCCCTTTGCCCAGCACGCGCTGCTGGCGGCGGCGCTGGTGGCCGTCGCCTGCGGGCTGATCGGGCCGTTCGTCATTACCCGCGGCATGGCCTTCGCCGTGCACGGCACGAGCGAGCTGGCCTTCACCGGCGCCGCCGCGGGCCTTCTGCTGGCCAACAACGCCATCGCCGGCGCCCTGGTAGGCGCGGTGGTCGTGGGCGGCCTGATCGGGGCCATGGGCGTGCGCGAGCGCGAGCGCGACTCGTCGATCGGCGTGATCCTGGCGGCCGGCATGGGGCTCGGTGTGCTGCTGCTGAGCTTCTACCACGGCTTTGCCACCGAGGCGACGAACATCCTCTTTGGCGACATCTTCGGGGTCAGCGGCGGCCAGCTGCTGCTGCTGGGCGTGATCGCCGTGGGGGTCACGGTGGCCATGACCGCGCTGTACCGGCCGCTGCTGTTTGCCTCGGTCGATCCCGAGGTCGCCGTGGCGCGCGGCGTGCCGGTGCGTCTGCTGGGCATCGTCTTTCTGTTCATCCTGGCCTTCACCGTCACCGAGGCCGCCCAGGTGGTCGGCACGCTGCTCGTGCTGAGCCTGGCGATCACCCCCGCGGCGGCGGCCCATCGCCTGGCCGACAGCCCGCTCGTGGTGGCCGCCCTGGCGGTCGTCTTCGCCCTGATCTCGGCCGACGGCGGCCTGCTGGCGAGCTTCGAGAGCAGCTCGGTCAAGCCGAGTGTGTTCGTGGTCGCCATCAGCTTCGCCATCTACCTCGTGGCGCGCGTCGCGGGACCGTGGGTGAAGTCGTCTCGGCGTGGCGTCGCGCCGGATGGCGGCGACACCGCGGCCGGCGAGGTGACGGCATGACGGCGCGGCCGCCGGCCGGCGCCCACCGCGCCACCCGGCAGGGCCGGGCGATCGTCGCGGCCCTGCGTGCTTCGCCGTCGTTTCGCAGCGCTCAGGAGATCCACGCCGAGTTGTGCGCCGGCGGACAGAAGACCGGCCTGACGACCGTCTACCGCCATCTGCAGCGGCTCGCCGACGACGGCGCCGTCGATGTGCTGCGCCAGCCCGAGGGCGACGTCATGTACCGCTACTGCGCCAGCGACGAGCACCATCACCACATCGTCTGTCGCGAGTGCGGCAGGAGCGCCGAGACCGACTGTCCGGAGCTGTCGGACTGGGCCGATCGGGTGGCGCACTCGCTCGGCTACAGCGACGTCAGCCACGCGGTCGAGGTCTTCGGCGTCTGCGCCGACTGCCGCGCCGCGCGCCGGTAGGTCGGCTGCCGCGCCCTGCGTCGCCCGGATCGATGGCCACCATCACGATCACTATCGACCCCGTGTTTGCCCACCTCGGGCCGCTCTCGCTGCGCTGGTACGGCGTGATCATGGCGATCGCCGTGATCGTGGGTGCGCTGGTGTTCGCCGGGCAGCTGCGCAAGCGCGGCATCTCCAGCGACCACGCCATCGGCATGGTGATCATCGCCGTGCCCGTCGGCATCGTCGGCGCGCGGCTGTTCCACATCGTCGACGACTTCGGCTTCTACTGGCATCACCCGGGTCAGGTCTGGACTCTGCAACTCATCGGTCTGGCCATCTACGGGGTGCTCACCGGCGGCGTGCTGGCGGTCGTCATCTACTGCCGCTGGAAAAGGCTGCCGGTGTGGCGGGTGCTCGACTGCCTCGCCCTGGCCATCCCGGTCGGTCAGATCGTCGGCAAGTGCGCCAACATCGTAAACGGCGACACCTGGGGCTACCCGACCCGGCTGCCCTGGGGCATCGTCTACAAGAACCCCAACGCACTGCTGCCGGCCGGCCTGCTCGGCGTACCAACGCAGCCCACGCCCATCTACGAGCAGCTCTGGCTGCTCGTCATGATCGCCATCCTGCTGTGGGCGATGCCGCGTCTGAAGACCGACGGCACGGCGTTCCTGCTCTACCTCGGTCTGTACTCGTTCGGGCGCTTCTTCATCTCGTTCGAGCGGGTCAACAACCTGCTCTTTCTGGGCCTGCGTGAGGCGCAGCTCGTCGCCCTGGTGGTGTTCGTGGGCGTGCTACCGGTGGCCTGGTGGCTGCACCGGCGGGCGACGTGAGCCGTCGCCGTGCCCGCGACGGTCAGGCGACTTGCACGGACCGTTTGGACAGGCCCAGATAGTAGCCTTCGATCATGGTGACGGGCGGCGCTGCGCCGCCGCCGGCGCCGAGCGTGACGAACAGCGGCACGAAGTGTTCGGTCGTGGGGTGGGCGTAGCGGCCGCCGGGGGCGTCGCGAAAAGCAGCGAGCGCGTCGAGGTCGCCGCCGGCGAGTGTCGCGGCCGCCCACTGGTCGAACTCGCTCGACCAGGCCGGCGGCGGCGCGTCGGTGCGAAAGTCGCGCAGAAACGGCAGACCGTGGGTGAGAAACCCGCTGCCGACCACCAGCACGCCTTCGTCGCGCAGCGGCCTCAACCGGGCGCCCAACTCGAGCAGACGCGCGGGCTCCAGCGAGGGCAGCGAGATCTGCAGCACGGGGACGTCGGCCTTGGGATACATGACGAGCAGCGGCACGTAGGCGCCGTGGTCGAGGCCGCGCTCGGGCTGCTGGGCGACCTGCTCGCCGGAGGCGAGCAGGTCGCCCAGCCGGGCGGCGAGGCCGGGCGCCGCCGGCGCCGGGTAGACGGTGCGGTAGTAGCGCTCCGGAAAACCGTAGAAGTCGTAGGTGAGCGGCACGCCGTCGCGGGTGGCGCCCAGGGTGGTGGGCGCCGCCTCCCAGTGTGCCGAGACCATGAGGATCGCCGTGGGCCGCGGCAGGGCGCCCGCCCAGGCGGCGAGCTGGGCGACCCACAGGGCGTCGTCGACCAGGGGCGGCGCGCCGTGGCCCAGGTAGATGGCCGGCATGCGGCCATCGACCTGAGCATTGGCGGCGCGCCGCGCGACCGTCGCCGCGGCCGCCCGAAGATCGGCCGCGGGGGCCGGTGCGCCTGGCTTGAGCTCCTCATCCACGGACGGACTCCTTGGTCGGCACTGGGCGGTGCGGCCTTGAATCTACACGGTCTTTCGCACCTCGGGCGGTTTGCGTTCTAGCAGCGCGCGATCCCAGCCGCCGAGCTCGGCCAGGGTCTCGAAGCCGCTGCGGCAGAACTCGAGCAGGGCGGCCCGCGGGTCGGCGGCGGCGCGCACGTCGTCGTAGGTGAGCACGAACGTGCCGCCCATGCCCGGCATCTCGACAAAGCGCGCCTGAGCGGGGCGTACCCGGGCCGACTCCATGCCCTGCGGCGGCGGGAACGCCGCCGCCATGAAGAACGCTTGCGGCATCTGCTCGTTGCCGAGGTAGAAGCTGATATTGGCCAGTTCGGCGTCGAGCGAGCCCGTCATGATCTGCGGCAGGCCTTCGGGGGGCTGCAGCGGCCGGCCCGAGTAGCGTGTGACGGCGAGGTCGAAGCCGCCCCAGTAGTAGCTCACCGGCGACTGCTTGCCCCAGAAGCCCGACTGGGCCTGTTCATAGACGGAGCCGACGCGGATGAGGGCCTGCCACAACAGGTTGGCCTGGCGGGGGTCGTAGGTGACGTGCGTCGTGTCGGTGTCGAGCGGGATCGGCGCGGGGATCTCCTGCGGCATGGGATTGAGCTTCACGGCGACGTCGAGCTCGTCCAGCACGGCCAGGACGCGGCCGTACACGTCGGCTACCGCGCCCTGGCCGAGCTTGACGGTGGCGCGTCGCCCGTCGCTGCGCTCGAAACGGGCTTCGTGGCGAATGAGGTCGAGGTCGACGTTCATGACGCCGTCACCGACCCACAGCGGGCCGGTCGCCAGGCCATCGGCACTCAGCCTGAGCGGCGAGTGCGCCCACTGCGAGAGCGGCGGAGTGAGCGCCAGGCGCAGCTTGCCCGCGATCTGGGTGTACATGTGCAGCGTGTCCCTGGTGTCCTTGTACTCCTCGTAGTGGAGCTCGGGCCAGGTGTCGGGGAGCGCGGCCATATCGGCCTCCTTGGATCTCGACTTCGTATCGCCAGCGGTCAGGGTTGTACCCGGGTTGCGCGCGCGACCATCAGCGTCGCGACCGTTGCGCGGGCGATCAGTCTCGGGGGGCGGTGGGCGCCGCCGCCGGCAGGGTCACGGTGACGGCGAGTCCGCCGCCGGCCGGGCTTGCGGCCGACGCCGCGCCGCCGTGGGCCTGGGCCACCGCGGCGACGATCGCCAGGCCCAGACCGGCGCCGCCGTCTTTGCGGCTGCGCGACGTGCCGCGACGGTAGAAGCGTTCGAACAGGTGCGGCAGCTCGTCGGGGCCGATCACCTCGCCCGCGTTGGCGACACGCAGCGTGGCGCCGTCGGGGCGCCGGCCGACCGCGATGGCCACGACGCTGTCGGGCGGGGCGTAGCGCACGGCGTTGCCCATGAGGTTGTCGACCAGGCGCTCCAGGAGGGCGCGGTCGCCGGAGACGGGCGCCGCCTGCAGGTCGAGGGCAAACGAAAGGCCGCGCGCCTCGGCGGCCGGTGTCTGGCGGCGCACCTCCTCGGCGACGAGCGTGTCCAGGGCTACGGTCTCCGTGTCCACGAGCTGCCCGCTTTCGGCCAGCACGAGGAGCTTGTCGATGATGTCCTCGCTGCGGGCGATGGCGCTCCGCACGGTGCTCGCCATGCGGCGCAGGTCGGCGCTCGTGACCTGCGGGTCGGCGAGCGTGACCTCGACTTCGGTGCGCATGATGGCCAGCGGCGTGCGCAGCTCGTGCGAGGCGTTGGCGACGAACTCGCGCTGCGCCTCGAAGGCCGCCTCGAGGCGGGCCAGCATGGCGTCGAAGGTGTCGGCGAGCTCGCGCAGCTCGTCGCTGGGGCCCTGCATGGCGATGCGCTCGTGCAGGGTGCTCGCCGACGCGCGCCGGGCGACCAGGGCGATCTCCTGCAGGGGACGAAGCATGCGTCCGGCGATCAGCCAGCCCAGCCCGACCGACACCACCGCCGCCACGGCGAGGGCCGAGAACGCTACGCCGGTGAGCCCGTGGAGCAGCAGCGAGACGACCTGATCCTGCACCGTGCGCATGAAGGCGCCGACGGTCTCCTGACCGCCCGACGGCGCCGGCATGCGGCTCTCGAGAAAGGCGGACGACAGACCCAGGCGCGCGGCGACGTGGCTGAGGAACTCACCGGGGTTGTGGACCAGCACCTGGTGTACCAGGATGTAGCTGACCGCGATCAGCAGAAAGCCGAGGGCGAAGAACACGCCGCCGTAGGAGAGCGTCAAGCGCAGGCGCAGGCTGATCGCTCGCCGTCTCACGGCAGTGCGGGGCGTCGTCTCACAGCCGGTACCCGGCGCCGGCGACCGTCTCGATGAGCGGCGGCTCGCCGAGCTTCTTGCGCAGCGTCATGATCGTGACCCGCACGACGTTGGAGAAGGGGTCGGTGTTCTCGTCCCAGACCTTTTCGAGCAAATCCTCGCTGGAGACGATCGCGCCGCTTGCCGAAAGCAGCGCCTCCAGCACCCCGAACTCCTTGTTGGTCAGGTCGAGCTCGCCGTTGCGGCGCCATGCCCGCCGGCTCGCGGGATCGAGATCGACGTCCTGGCGACGCAGCACCGGAGGCCGCGCCGGGCCCGAGCGCCGCGAGAGGGCGCGCACACGGGCCACGAGCTCCTCGAAGGCGAAGGGCTTGCCCAGGTAGTCGTCGGCTCCCAGGTTCAGGCCGCTGACCTTGTCGCGCAGGCTGCGGGCGGCGGTCAGCATCAGGATCCGCGTCTCCGAGCGCTCGCCCGCCAGGCGGGCGCAGACCTCGTCGCCGTGCAGCCCCGGGAGGTTGCGGTCGAGGACGACCACGTCGTAGGCGGTGAGGAGCGCCTTCTCGAGACCGTCGGCGCCGTCGAGGGAGACGTCGACCGCCATACCTTCGCGCCGCAATCCGCGGGCGATGGCCAGCGCCAGCGCCTCCTCGTCTTCGATGATCAGCACACGCACCGACGCCACCCTTCCGGCGGCGCCGGCCGGCGCCGCACCATCGGGCCAGTGTTCCCGCTCGGTGCCACTATTGTCGGCCGGCGACCGTAAGGCGAGCGTAAGGCGCGGCTGCGGCGCCAACGGGCGGCGCTTTACGCGAAACTTATCGCCGGTAAGATAGAATGCCCGCCCACCCCAAGAGACTCCCCCGACCAGGAGCTGATCATGGCCTCATTTGCCCGCTGGTGTTACCGACACCGCGTCGTCGTGCTCGTCGCCTGGCTCGTTGTGCTGGGGACGGTGATCGGTGTCGATCGCAGCGTGGGCAACGCCTACTCGAACAGCTTCACCCTGCCCGGCACGGAGTCGACGAAGGCGCTCAACCTGCTGAGCGCGGCGCTGCCCAAACAATCGGGCGACTCGGACTCGATCGTCTGGCACGTGAGCAACGGTTCGGTCAACGATGCGGCCGTACGAACCCGTATCACGGCGCTGCTGCAGCTCGTCGCCAAGTCGCCGTCGATCGCGGCCGTGAGCAGTCCCTATACGCCGACAGGCGCCGTCCAGATCAGCCGCGACGGCAAAACGGCCTATGCCACGGTCAATTTCACAAAGCTCGCCGCCGCTCTGCCCCGCAAAGACGTCGAGCACATCGTGGCCCTCACCAAGGCGGCCGGCACGTCCGGCCTCGAGGTCGCGATCGGCGGCCAGGCCATCGAGCAGGCCACCTATACGCCGCCCTCCAACAGCGAGGCCATCGGCCTGATCGCCGCGGCCATCATCCTGCTCATCGCCTTCGGCTCGCTAATGGGCATGGCGCTGCCGCTCATCACGGCCGTCGTGGCGCTGGGCACGGCGATCTTCTCGATCGGCCTGTTCTCGCACCTGGCGAGCGTCGCCACCCTGGCGCCCACGCTGGCCGCCCTGATCGGCCTGGGCGTCGGCATCGACTACTCGCTGTTCATCGTCACCCGGCATCGGGACGGCCTCAAAGCGGGCCTGTCACCCGAAGAGGCCGCCGTACGCGCCCTCAACACGGCCGGCCGCGCCGTGCTCTTTGCCGGCGGCACGGTGTGCATCGCCCTGCTCGGTCTGCTGGTCCTGCGCCTCAGCTTTCTCAACGGCCTGAGCATCTCGTCGGCCGCGACCGTGCTGCTGGCCATGGCCACCGCCGTGACGCTGCTGCCGGCCATGTTCGGCTTCATGGGCATGCGCGTGCTCAGCCGTCGCGAGCGGCGGCATCTGGCCGACCACGGCGCCCGCGACGTCCACAAGACGGGCTTCTGGGCGCGCTGGTCGCGCTTTGTGGCGCGCCGGCCGCTGGCGCTCATGCTCTGTGCGGTCGCACTCATGGGCGTGCTGGCGATCCCGTTCTTCTCGCTTCGGCAAGGCCTGTCCGATGCCGGCAACGACGTTGCCGGCACGACCACTCGCAAGGCCTACGACATGCTCGCCGCCGGGTTTGGCCCGGGCTTCAACGGGCCGCTCATGCTCGTGGCGCAGACCGGCTCGAGCGCCGATCAGGCAGCGCTGCTGCGTCTCGAGCACGACCTGGGGGCCCAGCCGGGCGTCGCCGCGGTCGTGCCGTTTCCCAGCCGGCCGGGAGCGCGGCTGGCGATCGTCGAGGTCTTTCCGACCACGGCGCCACAAGACGCCAAAACGTCGCAGCTGATCACACATCTGCGCCACGACGTCATCCCGCCGCTCGAGCACGGCACCACGATGCGCGTCTACGTCGGTGGACCTACCGCGATCTTCGGCGACTTCGCCACGATCATCGCCGGCAAGCTGCCGCTGTTCATCGCCGTCATCATCGGGTTAGGGTTCCTGCTCCTGCTCGTGGCTTTCCGCAGCCTGGTGGTGCCGGCGACAGCGGCGGCGATGAACCTGCTGGCCGCCGGGGCCTCGTTCGGAGTACTGGTGGTGTTCTTTCAGTGGGGCTGGGGAGCGAAGCTGCTGGGACTGGGCAAACCGGGCCCGGTCGAGGCGTTCCTGCCGGTGATGATGCTGGCCATCCTGTTCGGCCTCTCGATGGACTATCAGGTCTTCCTGGTGAGCCGCATGCACGAGGAGTGGGTGCACACCGGCGACAACGAGCATGCCGTCACGGTCGGGCAGGCGACCACCGGCCGGGTCATCAGCGCGGCCGCGGCCATCATGATCTGCGTCTTTCTGGCCTTCGTCCTGGGCGGGCAGCGGATTATCGCCGAGTTCGGCATCGGGCTGGCCTCCGCGGTGTTCCTCGATGCGGTCGTGATCCGCACCGTGCTCGTGCCCTCGCTGATGCATCTGTTCGGCTGGCGCAACTGGTGGCTGCCAAAGGCGCTCGACCGGCGGCTGCCGCACCTCTCGGTCGAGCCCGTCGAGGATGCGGTGGTCGACCATCTCGCGGCTGGGCCGATCGAAGCGGCCGAGGTCCCGCAGGTCTGACACCGGGCGCCGCCGCGCCGAGTCGCGCCGCCGCGCCGAGGCGCGCCGCTTACGCGGGCTTTATGGCCGGTTGGGTATGGTGTGTGACAAGGACTGCGGCGCACCGCCGCCTTGACGCGCGTTTCAACGACCGGAAGGACCGCCACCCATGACCATGACCCAGGATCGCACCGACGGGCTCGCGGCGCCGCCAGGCGGCGCCCAGCCCGTCGTGCTGGCCACCTACGGCCTGACCAAGAGCTTTGGCGACACGCTGGCCGTCGACCACCTTGACCTTACCGTGCGCCGCGGCGACGTGTTCGGCTTTCTGGGCCCCAACGGCGCCGGCAAGACCACCACGATCCGCATGATCGTCGGTCTTATCTACCCGACCAGCGGTTACGCGACGGTGATCGACCACCAGGTGCCGCGCGACAAGATCGAAGCGCTACGCCACATCGGCGGTTTTGTCGAGGTGCCGGCCTTCTACGGCAACATGAGCGCCCGGCGCAACCTGCGCCTTATGGGCGGCCTGAACTCTGAAGTCGACGAGCAGCGCGTCGCCGAGGTGCTCGACATCGTCGGTCTGAGCGAGCGCGCCGACTCCAAGGTGGGCGACTATTCGCACGGCATGAAGCAGCGCCTGGGCATCGCCAACGCGCTCATCAACTCGCCCGAGCTCATCATTCTGGACGAGCCCACCAGCGGCCTCGATCCGCAGGGCATGAAGGACGTCCGCGAGCTGGTGCGCGAGCTGGGCAAGGACGGCACCACCGTCTTTTTGTCGTCGCACCTGCTCCACGAAGTCGAGCAGGTCTGCAACCGGGCGGTGATCATCAACAAGGGCCGGGTGGTGATCGAGGGGCCGGTGAGCGAGCTGCATCCGCAGCACTCATCGGTGAAGCTGCTGACCTCCGATCAGGGCAAGGCGCGCGACGTCGTGGCCGCTCTGGCGGGCGCTCAGCAGGTCACCATCGACGAGGGGTACCTCGTCGTCGAGGCCAGTGACGGCACGGTGCGCGAGATGGTCGCCGAGCTGGTTGCGGCGGGCGTTGGTGTGGATGCCGTCATTCCCGCCCGCGAGCAGGGTCTCGAAGACTTCTTCCTGGGTCTCACGCAGAGCTCCGATGTCGATGCCGGCGGGGCCGCCGGCGTGGCGGGGGGTGCGCGATGAAGCTCCTGCGCCGCGAACTGACCAAGCTCTTTGCCCAGAAGCGCAGCTACGTGGGTTGGGGCGGCCTGCTGGCCGTGCCCCTGCTCATCACGCTCGCGTTCTATCTGAACCGCAACAACCACCACCACGACAACGGTCCCGGCGGCGTGATCAGTCTGGCATTCCACAACGGTCTGCTCATGCCGCTCGCGTCGGTCGCCATGCTCTCGGCCTTCCTGCTGCCGCTGCTGGCCTCGATGGTGGGCGCCTACCAGCTCGCCGGCGAGTCCGAGACGGGCACCATCAAGACCTGGCTCATGCACTCCATCACCCGCGGCGGCGTGCTCGCCTCGAAGTGGGGGGTGGCCGTGATCTACGTCATCATCGGCCTGGCGCTGGTCTTCGTCGGCGGCCTGGCGGCCGGCGCGCTGGCCTTCGGTCTGCACGCCCAGCCGCTGCTCTCGGGTCAGACCGTGGGCGTGACGCATTGGCTCGGCCTGAGCCTGGTGGCGTATCTGTATGTGCTCGTCGGCGTGATCTGCGTTCTCTCGCTGGCTCTGTTGTTCGCCACTGTGACGAACTCGAGCCTCAGCGCCGCCATCGGAGCCCTGGTCGTGTTCATCGTCATGAACATCCTGGGCGCCTTCAGCTACTTCGATTTTCTCAAGCCCTACCTGTTCACCAGTCACCTCGACGCCTGGCAGAGCCTGCTCAGCCAGCCGGTCGCGTGGCACCCGATCGTCACCGGCCTCATCACCTTCGCGATCTACATCGCGGCGCTCATGGCGGCCGCCTGGTTTCTGTTTCGACGCAAAGACATCCTGGTGTAGGCGGGGCGCCGCGGGGCCGGCGATCGAGCCCCGCGTCCGCGCCGCCACGCCGTAAGGAGGAGATATGTCTCGCAGATCGCTGATCTCTGTACTGGTCGTCGTGCTGGCCGCAGCCGCACTGGCGATCGGCATAGCGGCAAGCCGCGCTCAGGGCAGCACGGCGACGCTGCCGACCATCGCCCCGGCCCAGCTGCTGGCCAGGGTCGCCGCCGCGCAGCAGACCACGAAGGCCGTCAGCGGCAGCGTGGCCTGGAGCAACGGCCTGATCCCCGGCTCCGACCTTACGAGCCTGTTCGGCGGCAGCGGCGCGGCGCCGACCAGCCTGACCGGATTGCTCATGGGCGGGTCCGGCCGCCTCTGGATCCAGCAGGGCGCCGGCCTGCGGCTCGAGTCGCAGGGCAGCGGCTCCGACTTCGTGCTGGTCGCCGGTAAGAACGGCCTGTGGAGCTACAGCTCGGCGACCGACTCAGCGACGCAGTACGCGCCGCCCGCCGGCGCCGGCAAGCCGACCGCCGGCGCGTCGCCCTCGCCGGCGGCGACGTCCGTGAATCCCGTGAGCGCCATCACGAAAGCCCTGCAGCATTTCGCGGCGACCGGCGCCGTGGCCGTCAGCGGCCAGACCACCGTGGCCGGCCGCCAGAGCTACGTCCTCACCGTCACACCCACGTCGACCACCACGACCTTCGGCTCGCTGCGGGTGGCCGTCGACGGCACCACGTTCGTGCCGCTGCGCGTGCAGGTCTTCGCCAGGGGCGACACTACGCCCACCCTGTCGGCCGGCTTCACCAGCGTCTCCTATCGCAGCCTCGCGGGCAACCTGTTCACGTTCACCCCGCCGGCCGGGGCGAACGTCAGGCACACGAGCCTGCCGTCGCCTCAGGGCCTGATGGGCGGCGCCGGCAGCCAGACCAGGCCGGCCGCCCAGCCCGCGCCGTTGACGCTGACCCAGGCGCGGGCCAGGGCGGCGGGCTACGGACTCGTCCTGACGTTGCCGCGGCAGGACTCGTTGCCGGCCTCGCTGCCGTTCGCCGGCGCCACGGTGGCGCCGCCCGCCAGGGGCCACGGGGCGACGGCGATCCTACGCTACGGGACCGGCTTCGGTACGGTCGCCCTCGTTGAGTCCCAAGGCGTCACGGGCGCTTCTGGCGCATCGGCGAACTTTCAGCAGCGTCTCGCGGGACTGCCGCAGGGCCTGGCCACCAGGACCACGGTCGCCGGCACTCCGGGCTACGAGATTGCGACCGCGCTGTTTAACGTGGTCGCCTGGCAGCACGGCAAGGTCACCGCGGTGGCCGCCGGCATGGTGCCGCAGGCGACACTGCAGGCGTTCGTCGCCGCGGTGAGCTAGGACAGGCGAAAGACCGGCGCGGCGGCGGGCGGACCGCGAGGGTCCGCCCGCCGCTCACCAGCTCTCGTACTTGACCAGCTCCGCGAGCGGCCGGCGATCGCTGCGCGTCGCGGGCTTGTCCGGGTACCCGAGCGGGGTGAAGGCGATCGGCTCGACGTCGTCGGGCAGGCTCAGAACCTGGCGCGCGGCCGCCGGGTCGAAGGCCGCGATCCAGCAGGTGCCGAGGCCCAGGGCGGTCGCGGCCAGGACGAGATGGTCCAGGGCGATGGTCGCATCGACCTCGTCGTAGGGTTTGCCGTCCGAGCGGCGCCAGGCCTCGCCGGGCACCGCGACCATGGCCAGCACGAGCGGCGCCTGCACGAACCAGGGCGCTCTGTAGATGCGCAGCAGCTCGTCGGTACGGCCCTCCGTGTGCACGACGACAATGCGAAACGGCTGGCGATTGGACGCCGTCGGCGCCCGGCGCGCCGCCTCGAGCACCCGCTCCAGCGTCGCGTCGTCGACCGGCTCCGGCCGGTAGCCCCGTACGCTGTAGCGCGCGGCGATGGCCTCGAACACATCCACGTCGTCCTCCTCTTCTGTCGGGTGGCGTCGCCCGCTGCCGCCGTGCGGTCACGCCGGCGCGGGTCGGCGTTGTGCCGCCTGGACGCTGACGATGCGCCCGCGCCGCAGGGTGATCACCTCGTCCACCAGGTCGAGCCCTTCAGGGCGGTGCGTGATCAGCAGTACAGAACGTGAGTCTACCGCGCGCAGCGCGTCGCCGATCAGGTCCGCGGCAGTCTCGGGATCGAGGTGTCCCGTCGGCTCGTCCAGGACGAGCACCGGCGCGCCGCCGAGGAACGTGCGCGCCAGGGCGATGCGGCGGCGTTCGCCGCCCGAGACCGACGCGCCCTCTTCGCCGACGAAGGTGTCGAGACCGTCGGGCAGCGAACCGATCCATTCCCAGACCCGGGCGCGCTGCAGCGCCTGCTCGATCTCGGCATCGCTCGCCTCGGGTCGCGCCAGGCGTACGTTCTCGCGGATGGTGGTCGAGAACAGATAGGCGTCTTGCGCATCGAGGGTGATCCGCGAGCGCACGTCGCGTTGGCACAGAGCGCGCAGATCGACGCCGCCCAGGGCGGCACGACCCTCGCCGGGGTCCAGAAAACGCACGAGCAGGGCGGCGACGGTACTCTTGCCGGCGCCCGAACGGCCGACGAGGGCGACCCGGTGTCCGGGGGTGAGTCGCAGGTCGACGGCGCTCAGGTCCCAGCTCTCGTCGCCGCCGTAGGCGAACCCGACATGCTCGAGTGCGGCCTCCGACCCGGCGGGACGCGGCGCCGGCCGGGCAGGGTCGGTCACCGCCGGTTCGCGGCCGGCCAGCGCCAGCAGGCGCCGGCCCGCGGCGAGGGTCGCCTGCAGGCGCAGGGCCGCCGCGGGCAACGGCGCCACGGCCTCGAACGACGCCATGGCCAGCAGCGCCAGGGTGGCTACCAGCACGCGATCGAGCGTGCCGGCGGCAATCGCCGCGATGCAGACGGCGAGCACGCCGGCGACCGTCAGACCCACGACGGCGACCCCGAGCCCCTCGACCAGGCCCGCCGCCAGGGCCTCGCCGCGGGCGAGGCGCGTCAGTTCGGCGTCGAGCGCCGCGACGCGCGCCAGCGCCGCCCCGTCGGCGCCGAGCACGACGAGCTCGGGAGCGCCCCGCAAAAGCTCGACCAGCTCCACCGTGAGCTCGCCGCGAGCCCCGGCTTGCCGGGCGCCGTAGCGGCGCCCGGCAAGCGCCGCCACGACGGGCACGGCGACGCCGCCGGCCAGCAGGCCGGCCGCCAGGACGAGTCCCGCGGCGGGCAGGTACGCGGCGCAGACCGCGACCGCGACCGCTCCCGAAAGCAGCGCCACGAGCGGCGGCGTGAGCCCGCGCAGAAAAAGGTTCTGCAGGGCATCGACGTCGCCGACCATGCGGGCCAGCAGGTCGCCCCTGCGGTAGCCTTCGAGGCGGGCCGGAACGAGGGGTTCGAGCATCGCAAAAAAGGCCACGCGCATGTGCGCCAGCAGGCGAAAGGCCAGGTCGTGCGAGGTCAGGCGCTCGCAGTAGCGGGCCAGGGGCCGGGCCAGCCCGAAGAAACGCACGGCGACGATGACCACGGTCAGGGAGAGCACCGGCGGCCGCTCCGCCGAGCGCGAGATCAGATAGCCGGCGAAGGCCATCAGCCCGACGCCGGACAGGACGGCCAGCGCCCCGAGGGCGACCGACGCCGCGACCCGCGCGCGCGGTAGCCGGCTGATGCGCAGAAGCTCGAGCAGCGTCCTCATGCGGTCGCCGCGCCCCTCTCGACGGTCGCCTTGCCGTCGGCCAGGCGCACGACGCGGTCGGCGAGGCGGGCCAGGGCCGGGAGGTGCTCGATGACCAGCACCGCCCGGCCTTGGCGCGCCTCGCCGATGGCCGCGGCGACCACGGCGGCGCTCTCGGCGTCGAGGTCGGCCGTCGGCTCGTCGAGGATCAGCAGGGGGGCGTCGCGCACCAGGGCCCGCGCCAGGGCGATGCGCCGCGTCTGACCGGCGGAGAGGCTGCGGCCGCCCTCGCCGATGGTCGTGTCGTAGCCCCGCGGCAGCTCGCGCACGAACTCGTCGGCGCCGGCCAGCCGTGCCGCCCGCTCGATCCGGGGCCCGGTCGCTCCGTCGATGCCGAGGGCGATGTTGTGGGCTACGCTGCCGTGGAACAGGGTCGGGTGCTGCGGCACCCACGATACCTGGCGGCGCCAGGCCGCGACGTCGAGCCCGGCGAGGTCGATGCCGTCCACCGTGACCCTGCCGGCGTCTGGGCGGCGCAGCCCCAGCAGCAGCGCGGCGAGGGTCGTCTTGCCCGAACCGCTGCGCCCGACCAGGGCGACGACCTCGCCGCGGCGGATCTCCAGGGCGACGCCGTCGAGCACGCGCCCCGGGCGACCCGGGTTGGCCAGGCACACACCGTCGAGACCGACGCTCTGCCAGGTCGCGGGCGGCGAGGCGCCGCCGGCGGGCGCGGTAAGAGGCGCGTCGATCAGGTCGAGAATGCGCTCGGCGGCGGCGAGACCGTCGGCGCTGGCGTGGAACTGCAGGGCGAGGGCGCGCAGGGGCACGTAGAGCTCGGGCGTCAGCAGCAGCACGGTGAGCGCCGCGCGCAGGGTCACCGCGCCGTCGACCAGGCGCAGCCCCAGCGTCACGGCGACCAGCGCGGTGGCCAGCGTGGCCGCGAGATCGAGCACGGCGCCCGAGACGAAGGCGACGCGCAGGGTCTGCATGGTGGTGCGCCGGTACTCCTCGCTCACGGCCGCGATACGCTCCGCCTGGACCTCGCCGCGGTTGAAGGCGCGCAGCGTGGCGAGCCCGCGCATGACGTCGAGGAAGTGGTTGGACAGGCGCGCCAGCGCGCGCCAGCGGGCGCGCGTCCTGCCCTGCGTGTAGCGCCCGATCAGCCACATGAATAGCGGGATGAGCGGCAGCGTCAGGGCCATGATCAGCGCCGAGGTGGGGTCGACGGCCACGGTCCAGGCGAGCACCGCCAGGGGCACCAGGACCGCCAGGACGAGCTGGGGAAGATAGCGGGCGAAGTAGGTCTCGAGGGCGTCGACCCCCTGGACGGCGGCCGTCGCCACCTCGCCCGACTCGGCGCCGTCGGCGGCCGTCGGTGAGTCGGCCAGCCGGCGCTCCACGAGCGCGAGGCGCAGCTGCGACATGATGCCGGCGGCGGCCCGGCGTCCGGTCGACTCGAAGGCACAGGCGAGCAGACCGCGGGCCACGGCGAGCGCCGCCAGCAGGCCGAGCGCTGCGGCCACCGAGGCCAGGGCGCGGCCGGCGAAGGCCTGCGACACGGCGTAGGCAAACAGCGTCGCCTGGGCGAGCAGAGCCACGGTCGCAAGCAGCCCGAGGGCGACGTCGGCGGCGAGCGCCCGGCGCGCTCCGCGGGTCGTGCGCAGCAGCCGCGGATCGAGCGTCTTCACAGCGGGTCAGCGACCCGCGGGCGCTCCCGCGGAGCCTGCCGCGCCGGCGCCGGGCGTAGCGTCGCCCGAGCCGCTGTGCTGCAGATCGCCGACGCCGATCCGCCGGCGGAACACGTAGAAAGTCCAGCCCTGGTAGATGAGGACGATGGGAAAGAAGATCGCCGTGACCACCGTCATGACTTTCAGGGTGTACGCCGACGACGAGGCGTTGGTGATGGTGAGACTGTTGGCCGCGCTGGTGCTCGAGACCATCACGTGCGGATAGAGGAACACGAAGATCGTGGCCACCGTGGCGAGCACGGCGACGCCAGTGGCGACGAAGGCCCAGCCGTCGCGATGGGCGCGGATGAGCCACACCGCGGCCAGGGCGGCCAGGGCGGCGAGGATAGGCACCGGGGCGCGAGCGACATGACCGGCCAGCGCCGGCGTCCAGATCGCGAAGCCGATGACGAACAGGGCGGCGAGCGGCGCGATCCAGCCGCCGACCTGCTCGGCATGGTCCTGTACGACGCCCTTGGTCTTGAGCGCCAGGAACGTAGCGCCGTGCACCAGGCACAGCAGCATCACGGTCAGGCCGACGAACAGCGAGTAGGGATTGAGCAGCGTCCAGAAGCTGCCGGTGTACTCGTGGTGTGCGTCGATCGGTACGCCGCGCAGCAGGTTGCCCAGGGCGCAGCCGACCAGCACGGGAATGAGGAAGCTGCCGAGGGTCATGGCGCCGTCCCACAGCCAGTGCCAGCCGGCGCTGTCGAGCTGGTGGCGAAACTCGAACGACACGCCGCGGATGATGAGCGCCACCAGCAACAGCACGAGCGCCAGATAGAAGCCCGAGAACATGGTCGCATACCAGTCCGGGAAGGCGGCGAACATGCCGGCGCCGGCGACGATCAGCCAGACCTCGTTGCCGTCCCATACGGGCCCGATCGTGTTGATCGCGACGCGCCGTTCGAGGTCGTTCGTGCCGACGAAGTCGTGCAGCATGCCGACGCCGAAGTCGAACCCTTCGAGGAACAGAAAGCCGCACCACAGGATGGCGAGCACTACGAACCAGAGTATCGCAAGCGACATGGCCGGCCTCCTTTAGTACGTCATCGCGGGGACGGGAACGGCACGCTCATCGAGCTCCGGCAGCGGACCGAGCGGCCGGCGCGCGAACCTGATCATGAGCACCGCGTCGACGAGCGCCATGACGCCGTAGAGCAGGACGAAGATCACCAGGCTGATGGCGATCGTGGTCGCGCTCACCGTCGGTGAGACGCCGTTCCTGGTGAGCTGGAGTCCCTGGACGATCCAGGGCTGACGGCCGTTCTCGGTGAGGATCCAGCCGGCCGTGTTCATCAGGAAGGGCAGGATCACGGCCCAGACGGCGAGACGCAGGAACCATTTCGCGGTCTCGGCTTTCTGGCGGCGCAGCAGCCACGCCCCCCATAGCGCCAGCAAAAACGTAAGGCCGGCGAGGTAGGCCATGACGCGCATCGACCAGAAGGCGACGAACACGTTCGGCCTGTAGTCGCCCGGGCCGTACTGCTGCTGTTGCTGGGCGTTGAGCTGGTTCATGCCCTGGACCTTGCCGTTCCAGGAGTTGGTGGCCAGCAGCGACAGCAGGTGGGGGATCCTGATGGCAAACGACGGCTTGGGGTTGCCGGCGGTGTACCCGCCGATCTGCACGAGCGTGAACGGGGCGGGCTGGGCGGTGTTCCAGAGCGCCTCGCCGGCGGCGATCTTCATGGGCTGGTAGGTCGTGCCGGTGGTGCCGAGCATGCTGCCGACGAACATCGCCAGGAACGCCGCCGGCACGAGCACGATCAGCGCGACCTTGGCGGTCTTGCGAAAGACGCGCGGGTCGGAGCGCCGACGCAGATGCCAGGCCGACACGGCCAGCATGAGGGCGCCGCCGGTGACCAGCGAGGCCAGCAGGACGTGGGCGTAGGCCCACAGGAACAGCGGGTTACCGAGCACGGCCCAGATGCTGGTGAGCTGAGCGCGACCGGTCTGCGGGTCGATCCGGTAGCCCACCGGATGCTGCATCCAGGAGTTGGCGGCCATGATGAAGGCCGCCGACAGCACGGTGCCCAGGGCGACCAGCCAGATGGTCGCCAGATGGACGCCCCTGGGCAGCCGGCCCCAGCCGAAGATCCAGAGGCCGATAAAGGTCGATTCCAGAAAGAACGCGGCGAGGCCTTCGATGGCCAGCGGCGCGCCGAAGACGTCGCCGACGAAGCGCGAGTACGACGACCACGCCATGCCGAACTGGAACTCCTGCACCAGGCCGGTGACCACGCCGACCGCGACGTTGATCAGCAGCAGCGTGCCGAAGAAGCGCGTGAGGCGCAGGTAGTCCTCGTCGCCCCGGCGATGCCAGGCGGTCTGAAGAAGGGCCACCAGAAACGCGAGACCGATCGTGACCGGGACGAACAGAAAGTGGTAGATGCTCGTCGCCGCGAACTGCAGGCGAGCGAGGTCGAGCTGCGAGACACCCACGACGACCGAGACCCTCATGTGCGCACTCCCCTCTCGAATGCTGCGGCGACCTGCGGCGCGCCCGCTCGCCGGCACACCGGCTCGGGCCCGGCGCGGGGGGCGAGGCGCGCCCCAGTCCATATTCCTCGCGATGATAGTGCAAACGCCCCGCGACGGGCAACCGCGCCGCGGGCCATCGCCAGTCAGCCGGCGCGAAGGTGGGCGCCGCTACGCGCCGGGCACCCCAGGGCCGGCCGGGCCGGTTGCCGCAGTCGTGATACCCATCCTCACGAGGTGCGAACAGCGTTGTCGCAAGCGAGCGCGGTGGGGGAACAGTCCCTCCGTCCACCACCACCGGCATTGTTTGCGGGCTAATGGTTAGTATGCTAACGTTTACCGCGATCCCGTGTCGTCGAACGATCGAAGGAGGTGCGCCGTGGCCCACGCCGATGCTGCGTTCAAGATGGCGCTCACCGAGCTCGAGGGCGTCGACGAGCTTTCGATGCGCGTCTTTCGCGCCTTCGTGAACGCGCTGCGGCTGCATCGCCAGCTCATGATCGCCGCCCTGGCCGAGATCGACACCCACCCCGGCCAGGCCTTCTGCCTGCGGTTCCTGGCGGCCAACGACGACGTCACCCAGCGCGACCTCGCCGACTCCCTGCACCTGGCGCCGCCCACCGTGAGCAAGATGCTGCAGGCCATGGAGAAGGCCGGCGCCATCGAGCGCCGGCCCGACGAGCACGACCAGCGGCTCACACGGGTTCACCTCACCACAGCCGGGCACGAGCTCGAGGCCGAGTTGCGGACCGTGTCCGCGGCTCAGATCAACGAGACCGTCGGGGCGCTGTCGGAGCACGATCGCCGCGAGCTGGGCCGTTTGCTCGAAGCTCTGAGTGCCAACATCACCACGGCGCTCGCCGCCCGCAAGCGGCCTTCGGCGTGATCGGGCTTTTCAAAGAGCGCCTGATCCCCTATTGGCGGCAGATCCTGCTCGTGCTTGGTCTGCTGTTCGTGCAGGCGATCACCAACCTCTACCTGCCCACGCTCAACGCCGACCTCGTCAACAACGGTATCGTCAAGGGCGACACGCACTACATCGTGGTCACGGGCGCCTTCATGCTGGGCGTCACCCTCGTGCTGGTCGCAGCCACCGTCATCGCCGTCTACTGGGGCTCCAAGACGGCCATGGCCTTCGGCCGCGACGTGCGCGGCGCTCTCTTCCGCAAGGTCGAGAGCTTCTCGCAGGCCGAGCTCAACCACTTCGGCACGCCCTCGCTGATCACGCGCTCGACCAACGACGTGCAGCAGGTGCAGATGGTCGTGCTGATGATGCTCAACCTCACGCTGGCGGCGCCGATCATGGCGATCGGCGGCATCATCATGGCGCTGCGCCTCGACGTGCCGCTCTC
>Ga0182014_10002013_pt1 | contig 26279 bp, 23 predicted proteins | sample 612S2DmetaG_FD_120489 | JGI IMG/M metagenome (GOLD analysis project Ga0182014, IMG submission 120489) | Permafrost microbial communities from Stordalen Mire, Sweden - 612S2D metaG | ecosystem: Environmental > Terrestrial > Soil > Wetlands > Permafrost | place: Sweden: Stordalen | collected... | reverse complement strand
CTGCTTGAGCCGCATGCCTTCGAAGGCGTGGAAGTTGGTCTGCTCGGCGATCCCGTCGGCATAGGTCAGTTCGCAATTGATGGCATGCCCCAGGCCCCAGATCACGCCGCCCTGCAGCTGGTTCTCGAAGTTCTGCGGGTCCAGCACCCGTCCGACTTCGGCAGCGACGAACACCTTGTCGATCTGGATGCCTTTCGGCGTGTTGGTGACTTCGACCACTTCGGCCACCGGCACCCCGAACGACAGCGTGAACGCGACACCGCGGCCGCGATCCTTGCCGGGATCGCTGCCCCAGTTCGACATCTCGCCGACCGCCTCCAGCACCTTGCGCGAGGGTTCGTGCCAGCACAGCCGCAGCCGCTCCTTCAGGGGATCGGCGCCGGCGGCGTGGATCAGTTCGTCGAGGAAGCAGTCGTGCAAAAAGCCGTTGCCGGAGGCGCCGACCGAACGCCACGAGCTGATCGGCACCAGTTCGGGGACGCGGTAGCCGGTCACGCGATAGTTCGGAATCCGGAACGGCTGATCCCAGGCGCCGGCCACGATCGCGATATCAGGCCCGGGCAGCGACATGTTCAGCCGTCCGGTCTGCGACGTCGTCACCGACGGGCTGGCGATGGAAAGATCATAGGCGTCGACCTTGCCGTCCTTCACCGCGCCGCGCATCCGCGCCATGCCGAGCGGCCGCGGGAAGTCGTGCGTCATGTCCTCCTCGCGGGTCCAGGTCATCTTGATCGGACGATCCGGAAAGGCCTTTGCGAGTTCGACCGACTGGCGGACATAATCGTCTTCGAGGCGCCGGCCGAAACTGCCGCCGCAGATCTGGACATGAAGATGGACGTTTTCCGGCGCGAGCCCGCTGACGGCAGCGGCCGAGGCGATCATGAACAGCGGAATCTGCGTGCCGGTCCAGATATCCAGCCGTCCGTTCTTGAGCTGGACCACCGCATTCATCGGCTCCAGCGGCGCATGCGCGAGGTAGGGAATCCTGTATTCGGCCTCGATGACCTTGGCGTCCTGCAACGCGCGCTCGACGTCGCCTTCATTCTTGAAACGGTTGTCCTTTCGCGCGGAGACGAAGGAAGCGGCAACCGTCTCGAACATTTCAGCCGACGTCGCCGGATAGGGCGCCGGGCCCCAGTCGAACTTGATCGCGCTGGCGGCCTGAAAGGCGCGCCAGGTGTTGTCGGCGATCACACCAACGCCGCCGGTGATCGGCACGATCTTGAGGACGCCTTTCAATTTCGCAGCCGCGCTGGCGTCGTAGCCGTTGAGCCGGCCGCCGATCCGCGGATTGGTGCGGACCGTGGCGTAGACCATGCCGGGCATCCGGATGTCGATGCCGAAGGTCGCGGTGCCCGTCGATTTGGCGACGATGTCGATGCGCCGCATCGGCTTGCCGAGGTAGCGCCATTCCGTCTCGGGCTTGAGTTTTATATTATCCGGCGGCTCGATCGTCGCGGCGATCTTCGCCAGCGAGGCGTAGCTCAGCGACTTTCCGTCCGGCGTGATCACGGCGCCGTTGTGGGTCTTCAGATCGGCCTTGGCGATGCCGGTTTGTCGGGACGCCGCCGACAGCAGCACATCGCGCGCGACGGCGCCTGCGATCCGCAGCTTCTCATAGCCGTCGGCGACCGTCGAAGAGCCGCCGGTGATCTGCAGGCTGAGAAACTTGCCCAGCGCGTCGCCGACGACGCGCAATCCGTGGGCCAGCGTGCCGTCGTCGGTCGCGGCGATCGGAAAGCCTTCGGCCAGTACCTTGGTGTTGTAATAGGCGGTGCCCGGCGGACCCGGATCGACCTTGATGTCGTTCCAGTCGAGATCGAGTTCCTCGGCGACCAGCGCCGCCTGGATCGAATAGGCGCCCTGGCCGAGATCGGCGCGCGGCGTGATGATGGTGACGCCGCTCTGGTCGATCCGCACATAGGGCGTCAGCGCGGCCTCGCCGTCGCCGAGTTCTGATATCAGCGGGTTGGGCGGGGTTCGCCTGTAGGCGTAGAAGCCGAAGGCCACGCCTCCGGCGACTGCGGCCGAGCCGACCAGAAATGTGCGACGGGCAATGGTGCCGAGGCGGCTCATGGCTTGGGTTTCCTCAAATTCGCGGCGGCCGCCTTCACGGCGAGCCGGATCCGCGGATATGTGCCGCAGCGGCAGAGGTTGCCGGACATCGCCGCATCGATGTCGTCGTCGCTGGGTTCGCCGTTGACGTGAAGCAGGGAGGCTGCCGCCATGATCTGGCCGGATTGGCAGTAGCCGCATTGCGCGACCTGAAGCTCGATCCATGCCGCCTGCACCGCATGCAGCGCCTGCGGCGAGCCGAGCCCTTCGATGGTGGTGATCTCGCCCGAGACGTCGCCGACCGGCAGGATGCAGGATCGTATCGCCTGGCCGTCGATATGCACGGTGCAGGCGCCGCACATCGATATGCCGCAGCCGTATTTCGGCCCGGTGATGCCGAGCTCGTCCCGCAGCACCCAGAGCAGCGGCATCTCGGGTTCGACATCGAGCTGATGCGTCTTGCCGTTGACCTTCAGTTCCATGCCGCCTCCAGAGACAGTTCGATCGGCGCCTGCACCGGATTTCCGCTACGCCTCTGCCCTGACCCGGCTATAGCGCACGCCATAGGCAAAGTAGATGACCAATCCGATCGCGAGCCAGACCGCCAGCCTCAGCCATGTGTCCGCCGGCAGGCTGAACATCAGGAACAGGGAGGTCGCAGCCCCCGCCGGTCCGACCAGCCAGATCGCCGGCGCCCTGAACGGACGGCGGAGGTTCGGCTCGGCGATTCGTAACGCCAGCACGCCGAGGGATACCACGGCAAACGCGAACAGCGTTCCGATGCTGACGAGCTCGCCGACCAGCCCGATCGGCAGCAGGCCGGCGAGAACCGCCACGACGGCGCCGGTCGAGATCGTCGCGACGTGGGGCGTGCGCAGATGCGGATGGATTTTCGCGGCCGCCGCAGGCAGCAGCCCGTCATGCGCCATCGCCCGGAAAATCCGGGGCTGCGCGAGCAGCATGACCAGGATGACCGAGGTGAGGCCGAAGATGATTCCCAGTTTGATGAACGGGGAAAGCCAGCCGACGCCAGCGGCATCGATGCCGACCGCGATCGGGTCGGGAACATTCAGCCGGTCGAACGGCACGATGCCGGTCAGAACCAGGCCGACGACGATGTACAGCACCGTGCAGATCGCCAGCGAGCCCAGGATGCCGACCGGCATGTCCCGCATCGGGTTTCTGGCCTCCTGCGCGGCCGTCGAGACGGCGTCGAACCCGATATAGGCAAAGAACACCACCGCCGCGCCGCGCGCGAGCCCCGACCAGCCGTAAATCCCGACCCCCGCGTTGGGCGGGATGAAGGCGCCCGCGGGATTGCCCGGTGTGATCCAGTTCGCCGTGCTGAAAGCGGGCACGGTGCAGATGACGAACAGCGCGATCACCACGAGCTTGACCGCGACGATGAAATTATTGAACCGCGCCGTCTCCCTGATGCCGGCGACCAGAAGTGCGGTGATCACAACGATCACCGCCACCGCCGGCACGTTCAGGATGGCGCCGGTGGACGACCACGCATGAGCCGCGGCATCGTAGCTAAATGGCGAGGTGACCAAGCGGGTCGGCAGGTCAATGCCAAGATCCCGGGCAAAACTGACGAAATATCCGGACCAGCCGATCGCGACCGTGGTGGCGCCGACGGCATATTCGAGGATCAGATCCCAGCCGATGACCCATGCCGCGAGCTCGCCGAGCGTGGCGTAGGCGTAGGTATAGGCACTGCCGCTGATCGGAACCGCCGACGACATTTCGGCGTAGCACAGGCCGGCGAATCCGCATGCGACGGCGCCGAGCAGAAAGGACAGCGCGACCGCAGGCCCGGCGTTCGCGGCAGCGGCGTGTCCGGTCAGCACGAAGATTCCCGCGCCGATGATGCCGCCGACGCCGAGCGCCATCAGGTTGAGGGCGGTCAAGGTACGCTTGAGGGCGCGCACTTCGCCGTCAATTTCGTCGCCTGATGCGGCTTCGTCCAGCAATTCCGCGGTCGATTTGCGAGTCCAGATAGTTGCCATCGAGGGCTGATGCCTCATGCCGGAAAGAAATGCCGCGGGATCATAGCGCAGGTGCCGGGATTTGGGCACGTCGCTGCACGAATATTATCGGGGTTGCGCCCCTGGCGTCGACTGTGATGTCATCGATCGGCGTGCCCGACGGCGTCGCGATGATCACACATCGGCTTCCACTTCAAACCGCTCATCGGCGCGAAACATGACCAGCGACTGCTTCACGCTCCACAATGACATGATGACCGCGACCATCACGGCGGATGGCGCTGAACTGTGCTCGTTGAAGAACGCCGCCGGACTCGAGCTGCTTTGGCAGGCCGGTCCGCAGTGGCCGCGCCATGCGCCCATCCTGTTCCCCATCGTCGGCCGGCTGAAGAACGACGAATTGCGGCACCGGGGAAGGCTCTATCCGATGACGCAGCATGGCTTTGCACGCGATCGTCGGTTCGATTGGCGGCAGCGTGAGCCACATTCCTGCAGACTGGAGCTTGCCGACGATGCCGCCACCCGGGCTCGCTATCCGTTCGCGTTCCGGCTGGCGGTGGCCTATGCGCTGGAGGACGCCGATCTGGGCGTGACTTTCGAAATCGCCAATACGGGTGACGAAATGCTGCCGGCTTCGGTCGGCGCCCATCCCGCCTTCAATTGGCCGTTGCTTCCCGGAGTGGCCAAGGAGGACTACAGGCTGGTGTTCTCCGGGGAGGAACCCGCGCCGATCCGCCGGTTGAAAGACGGCCTGCTGCGAGCCGCGCCGGAGCCCACCCCTGTTCGCGCCGACACGCTTGCCCTTTCGGAACGGCTGTTCGACGACGATGCGATCATTCTGGACCGGCCGCAGAGCCGTTCGGTCCGCTTCATGGCCGATCGCGGTCCATCGATTGAAGTGTCCTGGGAAGGATTTTGTCAGCTCGGCATGTGGTCGAAGCCCGCGGGCGCGCCGTTTCTCTGCATCGAGCCCTGGCACGGATTTGCAAGTCCGTCAGATTTCGACGGCGAATTCACGGACAAGCCGGGCCTGATGCACATTGCGCCGGGCGAGCGCCGAACCCTGAAATACCGCGTGCGAATTGGCTAGTACTGACTATGCGAGACAGGTTAGTCGCTTGCTGCCCATGCTTCGAGACGCTCGCGCCGCTCGCTCCTCAGCATGAGGTTGTTGTGTGTCAACAGGTTAGTCCTCATCCTGAGGAGGCCACGAAGTGGCCGTCTCGAAGGATGGGCGGCAATACAAATTTGTGATTCCACGCCCCAGTTCCGACGCGACGCCTTGCGCCACCGGTCAGGCTCTTACGGATCGATCAGCACGCCCGGGTTCAGCATGCCCTGCGGATCGAGTTCCCTTTTGGCCGCGCGAAAGGCCGCCGCGAAAAGCTCGGGACGCTGACGATCATACCAGGGCCGGTGATCGCGGCCGACCGCGTGATGATGGGTGATGGTGCCTCCGGCTTCGATCAGCGCGTCGCTGGCGGCGTTCTTGATCGCCTGCCACTGCTGCAGCAGCGCGCCGTGGCGGCCCATTGCGTGGAAGGAGAAGTAGGGGGCGGGTCCGTCCGGATAGAGATGGGTGAAGCGGCAGGTGACCTCGCCCTTGACGCCGGTCGCCTCCAGGATCGCGCGCTCGGTCGCCGCCTTCACGTGATCGTGGAAGGCTTCGAACCGGTCCCAGGTGATGGCGGTCTCGAAGGTGTCGTTGATCAGACCCGCCGGCGTCAGGAATTCACGGGCATAGGGCATGCGGATGAAGGCATTGCGCCAGATGCCCGCGGCACCTTCGAGATGCGCGTCGCCGGCCCTGGCCGGCTCCGGCGTGCCGCCATGGTCGGCGCAGCATTCCAGCGCGCGCGCCATCCAGGCGTCCGGTGCATGATCGCCGGATTCGAAGCCGAGCACCATGATGGCGACGCTGCCATCGGCCGCACCGGTGTTGAAGGCCTCCTGCGGGTCGAGGATGCGGCAGTTCGATGGATAGAGGCCGGCCTGCGCGATCGCGCGCACCGCGCGCGCGGCGGCGAAGAAGGTCTGGAAGCGAACCGATGCTCCTGCGCGGAATTTCAGGCGCGGCTGCAGGCGCATCCAGGCGCGCGAGATCACCCCGAGCGTTCCCTCCGAGCCGATCAACATCCGGTCCGGGCTCGGTCCGGCACCCGAACCGGGGAGGCGGCGCGTCTCCAGGATGCCGCGCGGCGTCACCACCCGCAGGTTTTCGACGAAATCGTCGATGTGGGTGTAGAGGCTGGCGAAATGGCCGCCCGAACGCGTCGCGATCCAGCCGCCAAGCGTCGAATATTCAAAACTCTGCGGAAAATGCCGCAAGGTGACGCCATACGGCTTGAGCTGGTTTTCCAGCGCCGGACCGTAGACACCACCCTCGATCAGCGCGGCGCGCGAGGTCTGGTCCACCTCGACCACCTTGTCGAGATGGCGCAGGTCGAGCGTGACGGCGGCCTTGTAGCGAATGCCGTCGGCGCGCGGCTCGACGCCGCCGCAGACGCTCGAACCGCCTCCGAACGGGGTCAGCGAGGCGCTCACGCTTCCGGCCCAGTCCATCACGGCGGCGATCTCGGCCTCGTCGCGGGGATAGGCGACGACGTCGGGCGCGCAGGCATAGTCGCCGAGCATGGCGCGCACATAATCGGGATAGGATTTGCCGTAAGCGTGCGCGGCGCGGTCGTAGCGGTCGGTGGTGCAGCAAGCGGCCAGCGAGGCCGGCGGAGTCACCCGCGGCGCGCGCAATGCGATATCTTCCAGCCGCGGCACCGCCAAGGTCTCGAAGGCATCGCGCGCGAATTTCGCGCGGTAGCGGCCGAGCACGAAAGCCTGCTCGGCCTCCGTCATGCCTTCGCCCTCGCGGCCCCAGCCGTAATGCTTCAGCCTCGCGCTGCTCATGGTCATCTCCTGGAATTTCCGCCCTGGTTCTTCTGGTTGGCCACAGTCTCTCGCGGGGCAGTGCGCTCAGCAAGCCTTGTCTTCCAGTTGCGAATTCATCCCATGATGGATGCGGTCGTTCGCCCGGCCTGACGTTCAGGGCGCCTTGGGCTGCATCAGTTCGATGCGATTGCCGAAGGGGTCGTTGACGAACAACCGGTCGTAGCCTGCCAGCGGCTCGTCATAGGCGACCGGATATCCCGCCGCTTTCAAAGCGGCTTCCAGCCCCGCAAGGTCGTCGACGATGAAGGCCGGATGGGCCTTTCGGGCCGGCACGAAATTCTTCTCGACCCCGAGGTGAATCTTCAGCTCGCCATCCTCGAACCAGCAGCCGCCGCGCGCCGCGAGGCCCGCGGGCTTGGTTGCCTCGGGGATTCCGAGGACGCCCTGATAGAATTGCCTGGCTTCGCCTTCGCGGCCGGCCGGCATCGCTAGCAGGACATGATCCAGTCGGCGAACCCGCATCGTCTCATTCCTCCGCCGCCGTTCCCCGGCCGGCATTGAAACATAGCGGCTTGCTGTCCCGGAAGAAGCTTCCGCCGGATCGCCCGGCTCTGCCGCGGCACCGCCGTTCGGAACCACTTGCAAGGGCAGGGCGCAGGCACCATCTGTGCCCCCCGAAGGAATTCGCATGCTGGATTTTACCAACGTCCCCTCAGATGAAGGCCTGACGCCGTCGCCGGCGCAGCCCGCCGTTACCGACGATGACGCCCTGCTCGACGCCTATTCCAATGCCGTCATCGGCGTGACCGAGCGCGTCGGGCCGGCCGTGGTCCGGGTCGAGGCCACGACTGCGGTCCGCAATGCGCGCGAGCGCGGCGGGCTCGGCTCGGGGATCGTGATCTCGCCGGACGGGCTGGTTCTGACCAACAGCCACGTGGTCGGATCGTCGAAGCAGATCAGGCTGCGCGACATCGAGGGCATCGTCACCGAGGCGCGCGTGCTCGGCGTCGATCCCGACACCGATCTGGCGCTGCTGCGCGCCGACGGCGCGCGGGATTTGCGCTATGCTTCGCTCGGCGATTCCAGGACCTTGCGGCGCGGCCAGCTGGTGGTCGCGATCGGCAACCCGCTCGGTTTCGAATCGACGGTGACGGCCGGGGTGGTGTCGGCGCTGGGCCGCTCGATCCGCTCGGTGAGCGGCCGCACCATCGAAGACGTGATCCAGACCGACGCCGCGCTCAATCCCGGCAATTCCGGCGGAGCGCTGGTGTCGTCCGCGGCCGAGGTGATCGGCGTCAATACCGCGATCATCAAGGGGGCGCAGGGCATCTGTTTTGCGGTCGCCAGCAACACCGCGCAATTCGTGCTGTCGGAAATCATCCGCCACGGCTATGTCAGGCGCGCCTATATCGGCGTGTCCGGCCAGACCGCGCCGATTCCGCGACGCCACGCGGTGGTTGCGGGCGTCGAAAACAAGATGGGCGCCCTGTTGGCGCAGATCGAGCCCGACGGGCCGGCCGCGAAGGCCGGATTGTTGCCCGGCGACGTCGTGATCAGGCTCGACGGCGTCGACGTCAATGGCGTCGACGATCTGATCCGTACTCTGGATCGGGACCGCATCGGCCGCACGCTGGCGATGGACGTGCTGCGCATGGGCCGGTTGCGCGCCGTCGACATTCACCCGGTCGAACGCAAGCCGGCGGATCGAGCGCTTCTCGCGCCGTAGGGTTGCGGCTGCTGCCGGCGTCCCGAACTCCGCCGCGGACGGTCCGGCTGCCGCCCGGAATCGCGCCACCCGTCTTGACGCCGCCACCTACTTTAGTTGTGCCGGAGGGACCCGCGATGCGGTTTCGCTTGCCCGGGGCGCGTGCCCGGCTAGAATGGGTTCCAAGGCTGAACAAGAGGCTCATCAAGGGCCTCGTCAAGATGGAGAGAAACAATATGAAAAAAACATCCCGTCCGCCTGTTTTTCAGTCAATGCGAGGGCTTCTCGGCGGAACCGCCCTCGGCCTGTTGACGATCGCTTCCGGCCAGGCCCTGGCCGCGGACCCCATCAAGATCGGCGTCATCGCCGAAGCCCAGGCCATTGCCGGCGCGTCGATCCCGCAGGCGGCGCAGATGGCGGCCGACGAAATCAATGCCAAGGGCGGCGTCGACGGACGCAAGATCGAAATCATCACCTATGACAACCATTCCTCCTCGGCGGATTCGGTTCGCGCCTTCCAGCGCGCGGTCAACGAGGATAAGGTCAACATCGTCATTGCCAGCTACATCAGCGAAGTGGTGCTGGCGCTGGAGCCGTGGGCCTCGCGCCTGAAGACGCCCTTCATCACTCCGGGCGCCGCCTCCAACGAGATCAGCAAGAGCGTCCATAACGACTATGAGAAGAACAAATACACCTTCCACGGCTATCTGACCTCGGCGGCGCTGGCGCTGTCGGTGTGCGACGCCGCCAAGGATCTCCTGGTCGACCAGAAGCACATGAAGACCGCCGTCATCATGAGCGAGGACGCCGCCTGGACCAAGCCGCTCGACGTCGGCTACGAGGAATGCCTGCCGAAGATCGGGCTGAAGGTGCTCGACCACATCCGCTTCTCGCCCGACACCACCGACTTCACGCCGATCTTCAACAAGATCGAAGGCGCCAAGCCCGACGTGATGATCACCGGCATCTCCCATGTCGGGGTGCAGCCGACGGTGCAGTGGAAGAACCAGCAGGTTCCGATCCCGATGCTCGGGATCTCTTCGCAGGCCACCAACTCCACCTTCGGCAAGGACACCAACGACGCCTCGGAAGGCGTGCTCTATCAGGGCGTGTCGGGTCCGGACGTGCCGGTGACGGAAAAGAGCCTGCCGTTCACGCAGGGCTTCAAGGCGAAATTCGGCAACTTCCCGTCCTACGCCGGCTACACCTCGTATGACGAGGTCTATTACATCGCCGATGCGGTGAAGCGGGCGGGCTCGACCGATTCCGACAAGCTGGTCGAGGCGCTGGAAAAGACCGACTGGGTCGGCACCATCGGCCGCATCCAGTTCTACGGCAAGGACGATCAGTTCACCCATTCGATCAAATACGGCAAGGGCCTGATCACAGGCTTGATGCTGCAGTGGCAGGATGGCAAGCAGGTCGCCGTCTGGCCGCCGGAAGTCGCCAAGGGCCAGCTGAAGTTCCCGAGCTTCATCAAGGTCACGTCCAACTGAAGCTCGAATGATCATGCTCCCGGGGCGTCCCGGGAGCATTTTCGCTCAGGCGGTTTCCCTCATGCGGTTTCCAGGGAGTGAGGCAGCGGTGCTGCCGCGGCCATATTAAATGCTTGCTTTCCAGATCCTGATCGATGGCTTTGCCATCAGTGCCCTGTACGCGCTCGGCGCGACCGGCTTTACCCTGATCTTCGGCGTTTCCGGCGTGCTCAATCTCTCGCACGGCGCCATCATGGTGCTGGCGGCGGTGGCGGCATGGGCCGCCGCCAGCATGCTGCATTTGAACACCTATGCGGGCGCGCTGGTCGGCGTCGCGGTGGCGCTGGTCGCGGCCTTCGCCACCTATTTCGCGGTGGTGCAGCCGATCCAGAAATCGACGCGGATACCGAACGAGGAGAAGGAAATCTTCGTTCTCACCGGCACCCTGCTATGGGGGATCATGATCCAGGAGTTGATAGCCTATTTCTTCACCAACAATGCCAAGACCGTGCTGCCGATCGTCGAGGGCGTTGTCGAGATCTTCGGCGTCCGCACGCCGAAAAACGAGATCTTCACCGCTTTGGTCTGCTGCCTCGTGATCGGTTTGCTGTGGCTGCTGGTCAACCGCACCCGCACCGGCAAGGCGGTGCTGGCGGCGTCGATGAACCCGCGCGGCGTCACGCTGCTCGGGCTCGAGCTCACCAGCATCTATGTCGTGGTCTGGGCGCTCTACGGCATTCTCGCCGGCATCGCCGGCGTGCTGCTCGGCATGTTCCTCGGCGTCAGCTCCTACAGCGTCGGGCCCCTGACCGCGAGTGCGTTCTCGATCGTGGTGCTGGGTGGGCTCGGCAGCGTGTCCGGCTCGCTGATCGCCGCCTTCGTGGTCGGTTACCTCGAGACCCTGACGGCCTATCTGGTGTCGCCGGCCTACCGGACCATTCCGGCGCTGCTGCTCTTGATTATCGTGATGTATATAAGGCCGCAGGGCCTGCTCGGGAGGCGATGAGCATGGCCGATTTCTTCCAGAGGCGGCTGTTCTGGATCGCGCTCGGCGTCGTCGTCGTCGCCGCGACGCTGCCGCTCTACGTCTCCGGTTACATCCTCGGCCTGCTCACCGTCGCCTATTACTTCGGCGTGTTCGCGATGTCGTGGGACCTGCTGTTCGGCTTCGCCGGCGAAGTCAATTTCGGGCCGACCTTCCTGATCGGCGTCGGCGCCTACACCGCCGGAATCCTCAACAACGAATATGGCTGGTCGGTCTATCTGTGCATCTTCCTCGGCGCGATGGCGTCGGTGGTTGCCGGTTTCGTGCTGGCGCTGCCGGCCCTGCGGGTGCGCGGTCCCTATTTCGGGCTGACCACGCTGGTCGCCGTGCTGATGCTGCAGAATTTCATCGTCGTGTTCGCCGACCTGACCGGCGGCGAGATCGGTCTCACCATTCCCGACGTCATCACCATCGATGCGGGGGCCAACTACTGGATCGCGCTCGGCTTCATGACCATCAGCGCCATCATCCTGTACGGCCTGTCGCAATCGCCGGTCGGCCTCGTGCTGCAGGCCAGCGGCCAGGATCCGGTGCAGGCCGGTGCGCTCGGCTTCAACATCGTCAAGCACAAGCTCGCCGCCTTCGTGGTCAGCGCGTTCTTCTCCGGCTTGTCGGGCGCGCTGCTGGTGTTCTACTTCGGCACCGCGTCGGTCGGAACCGTGGTTGACGTCGCCGTCGGGGTCAACGTCATCGTCGCCGCCGTGCTCGGCGGCCGACGCACCGTGCTGGGGGCCGCGCTGGGCGCGATCTTCCTGATCGTCGCCGGCGAATTCCTGCGGCCGACCGGGGAGCTCGCGACCTTCATCGTCTCGGCGGTGGCGCTGCTGGTCGTGCTGTTCTTCCCCGGCGGTTTCCTGGGGGCGGCCCTGTCGCGCGAGGCCCGCTCGTGATGGATATGACCACCACTAACGCTCCCGTGCTCGAAGTCCGCGGCCTCACCAAGCGCTTCGGCGGTCTCACTGCGGTGAAGAACCTGAGCTTCGATCTGCGCGCCGGCGAAATCTTCGGCCTGATCGGTCCCAACGGCTCCGGCAAATCGACCGCCATGAAGGCGATCATGGGCATCGAGCGCCCGACCGCGGGCGAGGTGATTTTCCAGGGCGAGAATCTCGCCGGCCTGCCCGCGCACAAGATCGCGCGCAAGGGGTTCGGCATGGTGTTCCAGCATTCGCGGCCGCTGAACCGGCAGACCGTGCTGGAGAACATCATGGTCGCGCTGTTGCCCGACAGCCTGTTCATGCTGTTCGCCGACAAGGCGCTGACCGAGCGCGCCAGGTGGATCGCCAACCGCGTCGGCCTCGGCGCGGTGATGGACCGGCGGCCGCCGACTTTGCCGTTCGCCGATCTGCGCCGTCTGGAACTCGCCAAGGCGATCGCGCGCGATCCCAAGGTGGTGCTGGTCGACGAGCCCTTCGCCGGGCTGACGCTGGGCGAGGTCGGCACGTTCTCCGAGCTGATCCGCAGTTTTCGCGATGAAGGCCGCGCGGTGCTGCTGGTCGATCACAATGTCAAGAGCGTTGCCGCCCTGGTCGACCGGGTGCTGGCGATGTATCTCGGCGAGGAGATCGTCACCGGCCGCGCCGACGAGGTGATGCGCAACGAGACGGTGCGCCGCGTCTATCTCGGCGGCGCCATCGAGACCTCGGCGCGCCCGGAGACCAGCTTCAAGGACAAGGTCCCGTTGCTGCAGGTCGATAATGTCAGCGTCTTCTACGGCAAGGCGCAGGCGCTGGAAAATGTTTCGATCCATGTCCATCAGGGCGAGTTCGTCTCGGTGGTCGGCCTCAACGGCGCCGGCAAGACCACGCTGTTCAACACCATCTCGGGCTTCCTGCCCTACAGCGGCGAGATCGTCCGCGACGGCGAGAAGCTGCGCGGCACCAGCCCGGCGCGGATCGCGCGCAGCGGCATCGTGCAGTGTCCGGAGTCGCGGGAGCTGTTCGGCGAGATGAGCGTGCGCGAGAATCTCGATCTCGGCGGGCAGCATTTTGCGGATGACGTGAAGGACAAGCAGCTGGCCTGGCTGTTCGAGCTGTTTCCGATCCTGAAGGAGCGCCAGAACCAGATGGCGCAGACGCTGTCCGGCGGCGAGCAGCAGATGCTGGCGATCGGCCGCGCGCTGATGATGCAGCCGAAGATCCTGATCCTCGACGAGCCGACGCTGGGGCTGGCGCCGGTCATTCTCGAACAATTGTCGAAGGCGCTGGAAAAACTGCGGCAGACCACGCCGATCACGGTGCTGCTGGGCGAGCAGAACGTCACCTTCGCGCTTCCGCACGCCGACCGGGTCTACGTGCTGGAGCACGCGCGGATCGTCTGGGAGGGGGACCCCGGCCGTTTCGCCGAGGAAGCCGGTACGGGTTATCTCTGAAGCCATCCCGGCCGGAACGCCTCGACGATGGCCGCGGCGGGATGCGTTTTGATCGTCACCGCCGCGAAACCGATGGGAAAACCTCGAGGAAAACGCCGATGACCAGACGACTGATCGATATCTCCGTGCCGCTGCAGAACGACGTGCCGGCCGATCCGCCGGGTCTCCATCCCTTAATCCAGTACAATGATCACCAGCAGAGCCTGCCGCGCATGCTGGGTTTCTTCGAGGGCCTCAAGGCCGAAGACCTGCCGGACGGCCAGGGCTGGGCGATGGAGACAGTCCAGCTATCGACCCATAACGGCCCCATCTCGACGCGCCCTACCATTATCACCCGACCATGAACCGCGGCGAGCGCTCATGGACCATCGACGAGGTGCCGCTGGAATGGTGTCTGCAGCCGGGCGTGAAGCTGGACTTCCGGCATTTGCCGGATGGCTATGTGGCAACCGCCAAGGACGTTGAGGACGAGCTCAAGCGCATCGGCCACACTCTCTCGCCGCTGGAGATCGTCGTGGTCAATACCTCAGCCGGCGCCAAATACGGGCGCCAGGATTATGTCAGTTCTGGCTGCGGCATGGGCTACGAGGCGACGATGTATCTGCTCGAGCGCGGCGTGCGGCTGACCGGCATCGACGGCTGGAGCTGGGATGCGCCGTTCGTGTACACCGCGAAGAAATTCGCCGAGACCAAGGACGCCAGCCTGATCTGGGAAGGCCACAAGGCCGGGCGGCACATCGGCTACTGCCACATCGAAAAGCTCCATAACCTCGAGCAATTGCCGTCGACCGGATTCACGGTGTCGTGTTTTCCGGTGAAGATCGAACGTGCCTCGGCGGGCTGGACCCGGGCGGTGGCGATCATCGACGCGTGAGGCTGCAGCAACGCGCAAAGACTGCTGCCGCGGCTCGCTGGGTGGCCGGCCGTTACTTCTTCATGCCCATGATGTACGCCGCGATATCCCGGGTGTCCGACTGCCTGAGCGGCGGGTTTGGCATGGTGGCGTGCGGCATCAGCAGGAATGAAGCGATCATCTCCGCCGTTATTTTTTCCTTGGCCGCGATCGCGGCAAATGACGGCGCTTCCCGTTTTCCTGGCGCTGTCCCGATCGTGTGGCACTCCGCGCACCACCGCTCTGATAGTCGTTGACCATTTTCGAGATTCTGCGCATACGCCCCGCCGCATGCTGAGAACGGCAACAGCACGATGAAAAAATGCAATAGCCGCGAATATCGTTTCATCTTTTGGACCCCACTGGATTCCGCGCTCACAGCGGCTCGTCATCCGTTGTCGACGGTTGCTCCTGCAACGAGGCAATATCGCCGCCGCCCAGATCCTCTTCCGGCGGCGGATTGGCGCGGGCGTCGCAGAGATTGTCGACCACCTGCTTGACGCCCGCAACATTTTCCGCGGCGACGATCGTCGCCAGGCGGGCATTCTTGCTATCGACCACGCCGCTCAGGCCGACGATACCGTCCCTGGCGGTGACCTTCAGCTTGCAGGGCCGCCATGCGGCCTGCGCGAGCGCCGCGGCGACCTCGTTTCGAATGCGCTCGTCGTCCGGGGAAGGGCCCGGGGCGGTGCCGGCAAGGTCGGCGACGGTGGCCAGAAAATCCGACCGCGTCACGATTCCGACCAGCCGGTCGCCGCGCAGCACGGGCAGGCGCTTGACGCTGCTGGTTTCCATGATCTGCACGATCTGGTCGAGCGGCGTATCCTCGGTGACGGTGAGAGGGTTCGGCGTCATGATCTCGCCGACCTTGCGGCCATGCGCATGCACGAAATCAGCGGCGATCCGGCCGGTCCCGAACAGGAATTTCAGCCAGCGGCCGCGCTTTGCCTCGGTACCGATCTCCGCCCGGCGAATGAAGTCGCCTTCGGAAACGATGCCGATCAGCCGGCCCGCTGCGTCGACCACGGGCAGCCCGCTGATGTGATACCGCAGCATGATTTTGGCGGCTTCGACGATGCTCGCATCGGCGCCGATCGAAATGACGTGCCGGGTCATGATGTGATGCGCGCGCATCGAGGGGTCTCCGGATCTGGCGTGTCTAGAACGTTTTCAAGCGAAGTGGAAACCGGTTCGCGTCAGGAAAACGCGTCAAATCAAGAATCTGGAGCCTCGCTTCGATGCTATCGAGGCGGACAAGCCTCCAGCCCCCCGGACAGGCTAGTCGAAGAAGCTACCGCGGTCTTGATCAGGGTCAAGCCGGCAAACCCGGAAGAGCAAGCTCGCGCGGGCCCGGGGGCAGGGCGGGCGTCGGCAGCGCCGCCTTCGCACCCCGGCGCTAGGCCGCCTGTTTGCCTTCTTCGAATGCGGCGGCGATCGCGTCGTCAATGCGCTCGAGCCAGACGAATTCGAGCCGGTCGCGGGCGCCCTGTGGAATATCGTCGAAGTCGCGGCGGTTGCGCGCCGGGAGCATCACCCTGGTCAGCCCGGCCGCGGCCGCGGCGACGACCTTTTCCTTGATGCCGCCGACCGGCAGCACCAGGCCGCGCAGCGAAATCTCGCCGGTCATGGCCGTGTCGCTGCGGACCGTGCGGTTGGTGAGCAGGGAGGCCAGGGCCGTGAACATCGCGACGCCCGCGCTCGGTCCGTCCTTCGGCGTGGCGCCGGCGGGGACATGGACGTGGATGTCGCTCTTTTCGAACAGCGCGGGATCGATGCCGAGTTGAGCGGCGCGGCTCTTCACCAGCGTCAGCGCGGCTTGCGCACTCTCGCGCATGACGTCGCCGAGCTGGCCGGTCAGGATCAAGGTGCCTCTGCCGGGAACCCGGGTCGCCTCGATGAAGAGAATGTCGCCGCCGACCGGGGTCCATGCCAGACCCGTCGCGACGCCGGGGACGCTGGTGCGCATGGCGATCTCGCCCTCGAAACGGGGCTGGCCGAGAATGGCGACAAGATCCTTGGCCGCGATGCTGACCCTGTTCGCGCTACCCTCGGCGATCTGCACCGCCGCATGGCGCAGCGCCTTGCCGATTTCCCGCTCCAGCGAGCGAACGCCGGCCTCGCGGGTGTAGCCCTTGATCATCAGCCGCAGCGCTTCATCGTCGATCTCGGCCTGTTCCGGCTTCAGGCCGTTGGCCTCGAGCTGACGGCGAACCAGATAGCGGCGCGCGATCTCGCGCTTTTCATCCTCGGTGTAGCCCGGCAGACTGATGATCTCCATGCGATCCTGCAAGGGACCCGGAATCGTATCCAGCATGTTGGCGGTGGCGACGAAAACCACGCGCGACAGATCGAAGGGAACGCCGAGGTAATTGTCGCGAAACGTCGCGTTCTGCTCGGGGTCGAGCACTTCGAGCATCGCGGCCGACGGATCGCCCTGGATCCCGCGTCCCATCTTGTCGATCTCGTCCAGCATCATCACGCAGTTGCGTGCTCCCGCCTTCTTGATGCCCTGAATGATGTTGCCGGGCAGCGCGCCGATATAAGTGCGGCGGTGTCCGCGGATTTCGGCCTCGTCATGAACGCCGCCGAGGCTGACACGGACGAACGGCCGGTCCATCGCGCGGGCGATCGATTGCCCCAGCGAGGTCTTGCCGACCCCGGGCGGTCCGACGAAACAGAGAATCGGCGCCTTGCCCTGCGGCGCCAGTTTCCGGACCGCCAGGTATTCGACGATCCGGCTCTTGATCTTCTGCAGGCCGAAATGATCGGCGTCGAGAATGCGGCGCGCTTCGGGGATATCGATGGTCTTTTTCGGCGGCAGCGCCCATGGCAGCTCGATCAGCCAGTCGAGATAGCTGCGGACCATGCCGGCCTCGCCGGCTGCCTCCGGCATCCGTTCGTAGCGGCGCACTTCCTTGCGCGCCTGGCTTTCCGCCTCGGGCGGCATATGGGCCTTGGCGATCGCCTCGTTCAGTTCCGCGACTTCCTGGGCCTTGCCGTCGCCTTCGCCCAACTGGCGCTGAATCGTCGCCATCTGCTCGCGCAGGATGGCCTCGCGCTGCCGCTCGTCGAAGGTGGCTCTGGTCTTCTGGCCGATCTCGGCCGTCAGCCGCAGCACCTCGAGCCGCTCGGCGAGAAAGCGCGAGACCTTCTCCATGCGCTGGGCGAGGTCGATGGTCTCCAGGATCTCCTGCTTCTCCGGCGGCTTGATGTCCATATAGGAGGTGGCGAGATCGGCGAGAGCGGCCGGCGAAGTGACCGACTGAAAGGCGCCGACGAGTTCCGGCGGCGCCTGCGGAAGCAACTGGATCGCCTCGATGGCCAGCCGCTGCAAATTCAGGAACTGCGCCTCGATTTCCGGCGAACTGGTCGTGGGCTCGGGAATATGCAGCACGCGGGCCGCGAGGAACGGTGTGCCCGGCAGGAAATCCAGAATGCGGGCACGCTGGACGCCCTGGCAGATGATGTGATGGGCTTCGTCCTGCCCGGTGATGTAACGGACGATATTGGCGACCGTGCAGACCTGGTTGAGGTCGTCGGGACCGGGATCGTCCGCTTCCGGGTTTCGCTGCAGCAGGATTCCGATAGGCCGCTGGTCGCGCAGCGCCTGCTGGGCGGCGGCGATCGATTTGGGCCGGGCGATGGTGATGGGCGCGACCACCCCCGGAAACAGCACGGTATTGCGGACCGGCACGATGATCAGGGCGTCATTGGGGATCGGCACGGAATCGGCGTGGGCGGCAGCGGACGGCGCGGAAGCGGGTTCGTCGTTGACGGGCATGATGATCCTCACACAGACTTTGCCAGGCGCAACGCGATGCATCCATTCGCCGCGAAGCGGCTGACCGCGTAACGCCCCGTGGGCAGCAAGATGCGGCGTTCGAACCGGCCTTGCGGGAGTTCGAGCCGGTGGATCCTTGCATTGCGCAGCTCGGCGGGCAGCACCCGATGTCCGCGGATGACGAGCGTCCCGTTTTCGATCACGGCCTCGACCTGATCCGGATCGACGCCGGGCAGGGCGACGAGAATCAGGAACTCCCGGTCGGTCTCCAGTACGTCGATCGGGGGTTCCCAGCTCGGCTCCCGCGCGCCCGCGGCCGACTGCAGGCTGAAGAATTGCTGGTGTAGCCGTTCCGCGCGGGCGAGCGAGTCGATCGCCTCGGACAGCATCCAGTTGACGGGATTCTTTGTCGACATCTGCTCCCTCGTGCTTTACTCACGTCGTCAAGCGACCGCCTCGCGCCGTTCACGGTGCAAGGGCATCGGGGCGGGGACCGTCTGAATAGTTGTATGCTTGCGGTATTCCGTCAATCGGGGAGCGGGGCAACGGGCCTCGCTATAAGGTGGTGGAGGCTTTCATCCGGGTTCGCGCGATGATGCCGGCGATAATCTGCATGGTGGTGCCGATCCCCCAGCCGAAACTGATCGTCAGGGCGGTTGCCGCGCGCGCCGTTTCATCCAGAACGATGCTGGAGACCGACACCACCGCCGCCACCGCGGCGAGGAACGTGCCGGCCGCGCTGAGCAACTCCACGGTATCCCATTTGGAACCCATGCCGTGCCGCAGCGGCAGGTGCATATGGTGATCGGGCGGCACAGGCGGCAGGTCGATCCCGAGATAGTAGCCGGCGGCCCCGTACACCATCATGGCCAATACGGTGGCGGCCGAGCCGATCAGCTCGATATCGGCCCTTCCTACATGGGCGGCGACGAACAGTCCGCAGGAGGCGCCGGTCAGGGCGAGCCCGGTCCGTTCGAGAACATGCGCCCATCGGCTGATGGTGGAGCGGTTATCCCATGGTTCACTGCGCTTGATCATTTTTTCTAGTTACCAAACAGGAGCGGGGCTACCATTGACAAAGATCAAGTTCGCGCTCTCCGGCTCCCGTTCGCAACAGCCGGGGCATATTCCTCGCGTGTTGACGCGCATCAAGGCGAGTGGCCGTTTTCCGGCCGATATGTTATCGATCGACGGCGTCGACCGTCTTTGCAGCCGACCGGAGGGCGATTGACCCAAGTGCAGCCGACCAGTCGCGGTATGGGCACCTCAGGGCGGCGGATGTTTCCGCTTGCCGTCGCGGGAGCCGTATCGCTTGCCGACCCTCCGCTAGCCGACTCCCGGCCCGGACGTATCATCAAGGCGCCGAATTATCTCACCGCGCATTACTGGTGGGCCTATGTGCATCCCAGGGCGATCTGGCTGTTTGAGCGGCAGTGGCTGGTCAATCTCATCCTGTGGGGCAACTACGCGCAGCTGCGCAACGCGGCGCTGACGGAATTGGGGGATGTGCTGCGCGGCACGACCCTGCAGGTGGCCTGCGTCTACGGCGATCTCACCGGCGAGTTGAGCAGGCGGGTCGCGGCCGGTGGCGGCCGGCTGGACATCGTCGATGTGCTGCCGATGCAGCTGGAAAATCTCCGTCACAAGCTGCCGCCGGGCGCGCCGGCGCGGTTGCTGGCGATGGATTCGGCCGAGCTCGATCTTCCGGACGGCAGCTACGATCGCGCGCTGTTGTTTTTCCTGTTGCACGAGCAGCCCGGTGAGCATCGCGAGCGGACGCTGAGCGAAGTGTTCCGCGTGGTCCGGCCGGGCGGCGAGATCGTCATCGTCGATTACGCGCGGCCGCGCTGGTGGCATCCGCTTCGCTATCTGTGGCGGCCCCTGCTGGCCGCGCTCGAGCCTTTCGCGCTGGATCTGTGGCGCGACGAGATCGTCCATTGGCTGCCCGCGGCCGCGCAGGCCGAATGGCGCAAGCAGTCCTTCTTCGGCGGGCTCTATCAGAAAGTCGTCATTCGGCGCTGAGCCGATCGCCGCCCTGGCGGCGCGAGGCTGTGCCGGCGATTCTTGCGGCGGTTCAGATCACGATCAGCGCGGTGGCCGCCGCGAGGATCACCAGCCCGGCCGTGCCGTAGCACGCTGTCTTGACGGCGATGCCGCCGCCGAGCCCGAGATCGTGGGCGGTCATGCGCAGGCGATGCGCGGCATGCCAGGCCGGCAGCGCCACCGCGCCGAACAGGATCAGCTTGCCGATCGGATGGTGCGCGAAGGCCGCAAGGGTCTCGTAGCGCAAATGCAGGACGCCGAGCGGCACCAGTATTCCGGTGATCAGGATCAGCACCGGCGTGATCAGCGCCGCCACCAATCCACCGCCGGCAAAGGGCAGCCACAGGATGGGCTTGTTCGATCGCGCCATGGCTAGATTCCCGCTCCGATCAGCACGACGGCGGATACCGCCGCCCAGGCAACGTAATGGGCGCCGACGATCACGATGCCGGGCACCGGTTCATCCTTCATCATCAGCGGCATCGCCTTCGGCGTCAGCGCAAACCAGGTCACGCTGTGATAGATGGCGAAGACAAGGCAGATCAACTGGACGGAGATGCCGATGGGACTGGACAGATTCGCGACGAATCCGTCCCATGCCGAGTGCCCTTGCGAAAGCCGGACCAGTCCGACCGCCAGCAGGGCGCAATAAAGGCCGACGAACAGGCTGGTCAGCTCGCGGATCATGTAGCTGATGTAGCGCGGGTGCTGAAGCCACCAGTTCCGTTCGACCTTGCGCAAATAGGGGCGGCGGCTCATCGATGACCTCCCGGGGTCAGCAAGTCCTTGAGCCAGTCGACCGAGGCGGAAATCTTGGTCTGCTGGATCGCGGCGGCGGGATCGACGTGCTTGGGACAGACCTCCGAGCAGGCGCCGACGAAGGTGCATTCCCATATGCCCTCATTGCTGGCCACGACCTCCGCGCGGGCATCCTTGCCGCCATCGCGGGAATCGAGATTGTAGCGGTGCGCCAGCGCCAGCGCCGCCGGACCGACGAAATCCTCGTTCAGGCCGCATTGCGGGCAGGCGGCGTAGCACAACAGGCAGTTGATGCACTGGGTGTATTGGTGGAAGGCGCCGAGTTCGCCCGGCGACTGCAGATATTCACCCGAGCTCAGCGGCTTGTCCTGTTTCGGGATCAGCCAGGGCTTCACGCTTCCCAGCTTGTCCATGAAGCTGTCCATCACGATCACCAGGTCACGCTCGATCGGGAAGTGGTCGAGCGGCTCGACCCGGATCACCCCGCCGCGATAGTCGCGCAGGAAGGTGTGGCAGGACAGTTTCGGCTCGCCGTTGATCGTCATGCCGCAGCTGCCGCACACCGCCATGTGGCAGGACCAGCGGTACGACAGCGTGGCGTCGAGATGATCCTTGATGTGATTGAGCGCATCGAGCACCACCCAGTCGTCCTGGTAAGGTACCGTGTAGCGCTGGAAGTACGGCTCGCTGTCGGTCTCGGGATGATAGCGCAGCACCTCGAGCATGATGATCTCGCTCATGTCGCGGCTCCGCCATAGACGCGCTCGGCCGGCTGCGACCTGGTAATGACGACATCGCGGTAGCTGATCGACGGCGCCCCGTCGCCGCGATAGCTCGCCATGCTGTGCTTGAGATAATTGGCGTCGTCGCGATCGGGATATTCGAGGCGCTGGTGCGAGCCGCGCGATTCCTTGCGCTGCAGCGCCGACTGCGCCATGGCGGAGGCGACATCGAGCATGCAGCCGAGCTCGAGCGCCTGGATCAGGTCGGTATTGAAGACGTTGCTGCGGTCCTGCAGCGGCATCTTGCGGTAGCGCGCCCGCAGGTCGGCAAGGATGTCGCAGGTCTCCTGCAGCGTCTGCTCGGTGCGGTAGATGCCGGCACCGCTTTCCATGGTATCATTCATCGCCTTGCGCAACGAGGAGACGGAATCGCCGCCGCCCTCGCGGGCGAACAATTCGCGCAAACGCGCCTGGGCGGCCTCGGCCGCCGTTCCGGCGCCGCCAGACATCCGGTTTGCCTTGTTAATGTTGGCCTTGGCAAAGGCCGCCGCGCCGCGTCCGGCGCGGGCGCCGAACACGACGATTTCGGCGAGCGAGTTGGAGCCGAGGCGGTTGGCGCCGTTGATTGAGACGCAGGCGCATTCGCCGGCGGCGAACAGGCCGGGCAGCGGGGTGGCGGCGTCGATGTCGGTGTGAATGCCGCCCATGGTGTAGTGCACCACCGGCCGCACCGGGATCATCGCGTGCACCGGATCGACGCCGACATAGGCCAGCGCCAGTTCGCGCACCATCGGCAGCCGCTCGTCGATCATCTTTTCCCCGAGCTGGCGGATGTCGAGATGCACCACGTCGCCATGCGGCGTCTTGATCGTGCGGCCCTTCTGCTGCTCGTGCCAGAACGCCTGGCTCAGGCGGTCGCGTGGCCCGAGTTCCATCGCCTTCTTGCGCGGCCAGGGATCGGGCGGCCCGAGATTGTAGTCCTGCAGGTAGCGGTAGCCGTCCTTGTTGACCAGGATGCCGCCCTCACCGCGCGATCCCTCGGTGATCAAGATGCCGGTGCCGGGCAGCCCGGTCGGGTGGTACTGCATGAACTCCATGTCCTTCAGCGGCACCCCGGCCCGATAGGCCATCGCCATCCCGTCGCCGGTCTTGATGGCGCCGTTGGTGGTGAAGGGAAAGATGCGCCCGGCGCCGCCGGTGGCGATGACGACCGCCCGGGCGCGGAATGCGACCATGCGGCCCGACCGCATCTCGATCGCGACGACGCCGGTGCAGCGGCCGTCCTCGACGATCAGGTCGGTCGAGTAATATTCGTCGAAGCGCCGGATCGAGGGGTACTTCAGCGAGGTCTGGAACAAGGTGTGCAGGATATGGAAGCCGGTCTTGTCCGCGGCGTACCAGGTGCGCTCGATCTTCATGCCGCCGAACGGCCGCACCGCGACCGTGCCGTTCGCTTCACGGCTCCAGGGGCAACCCCAGTGCTCCAGCTGCAGCAATTCCAGCGGCGCGGTGTTGACGAACAGCTCGACCGCATCCTGGTCGCAGAGCCAGTCACCGCCGGAGACGGTGTCGTTGAAATGATTGTCGAGGCTGTCATTGCCCTTGATGACGCCGGCTGCTCCGCCTTCCGCGGCCACGGTGTGGCTGCGCATCGGGTAGACCTTCGAAATCAGGGCGATGGAGAGCGAGGGATCGGATTCCGCCACGGCGATCGCCGCGCGCAGGCCGGCGCCGCCAGCCCCTACGATCGCAATGTCGGTTTCGATGACGTCCATGAGGCGCTGTCCTCCGGGACCGGTCGCCGCCCTCGGCAGGTTTCCCTGCGAGGCTGCACTGGGCCACGGCGCCGCGAAACAAGCGTTGATTTAGGTCAACGCCGGGGTCGGCCGACAAACAGGATGCTGGAGTTATTACTTTTCAGCCGCCAGCCAGGAAGCGATCTGGGCCCGCTCTTCGCCGGTCATTTCGGTGACGTTTCCCGGCGGCATCGCGCTCGACCATGCCGCGTTGCGCCCGATCAGCCGGGCGTTGCGGTGGATATGCTCTGAATCGTCCAGCAGAATGCCGCGTGGCGCGGTGACGATTCCGTCCCAGACCGGCTCGGCGCCGTGACACATGCTGCACCGCGACAACACGATCTCCTCGACATTGGCGTAGGTCGCCGGCGCGGCCAGCGCGCCGGTCCTGACGTCCCGCGGTCCGGCCGCCGACAGCAGTCCGACCACGATCATGCCGGCGGCGGCGATGCCCCAGACCCACCACGGCGATTTCCGCCCCGCATGCCGCTCATTGAAGAAATGCCGGATGATCGGGCCGAGCGCCAGCACGATCGCCACGATCAGCCAGTTGTAGCGGGTCGCGAACAACAGCGGATAGTGATTGCTGATCATCAGCACGATCACCGGCAAGGTCAGATAATTGTTGTGAACCGAACGCTCCTTGCTGGTACGGCCGAGCGCCGGATCGGGCGCCTGGCCGGCCAGGAGGGCTGTGACGATCTTCTTCTGGTTCGGAATGATCAGCGCGAATACATTGGCGACCATGATGGTGCCGACCAGCGCGCCGATCTGGTTGAACGCGCCGCGCCCGCTCAGCACGTGGGTGAAGGCATAGGTCAGGCCGACCAGGAACAGGTAGCCGCCGATGGCGAAGGGCAGCTCATGCCGGGCGAGGCCCGACCGGCAGGCGCCTTCGTAGAGCAGCCACGCCAGGGCCAGGCTGCCGAAGCTGAACAGCCCCGCCTGCAGCGGCGTCAGGTCGAGCGTGGATTTGTCGACCAGGAACAGCTCGGCATCGAGATAGTAGACGACGACCATGAGGGCAAAACCGGACATCCAGGTCGTGTAGGCTTCCCACTTGAACCAGGTCAGTTCGTCCGGCATTTTCGCAGGCGCGACCAGGTATTTCATGATCCGGTAGAAGCCGCCGCCATGGACCTGCCAAGCCTCGCCATAGACGCCGTCAGGCAGGTCGCCGTGAGGCTTCAGGCTGAGGTCGAGATGAATGAAATAAAACGAGCTGCCGATCCAGCCGACGGCAGCGACCACGTGCAGCCAACGGAGAATGAGGCTAGCCCACTCCGTCAGTATCGATCCCCACATCACAGCCCCCGCTCGAAATGCCGCGAAAAAATCCCCGATTTTGCGGATTCGGAGTTTAGGGCTACCAGTTGATCCACCGCAATGTGCCGGCTGCCACTTTTTGATGCAATCGTGGCGGAGAACATACGCACCGCGCCAGAACGGTTTGCATGTCCTCAAGCAAGGCAGGAGCGGTCAAATGAACGGGGCTCAATCGCTGGTTCAAACGCTGGTCAATTGCGGCGTCGATACCTGCTTCGCCAATCCCGGCACCTCCGAAATGCATCTGGTCGCAGCGCTCGACACCGTGAAAGGACTGCGGCCGGTGCTGTGCCTGTTCGAGGGGGTCGCCACCGGCGCTGCCGACGGCTACGGCCGCGTCGCCGGCAAGCCCGCCGCGACCTTGCTGCATCTGGGGCCGGGTCTCGCCAACGGTCTTGCCAACCTGCACAACGCCCGCCGCGCGGCGACGCCGGTCGTCAACGTGGTCGGCGACCACGCCACCTATCACCTGCAATACGATGCCCTGCTGACGTCCGATATCGCCGGTTTCGCCCGCCCGGTTTCGGCCTGGATCCACGAGAGCAAGAGCGCAAAGCTCGCCGCCGGCGATGCCGCCAGGGCCGTGCAGGCCGCGCGCGCCGCGCCGGGCGGCGTCGCCACCCTGATTCTGTCGGCCGACGCCGCCTGGAATCCGGCCGATCGCGCCGCGACGCCGCTGCCCGATATCGGGCCCGCGGCCGTCGAGGCGGGCAGGATCGAAGACATCGCCAAGCTATTATCCAACGGTAAGAAAACCGCGATGTTGCTGCGCGGACGCGCGCTCATCGGCGACGGGCTGGAGGCGGCCGGCCGCATCCACCAAAAGACCGGCGCGCGGCTGTTATGCGACACCTTTGCTCCCCATGCCGAAATGGGCGCCGGCCGCGTCCCGGTGGAGCGCATTCCCTATTTCGGCGAGCAGGTCACGGCGTTTCTGGCGGGCACCGAGCAGTTGGTCCTGGTCGGCAGCACGCCGCCGGTGTCGTTCTTTGCCTATCCGAACAAGCCGAGCTGGTGTGTGCCGGAGGGCTGCGAGCTGATCTATCTCGCGCAACCGCATGAGGACGGCGCCGGCGCCCTGCGAGGCCTGGCCGATGCTCTCGGCGCGCCCCAGCAGATCTCGGCCCGCGTCGCGCTGCAATTGCCGGGCCTGCCGACCGGCTTGCTGAATTCGCTCAGCGTCGCGCAAACCATTGCGCAACTGACGCCGGACCATGCGATCTATGCGGATGAATCCAACACCGCGAGCCTGCCGCTGCTGATGATGCTGGCGCGGGCGCGGCCGCACACCCATTTGCCGCTCGCCGGTGGCTCGATCGGTCAGGGTCTGCCGCTGGCGGTGGGAGCGGCGCTGGCCGCGCCCGGCCGCAAGGTGATCTGCCCGCATGGCGACGGCGGCGCCGCCTACACCATGCAGGCGCTGTGGACCATGGCG
>Ga0182014_10002010_pt1 | contig 26296 bp, 21 predicted proteins | sample 612S2DmetaG_FD_120489 | JGI IMG/M metagenome (GOLD analysis project Ga0182014, IMG submission 120489) | Permafrost microbial communities from Stordalen Mire, Sweden - 612S2D metaG | ecosystem: Environmental > Terrestrial > Soil > Wetlands > Permafrost | place: Sweden: Stordalen | collected... | reverse complement strand
CGAGCGCGGACGCACCGAGTTTGTGGTACCGGAAGAAAAGCCAAGTCCATCCGGCGTTGAGGAACAGATTGACGCTCAATGCGGCGATGTATCGGTTTGCTTTGTCGTGCTGTCCCGTCGCGCGAAACCGGTCGATTGCCACCGCGGAGGTGGCCGCGATGTCGCCGTACAGGGTGGTCCACGCCAACGGGAACGCGGCACGGGGCGGCTGGTATGACGGCTTGCGCAGCCTCGAGTACCAGGCCTGAACGCGGGCCGGGCTGGCGATGCTTCCGGCGCCGGCCGCCGCGGCGACGGCGAGCGAGGTCGCTGCCAATGTCGATCTATTCACGGTGTCCTCCGTTGTTAGGGTCGGTAAGCTTGCGTGGCCACCAGATGCGCTCACCGATGAGGGCGAACAGCGCAGGGATGACCAGTGTGCGCACGATGAAGGTGTCGAGCAGAATGCCCAGGCCGACGATGATGCCTAGTTGTGCCATTACGATCAGTGGCAACACTCCGAGTACGCAGAATACTGCGGCTAAAACGATTCCCGCGCTGGTGATTACGCCGCCGGTGGCCGATACCGCGCGGATCATGCCATCGCGCGCGCCGCGCTGCGCGGCTTCCTCCCGCGCGCGGGTGACCAGAAAGATGGTGTAGTCCACACCCAGGGTAGCCAGAAACAGGAAGGCGAGCAACGGGGCGCTGTTGTCCAAGGCCGGAAACCCGAAGACGTGGAGGCTGGCCCAACCGCCGAGGCCGAGTGCGGCCAGCGCGCCGAGAATGGTCGCGGCCAACAGGACCGGGGGCGCAAGGGCCGCACGGAGCAGCGCATACAGGACTACCAGGATCACCGCCAAGATCGCCGGGATCAGCAACGTTCGGTCGTGGGTGGCGGCATTACGGATGTCGAGTGCCTGCGCGTCGGGGCCGCCCACCAGAGCGTCGGGGGAGACGTTCGTCATCGAATACCTCAGTGCCGTAATTGTTTTAAATGCCTGATCCGATGATGGTGGGGCGTCCAGCACTACAGACCATTTCGACCAATTCGTCGAGCCAATGGCTGCCTGGCCGGATTCGGTCGCCGAGACCACGCCCGGGGTCGCGCCGACAGCCTGCTTCGCCTGTGCTGCCTGTGCTGCCTGTGCGGTGGGTGCGATTACCAGCGTGGGATTGGTCAGGCCGGCGGGAAAATGGGCGGCGGCGATCTGGTAGCCGGACACCGACGCTGCCCGGACTCGGAACTGCTCGGTCTGTGTCAGTCCGATTCGGGTCCCTATCAGCCCGCTCGCCAGGACTGCCAGGGCTGCGATCGCGACCGCCGCGACCGCCGCGGGACGGCGGGCCACCCGCTCGGCAACCCGTTGCCAGGCGCCGGAATCCAGGGCCGCGCCGTCATAAGGGCGCGGGATGAATGGCCAAAACAGCCGTCGTCCGCACACTGCCAACAGCGGCGGTAGCACCAGCAGGACCGACGCCGCCGCAACGACCAATCCACACGCCGCGAGCGCACCCAGACTGCGGGTACTCGGGGTGGCAGCGAAGATCAGCGTGAGCAGCGCCAGCACCACGGTGGCGTTGCTGGCAAGGATGGCCGGCCCGGCCATGCGCACCGCGCGGCGCAGGGCGTCGCGATGTTCGGTATGGCTCCGGAGTTCTTGCCGATAGCGAGAAATCAACAGCAGCGCGTAATTGGTGCCGGCTCCGAACACCAGCACGCTGGTGATCCCGGAGGTGGCACCGTCGAAACTCAGCCCGGTCAGCGACGCCACCGCGGTGCCCACCGATGCCGAGACCCGATCGGCGAATGCGATAACCAGCAGCGGTGTCAGCCACAGCACCGGTGAGCGGTAGGTGGCGATCAGCAGCAGTGCCACGACCGAGGCCGTCACTGCCAGCAAGGTGACGTTGGCGTCGGTGAACGCGTTGGCGATATCAGCGCCGAAGGCCGGCCCTCCGGTGAGATGGGCCACAAGGCCTGTAGGTAACCCGTTCTCGGCGGCGGTGCGCAGCGCGGCGACCATGTCGTTGAGGCGCAGACCCGATATGTCGGCACTGATCAGCACCACCCCGATGGCCGCCTTGCCATCGGTCGACACCATCGCCGGTGGGGCAACGGCGCCGGAGTGGTCCGGCTTTGTGAGGGCCCGCGCCCGGTCGCACGCTGTGCTGGCGGCGTTCACGTCGGCAGAGTCCAGGACCGCGCCGTCGGCACGACTGACCACCACGATCAGGGGAACCTGGTCACCTCCCGAAAATAGCCGAGCAAGCGCGTCGACTTTTGCCGAATCCGAGCCGACAGGCATCGACGGCGGCGCCGTGCCGGCGGCGGGATTGGCGCCGACCAGCACCATGAAGCCGATACCCAGTAGGACAATCCCTAATCCGAGCAGCCAGGAACGTCCGCCCGTCACCCTCGCTGCGATACGGTCCCACCCCACAACGCCAAGTCTTTCAATTTATGAAACATCAATCAACTTAACTACCGGCTTAGAGGCCAGCCAGAGGCGGCTAGCGCCCGTCCGGCCAGGTCTTAGTGCCGGGCTTCGGAGCGCCGACGTGGGGTTTCGGCGGCTGGACCCTGGTGTGTTGACGATTCGGAACGATGGACGCGAAGCTCGTCCTCAAATGTTGCCATCGCGGCGATCATCGCCGCGAAGACCCGTTGAGCAGCAGCGAGGTCCCTATCGTCCAGGTCTTTGAGGGTCGAGTGGAGATGCGCGCCGAGCGGAGTGAAGAAGGCGCGCGCCACGTTCATCCCGTGATCCTCGTACCGCAGCAGCCACTTGCGTCGGTCGTCGGGGTCGGCTTCGCGGCGAATGTGGCCTGAGTCGATCATCCGATCGACGAGATAGGTGATCGCGGCCGCCGACATGTCGACATGCTGCCGCAGCTGCGCCAAAGTCAAAGGTTTTCCGGCGGTTTCGGCCACCATGATGTGAAGCAACGCCTGGAAGTCACCGTTGCTGACCTCATGCAGACGAGCAAAGTGACGGCCGATGCGATCGGACTGCGCCGTGATTGCCCGCAAGTCAGCTGACAAACTCCGCTCGAGCTCAGTTCGGCGGGGCGTTGAGTCCCGATCTTGGCGCTTCGTCACATAATCGCATCCTTAGGCAGATACACCGACCAGAGTACGGCGAGCTTATGCGAGGTTGAATCAAAGGGCTTGGCAACGTCAGAATGACCGTACGCCGGAAACTTGTTCTCAGCAAAGTCCACTCTTGCCGGCGCGTAGTGGCGATATCCTTACCACCTTCTTAGTGTTAGACGGCGTTTGGCCTGTTTCATGCGCCCGCTAAGGGGTACTCACACTCAGTCGGATGGCGATGCGGCCGCCCGGATTTAGTCTTCGGAGTCATCCTCAGCAAGCGTGTGGGATACCGGCGGGCAAGCGAACGCCAGCTTCTCAGCACTGATCGCCATCCGAGAGGAACGGTATGCGTCCGAACACCACATCAGCATTGTTGCGGCAGTTGGGCATTCAGCATGACTCAGCGCTGAACCAACGTCCGGTGCTGGCCAAATGGCTTGAGCGCAATACCGCGACCCCTGAGTTGAAGCTGAGTCTGCGCGCCAACGGCTATGGAATCTTTTTGCTGCCTCGCCCGCTCCGATCTTCGGTCCTAGGCTAGCTCCAACCTCCACAGTGGCGCGCCGAAACAGCTCGCAATCTGCTAGGAAAGTGGCGTGGTAAGTAGTCACCTTTGCCGGTGGGACGCGCCGACGGTTTGACCTCGTCGTGGTCGCCGAGGGAGCCCAATCAACCACTCGCACATTGGTGTTCGGCGAGGTGCTGACGCGCCGCCTCGGGTTTTACATCGCCTTCGGTTCAATCGACCGGCACGCTGACGACGGCCGCTGGTGGACTTGGCTCAACGCGGTTGGCGGGCGCTCGATAACCGTGCGACCCGACAATGTGGGCACTACCCGGGTCGCGCGGTCATTCTTGTCCGGGCCAAAAAGCTACGAGTGCATGGCGCCGGCCCGGCAGCGTGGCGCCCTACGCGACGAATACGCCGGGGTGGCGTGGAAGGCGCCGCGAATCCTCGATGCGCTGGCCACGACCGAAGAGTTATACGTCGATGACCTCACCCAGGTGCGCGCGCCAGACTGGGTTAGCGGATGCGTCGTCCGGCTCGGCGACGCCGCCTGGTGCGCAACGCCAATCAGCGGAACGGGAACGACATTGGCCCTGGCGGGGGCTTACGTCCTGGCTGGTGAGCTGACTTCGGCAAGCGGGATCGGCGAGGGATTGCGGGCATACCGGGAGCGGATGCGCCCGATGGTGGCTCGCGCGCAGAAACTCCCATCGGGAGCGCCCCGGATTGCGCACCCCAAATCCCGCGCGGGTCTGACTGCGCTGCGGACCGCGTTGCGCGTTGCGGGATCCCGCCCGGCGCAGGAAGCCGCCCGGCGATGGCCTTCGACGCCCTCTACCTCGAGCACGCTGCCCCGCTACAAACTGCTCGACGGCTGACACTCCGCACGACGGCCGAGCAGGTGACGCAGGGCTTGCTCCAGGTCAGGTTGGCGGAACCGGTGCCCCGCCTGGGCGAGCTTGCCAGGGCGCACATTTTGGCTGGCGCAGGCCAGTTCGCGAGCGCCCTGCGCGCCCAACAATATCCGGAGCCCAATTGACGGTACGGACAACATCGCCGGCCGGTGCAACACGTGGGCGAGGGTGCGGGTGTATTCGGTATTGCGGACCGGTTGCGGGGCAACCGCGTTCACGGGTCCCGACAGTGCGGTGTCCCACAGTGCGCGGTGGTATACGTCGACCAAGTCGTCGATGCCGATCCAGGACAGCCATTGTCGGCCATCGCCGAGTCGGCCACCCAGCCCTGCGCTGAACAGCGGACGCATCAGCTTTAACGTGCCGCCGAGCGGCGATTGGACGATGCCGGTGCGCACCCGCACCACTCGAACCCCAGCCTGTTCCGCCTGCGCGGTCGCGTCCTCCCAGTCGGCGACGACGTCGGCTAAAAACCCGTCGCCGCGCGCACTCTCCTCGGAGAGGGTTTCGTCGCCGCGGTCGTACCCGTAGTAGCCGACGGCCGAAGCCGAGATCAGCGCGCCAGGCCGATGGGCGGTTTTCGACATGAGTTCTGCGAGCCGGCGAGTCGGGCCGATTCTACTGTCGCGGATGGCATTACGATGACTATCGGTGAACCTTCCGGCGATCGAAGCGCCCGCCAAATGAATCACCGCGTCGACTCCGGTGAATAGGTCTGGGTCGGGAGCCTCAGGGTCCCACCGGCGCTCATCGGAGGTTTTCGCGGGCCCGCGGACCAACTCGATGACTCGGTGACCGCCAGTGCGCAGAAACGCGGTCAACGCCGAACCGACCAGTCCTGATGACCCCGTGACGGCGATGGTCGAAGGACCCAGACCGTGCTGGGCCGCCAGCCGATGTGCGGCTAAATCGTCGGCGAGCTGGCGGTGCCGGTAGACGAACATGGGGCGCAGTGCCGCCGCGGGTACCGGCGTCTCCACCCGGTCGATCACCCGGGTCTTGTTGTCGCCGGCGTCTTCGAAGTCGTTGACCTCTTCAAATTCGTGTATGTGCCGCCACCGCACGGCGACGCGCGCCGGCAGCGAGGCCAGGCCGTCGCTGCCGATGGCATCGACGAAACGCCGCGGCGGGTCGTAGCCGTCCGGCTGGTGGACAGCGACCCAGCGCAGTCCGCCGGGGAGCGCGAGCTCGGCGCGCCCGTCCTTGAGGGAGGTGGCCTCGGTGACCACCCGCAGGGGCGCCCACGGCGGCGACAGCCGATTGAACGCGCCCGGTCGGCTATGCCAGTCGAACACTTCGTCGCGCGGCGCATCGACCACGCTCGAATACGTAATCCCCATTACTCGAAGCTACCGGCGAAAGCCGGCGCTTGTAGATGGCGATTCGGGGGAACAGTGTTGGGCATGAGTGTTCTTGGTGGAATGCGTCCGCTTTTCGACACTGCCCTGGATCGGGCGGTCGTCCCCGGCTACAGCAGCGTCGGCTATCGGCTCCGGCAAATGGGCTGGGCGGACGATCCGGAGCCGGGCGCGCTGAAGGGTCGGACCGCACTCGTCACGGGCGCGAACCGCGGCATCGGCAAGGCGATCGCCGCGGGATTGGCCCGGCTCGGCGCGACCGTCTTGCTGACCGTGCGCGACCGGGAGAGCGGTGAGCGGGCACGGGAGGAGATCGTCGCGGCCGACTCAGAGGCCGACGTGCGGGTGGAGGTGTGCGACGTGTCCGACTTGGGTGCGGTCCGCGCCTTCGCTGCCGACCTGACCAGCCGGGTGCAGACGTTGGACGTGCTCATCCGCAACGCCGGGGTGCTGCCGGCCGATCGCACCGAAACCGACGATGGGCACGAAGCCACCTTGGCCACCCACGTGCTGGGTCCGGTGTTGCTAACTGAAAATCTGCTGCCGATTCTGGCCAAGTCCGACGATCCGCGGGTAATCCTGATGTCGTCGGGCGGGATGTACACCCAACCACTGCCGGCACTAGACCCCGAATACCGCAAGGGGCGATACAGCGGCGCCACCGCATACGCGCGAACGAAACGGATACAGGTAGCGCTCACCCCAATCTTGGCCCGCCGCTGGGCAGCCCAACACGTCAGTGTCTACTCCATGCATCCCGGGTGGGCCGACACTCCCGGGGTGGCCGCGTCGCTTCCAGGGTTTCGGCGCCTTACCGCCCCGATATTGCGAACACCCGAACAGGGAGCCGACACCGCCGTGTGGCTCGCCGCGACCAATCCGGCGCCGCCAACCGGCCGGTTCTGGCACGACCGGCGACCCCGCACGGAGCACTACCTGCCGCTGACCCGCTACGACGACCGTGACCTCGAGGTGGTCTGGCAGTACTGCGCCGAGGCGATCGGTATCGAAAATCCTTGAGTGCTAACGGTCCGGCAGCGCGTGCTCGACGATGGGCAGCCGTGGCTGCGGTTGCCGCACGCGGCGTTTGGCTGCCAGGTACACCTGCGCGGTCTCCTTGGCTACCGTCTGCCAATCGAAGTCTGCGGTGAGCCGCTCGCGGGCCGCGCGGGCGCGCCGCTGTGCGGCCGCCGGGTCGTCGAGCACGGTGCGCACCGCTGACGCCAGTGCCGGCACGTCGCAAGGCGGACACGACACGCCCGTCTGGCCGTTGATCACCGCCTCGCCCAGACCGCCGATGTTCGACGTCACCAGCGGGGTTCCGGCCGCGGCGGCCTCTAGCGCGGCGAGCCCGAACGGCTCGTAGTGGCTGGGTAGCACCGCGGCGTCCGCCCGATGCAGCGCTGTCAGCAGTTCGTCGTGGCCGAGGTGCCCGACGTACCGAGTCGCCTTGAATACCCGGTGCTTACGGGCTTGCTCCACAAGCCAGTCCTGCTGAGTACCCTCCCCGGCGATGGTCAGCGTGGTGCCCGGGTTTGTGCGTCGGATCCGCGGCAGGGCGGCGATGAGGTCATGCACGCCCTTCTCGTATTCCAGCCGCCCAACGTAGAGCAGCTCGGCCGGCCCGGTGCGCGGGCGCCGTTCCGCGAACGGCCAGCGCGCCGCGTCGATTCCGTTGCGGATCACGATTGTCTCGGCTAGGCCGGGGCCGAACAGTTCGGTGATCTCGTCGCTCATCGACGCCGAACAGGTAATAAGCGAATCGGACTCACGCACCAGCCACGACTCCACTGCATGCACCTGACGGCTGATCGTTCCGGAAACCCAGCCGGAATGCCGGCCGGCCTCGGTCGCGTGAATGGTGGAAATCATTGGCACGTCATAGTATTGGGCCAGTGCTACGGCAGGGTGAGCCACCAGCCAGTCGTGCGCGTGTACCACGTCGGGACGCCACGTTCGGTCGGTGCCGTGTTTCTTGAGGGGCAGCCCGGCGCGGATCATCGAATGACCCATCGCCAGGGTCCAGGCCATCATGTCCTTGCTGAAGGTGAATTCGTGCGGATCCTGTGCTGCCGCGATTACCCGGACACCCCCGCTGACCTCGTCGGAGGACGGGTGGGTGCTGGCATCTGTGCCGGACGGACGCCGCGAAAGGACCACGACGTCGTGGCCGGCAGCGGCCAGCGCGGTGGACAGGTGATGCACGTGCCGGCCCAACCCCCCGATCACCACCGGCGGGTACTCCCACGACAACATCAGGATCTTCATGCCTCGCCACGCCCCACGGTCGCGAATTTGCACAAAATGCCGTCCGCGGCGGCGTGTCGCTGTGCAGACACGCACGCTCGCGGGGGGAAGGAGGGGTTCATCGCGGCAGCCGCCGCGCATCCAGAGCGCCGAACAGGCCGTCGGCCCGGTTCCAGCCGTCGGCGAGCCGCTGCGCGCTGTCGCGCCGGCCCGACGCCAGCGCCCCGGCGATCTCGCGGGTGGCGTGGGCATGCAGGTGCGCGCGGTAACGGGCGTAGTCGGCGGCGGAATCCTTGCTCACCATGAACGGCCAGTCGCTGGACACGGTGAGCAGTGTCTCGCGCAGGATCTGGTCGGCAACGTGATCCCGGGGGAGCGGCCCGTCCAGCGAGGTCGTCTGCTCGAGCGCTTTGTCGACGGTGCTCAGTGCGGTGTCGACCACCTCGTTGTTCAGCTGGACCAGATCGGCTACCTTGTCGCCGGACCACACCTGCCAGTCTTTGCCCGAGCCCCAGGAGCTGGGTGGCAGCGCCACCGGGTGGCCGACGAACCCTTGGTCGATGGCGTCGCTCAGCGTGCCCACCTGCACACCGGCTTCGGGTAAGGCCCGCAGCACGCGTTGCAGCCAGGTTGGCCCCTCGTACCACCAGTGCCCGAACAGCTCGGTGTCGAAGGCCGCGACCACGTGAGCGGGCCGCCCGATGCGCTCGGACTCGGAGAGCAGTCGCTTACGCACCACGTCGACGAAGTCGGCGACGTGTCCGTCGACCGCGTGGCTGGCGCGGTCGGGGTCGTAGGGCGCCTTGGCCTCCGACGGCACGTTGCGACCGGTGACCCTGGCCGGTTTGAGCCCGGTCAGGTGGTCGTAGGTATGGAAATCGCGATACGCGGCATGCCCGGGATAGCCCGACTTGGGCGACCACACTCGATAGCTGATCTGCAGGTCGCGCCCGAACGCAACCACATCGGTGTCGCCGACCGGCCGGCCGAGCGCGGTATCGCCGTGCAACGACGGGCCGTCAACCATGAAATGTGTGACTCCGGCGCCGGCGTAGTCATGTTCCATACCGGGGGCGTAAGCGCATTCGGGCGCCCAGATCCCAGTCGGGCCTTGTCCTTTGGGCGCCCCTAGGCGCAGCTGTGCGTCGGCCAGGCCTTCGCGCAGCGCGAACTCACGCAGCCGCGGCGCCAGCAGTGGCTGGAACGGATGGGCCAGTGGGCCGCCGAGCAGCTCCACCGTGCCGGCGTCGACCAGGCTGCGCAGCAGCGGGCTGCCGCCGTGCCGCCATAAGGTGGCGAAATCGCCGAGGGCCTGGTCGGCCTCCGCGCATTCTCGAACTCCGAAGGCTCGTAACGCTTCCGGCGTAGATGACTGGTAGTTGACCGATTTCGTTTCGGGGATCGACCGCACACTCGCGGCTTCGGCCGCGCGCAGCCGCCAATTGGCCAGCCAATGATGCATGCCGTCGAGGCAATACGGGTCGTCGAGCTGTGCGTTGACCACCGGAGTAACCCCGAGGGTGATCAGCCGGTGTCGATCCTCGTCGGCCAGGGTCCGGAGCACCCGCAACAGCGGCAGGTAGGCCGCCGCCCACGATTGATAGAGCCATTCCTCGCCGACCGGCCAGCGTCCGTGGTGGGCCAGCCACGGCAGGTGGGTGTGCAGAACCAGGCTGAACAGACCGGGTACCCGGTCTCCCCCCGAATTGATGGAGTTCACCGACGTACCGCGACCGCGATGAGGTCCAGGCTGTCATCTATATCTCGTATATCCCGGATATGGCCGCCATGGCCGGCCTCGACGATCTCGAAGTCGTCGGTGGTGATCGCGGCGACATCTGCCATCAGCTCGGGTGGCCATGGTGTGTCGGCCACCGCGCGCTCGATCTGCGCGTCGATGATGGAGCCGCCATGGCGGGCATCCATCTCCCGTAGGCGCGGGCCGTGGAACAGGCCGCTCATCGACACGTCGGAGAAACCGGCGTCGAGCAGCAGCTGCGTCAGCTCGTCGGCGTTGAGTTCACGCGTGTGAAACGGGTTGATCGGGGTGTCGCGGCCCGGAGAGAAGGTGATGCGGTTGGGGGTGGACACCATCAGTAACCCCGAGGGACGCAGCACTCGGGCGCACTCGCTGACGAACTGGGGCTGGTCCCAGAGGTGTTCGATGACCTGGAAGTTCACCACGACATCCACCGACGCGTCGGGCAGCGGCAACTCGGCCAGGTTGGCCTGCATGACCTGCACGCTGGCGTAGCGGGCACGCACATGGGCCACCGCGGTCTCGTCGTAGTCCACCGCGACAACCCGGCGCGCGACGCCGGCGATCAGGTCGGCGCCGTAACCTTCGCCACAACCGGCCTCGAGTACGTCGCGGCCGGCGCAGTGCGGCGCCAGGCGCTCGTACACGACTTGGTGCCTGCGAAACCAGTAGTTCTCGATGTCCAGATCGGGGATGGTGCGTTCGCCCGTCAGCGTCAACACCGCTCGGTCCCCTGCTGAGGGCCCCGGCGAGGTGTCGTCGGGGATGCGGTGGGGAACCTCGGGGACGAATGCGCTCATTGAATAGGCAGGCTAACGCGTAGTGTCCGATTCGCGAACCGGGCGCGATGGTACCCCTGCTTCTGGCGGAGAGACAGGCGAAAGAACCTGCACTACGACCCGCTATGGTGTGAGAGCGAACCGCACAAAGTTACCCACTAGTAACATGGGCTGTGCGGTGCTGAAATACGTGACCAAAGTCCCCAGTGCACTGCTGCGGGACTCCTTCGAGGAGGACGAACCACACTCATGACGAACATCGTGGTCCTGATCAAGCAGGTCCCAGACACCTGGTCGGAGCGCAAGCTGACCGACGGCGATTACACGCTGGACCGCGAGGCCGCCGATGCGGTGCTGGACGAGATCAACGAGCGTGCTGTGGAAGAGGCACTGCAGATCAGAGAGAAAGAGGCCGCCGACGGCGTCGAGGGGTCGGTGACCGTGCTGACTGCCGGGCCCGAGCGCGCGACCGAGGCGATCCGCAAGGCGCTGTCGATGGGCGCCGACAAGGCCGTTCACCTCAAGGACGACGGCCTGCACGGCTCCGACGTCATCCAGACCGGATGGGCCCTGGCGCGTGCGCTGGGCACCATCGAAGGCACCGAGCTGGTCATCGCCGGCAACGAGGCGACTGACGGCTCCGGCGGCGCGGTACCGGCCATCATCGCCGAGTACCTGGGCTTGCCGCAGCTGACGCACCTGCGCAAATTGTCGCTCGAGGGCGGCAAGGTCACCGGTGAGCGCGAGACCGACGACGGTTTGTTCACGCTCGAGGCGACACTTCCCGCGGTGGTCAGCGTCACCGAGAAGATGAACGAGCCGCGCTTCCCGTCCTTCAAGGGCATCATGGCCGCCAAGAAGAAAGAGGTCACGGTGCTGACCCTGGCCGAGATCGGCGTCGAGGCTGACGAAGTCGGGCTCGCCAACGCCGGTTCGACCGTGCTGTCGTCGACCCCGAAGCCGGCCAAGACCGCTGGCAAGAAGGTCACCGACGAGGGTGAGGGCGGCACCCAGATCGTGCAGTACCTGGTTGGCCAGAAAATCATTTAACGAGCTGTCCAACGAATCCCAGACCATCCCATATTGACCGAGAAGAGCGATAAAACCCATGGCTGAAGCATTGGTGCTCGTCGAGCACGCTGAAGGCGCAGTGAAGAAGGTCAGCGCCGAATTGATCACCGCCGCCCGCGCGCTGGGCGAACCGGCCGCCGTCGTAGTCGGAGCCCCAGGCACCGCCGCGCCTCTGGTGGATGCGCTGAAGGCGGCAGGCGCCGCCAAGGTCTACGTCGCCGAGTCCGATTCCGCCGATAAATACCTGGTCACCCCAGTGGTGGACGTGTTGGCCGCGTTGGTCGAGTCGTCGGCTCCGGCCGCCGTGCTGCTAGCCGCTACCGCCGATGGCAAGGAGATCGCCGGGCGGCTCGCGGCCCGGATCGGATCCGGCCTGCTGGTCGACGTCGTCGAGGTGAAGGAGGGCGGCATCGGCGTGCACTCCATCTTCGGTGGCGCGTTCACCGTGGACGCTCAGGCCAACGGAGACACCCCGGTGATCACCGTGCGGGCCGGTGCCGTCGAGGCCGAGCCGGCCGCCGGCGCCGGTGAGCAGGTCAGCGTGGAGGTGCCCGCTCCCGCCGAGAACGCCACCAAGATCACCGCCCGCGAACCGGCGGTCGCCGGTGACCGCCCAGAGCTGACCGAGGCCACCATCGTGGTCTCCGGTGGCCGGGGCGTCGGCAGCGCGGAGAACTTCAGCGTGGTCGAAGCCCTGGCCGACTCGCTCGGGGCCGCTGTCGGCGCCTCGCGTGCCGCGGTGGACTCCGGCTACTACCCCGGACAGTTCCAGGTCGGCCAGACCGGCAAGACGGTATCGCCGCAGCTCTACATCGCGCTGGGCATCTCCGGGGCCATCCAGCACCGGGCGGGAATGCAGACCTCAAAGACCATCGTCGCGGTGAACAAGGACGAAGAGGCGCCCATCTTCGAGATCGCCGACTACGGCGTGGTGGGTGACCTTTTCAGGGTTGCTCCGCAGCTGACCGACGCCGTCAAGGCTCGTAAAGGCTGACATCCGTCTGAACAGGTAGTTAACGGCCCCGCAGATGCCTGCGGGGCCGTTATTCTTTCGCGACATTTCGTCATCTGACGTGCACCGACACGTCACAGCGCGGATGCCGACTAGCTCATCGGTTGCGCAACTTTGGTGGCATGAGCATTGCTTCTGTCCTGATAGCCAGCGACAGGGCCGACGAACTGGCGAGCAGTTCGTTCGCCGGGCCGCGCTATTCCCTGTTGCTGTCCACCGACCCGAGCCTCATTGAAGCGGCGCAACGGCTGCGCTACGACGTGTTCACCAGCACGCCCGGCTTCGCATTGCCGGCGGCGGGCGAGACCGACCGGGATGCCGACCGGTTCGACGAGTTCTGCGACCACTTGCTGGTCCGCGACGACGACACCGGTGAGTTGGTGGGCTGTTACCGGATGCTGGCGCCGACGGGCGCCATCGCGGCGGGCGGGCTGTACACGGCGACGGAATTCGACGTCAGTGCGTTCGACTCGCTACGACCGTCGTTGGTGGAGATGGGACGCGCCGTGGTGCGCGATGGTCACCGCAATGGCGGTGTCGTGCTGCTGATGTGGGCTGGAATCCTGGCCTACCTCGACCGCTACGGCTACGACTACGTGACCGGGTGCGTATCGGTCCCGGTCGGTGGCCAGACCGAGGGCGAAATACCGGGGAGCCAACTCCGCGGGGTTCGAGACTTCATCCTGAGGCGGCACGCCGCACCGCCGCAGTACCGGGTGCACCCAAAGCGCCCGGTGATCGTCGACGGGAAGGGTATCGATGACATCCTCCTGCCGCCGCGACCCACTGTGCCGCCACTCATGCGCGGCTACCTGCGGCTGGGTGCCAAGGCCTGCGGCGAGCCCGCGCACGATCCGGACTTCGGTGTGGGCGACTTCTGCGTGCTACTGGATAAGCGGCAGGCCGACACCCGATATCTGAAGAGGCTGCGGTCGGTGTCGGCGGCTTCAAAAATGGCGGGTGCAATGGCTGGCGGCGCACAGTGAACAGCCCGGTGAGCGCGCCCGCTGGCACCGGACACGCTTGGCTGCCTCACGCATCGTGCGACGTCAGCTGTGTGGGTGTCGGCGACGCCGCACCCTCGCGCCGGTCGCTGGTGCGCCTGCGGGTGGCGCGCCGCATCATGCTGGCGCTGCTGCTGTTGCCCGGGTTGCCGGTGCTCGGGGTGCCACTGCCCGGCCGAACGCACGTGCAACGCGCCTATTGCCGATTAGTGCTGCGCTGCTTCGGCGTCCGGATCGCCGTCACCGGCAGCCCCATCCGCAATCTGAGCGGAGTCCTGGTGGTCAGCAGCCATGTGTCCTGGCTGGACGTGTTCGCCATCGGTTCAGTGTTGCCGGGGTCCTTCGTCGCCCGCGCCGATATGTTCACCGGGCCCGCGACCGGGGTGGTCGCCCGCGTCTTGAAGATTATCCCGATCGAACGCTCCAATCTGCGCCGGCTGCCCGAGGTGGTGAGCGCCGTCGCACGCCGGCTAGGGGCCGGCCAGACGGTGGTGGCCTTCCCAGAGGGCACCACCTGGTGCGGCAGGGCCGGCCAATCGCATCAAGGGCGCGGGCCTTTTTACCCCGCGATGTTCCAGGCCGCGATCGACGCCGGGCGTCCGGTGCAGCCCCTTCGGCTGACGTATCACCACGTCGACGGGAGCGTGTCGACCGCCCCGGCCTATGTCGGCGAAGACACCTTGATGCGCTCGATTGGCCGGATGCTCGCCATGCGCCGCACGGTGGCCTGCGTGCGCGTCGAATCCCTGCAGCTACCGGGCACCGATCGCCGGGCCCTGGCCGGCCGCTGCCAGTCCGCGGTGCACATGGGAGCGTCCCAGCAATCCGGCCAGCACCCAGGTCACGGGCACGCGCTGGTGGCCTGAATCGGGGTCCGGCCGTTCCGGCCTGCTCGAGGATTCTGGGTCGCTGGGCTGGACCGGTATCCTGGGGTCCGTCATGGTCTACCTGGATCACGCCGCCACCACCCCGATGCATCCCGCCGCCGTCGAGGCGATGGCGGCTGTGTTCGGCACCGTCGGCAACGCTTCGTCGCTGCATACCAGTGGCCGCGCGGCGCGACGGCGCCTCGAGGAGTCCCGTGAATTGATCGCCGACAAGCTGGGCGCGCGTCCTTCCGAGGTGATCTTTACCGCAGGCGGCACCGAGAGTGACAACCTGGCCGTCAAGGGCATCTACTGGGCCCGCCGCGACGCGGAACGGCGCCATCGGCGCATCGTCACCAGCGAAGTCGAGCACCACGCCGTGCTGGACTCGGTGAACTGGCTCGTCGAACACGAAGGCGCGGAGGTGACCTGGCTGCCCACCGCCGCCGACGGTTCGGTTTCGCCGGCTGCGCTGCGCGAAGTGCTGCAGACCCACGACGACATCGCGCTGGTGTCGGTGATGTGGGCCAACAATGAGGTTGGCACCGTCCTGCCGGTCACCGAACTGGCGGCCGTCGCAGCTGAATTCGGGGTGCCGATGCACAGCGACGCCGTTCAGGCCGTGGGGCAGCTGCCGGTGGACTTCACCGCGAGCGGGCTGTCGGCGATGAGCGTTGCCGCCCACAAGTTCGGTGGTCCGCCGGCTGTGGGAGCCTTGCTGCTGCGTCGAGACGTGACCTGTGTGCCGCTGTTGCACGGCGGCGGGCAGGAACGCGACATCCGCTCCGGCACTCCCGATGTCGCCGGTGCCGTGGGAATGGCGACGGCGGCGCGAATCGCGGTGGACGGACTGGATGCCAATAGCGTGCGGCTGCGGGCGCTGCGGGATCGTCTGGTTGAGGGTGTGCTGACCGGGATTGACGATGTCCGCTTCAACGGTGCCCGCGATCCGCTGCGGCTTCCGGGCAACGCGCACTTCACGTTCCGCGGCTGCGAAGGTGATTCGCTGTTGATGCTGTTGGACGCCAACGGAATCGAGTGTTCGACAGGATCGGCGTGCACCGCCGGCGTGCCACGGCCCTCGCACGTGCTGATCGCGATGGGCGCCGACGCCGACGCGGCCCGTGGGTCGCTGCGTTTGTCGTTGGGACACACCAGCGTTAACGCGGACGTCGATGCGGTGTTACGGGTGCTTCCCGGGGCGGTGGATCGTGCCCGGCGGGCCGCCCTGGCCGCTGCGGGAGCGTCCGGGTGAAGGTCCTCGCCGCGATGAGTGGTGGCGTCGATTCGTCGGTCGCCGCCGCCCGCATGGTCGACGCCGGGCATGACGTTGTTGGTGTGCACCTGGCGCTCTCGTCGGCGCCCGGCACTCTGCGCACCGGCTCGCGCGGCTGCTGTTCCAAAGAAGACGCTTCAGACGCGCGCCGCGTCGCCGATGTGCTCGGAATCCCCTTCTATGTATGGGATTTCGCGGTGAGGTTCGCCGAAGACGTGATCGACGATTTCGTGTCGTCCTACGCACGCGGAGAAACCCCCAACCCTTGCGTCCGGTGTAACCAGCGAATCAAGTTTTCGGCGCTGTCCGGTCGGGCTTTGGCATTGGGTTTCGATACGGTGGCCACCGGCCACTATGCCCGGCTGTCCGGTGGGCGGCTGCGCCGCGCCATTGACCCAGACAAGGACCAGTCTTACGTGCTGGCCGTGCTGACGGCGGATCAGCTACGGCACGCGACGTTCCCGATCGGCGACACCCCTAAGCCACAGATCCGTGCGGAGGCGGCTCGTCGCGGCCTGGCAGTTGCCGAAAAGCCTGACAGCCACGACATCTGCTTCATACCGTCCGGGAACACTCGCGCATTTCTGGGCGAGCGCATCGCGGTCCGGCGGGGGACCGTGGTCGACTCGAACGGCGCAGTGCTGGCCCAGCATGACGGGGTGCACGGTTTCACCATCGGTCAGCGCAAAGGCCTGGGAATCGCCGGCCCGGGGCCCGATGGCACACCCCGCTACGTCACGTCGATCGATGCCGACACCGCGACCGTCCGGGTGGGCGAAGCGGCCGACCTCGATGTGCGCGAGCTGACGGGACGGGCGCCGGTCTTCACCGCGGGAGCCGCGCCGTCGGGTCCGGTGGAGTGCGCGGTACAGGTGCGTGCGCACGGTGAAACCGCGGATGCGGTCGCCGAATTGATTGGCGACGAGCTTTCCGTGCGACTGCGTACTCCGCTGCGCGGTGTGGCGCGCGGCCAGACTTTGGTGCTGTACCGTCCGGACGTCGACGGCGACGAAGTGATCGGCAGTGCCACCATCGCGGGCACGTCGCGGTAATCCAACCCGGGGCTAACTCGGAATATTTGCGGCGATGTTCGTCATCACGATGTTGGACACCGATGGCGGAAAGCCGCAGAAGGTCACTTCCAGCAGGGCCAGCGACGCAACCCGGTAGTCACGTCCGCACCCGCCGGGCCGCACCTGCAGCGAGTTGGCGTCGGCGTTCCACTCACCGACGTACAACTCGCCCTGCTCACTCGTCGCGCAGTCCCCGACGGTAGACACCAGGGCCCCGAAGGCGCCCCTCGCGGTGGCGACATCTCGATAGGACGCCGCGCCCTCGGAGATCAGCCCGCCGTCGGGCGGGTTCTGGAAGCTGGTCTTGTGGAACTCCGCGATATCGGGCCCGAAGGTAGCGGTCTCTGCGTAGACGAATCGGCACGCCCGCGGTGCACCCTGCGCGAGCGCTTCGATGTCCACCGGGGAATCGCCGTCCATCGAGGGGATGATCGTCAGGTGCTCGCCGCCGCCGGTGATGGCGCGCATGCGCGACTGATCCAACAGGATCTCGTCGACCTTGACTCCATTGACGCCTTGCCTTGGCGGGATGCCGAACGCGGGGACGGCAACACCGCCCACCACCCGGGTGCAAGCCGCCATCAGCACAACCGCGCTGCAAAACAGCAGCGGCCGCATAAACCTCGCCGTCGGCCACACGGTTCGCACCCTTCTTCCTTCGAAAATACCCGCGCATTCCCGCGGCAAACACACCTGGTGACCGCCGTGCGGTGTGACGTCGAATACGGTTGCCGGATGAGTGTTCTCGCCAGCGTTCTCGCGAAGGGCAGCGGCGTCGGATCGTGGCCGGGCACGACAGCGCGTCAGGCCGCCGAGGTTGTCGTCGGCGAGTTGGCGGATGCGTTGGCCCACATCGTCGAGCTGCCCGCCAGAGGAGTGGGCGCCGACATGCTCGGGCGGGCCGGTGCGCTGCTGATCGATGTAGCCATCGACACGGTGCCACGGGGCTACCGGATTGTGGGGCGGCCCGGCGCGGTGACCCGCAGGGCCGTCAGCATGCTCGACGAGGACATGGACGCCCTGGAAGAAGCCTGGGAGACCGCGGGCCTGCGTGGCGGAGGACGCGTGGTCAAGGTGCAGGCGCCCGGGCCGATCACGCTGGCCGCGGGCCTCGAGCTTTCCAACGGCCACCGGGCGATCACCGATCCCGGTGCGCTGCGTGATCTTGCGGCGTCGCTGGCCGAAGGGGTTGGCGCGCACCGCGCGACGCTGGCCCGGCGACTCGACACGCCGGTAGTGGTGCAGTTCGACGAGCCGTCGCTGTCAGCGGCACTGGGTGGAATGCTGACCGGGGTAACCTCGCTGTCCCCGGTCGCCCCGCTCGACGAAACGGTGGCCGGCGCACTGATCGACACCTGCGTCGCGGCCGCCGGAGCCGAGGTGTTGCTGCACAGTTGCGCTCCGGATTTGCCGTGGAAATTGTTGCAGCGCAGCGGTATCAGCGGGGTATCGGTGGATGCCGGCACCTTGCGCGCCGAGGATTTGGAGAGCATCGCGGAATTCGTCGAGTCGGGTCGCACCGTCGTACTGGGTGTGGTCCCCGCGACCGCTCCGGAGAAACGGCCGTCTGTCGAAGAAGTCGCCGCCGCGATTGTCGCTGTGACCGACCGGCTGGGTTTCGGCCGGTCGGCTCTGCGTGACCGCGTCGGGGTGACCCCCGCATGTGGTCTAGCCGCAGCGACGCCGCAGTGGGCCCGCACCGCGATCGGGCTTGCCCGCACGGCGGCCGAGGCGTTCGCCCAGGATCCCGACGCCATCTGAGCCGGCGCAGAACGATGATGTCGGTGCCCTCCGATAGCCTGCCAAGGTGAGTTCGCCCGACGCTGACCCCGTTCCGCCCGAGGTTCGGCGGCAGTGGAGTGAATTGGCAGACGAGGTGCGCGAACACCAGTTCCGCTACTACGTGCGCGATGCGCCGATCATCTCCGATGCCGAATTCGACGAAATGTTGCGTCGGCTCGCCGCGCTCGAGGAGCAGTATCCGGAGCTGCGCACCCCCGATTCGCCCACCCAACTCGTCGGCGGTGCAGGCTTCGCAACTGATTTCACGTCGGCCGACCATCTGGAACGGATGCTCAGCCTGGACAACGTGTTCAGCACCGAGGAATTCGACGTGTGGGCGGCGCGCATCCGCGCCGAGGTCGGAGGTGACGTGCCTTATCTGTGTGAGCTCAAGATCGACGGTGTCGCGCTGGCTTTGGTCTACCGCGATGGTCGGCTGGCGCGGGCGGCAACCCGCGGCGACGGCCGCACCGGCGAGGACGTCACGCTGAACGCGCGCACCATCGACGAGGTCCCCGAGCGGCTGACGGCCAGCAAGAAGTATCCAATTCCCGCTGTCATCGAGGTCCGCGGTGAGGTGTTCTTCCGGGTCGCCGATTTCGAAGCGCTCAATGCCGCGCTGGTCGAAGACGGCAAGGCGCCGTTCGCCAACCCACGCAACAGCGCCGCGGGTTCGCTTCGACAGAAGGACCCGGCGGTCACCGCGCGCCGCAAGCTACGAATGATCTGCCACGGGCTGGGACACATCGAAGGTTTTCGACCGGCGACGCTGCACGACGCGTATCTGGCACTGCGGGCCTGGGGGCTGCCGGTTTCCGAACACACCACCCGGGTGAAACACGTGGCCGGCGCGCTGGACCGCATCGCCTACTGGGGTGAGCACCGCCACGACGTCTCCCACGAAATCGACGGTGTCGTCGTCAAAGTCGACGACGTTGCACTGCAACGCAGGCTGGGATCCACCTCGCGGGCACCGCGGTGGGCGATCGCGTACAAGTACCCGCCCCAGGAAGTGCAGACCAAGCTGCTCGACATCCGGGTCAACGTCGGCCGGACGGGACGCGTCACGCCGTTCGCGTTCATGACGCCGGTCAAGGTCTCGGGGTCGACAGTGGGACTGGCAACGTTGCACAACGCCGCCGAGGTCAAGCGCAAAGGGGTGCTAATCGGCGACACCGTCGTGATCCGTAAGGCGGGCGACGTGATCCCCGAAGTGCTGGGTCCGATCGTCGATCTGCGCGACGGCTCAGAACGCGAATTCGTCATGCCCACAAACTGTCCCGAGTGCGGCACCGAGCTGGCGCCGGCTAAGGAGGGCGATGCCGACATCCGTTGCCCCAATGCCCGGTCCTGCCCGGCGCAGTTGCGGGAGCGGGTGTTTCATGTCGCCGGCCGAGGGGCGTTCGACATCGAAGCGTTGGGCTACGAGGCGGCCGTCGCGCTGCTGCAGGCCGGGGTGATCACCGACGAGGGCGACTTGTTTTCGCTCACCGAGGACGACCTGTTGCGCACCGAGCTGTTCACCACCAAAGGCGGCACGTTGTCGGCCAACGGCAAGAGGCTGCTGGTCAACCTCGACAAGGCCAAGTCGGCGCCGTTGTGGCGGATGCTCGTGGCGCTGTCGATCCGGCATGTTGGGCCGACGGCGGCCCGCGCTCTGGCCACCGAGTTCGGCAGCCTCGAAACGATCGAGGAGGCGTCCACCGAGCAGTTGGCCGCGGTCGACGGGGTGGGAGCGACCATTGCCGATGCGGTCGCCGAGTGGTTCACCGTCGATTGGCACCGGGCGATCGTGCGCAAGTGGCAGGCGGCCGGAGTGCGGATGGCCGACGAGCGCGACGCGGGCGTGCCGCGCACCCTGGTCGGGCTGACCATCGTGGTCACCGGATCGCTGAACGGCTTTTCCCGCGATGACGCCAAGGAGGCGATCCTGGCCCGCGGCGGCAAGGCGTCGGGGTCGGTGTCGAAAAAGACCGACTACGTCGTCGCGGGAGACTCACCGGGCTCCAAATACGACAAAGCGGTTGAACTGGGCGTGCCGATTCTGGACGAGGACGGTTTCCGCCGGCTGCTCGAGGAGGGACCACCGCCGCCTGCAGAGGAGCCCGCCGAGTGAGGCCAGCCGCGCGCGCTCAGCGCAGCATGGTGGCCACGATTCCGGCGAGATAGCCCAGCCGGGCCACCTCCGAAGGCCGAAAATCCGGGCCTGGACGGCCCAGCACCACCGCGGTGTCCGGGTCGCCCAACGGCGCCGCGACGATTGTGGTGTCCATATCGCGCCAGGCCTGGGGAACCCAAGCGGCGTTGGTGTCCAACGTCGTGGCCTGCTCAATGGGAAACCAGGGTGCCGAGTCCACGCGGGTCTCGGGCACACCCGGACTGGCTGCGAGGTGCTGCAGATCTCCCTGCGAATTGCGCAACACCGTGCACCAACTCACGCGCAGCACCCTGGGTGTCTCATTGACCAGGACCCGCAGTTTCGCTTCCTTGTCCTCGGCCGCGGCGACACGGTCCAGCAGCTCCAGCTCGCGGTGCGCTTCCAATAGACCGGTATGCGGGCGCACGCTGTCGACCCGGACCCCGGGCAGGGATTCCGCGGCGGTGATCAAGGTGTCGGGCATCGCTCCCGGGGGCAATTCGATGACCAGGTCGTCTATCGCGGAGCCGGCGCTGCGCTCCACCACGTCGAGCGACAGAATGTCGGCGCCCACCGAACCCAGCGCAACGGCCAACGAGCCCAGGCTGCCTGGGCGGTCGACCAGCTGGATGCGCAACAGATACGACGGCACGGCCAACACTGTTACACAGGGTTGCGCTCACGGCATTTCGGCTGGCCTCGCTCTGGCTGGCGCTTGCCGACGAATGTGCAGCCAGCTGCGCGGTGGGCCACGAGCGTGAAGCCAGCTTCACGCTCGTGGCTGGGGTGATTCCTGGACTCGGCTAGGTCTGATTGCCCGGCTCCTCAGCGGCCCACCCCATCCGATCCGGGTCGCCGGGCTAGGCTTTTCGCTCGTGTCCCAGATCTCCCGCGACGAGGTTGCGCACCTGGCCCGGCTGGCCCGGCTGGCGTTGACCGATACCGAGTTGGACAGCTTTGCCGGCCAACTTGACGCCATCCTGACCCACGTCAGCCTGATCCAGGCGGTCGATGTCACCGGTGTCGAAGCGACCGACAACCCGCTCAGTGACGTCCGTAAAGACGTCGATGTCACGCGCCCGGACGAGGCGACCCCGTGCCTGACCCAGCAGGAGGCGCTGGCCGCGGCGCCCGTAGCCGTCGAAGGCCGCTTCGCCGTCCCACAAATCCTGGGGGAGAGCCAGTGACTCCGCCATTGAACGAAGTCGTCCGCCTCTCCGCCGCGACACTGGCCGCCAAGATCGCCGCCAAGGAGCTGTCGTCCACCGAGGTCACCCAGGCCTGCCTGGACCAGATCGAGGCAACCGATGACAGATACCACGCCTTCCTGTACGTGGCAGCCGACGAGGCACTATCCGCGGCGGCGGCCGTCGACAAGGCGCTGGCCGCCGGGCAAGCGCTGCCGTCGGCGCTGGCCGGCGTGCCGCTGGCGCTCAAGGACGTGTTCACCGCCACTGACATGCCGACCACCTGCGGGTCCAAGATTCTGCAGGGCTGGCGCTCGCCCTATGACGCCACGCTCACCGCGCGGCTGCGTGCGGCCGGCATTCCGATACTGGGCAAGACCAACATGGACGAGTTCGCAATGGGTTCGTCGACGGAGAACTCCGCCTACGGCCCCACCCGCAACCCGTGGAACGTCGACCGGGTGCCCGGTGGCTCGGGTGGCGGGAGCGCTGCCGCCTTGGCTGCGTTCCAAGCACCACTGGCCATCGGATCCGACACCGGCGGCTCTATCCGTCAGCCGGCCGCGTTGACCGCGACTGTCGGTGTCAAACCGACCTACGGCACGGTGTCGCGCTACGGGTTGGTGGCGTGCGCTTCGTCATTGGATCAGGGCGGCCCGTGTGCGCGGACCGTGTTGGACACTGCGCTGCTGCATCAGGTGATCGCCGGCCACGACGCCCACGACTCCACGTCCCTGAACGTACGGGTTCCCGACGTCGTCGGCGCCGCCAAAGCGGGCGCGGTGGGTGATCTGCGCGGTGTGCGGGTCGGAGTGGTCAAGCAACTACGTGGCGAGGGCTACCAGCCGGGGGTGCTGGCATCGTTCCAAGCCGCGGTTGAGCAGTTGACCGCGCTGGGTGCTGAGGTAAGCGAGGTCGACTGCCCGCATTTCGAATACGCACTGCCCGCCTACTACTTGATTCTGCCGTCGGAGGTCTCGAGCAACCTGGCTCGCTTCGACGCTATGCGTTACGGCATGCGGGTCGGCGACGACGGCACCCACAGCGCCGAGGAGGTCATGGCGCTTACCCGGGCTGCCGGCTTCGGGCCGGAGGTCAAGCGGCGCATCATGATCGGCGCTTACGCGCTGTCGGCGGGCTATTACGACGCCTATTACAACCAGGCGCAGAAGGTGCGCACGTTGATCGCCCGCGACCTCGACGAAGCCTATCGATCGGTCGACGTGCTGGTGTCGCCGGCGACGCCGACCACCGCGTTCCCGCTGGGTGAAAAGGTCGACGACCCACTGGCGATGTACCTGTTCGACCTCTGCACGCTGCCGCTGAACCTGGCCGGCCATTGCGGCATGTCGGTGCCTTCGGGATTGTCCCCGGACGACCAACTGCCGGTGGGGCTCCAGATTATGGCACCGGCACTTGCTGACGACCGGTTATACCGGGTGGGCGCTGCCTACGAGGCCGCCCGCGGCCCGCTGCCGTCGGCCATCTAAGGCTGCTCGCGCGTTCTGGTGGCCGCAGAGGCAAGATAAGAGCATGCGGATCGGAGTTCTGACAGGAGGCGGCGACTGCCCCGGGCTCAACGCCGTCATCCGGGCGGTGGTGCGCACCTGCGACGCCCGGTACGGCTCGTCGGTGGTCGGATTCCAGGACGGCTGGCGTGGGTTGTTGGAGAACCGGCGAATGCAGCTGAAAAACGACGACCGCAACGACCGGCTGCTACTCAAGGGCGGGACCGTACTGGGCACCGCCCGAGTGCACCCCGACAAGCTGCGGGCCGGACTGGACCAGATCAAGCAGACGCTGGACGACAACGGCATCGACGTACTCATCCCCATCGGCGGTGAAGGCACCCTGACGGCGGCACACTGGCTGTCAGAAGAGAACGTTCCCGTGGTGGGCGTGCCGAAAACCATCGACAATGACATCGACTGCACCGACGTGACTTTCGGCCACGATACCGCGTTGATGGTGGCGACCGACGCCATCGACCGGTTGCACAGCACCGCCGAATCCCACCAGCGGGTGATGCTGGTGGAAGTGATGGGCAGGCACGCCGGCTGGATCGCATTGAACGCCGGACTGGCTTCTGGCGCGCACATGACACTGATTCCCGAACAGCCCTTCGATATCGAGGAGGTGTGCCGCCTCGTCAAAAGGCGTTTCCAGCGTGGGGATTCGCACTTCATCTGCGTGGTCGCCGAAGGCGCCAAGCCGATCCCGGGATCGATTGCGTTGCGCGAGGGCGGTATCGACGAGTTTGGCCATGAGCGCTTTACCGGTGTGGGTGCGCAGCTGGCCTATGAGGTGGAAAAGCGGATCAACAAAGAGGTTCGGGTGACCGTGCTGGGCCACATTCAGCGGGGTGGTACCCCGACGGCCTACGACCGCGTGCTGGCCACCCGGTTCGGGATCAACGCCGCCGACGCCGCGCACGCGGGCGAGTACGGCCAGATGGTGTCGCTGCGCGGCCAGGAGATCGGCCGGGTATCGCTGGCGGATGCGACGCGCCACCTCAAGCTGGTGCCGGACTCCCGCTACGACGACGCCGCCGCCTTCTTCGGGTAAGCAGCAGCTGGTTCGCCTGCGTCGCTAGGTTCGATGGTGGCGACCCGCAGCGGTCGGCCATGCCGGCCTCGCGATCGCCATTATGATCAAACTCATGAGTGTTGCTGCCGGGGTTGCCACCTGTTGCGGGTTGAGTGGTCGGTAGTTGTCGGTGGTGTGCTGTAAGAACAGAAGTATGAATTTGGCGGCGTGGGCTGAGTGCATCGGTGGTGTGCGGGTAGCGCATCAGCGTGATGACAACGCCGCGATTAACCTCGCGCGGTGGGAGGAACCATCCACCGCCGTCGGCCCAGTTGCGGCCGCCGTCAAGCGTGGAGCCGACCGTAAGACCCGGCGTGGCCGGGCTGGTGGCTGTGAAGCGCGGAAGGGAACCGGCTACCCAGCCGGGGAACAACCCCGAGATGGGGTGCGAGTCGCGTGACCACTAAAGATCACTCACTCGCAACGGTTGAACTGCTGCCTTACGAGGACGTTCTGGCGCGCTTTGATCCAGTACTGGGCCTTGAGGTGCACGTAGAGCTGTCCACCGTGACCAAGATGTTCTGCGGGTGCCCCACCGTCTTCGGCGCCGAGCCCAACACCCAGGTGTGCCCGGTATGTCTGGGCCTGCCGGGCTCGCTGCCGGTCCTCAACCGGGCCGCGGTCGAGTCGGCGATCCGGATCGGACTGGCGCTGAACTGCGAGATCGTGCCGTGGTGCCGATTCGCCCGGAAGAACTATTTCTACCCCGACCAGCCGAAGAACTATCAGATTTCGCAGTACGACGAGCCGATCGCTATCAACGGCTACCTCGACGTGCCACTGGATGACGGCAGTACCTGGCGCGTGGACGTCGAGCGAGCACACATGGAAGAAGACACCGGGAAGCTGACCCACATCGGTAGTGAGACGGGCCGGATCGCAGGTGCCACAGGTTCGTTGATCGATTACAACCGTGCCGGCGTGCCGCTGATTGAAATCGTCACCAAGCCCATCGAGGGAGCCGGCGACCGAGCACCGCAAATCGCCCGGTCCTATGTGACAGCGTTGCGAGATCTGTTGCGCGCCTTAGGGGTATCCGATGTCCGGATGGATCAGGGCTCGATGCGATGCGATGCCAATGTGTCGCTGAAGCCGGCCGGGGCTGCTGAATTCGGCACCCGGACCGAGACCAAGAACGTCAACTCGCTGAAAAGCGTTGAAGTCGCCGTCCGTTATGAAATGCAACGCCAGGCCGCCGTCCTGCTCGCGGGCGGCCAGATCACTCAGGAGACCAGGCATTTTCACGAGGCCGGATACACCAGCCCGGGTCGCGGCAAGGAGACGGCCCAGGATTATCGTTACTTCCCCGAGCCTGACCTGGAGCCCGTCGCGCCCAGTGCCGAGTTGGTCGAGCAGTTGCGGCAGACGATTCCCGAACTACCGTGGTTGAGCCGTAAGCGGATTCAGCAGGACTGGGGCATCTCCGACGAGGTAATGCGGGATCTCGTCAACGCCGGCGCGATCGAATTGGTCACTGCGACGGTCGAACACGGCGCGCCCAGCGAGCAGGCGCGCGCCTGGTGGGGAAACTTCCTGATGCAGAAGGCCAACGAGGCGAACATCGCGCTGGACGAGCTGGCCATCACTCCCGCCCAGGTCGCGGCGGTGGTGGCCCTGGTCGAGGAAGGCAAGCTGTCTACCAAGCTGGCCCGCCAGGTCGT
>Ga0182014_10002009_pt1 | contig 26298 bp, 19 predicted proteins | sample 612S2DmetaG_FD_120489 | JGI IMG/M metagenome (GOLD analysis project Ga0182014, IMG submission 120489) | Permafrost microbial communities from Stordalen Mire, Sweden - 612S2D metaG | ecosystem: Environmental > Terrestrial > Soil > Wetlands > Permafrost | place: Sweden: Stordalen | collected... | reverse complement strand
CGCGGACTGGACGCCGCTGCCGTATGAGGTGCTGAAGCGCATCTCCAGCCGGATTGTGAATGAGGTGCGCGGGATCAACCGCGTGGTCTACGACATTACTTCGAAGCCGCCCGGCACCATCGAGTGGGAGTGACTTGCCGTCTAGGTTCGCCGCGGCGAACGCTTGCGGCGCCGTTCCTGCTCATGCGCCTGGCCCTAAAAAGAAGCAAGGCCTCGGCTGTGCTGCAGGTTGAATAATCCAAATGAGAAGGCAGCGGAGGGTCTTCGAACAAACACAGCGAGTCAGCGCCCGCTGCGCGGGCTGGCGAGTTAGTCAAGTTAGCGGACGGCAGCGATTGACCCAGGTTTCATTTTCCGTGGGTCGGCAACACCGGTGGGTGACTGACACCTGGCTCGGTTTTTGGCCCTCTGGATTCAGGGCCGGTGTGCGCAGGGCGGCGACCTCGCGGGAAAGGGCGTCGAGGCGGGAGAGCAACTCAGTGTGGCGCTTGTCGGCGGCGGAGGGGTCGAAGGCTTCCACGTAGAAGGTGCCGTTGGGATCGAGCTGGCATTTGCGCACCTGGTCGAAGTCCTCAAAGTCCTGGCGGTGGATGACGGAGAGCAGCTCCTCGCGGGTGAGGGACTCGCGTTCCATGACTCTCCGATCAAGCTGGCCATCGAGGATGAGGACGGCGGATCGCCCCTCGAGCACGCGGGTAAGCCGCTGGGAGCGGAAGAGCACGCGGACCACCAGCCAGTTGATGGCCAGCAGGCCAAAGGCGCCGATGACGCCGCCAGTCACCGAGTTATCGTCGCCGATGATGGCATTCTGGACGGTGTTGGAGAGCGAGAGCAGCACCACGAGGTCGAAGGGGTTGAGCTGCGCCAGCTCGCGCTTGCCGAAGAGGCGCAGGAGCACCACCAGCACCAGGTAGACAATCACTGGGCGGGCCAGCTTCTCAAGGATGGGAAGCGGCAACTGAAACATGTTGTCGAAGATGAGCGAATGGGGCATGGAGAAGAGGATAGAACAGGGGTCAGGGAACAGGGAACGGCTGTGGCGCAGGACCGGTAGCCGAGATAGCCGCTCTCTTAAAGTCGATTGCCGCGCACTGCCGGATCATAAATCGCGCGTCGGCGGTTTCGCAGAGCGACCGCCAAGGCGCGGATGAATTGAATACTCAGCGTATCAGTGAGCGACGCCGGCCGGTTGATAATCCTTGTACTCGGAAGTAAACAGTGTGCGGCGCGTGGAGTAGCCGCTCGCGCCAGAGTCGCCTCCGGGGACCACTTCGGTGTTGATGACCGTCCTCACCGGCACCACCAGCATCCTGGCGCCGACTTTCACCGGGCCGTAGTCGATACGCGTATCCACCTGGTGAACAACCTCAGATGGTTTCAGTTCCGCCTCTGTGATCATCCGCACCACGATTCCGGTATCCGGATTGATGAAGAGCTCGCCGTGGTAAGGCACGCCGGCTTTGTAATTGTGCCAATTGGTGTTGGTTTGAAAGTTGCCCGCGACGCCGCCCGCCCCACCCCCCGCTGCTTCCGCCCCGCCGATCTGGGCCGCGCTCATGGGCGTGTAGAACCTCGCGATCCCGGCCTGGCTGACATTCGGGAAGCAGCAAACGTTCACAGCGAGCCGGGACTTCTTTATTGGGACCGCGAAGGAATAGACTGCGGCCTGCTTGCCATTGACCAGTTCCCAGCGCAGCCACTGGATGCTTCCGGCGGCCTGCGCCTCCTGGAGGATGACGCCGAGGCTGGGGTCCGGTTCCTGGAGCGCGATCATCTTGTTCGCTCCCCAGGGAGTCTTGTCCTTTTCCGATGGCAGTTTCTCAGCCCCGTGTTCGCTCACGACCGTCGTTTCAGTGGAACTGATGTAGTGGACAAATGAGGCCGGATTGGAGAACCTGGAGGAAGCACCCATTTCCGTTGCACTCCCAACTACGCCCGAGCTGGCGGCAACAGCCTCCACGTTGTCCTGGAAGCGCAGAGTGGCCTTGGTTGCTGTCAGGAGCGGAAGCTGCTCGTAAGTCCTTGTGACGTAGGTCTCAGCCTTGTCGAGGATGGCCCGCTGGGCAGCCGCATCCGGGGCGGGAATGGCCGGCAGGTCTGAAGCCTGCGGGGCGAGATCGGCGCTGCGCGCTTCAAGAACGTAGATCTGCTCGGTCGACAGCGGGCCGGGAACGTAGTTGACCAGGCTGTTCATGGCGGTACGGGTCAGTTCTTCGCTCAGCTCAATCTGCTTGAGTTCGGTGGCTACCTCGGCATCGGTCTTCTTGGCTTGCCGCATCGAATGCAGCAAATCCTCCAGTTGACCGACGGTGATTTTCCTGGCGGCCCACGCGGGCGCAGCCAACATCAGAAGTACGAGAATCCCTGCGAGCCGTTTCATTTTCCCTATTCCTTCTTGAGAGAGCCGCGCGCGGCGGCTGAAGGGGCAACCGCCGCGCCAATGATGAAGCTGCCGATCGACGGGTGTGCCGCCGCTATTTGTAGTCCTTGTACTCGGCGGTAAACAGGGTGTGGCGCAGGAGGAACTTGCCGGAGCCGGACTCGCCGTGGGGGACCACTTCGGTGTTGACGACGGTCTTGACCGGCAGGACCAGGGTCTTGCCGCCGACCGTCACCGGCCCGTAGTCGATGCGCTGGTCTTCCTGGTGAACCACGTCCGATGTCTTGAACTCGGCCTCGGTGACCAGCCGGACAACGATCCCGGTATCCGGGTCGACGAAGATCTCGCCGTGGTAAGGCACGGTCGCCTTGTAGTTCTTATAGGTGGTGTTGGTCTGAAAGTTGCCCTTGGCGCCCCCGCCCGAACTAGGGGAGCCTCCCGGCGCTCCAACCCCCATTTGCCCGTGCATGAGCATGGTTCCGGCTTGCTCCGTTTCCGGAAAGCAGCAATAGTTGACCGCGTAGTGGGTCTTTTTCTTATCCACGGAGAAGGCATAGACGGCGGCCGTCTTGCCGTTGACCGTCTCCCAGCGCAGCCAGTTGAGCTTGCCGGCACCCTCAGCTTCCGCCAGGACGGCGCTCAGAATGGGGCTCTGGCCGAGCAGGGCGATAAGGCCGTTGGCGCCCCACGTGGTCTTGTCCATGGCAAGCGGATTCTGCTCGGCTCCGTTCTGGAACGTGACCTGGTTTTCGGTGGAGTTGATGTAGTGGACGAACTGACTTGCGTTCACCAGGTTGGGATCGATGATCGCGGCGCTGGAATGCAAGCCCGAGCTGGCGGGAACGGCCTCCACGTTGTCCTGAAAGCGGAGAGTGGTCTTGGTTGCGGTCAAGGCGGGCAGTTGGGCGTAGGTTTTGGTTGCGTAGCCGAGGGCCTTGTCGAGGATGGCCTTTTGCGTGGCCGCATCGGGCGCCGGAGTGGCGGGCAGGTCGGAGGCCGGCGGAGGCAGCACGGCGCTGCGCGCCTCCAGGACGTAGATCTGCTCGGTCGAGTAGAGGCCGGGGACGAAGCTGACCAGGCTGTTCATGGTGGCGAGGGTCAGTTCTTCGGTCAGTTCCACCTGCTTGAGCGCGGCGGCGACATCGGCATCGGATTTCTTGGCCCGCTGCATCGACACCAACATGTCCTTGAGTTGTTGTACGTTGATTTTCCTGGCGGCCCACGCGGGCGAAGCCGCCATCAGAATCACGAGAATCCATCCAAACCGTTTCATCCGCTCACTCCTTTGAAGTGGCGCATTGCGCCAATTAGAGCGAAACCAGAGTTGGTGTGACCTGATGAAGTCGGTGCCGGGTCTCCGCTCCCTGGTGGTTCCGTCGACTCGAGGGTTGCGGTTCAGGATACAGTCACTCTGGTTCCGCTCTAGACAGAGAAAATACCTTGCCGGTTATGAGCTTTCCAGCCGTTGCCGAGCCGCTGCGATTGTACAATTCGACCGCGGCGGATGGCGGTGACAAGTTGCCGATTGACCCTTCACCCTCAATGTCCAGCCTCCAGATGTCCAGCTTCCAGGGCCAGGGCGGGAATGGTGACCGAGCCCATGCGGCCGGAGTTTTCGTCCACTACCAAGACGCGCAGGGAAGCCATGCCGGGCCGCAACTGGACAAAACGCTCGAAGGGAACGCCAGCGGACAGCAGGCTCTGGTAGGTGGAAGGCTTGAGCCGCAGCCCGAGGGTCTGACCCTCGACCTGGGCATGGAGGCCCGCGTCGTCGCGCTGGATAAAGAAGATGTCCAGCTTGTCCATCCAGCGGTCAGCCTGTTGCTGGAGGCCGAGGTCGCCGGCCATGATGTCGATCTTGACTTTGGCGCCGGGGTTGATGGGGGTAACGCCGGCTGTGACTGAAACCTCGCTCATGTCCCTGGGCCGCCAGACTGCCTGCTGGAAGCGATCCTTGAGCGAGACCGGTTCCTTTGCGAACATGTAGCCGGTGCGGTAGCGCAGGGTGAGGCCGTTGTGTTTGCCGGTGAGTTTGACGGTGATGGTGTGGTACTGGTCGTCGGCCTGTCCCTGGGGATAAAAGCTGACCAGGTAAGAGGCATGGCCGTCTTCGACAATGCCGGCCAGCGCGGCGGAAAGGTCGCCGGCGCGGCGGATCACGCGTCCCCCGGTGGCATCGGCTACCTGGCGGATGGGTCCCTGGATGGGGTGCATGTCCTGCCGCATCTCGGCGGTGATGCGGCCGGGAGCCATGTTACGCGCCACCGAGCCGCCGCCCAGGGTGGCATTTTCCTGGGCCGCCTGGGTCAACTCCACATTGCGGTGTTGGATGTCGGCGTTGATAGCCGCGCTTTCAAGCTGCGAGACGTCCATGGGAAAGACGGCCACATGGGCGTCGTTCATGGCTTCCTGTGCGTGCATGGCGAAGGAATCGATGAATTTGGGGCTCTTGTCGATGGCCACTTGCTGACTTTGCCAGTCGGCGAAGACGTTATCGCTCGATACCCAGACCAGGTTCTTGTGGCCGGAGACGGCGGAAAGATGGCGCGCCACGCTGCCGAGGACGATCAACGAGGCCCTGGCCGGATTGCTGCCCATGGTGAGCAACTGGGGGTCGACCGGGGTCTGCGCGTCGGGCACTTCAATTTGATTGCCGTTGACGGAGTTCAGGTCGGAGACGTTGTGCACCTCGTTGAACGACTGGCGGTTGCGGGTCTCTTCTTCCTGCGCCAGGACCGCGGACTGCGCGGTGGGCATCCAGTTTTGCAGTTTGGCAGTCAGCGCCGCATGGTCGGTGGCGATCTCCTGGATGACGCGGAAACCGAGGCCGGTCATGGTGTAGAGGCCGACGCGTTCGCCGGGGGCCACAGTTCCGAGGAACTTGAGTATTCCCTGGCGGGCGTGGGACATGTCTGCCCAGGCAATATGGCTTTCGTCGATCAGGAGAATGGTTGCGCCGGTTTCGGAGGCGGTGGTTGCCGGGGCCGCATTATCGGCGGCGCGGTTGGAGAAGGTGCGATCCGGCGCCGCATCGGCCGCCGACGCGACCGGGGCCTCGGCGGCGAACTGCGAGAAGAAGCGCACCTCCTGCTTGCGGCCGTTGTCGTAGACCTCGAAGTCTTCCGGCTTAAGGTCTCTCACCGGATGGCCCTTCTTGTCGTAGGCCACGATGCCCACGTCCACCAGCCGCGAGGTGAGCTTGAGTTGGAAACTGCCCTCCTGCGGTTGAGCAGCGTTGGCCGGCTCGTTGGGGACGCCGTTGGCCGCGGTGACGCTTATCTCAGGAATGGTTGGTTCTGCCGGAGGTGGCTGCGTGAGTGGCGGGGCAGGCGCGGGCTCGACTTCGGCCGCGCCCGCCGGAGCCGGCGGCGGTTTGCTGGCAGCCACATCAGTTCCGTATGGCTGCGTGGCGGGAGTGGATGACGGAGAGCCTGGAGGCAGAGTACCGGGAGCCTGCGCGGTTTGAGCGCCAGAATTAGGGGAGGCAGGATTGGGGGAGCCTGGCTCAGGCGCATCGGCGACCATCCTGATGGTGGCGCCCAGGCGGTGATAGTGGGTGAAGCTGGTCTCGTTTACCAGCAGGATCGGCGGGTCTTCGGGACGGCCGTTGAAGGCGACCTGCTCCATGGAGAAGGCCAGGCTTCGCACCGGGAATATGTAGCTGCGATCGCCGATCATGACCGGGCCGTACTGGACAACGGTGGCGGCCCGGGAGATGGGGTCGTCACTCTTTAATTCAGCCTCCAGTGTGACGCGGAGGATGGTGCCAGTTGCTGGATCGATGGACAGGGATCCGTGGTAGCCGGGCGTGGCGTGGAAAGGCTTGGCGTTGGCCGGCGGGGTGGCCACCCGCATCGGCTGGCGCCGGTTTCCGTTTCCATATCCCATATCTCGGCGTTGGCCCGGCGAATCCTCGCGAAGACAGCAGTAACTGACCTCAAAGTGCGAGACGGCCCTGGGCACCGAGTAGTTGTAGACCGCGGCCAGCCCGGCCGGGGTCTGTTCCCAGTGGCTCCAGGTCACCTTCCCCCTGGCCGCGTCGGTGAGGACGATGGTGAGTTCCGGGCCGAATTCGCCCTTGCTGTTCAGTCCCCGTTCCGGCTGGGCCTGCGGGGGGATGATGTTGGAGTTGGCCGCAGTCGTATCCATCGCCAGGTCCTGGACCTCCTGGCCATCGCGGTAGGTGAAGTCCCTGGTCGCTGTGCCTACAAGGTGCATTCCCGCGCGCACCGGCCAATCTCCTTTGGCCAGCACCTGTGGACTGTCATCGAAGCGGGCGGTGGTGCGGGTGACGAAGAAGTTGGGCAGGTGGGGCCAGATTCGGACCACATAGCCGCGCGCCGCATCCATAATGCGTTGCTGGGTAGCGGGGTCGGGAGGGGCGGTTGCGGGCAGCTCGCTGGCGGGAGGGTCGAGGAAGGCCGATTGGTCGGCGAGCAGTTGCAAGGCCAGCGCCGTCCGGGGGCCGAGAGCAAGCTTTGTGGCGAAGCGGCCCAAAGCAGCATCGGTGAGGCGCTCGGAGAGTTCCAGGTCGCCGATCTGGCGCACGACTTCCGCATCTGCCCGATGGGCAGCACTGTCCGCGGCCAGCGTCTGCTCCAGTTGCGCCACGGTCACGCGCCTGGAGGCGCCGGCGGGAAGAACCGTGACTGCCAGCAGTGCCAGCAAAACCAGCTTACGCATTGCAACCTACCCCGCTTGTCCCCGGCCGTCCTGCCCGATAGACGGAAAATCAGGCGCAAAAGCTGCCAAACCCATGAACAAAATCGTTTTTGCGCTTCCCCGGCTACACGGCACAACGCCGGGCCGGAAAGCCGTGGATAGAACTCTACACAGACAGAGGCACACTGGACAAATGCGTTGTGCGGCGGGCAGGGGGGAACGCGGCAAGGCTGGCCTGGACGGGTTTGGGCCAGCGGCTGGGAGTGGTTTTCGCGCTTTCAGGAGTTGTTTACGCGCCGACTTTGACCTTGCCGGTGAAGAACTCGAGCGATTTCGCCAGGCCTTCCTTGAGCGCGATGCGCGGTTCCCAACCCAGCAGGGTACGGGCCTTGGCGATGTCGGGGCAGCGGCGTGTGGGATCATCCTGAGGCAGGGGTTCGAAGCGCAGTTCGCTCTTCGAGCCGGTAACTTCGAGGATGGCCTGGGCGCACTCGAGGATGGTGAATTCGTCGGGGTTGCCAATGTTCACCGGCAGGTGCTCGCTGGAGCGCGAGAGGCGCAGAATCCCTTCGATCAGGTCGTCGACATAGCAGAAACTGCGGGTCTGGTTGCCGTCCCCATAGATGGTGAGCGGCTCGCCGCGCAGGGCCTGCATCATGAAGTTGGAGACGACGCGGCCGTCACTGGGGTGCAGGCGGGGGCCGTATGTGTTGAAGATGCGGGCCAGATGCGTGTTGACCCCGCGATAACGGTGGTATGCCATCACCAGCGCCTCGGCAAAGCGCTTGGCCTCGTCGTAGACCGAGCGGGGGCCGACCGGGTTCACATGTCCCCAGTATTCCTCTGTCTGCGGATGCTGGAGCGGGTCGCCGTAGCACTCCGAGGTGGAGGCGTGGAGAAAGCGGGCGCCATATCTGGCCGCGATCTCAAGGGTGTTTTCGACGCCGACGGAGCCCACCCGCAGGGTCTCGATGGCCAGGCGGAGATACTCCGGCGGGCTGGCCGGCGAGGCAAAGTTAAAGACGTAGTCCAGCGGGCCCGGGTCGAAGGGCAGGCAGATGTCCTTCTCCTCGAAATGGAAGCGCGGCTCGCGTGCCAGGTGGGCCAGGTTCTCCATGTCGCCGGTGCAGAGGTTGTCGACGCCAACAACGGCATGACCCTCCCCCAACAGACGATCCGTGAGGTGAGAGCCTAGAAATCCGGCAACGCCAGTTACAAGTATGCGCATGGTTAAACTTTCATACTCCGAGGCTCGGGATAGAGGCCCGGTTAACGATACTTCTCAATGGCCGAGTGAGTAGCAAGGGAGACTAACAATTACAACTGACAATTGCACTGCCTTGCTTTGTAGCTCTTACAACACCGCACTTCGCGGCTTTCCCTGCTGCGCCTGATAAGTTGCCGGCCTGCCCACGCTGACATAGGTGAATCCACGGTCCAGCATCTGTTGGGGTTTGTAAAGGTTGCGGCCGTCGATCACGATGGGAAAGCGGACTGCATCGTTGAGCCGCACGAGGTCGATGTTAGCAAACTCCTTCCAGTCGGTCAGAATCAGCACCGCGTCAACGTTTTTGGCCGCTTCGTAAAGGTCCCCGGCATAACGAAGCTTCGCCGAGGGCGGCAGCACTTCTTTGGCGCGCTCGATGGCCGCCGGATCGTAAGCCGTAACCGTGGCGCCCGCTTCCAGGAGTCTCTTGATGATGTCGATGGCAGGAGACTCGCGAATATCGTCGGTATCGCCCTTGAAGGCCAAACCCAGCGCCGCCAGACGCTTGCCGCGCAGGGTCCACAGCGCCGAGAGCACCTTGTTGAAAAAGATATCCTTCTGAGTTTCGTTGATCTTGCGGACCTCCTGGAGCAGGTCAAAGTCCACACCCCGCTTTTGGGCCACCCAGTGGAACGCGGCCACGTCTTTCGGGAAACACGAGCCGCCATAGCCCAGGCCTGCGTGCAGAAACCCCGGGCCGATGCGCTTGTCCAGGCCCATGCCGGCGGCAATGTCCTCGATGTCCGCGTCCACGGCTTCGGCCAGGTTGGCCACCGCATTGATGAAGGAGATCTTCAAAGCCAGGAAGGCATTGGAGGCGTGCTTGATGATCTCAGAGCTCTGTGCCGAGGTAACCAGCAACTTTGCCGGATGAGAGGCGCTCAAAGCCCCCGGGAGCGCGCCGGGTTGCGCGTAATAAGTGCCCCCGACGAGCGGCTCATAGACGCGCCGGAGCAGATCGCCGGAGCGCTCGGCGTCCGCGCCCACCACAATGCGGTCGGGGTGCAGGAAATCGATGATGGCTGTGCCTTCGCGCAGGAACTCGGGGTTTGAAACCACGTCGAAGCTCTTGGGGTCCACGCCGTGGCGGTGGAGCACGCGGCGGATCCACTCGTTGGTGTAGACCGGCACCGTGCTTTTTTCCACGATCACTTTGTAGCCGTTGATGTGGCGGGCAATCTCAGAGACTACGGCCTCGACGTAGGAAAGGTCTGCGGCGCCCGCATCGCCCTGGGGGGTGCCCACGGCAATGAAGATGGCCTCGCTCCTTTCGACGGCGCCGCCCAGGTCGGCCGTGAACTCCACGGCGCTGCCCCGGTGCTTGGCCAGCAACTCGGGCAGGTGGTCTTCGTAGATGGGCACGCCGCCTTCGCGGAGGGTCTTGACCCTGGCTTCGTCATTGTCCACGCAGAGGACGCGATGGCCCATTTCAGCAAAACAAACTGCCGCAACGAGTCCCACATATCCGGACCCGATCACACAGATGGAAACTGGATTTGACATGGGGCTTGCGCTGTCTCCTTCGCTGCTTCCCAAAGAATTGGCGGCACGAGGAATTCCGGGCCGGTGAGGCCTTCGAGCAACGCTCGAGGCAAACCAGAATCGCATGGAAGACCGACCGGAATGCATTCGGTCCAGATATGGCCGAGGAAAATGGACCGCAACCCAGCGGTCCAGGGCCAACTTCCTCTAGGCTATCCGGTCTGGACAGGGTTGGGCAAACGGTCATCGGGGATCTGGGCATGAATCGGTACAGTTGCGGGACGATCAGGGTGGTCTTGCTCCGAATTGGACTGGTTTGTCCGGGGCTGGATTGGCAGTCTGGTAGAGTGAGATTGCGGGCGGAGATCCGGCGCCGTTCCGGTTGGGCGCAGGCCTGCCGAAAGGCCGGCTGGCGGGTTGTTTTTTGTGGAGGATAGGAACAAGTTTTATGGCAATGTCTGGGCAATCTTCGCTTCCGGAACTGGCTCCTTTTCGCATAGCGCCCAGGTTTGTGGGCCGGGTGTGGGGTTACCGGGATCTTCATCCCTGGTATGACCGCATCGCCGAGGGAGAACCCATCGGGGAAGTCTGGCTCACCGGAGACGAGTGCCTGGTGGCGACCGGCCCGTATACCGGAAAGACGCTGGGCGGCCTCTTTGGCGCAGCCTCCGATGCCCTGCTCGGCGCGGGCGCGCAGCCACCGGCCTCGCCGTTGCTGATCAAGGTCATCTTTGCCAGGGAAAAGCTGAGCGTGCAGGTGCATCCGGACGACAAATTGGCGCAGAAGTATGGCCAGCCTCGCGGGAAGACCGAATGCTGGTACGTGCTGGCGGCCGAGCCGGGAGCGCAAGTGGCAGCCGGCCTCAACCCCGGCGTGACCCTGGACAAAATTGAAGAGGGGATTCAAGCGGGCACGCTAGAGGAGAGCCTGAACCTGCTGCCGGTGGCGGCGGGAGAGATGATTTTTGTGGATGCCGGGACGGTTCATGCCATCTGGCCGGGGTCGATTTTGCTGGAAACCCAGCAGAACTGCGACCTGACCTACCGGATGTACGACTACGGACGTCCGCGCGAACTGCACATCGAGAAATCCCTTGAAGCCACGCGTCTCAAGACCCGCGCGGGCAAGGTCCCGGCCAGGGTGCTCAAGGATCGTACGATTCTGGTGGACGAGGAGTATTTTCGCGTGGAGCGAATCCCGGTGGCCGGAAGCCGGACTGGCGCCAGCCTGGCCGGTGAGGGCGAGCCGGTTCGGGGGCTGGCGTATCTGTTTGCCGCCGCCGGGTGGGGGAGGATTTATAGCCCTTGGAAGGGCTTCGAGCCGGTCGATCTGCCGGAGCGGGGGATCGTGGCCGTTCCAGCTGCCTCGCCGGAGTTTGTGGTCGAGGACCTGGGTGGCCTGGACCTGATCCGCATCACGCCCAACTGGCCAAAAGAGACCCAATCAGGCGAGACCCAATGACGCCGGCTGGCTGGCGAGAGCCGGTGGTGGCCTACATCCGGGCCGAGGCGCTGCCGGTGGACAAGTTTGGCCATCAGCCGCGTGTTTATGCGCTGGCTGTCCGGCTGGGGCAGGGGATGGAGTACGACGACGACATTCTGTTTGCCGCCGCCTGGATGCACGACCTGGGGGCCTTCCTGGGCCACCGGCCGCAGGACCCGGCGCAACTGGAGTGCTGGGATCACGTCCCCTACACCGTTGCGCGGACGCGGGAGTTGCTGGCGGGATGGGGGTTTCCGGCGGAGAAGCTGGAAGCCGTTGCGGAGGCCATCCGGACCCACCAGCCCCAGGACGAGCCCGTGCGGATTGAGGCAGCTCTGCTGCGGGATGCCGATATATTGGAACAGCTGGGCGCTATCGGGGCCTTGCGCGCGCTGGTCAAAATTGGGCGGGACACCCGGTACGCCACGTTTTCCGATGTGCTTCCGGTGATGCGGGGAGCGGTCGATCGTTTGCCTGAAAGGCTGCGTTTGAGGAGTGCGCAACTCCTGGCCGCCAGGCGGGTTGAACTACTCAGGTCACTGATTGCCGCCATCGAGGAGGAGGCCGGTGAGTCGCTGTTCTAAGAATTCATGGGGACGAAAATCCGGCTCGAAATGCGGAGCCGGAGGCGCAACTGTTTGTAGAATATTGGTTTTGCAATCCTGAAGTGTAGATGTACACTTCCCTCGGAAGGGATTCGCCTCCTGAGGCGTCCTGCAGTTTTGATGGAGGCGCACGATGCGTTCGAAGTTGGTTCTTGCGGCGCTCTTTCTTGCCGCAGCAGTGCAAGTTTTTTCCCAAACAGCTCCGGCCGCAATTGAGAGCGGTTTGCGACTCGTCGTTGGGGCTGGCGTTTCCAGCTACAATGCCAACTATAACTACAATCCGAACTATTCTGAAAACTACCAGATGGAGGGTGGCACGATTTGGGTCGACACCTACCTGAATCGCGGTCCGGCGCTTTTTCATGGACTCGGCCTCGAATTGGAGGGCCGCGACATCAGCATCGGCCGTCCGTCGACCGCGCCCTCGAATCTTCGTGAGGACACCGCCGGGGGCGGGGCGATCTATGGTTGGCGCCACTTCCGCAACTTCACTCCTTATGGCAAGTTTCTCGTTGAGCAAGCCAGCATCGACTTCCACACCTCTGTTCCCACCTACAACCACGACACCAGGGATCTTTTTGCCGGCGGCGCCGGGGTTGATTACCGGATCGGTCACAATATATGGGTCCGCGGCGGCTATGAGTACGAATACTGGCAAAGACTCTTTCAGAACCACCAGGTTTCCACTCACACCGGGATCCTGGTCAGGCCACGGGGTGTAACCGTCGGCGCCTCTTACTCGTTCAATCACTTCCATCTGTATTGATGGTCGGCATCGCACTCCCCGGAGGCAGCGCGTCTAACCCCGCATCCAGCTGAAAGGCTGCCTTTTCCTTGGGAGAGCCAACCGTTTCCGGTTCGCACGATACTTCCGGGCCGGCGGGGCGTGACCCTTTGCGCGCAATTTTTACCGGCGTCTGTGCGCTGCATCATTCCCGAATCCGAAGTTTTCAGGCAGAATCAATATCGATATGAGCTTCCGATTTGTATTACCCCAAGAACTTCGCGGCGCCGTGGAGCTGGCTGCCGCCGACTGGCAAACCAACAACAAGGTTGACCGCTTCTGGCAAAAGAACCCCGGCCTGTGGACCCGCGACGGCGAGGAAAACTGGCTGGGCTGGATCGACATCGTCGAACGGCAACAAAAGGACCTGGCGGCCTTTGCCGCGCTAGCCGAGGACGTGAAGACCACGGGCTTCAAGACGGTTCTGCTGCTCGGTATGGGCGGCTCCAGCCTGTGCCCCGAGGTGCTGGCAGTGACCTTTGGGCAGCAGGAGGGCTTTCCCACGCTGCACATCGTCGACTCCACCGACCCGGCGCAGGTGAAGGCCGCCCGCGACAAGGTGGACCTCAAGGAAACGCTGGTGGTGGTGGCCAGCAAGTCCGGCTCGACGCTGGAACCGAACGTCCTGAAACAGTATTTCTTTGAAGAGATGAAGAAGGCCGCGGGCGCGGACAAGGCCGGCAGCCACTTTCTGGCGATTACCGACCCCGGCTCGAAGATGGAGCAGGTGGCCAGGGCAGGCGGCTTCCGTCACATCTTCTATGGCGACCCGCAGATTGGCGGGCGCTACTCGGCGCTGTCGAACTTTGGCGTGGTGGCAGCTACAGTGGCCGGCCTGGATACGGGCAAACTGCTGGTCGAGGCGGCCAAGGCCGTGGCGTCGGCCAAGCTGGCGGCGGAGGACAATCCGGCCTTGGAACTGGGCCTGATTCTGGGCACCGCCGCGAACGCCGGGCACGACAAGATCACCATCTTCACTTCGCCGGAGATCTACGACCTGGGCGCGTGGCTGGAGCAACTGATCGCCGAATCGACCGGCAAACTGGGCAACGGGATTACGCCGGTGGACCGAGAGGCGATTGGCGCGCCGGAGGTCTACGGCAACGACCGGATCTTTGCCTACGTGAAACTGGCGGGCACGGCGGATGCGACCCAGGAGGCCAATCTGGACGCCAAGGTGGCGGCCCTGGAGGCTGCGGGCCATCCGGTGCTCCACGTTGAGATTCGAGACCTGTACGAGATCTTCGGGCAGTTCTTCACCTGGGAGGTTGCCACGGCGGTGGCCGGCTCGGTGATGGGGATCAATCCCTTCAACCAGCCGGACGTGGAGTCGGCCAAGATCGAGACCCGCGCCCTGACCACGGCCTACGAGGAGACCGGCAAATTGCCGGAGCGTGAGCCGGTGCTGGTGGACGGAGGAATAGGAATCTACGCGACGGAGGCCTACGCCGGCACACTCAAGGCGGCCGCGCCTGCCGCGACGCTAGCTGGGTATCTGCGCGCGCATCTCGACCAGATTCATGCCGGCGACTATTTTGCCACTCTGGCCTTTCTGCCCATGTTCCCCGAGCATGAGGAAGCGATTCAGGGCTTCCGGCACAAGGTGCGCGACGCCAAACGGGTGGCTACCTGCCTGGGCTTCGGTCCGCGCTTCCTGCACTCCACCGGGCAGGACTACAAGGGCGGTCCGAACAGCGGCGTCTTTTTGCAGATCACTGCCGATCACGCCATCGACGTGGAGATTCCGGGGCAGAAGTACAGCTTTGGCGTGGTGATTGATGCCCAGGCTGCCGGGGATCTGGCGGTACTGGAATCGCGAGGACGGCGGGCGGTGCGGGTTCATCTGGGGGCCGATGTGGCGGCCGGGTTGAAGACGCTGGCTGCGGCGGTCGATCAGGCGCTGGCGTAAAGGCTGGGTTCAGAGATCAGGGGGCAGGGATCAGGGATCCGAACAGGCGGGATCGGACTAGCGGCGAAGGGGATGGGGCTTCACAGGCTGCGGAAAAGCTCGCGGTTTTGAACAGGCGGGGCTTTACAGGCTGCGGAGAAAGGCCGAATTTCGAGCAAAATACCCGGAAAGCCTACCTCAGGTGCTAAAGCCCCCATTGATTCCACTGCGCTTATGTCCGGGCTAAAGCCCGGACCTACCGCCCGAACGAGTTTTTCCGCAGCCTGTTTAACCGTGCCGTAGGACGGCCAAAACGGATCGCGGCTTTAGCTGCCGAGGGAATGGAAGTCGTTGAAAATAAATTCCCTCAGGGGCTAAGGCCCAAAATTGCATTTGCCCAACCAGCGGCGCGGCTAAAACCGCTCCCTTTCAAAGCAACCAAAATCACCGTCCCAAAGAGTTTTTCCGCAGCCTCTTCACTTCGTCCGTCTGCCAGAAGACGCTGCTGGAACCAAATCGCCTTCAAGCAGTGATGTGCGCCTTCGGCTGATAGGCTCCCGATTTCATCCTTGGGTCAAACTTGCCTTCAAAGCGCGGAACTTTTTCCCGGCGACCGGGTTCTCACCGATGACGGCTTCCGCAAATCCTCGTCTAACGAGTTGAACCGGGAGCACAGCCTTAGAGCGCTTTTCAAACGGTGTGGCTTTGGCTGCCGTTCAAAAAACGCGATAGGCAGAGGAGAAACATGAAGATGAATCGGACCTTGCTGAAGAGAGTTATCCCGCAGGTTTTGGCATGGGTCGGGTTGGTGGCCCTAACCGGCGTGATTGCGGTTGCCCAAGCTCCGGACCCAGACTCAGCCCCAGTCGCGGCACAGTCGGTCGGCCAGCGCTCGGACGGACAGATCGAGATGGACGTGGTGCATGCCCTCGACTCCTCCAAGGCGCTGAAGAGCGACCTGATCACCGCCGCTACCATCCAGGGCGAGGTCACTCTCTCGGGAACGGTGTCGAGCGAGGCCTCCGGCGAACTGGCGGAGTCGATCGCCGGCCATGTTGCGGGCGTGACCAGAGTACACAACAACCTGAAGGTGGGCAATCCGCAGGAAGCCCAGGCTGCGCAGGCCGCAGACTCGGGCGCACAGCAGATGGCGGACAACCAGGCGGACGACTCAATGGCGCCCGTTCCCCCTCCTCCTTCTCCCACGGATGGACCGCTGCCGGGCGTCGGACAAAATCAGGGCCAGCCTCAAGATCAGGGCCAGCCTCAAGATCAGGGCCAATCTCAGGCGCCTTACCCGCCATCTCAAGGGCCTTATTATCCGCCGGCGCGGCCACAATACGCGCCTCCGCAGCCTCAATATGCGCCGGCGCGGCCTCCCGTGCAGGCTTATGAAACTCCCAACGGTCCTGTAACGATCCCCCAGGGAACGCTGCTGCAGTTGCGGACCAGCGAGGCATTGAACGGCAAGAGGGCCAAGGACGGCGAGCCGGTGCAGTTCACCGTGATCCGCGACGTGGCCTTCGGCGGCGTGCTGGCGATTCCGCGCGGCGCGACCGTGCATGGGGTGGTCACCGAAAACAAGAAGGCCGGCGACCTGGGCGGCAGCGCGGAGCTGGCGCTCAAACTCACCTCGCTGGACCTTGGCGGCCAGAGCTACGCTCTGGATTCCGACCAATTCAAGGTGAAGGGGCCGAATAAGGCCGGCCAGACGGTTGGGAGTGCCATTGGCGGCGGAATTATCGGCACCATTATCGGCTGCGCCGTTGGCCGCGGCGAAGGCTGCGCCATCGGTGCTGGGGCAGGTTTGGCCGCAGGCACGGCGGCTTCAGCGGCTTCTCCCGGACCGGGGATATGGATTCCCGCCGAGGCGCTGGTGACGTTCCACCTGAAGACGCCGCTTACGATTACGCCGGTGGGCGCGCAGGAAGCGGCCCGGCTGGCGCAGGGGCTTTATCAGGGCGGCCCGAGCCTCTACCAGCGCGGCTATTACCCCTACGGCCGACCGTATGTGAGCGCCTATGGCTATCCGTACGGTTATCCGCCGGTGTACTACCGGCCTTATTACATGGCTGGCGGGTATTACTACTGGCGGTAAGAATCGAGTAATTTGCTGAGAAAGCGTCGGGCATCCCGGAAGACGGGATGCCCGCTTGCTTTTGGGACACGCTCTTCGAACCTGTCGAGAATCTGGCTTTTCGATCGGGAGAATGGTCGATCGGGGCTTAAAGGTTGCGGAAAAGCTCAAATTCTGGGCGAATTCCCCGAAAAGCGTACCTCAGGGGCTAAAGCCCCGGCTGATTCTGCGGGCCTTATGTGTCGGAGTCAAAACCCCGACTTACGATCCATGACCTCCCAGCCCCGGCCTAACCTGACGCGAGTTTCTGGACAGGTTGATGCAGCAGAGCGGACTTCGAGACATTCCGTCCGGCCTCGCCGGGTTCTCCGTCGTCTATAATGGCAGAGAATCGCGTCGAGCGAGAATTGCGCATCTGTGGGAGATGCCTGCCCCATGCATCCGAGGCCGCTCCGGCCCGTGCTGGCCGAGCAGGGACCACGACGCCCGCGCGTAGAGAGTTGAAGGTTCAAGTCCATCCATGATTCGTTTCCTGCAGACCGACAATCGCTTGACCAAGGCACTTCTCGTCGTCATCATCGGCGCCGCCTCGGTGTCCATGGTGGTGTACCTGATCCCCGGTCTTACCGGGCAGGGCGCAGCATCCGCCGATACCTATGCCGTGATTTACCCCCACTGGTACAGCCGCTTCGTGTCCTCGGGCTCGGCGGTGAGCCAGGAGCGGGTGGACAAGATTGCCCGCCAGCAGATGCAACAGCAGCGCTACCCCGACAACCCGACGTTTCTAGGCCTGTTTGAGCAGCGTGTGGGCCAGCAACTGGTGCAGCAGCAGATCTTGCTGGCAGAGGCGGAGAAGCTGGGCATTCACGCTACCAACGACGATGTGATCCAGTATCTGCACAATGGCTCCGCCGGCCAGGTGATCTTCCCCAACGGGAAGTTCATCGGCACCGAGCAATACGCCGCCCTGATCGCTAGCCGGTTCAATCTCTCGGTGACGGAGTTTGAGGAGGATGTGAAGAACGATATCGTCATCCGGCGGCTGCAGGCGCTGATCACGGCCGGGGTCACGGTGGGCGACCAGGAAGTCCGCGATGCCTATCGCAAGAACAACATCAAGATCAAATTCGACTATGCGGTGATCTCCGCGGACGAGCTGCGCAAGGGGATCAATCCCTCGGACGGCGACCTGGAGGCGTTCTTCAAGAAGAACGCTCCGCGTTATGCCGCAGCGGTGCCGGAAGAGCGCAAGATCACCTACTTTGCCTTCACGCCCGATCAACTGCCGGGCGGGGTTCCGCAGGCCAGCCAGCAGGAGATTCAGCAGTACTTCAACGCACACCAGAGCGAATACTCGGTTCCAGAACAGGCGCGGTCGCGGCACATCCTCATCAAGGTGGATGCGGGCGCGGACGCCAAGACCGACGCCGCGGCCAAGGCCAAGGCCGAGGGAATTCTGAAGCAGATTCAGGGCGGCGCGAACTTTGCCGACCTGGCCAAGAAGAACTCCGACGACCCCGGCAGCAAGGACTCGGGCGGCGAACTGGGCTTTATAAACCGCAACGCCCCGATTGTTCCGGAGTTTCTGAATGCGATCTTCACCCAGAAGGTCAGCGACACCAAGATCGTGAAGAGCCAGTATGGCTACCACATCGTGCAAGTAGAAGAGCGCCAGGCGGCGCACTCCCAGTCACTCAACGAGGTGGCGTCCACCATTCAGGCCACGCTGATTCGCCAGAAGGCGGCGGCTGCCGAGGAGAACTACGCGCATGCGCTGACCTCCGAAGCCATCAAGAACGGCCTGGAGAAGACCGCGGCAGCTCACCACCTGGAGGTGGTGACCACGCCGCCGGTCGGCAGCCAGGGCGTGATTGCCGCGCTGCCCGACGGATCGCAACTCATCGCGAAAGCCTTCCAGTCCAAGCAGGGCGATCCGCCGCAATTTGCCCAAACCGGCGAGGGCTATGCGATCTTCCAGGTTACGGGGATTGCCCCGGCCCACGCGCCGAATTTTGCCGACTGGAAGAGCCACGTTCTGGACGACTACCGCGACGAGCAATTGCCGGCGCTGCTGAACCGGAAGACCAAGGAACTGGCGGACAAGGCCAAAGCCTCGAACGATCTGGCCAAGGCCGCCAAGGAAGCGGGCGCGACCGTGAGAACCAGCGACCTGGTGGGCCCGTCCGGCCAGGTGCCCGACCTGGGCCAGGTGGCGCAGGTTGCACCGCAACTCTTCGACCTCTCCGTGGGCAACATCAGCGGACCCATCAACGCGCAGCGGACTGGCGTTGTGGCCAAGCTGGTGGACAAACAGGAGCCCACCGCGGACGAGATTGCCAAGAACTTCGACCAGACGCGCGACCAGATCCTGGACCAGCGCCGCTCGGACGCCTTCAGCGTTTTCCTGAGCAGCGTCATGAACGACTACAAGAAGAGCAAACGTATCCGGCTCAACGCCAAGGCGCAGAATCCGGAAGTTCCAGGCACGTAAGCTGGCCGGCAACTGAACAAAACAACAAAAAGGCCCGCATCCTCTTGAGGACGCGGGTTTTTTTGCGCTCGGAGTGCCCGTCCTGAAACGATTGGGTTGAAGGGGACGGGCTTCAGCCCGTCCGTTGAAAGCCGATTTTGATTTTCGGCTTTAGCCGCTTAGGGAAGGCAAGTTGCAGCAAAAATGCGCCCTCAGGGGCTAAAGCCCAACTCCATTTCTCCCTTTGATGTACGGGCTAAAGCCCGTACCCTTCACCCAAAATCACCAACAGGCTTCTTGTCCGCCCGCCGGCTGCGGAGATAATAGAGCCATGGAATTTCAACGTTCGTCCGGAGTTCTGCTGCACGTGAGTTCGCTGCCCTCGTATGGGGGCATCGGCGACCTGGGGCCAGCCGCCCACGAGTTTGTGGCCTTTCTGGCGGAGGCCAAACAGCACATCTGGCAGGTTTTGCCACTGTGCCCGACGGGATACGGCAACTCGCCCTATGCGGGTTCGTCGGCCTTTGCGGGCAATCCTTTTCTCATCAGCCTGGAATTCCTCTCAGACTGGGGCTGGATTGAGGGGGAACGGATCGGCGGGCTGGCCGGACGGGACGGCAATGTGGATTTCAACCAGGTGGAGGCGCGCAAGCTGCCGCTGCTCCACGAGGCGGCGGAGAATTTTTTGGACCGCGGGCCGCATGACCCGCGCCTTTCCGGACAGTGGACCCGGTTCGAGGAGTTTTGCCGGGCTGAGGCAGGCTGGCTTGCCGACTACGCCCTCTATGCCGAATTGCGCCGCCAATACAATACAGGAGAGTGGACGGCCTGGCCCGAGCGGGTGCGCCGCCGCCAACCGGATGCGCTGGCCAACGTAGCCGCTGAGCATGGGCGGGCGCTGGCCAAGGAACGGGTGCTGCAGTTTGCGTTTTCTCTCCAATGGAAGAACCTGCATGAGGCTGCGGCGCGCAGCGGGATACGCATTCTTGGCGATGTGGCCATCTTCGTCAACATGGATTCGGCCGATGTGTGGGTACACCCGGACCTTTTCGAGCTGGATGAGGAGCTGAAGCCGGTGCAGATCGCCGGTGTGCCGCCGGACTACTTTTCGCCGACCGGGCAGCGGTGGGGCAACCCGCTCTATCGCTGGGACGTGCTGGCTGCGCATGGGTTCGACTGGTGGGTGGAGCGGATTCGCCGCGCCTGCGAGCTTTACGATGTGGCCCGGCTGGACCACTTCCGCGGCTTCGAGTCTTACTGGGCAATTCCGGTCGACGAGGAGACGGCGGTGAACGGCGCGTGGGTGAAGGCGCCGGGGTTGGAGCTGTTCCGGGCGCTGGAGGCGGCGCTGGGGCCGCTGCCGCTGGTGGCCGAGGACCTGGGGATCATTACCGCCGAGGTGGACGCGCTGCGGCTGGCGCTGGGAATGCCGGGCATGAAGGTGATCCAGTTTGGATTCAGCGACAAGGGCGCGCACATACATCTCCCCCACCGGTATACGCCTGGCACGGTGGCCTACACCGGCACGCACGACAACGACACAACGGAGGGCTGGTGGAAGACGGCCGGCAAGGTGGAGCGGAGCGCCGTTGAGGCCTACGTGGGGCCGGCGCCAATCGGCAACGGCGTTGCCCGGCCGGTGTGGCCGCTGATCCGGGCTGTAGAGGCAAGCGTGGCGCAACTGGCGGTGGTTCCTGCGCAGGATCTGCTTGAGCTTGGCTCGGAGGCGCGGATGAATACGCCGGCTGTTGGAGCCGGCAACTGGAGTTGGCGGGTTCCAGGGGGAAGCTGGAAGCCAGAGCTGGCGGCACGGCTGGCCGAGCTGGTTGAAGTGACGGACCGGGACAACGATCCGCTGGGGGAGCCGGAAACGAATCCCGAAGCGAGCACGATTTAGGGCGTTTGCTGCTCGTATTCTCTATCACAGCGTGCGCCTTGTTCCGCCGCCAGGGTGAATCATTTATGCTTCGTCGCCGCATCAGCGCCCTCTTTTCGTCGTTCATTCCGGGTCTGTGCCTCGCGTTGCTGACAGCGCTTGTGTCTGCGAACTGCCTGAGCGCGCAGAGCAGCGGCGGCAGCCATAACATCTTCCGCAACGTGGATCCCTCCGTGGCTTACGTGGGGTCGAAGAGTTGCGGCGCATCGGGTTGCCACGAAGAGATCAACCGCAGCTATTTCCCCACGCCGCATGGGCAATCGATGGCGCCGGCCAACTCGCCTGCGGAACTGGCGCGCGCACCCAAGCCGATTACCGTCTTCAACCAGAAGAACAACCGCTACTACGTGGTCTACCAGGACGGCGGGAATCTTTACCAGAGCGCCTACGAACTGGACAAGAACGGGCGCAAGATCTTGAGCATTGCCCACAAGATCGACTACGTGACGGGCGGGGAAAGCGTCGGCTACACCTATCTGTTCCGCGTAGGTCCGTGGATCTTCCAGGCGCCGCTTTCGTTCTACGCGCATACGAAGACCTGGGAGCTCTCGCCCGGTTACGTTGCCGACGACCCTGGCTTCAACCGCGTGATGACGACGGGGTGTTTGCTGTGCCACAACGGCCAGCCGGACCCGGAGCCCAAGCGCGATGGCATGTACAAGGAACCGCCCTTCCGCTTCGGCGAACTGGGAATCAGTTGCGAAACCTGCCACGGTCCCGGCGCGCTGCATGTCAAGGAGATGCAGACGAAAAAAGGGCGCGTGCTGGGGCCGAGTGAAGTGGATACTTCGATCGTGAATCCGGCCAAGCTGTCGCCGCGGCTGGCAGACGACCTGTGCCGCGAGTGCCACCAGGCGGGCGACGCGGTGGTGGTGTATCCGGGCAAGACGGTGATGGACTATCGGCCCGGGACTCCACTCACCGAGACGATGGCAATCGTGAAGCGACCGATCAAAGAAGAGCAGCGTGCGGAGGCTAACCGCCTGGAGGTCAATCCGCCGGTGCGCGGCAGCCTGGAACAGCCGCTGTGGTGGAAGAATTCGACGCTGGAGCTCAGCAGGTGTTACCAGGCGAGCCATGGACGGCTGACGTGCGGCACCTGCCACTCGATCCATCATGCTCCCAAGCCGGAGGACGAAAAGGCCGCCTATCGCGCCGCGTGTCTCACCTGTCACAAGGTAAGCAGCTGCACGCTGAAGCCGGACGACAGCAAGCGAGTCGCGGCCAAGGACGACTGTATCGCATGCCACATGGAGAAGCGGCCAGTGGCCGGAATTGCACATTCGAACGACACCAAGCATCGCATTGTGCGCTACCCCGGCCAGCCCTTGCCCGAGGTTGCGTTTGAGCAGCCGAAGCCCGATCTGCCCGGTCTGCTGTGGCTCAATCGGCCCGCGGGTGAGGCGGGCGCGCGCATTCCCGATCTGGCGCAACTGGAAGCCTATTTCACGGCTGCCCGCAAAGACCCGAGCCTGTGGCCGTTCTGGGTCAGGAAGCTGGAGGAGCTGAGCAAGTCGTTGCCCGACGACCCGACGGTGCTCAACTCCCTGGGAGCGGTCGCGCTGGCGCAGCAGAAAGATAACGCCAAGGCTGCCGACGATTTTGCGCGCGCGCTCAAGCAGGGGTCGAAGGAGCCGACAACGTTTCTGAACCTGGCCACAGCTCTTGAGAACCTGGGCCGGGCGCAGGATGCCGAAGCGGTGCTTGAGCGCGGAGTGGCCGCCTATCCTTACTCGGGACCGCTGGTGGCCAGGCTGGCGCAGCGATACTTCATCGACGGCCAGACCTCAAGGGCACGCAACCTGGTTCAGCAATACCGAGCGCTGTTTCCGGAAGACGTGTTGCTGCGCGGGGTGCAAAGGCAGATGGATGCAGCCGGCAGCGCTGGAGACTCGGCCGCACCCAGCCGGGAAAACCCGGTTGCGCCGCCCAGATAGGGAGTTAGGGAACAGGGAATCGGGGCCGTTGAGCCGACGGGGTTGAACGAAGACCGCTGGCCAGGTTATGGACAAAGGCAGCAAGTTAGCCCCGCTTCGCGGGATCAGCGAGTTAGCAAGCTAGCGGGTTCCATGGAGATGCTAACTTGCCTGTTTGATTCCCTGATCCCTGATCCCTGATCCCCGTTTTTAGAACGGAATATCGTCGTCGGAGATTTCGGCGGATTGGGCGTAGTCGTCCGGGGCACTGGCAGCGGGCGGGCGCTGGTCGAAGCTGGCCGCCGAACTGCTGGAACTTGCTGCCCGGCTGTATCCGCCCTGGCTCGCTCCGCCGCCCGAGGCCTCATCGCGGCCAGAGAGAAGCGAAAGGTCGAAGACCACGACTTCCGTCTTGTAGCGCTTTTGGCCAGACTCCTTGTCGTCCCAGCTACGGGTCTGGAGCTTGCCCTCGATGTAGAGCTTGGAGCCTTTCTTCACGTAGTCGCGGACAATCTCCGCAGTGCGCTTGAAGGCGACCAGCGTGTGCCACTCGGTGCGATCCTGCCAGTTGCCCTGAGCATCCTGAAAGCGGTCGCTGGTGGCCAGGGTGAAATTGGCAACGATGGCGCCGCTGGCGCTGGAACGGATTTCGGGGTCCTTGCCCACATTACCTAAAAGGAAGACTTTGTTAACGCTCTTGGCCATGTTCTTGCACTCCAGTAATTGAAAAGAATAACAGAGGATCAGCGTTGACGGGAAAGAACGCGGTTGCGGAACCATTTGGCTACGCCGAGGGCCAGGAGCAGGCCGCCGAAGGGAATGCACATCAATGCGACGATGAGGGCGAACCAGCCGGTGTTGGTGCTGGCGCCGGTGGGCGAGAAGCCGCCCAGCAGAGTTTGAAGCAGCAGGACAGCCACGAGCCCCGCGCCCAGGATCGACGCACCCCATTGCAGCAGTTGGCGGGTGCCGTCGCCGGGATCGCCCTGGCCAGGGCTGGCTGGGGCCGGATTGGGATTCGCGGGGCTTGTGGGCATGAGTCTTCCTATCCTTGCGCCAGACGCAGCATGATGTAGGTGACGACGCCGGTGACCGAGACGTAGAGCCAGAGCGGGAAAGTCCAGCGGGCGACCTTGCGGTGCTGGGGAATGCGACCGCTGAGCGAAAAGAAGAAGGTGACCAGCACCAGGGGCAGTGCAACGGCGGCCAGAACGATATGGCTTATGAGCAGCGGGTAATAAACGATGCCTAGGGAGGCGTTTGCCGGATACTTTACTTCGCCATGGAGGTAGTGATGCAGGATGTAGCTGACCAGAAACAAGGTGGAGAACGCGAACGCCGTGATCATGGCCGCGCGATGCCGCCGAATGCGGTTGGGCTGGTCGCGGCGCGCCCGGATGAAGGTGTAGCCGATGAGTAGGGCGGTGGCGCTGAGGCCGTTGAGCAGGGCATTCAGCGCGGGTAGAAATGCGAACCGGCCGCTGGCTGCGGCGGCAGGGTGAATGTAGATGAGCCACAGGAGAAAGAGGCAGGCCGCGGCGCTGATGGCCAGAATGGCGGCGAGAGCGGGGCGGGTGCTGGACGGTCGAGTGCTGGGTCTGGGAGCGACGGAGTTCGTCATGGTTCCGCTTCCTTAGCGCTTTGTGATGGCGCAGAGCATGAGCGAGGTGAACAGCAGGGGCAGGTAGAGGACGCTGACCTTGAGCAGGTCGCGCGCCAGCATGCGGCTTTCGGTCTCAGAGGAGGCGCGCAGGATGCGGGCGAAACGGATGGTATAGGCCAGGTAGAACAGGCCCAGCGCGGTGGCGAGTACGGCATAGGCGATACCGGCCATGCCGAGCAGCCAGGGGGACAGGCTGACGGGAATCATGACCACGGCGAAAAAGAGCGCCTCGGCCACGGTGGACCAGCCGTCTGGCTGGACGACGGGCAACATGCGGATGCCGGCGCGGGCGTAATCGTCGCGATAGAGCCAGGCGATGGCCATGAAGTGAGGAAACTGCCAGACAAAGAGGATGGCGAACAGTGCCACGGCCGGCCACTCGATGCGGCCGCGGGCGGCGGTCCAGCCGAGCATTGGGCCCATGGCGCCGGGGAACGCGCCGATGAAGGTGGCCATGGTGGTGAAGCGCTTGAGCGGCGTGTAAATGGCCACGTAGGTGAAGGCGGTGAGCAGCGCCAGGGCCACGGTGAGCAGGTTGGTGTGAAGCGCCAGCCACACGGCGCCGAGGGCCAGGGAACCGAGGCCGGCCAGGATGCCTTCTGCCAGCGAGAAGCGGCCGGCGGCCAGCGGACGGTCGGCGGTGCGGATCATGAGAGCGTCGGTTTTGCGCTCCAGGGCCTCGTTGAGCGCGCCCGCTCCGGCGGAGACCAGGCCGATGCCGAGCAGCGTGTCCAGCAGGCCGCGCTGCACGCTGGTGATGCCCGATTGCATGGAGCCCAGGTAAAAGCCGCCCCAGCCGGTGACCAGCACCAGCGCCACTACCTTGACCTTGAACAGCTCGCGGAGGTCGTGGATCAGGGTGGCCGTGGCGCCAGGGCTGGGCGCGTGAAGATGAACCGGGCCGTTGGCGATGCCTTCAGCGGGAGGAGCAGAGAGTTCTGCCGGATCTGCGGCTTGGGAGGCGGGTGTCATCAGGATTGAAGAAGACCTCAAAAAGGGATCCCGGAGAACGTGGCTGGCGGGCGCCTGTCCTGATGATAACAAGCGGGGAAGCCCCTTGGCGGAGCGCTGCCTTCAACCCAAACCTGCGCATGGGGAATCAGCCTATCGCGTGGCCTGGAGTGGGTGCATCTGCAGGGACCGGGACCGGAGTAGTGAGGAGGATTGTTGAAGGTTGCGTGGAAGAGTCCGGTCGGCAGTCCATGTTAACCCAGCAGGTAATGGGGGATGATGCCGTTTTTCAACCCGTTGACCGTCAGTTCCTCATAGGTCAGGGTCACGGCCTCGCGCCGTTTTCCCTTGAGAGGGGGCGCATAGCCGATCTTGGAGATAACGGCGTTCGTCAGCGTGATTCTTTCAGCCACAGTTTCCTTCCCGCCAGTGCCCGGTCGAAAGAACTGTAATATGACGGAATCAATGACTTCGTTTGTCCAATGGGCCTGGAGGAGCTGGGGCGATGCCGAATCGGCCTCTTTTGTAACCACAATCGGGCTGTGCTTGCGCTTGCCTGTGGGTAGGCCGCTCGCAGGGTCGTACGGCGACTCAACGCCAAGGCTGAGCCCGCTAATATCCCGGGAGTTCCCCCGGCTTTGCCGGGGAGGCAGTAGCAGTTTGACATTTCCGGGAGTCCATCCAGAAACTCTTCGCTGTGAGCCGCCAAGCACACATCAAGGAGAATCCGGATG
>Ga0182014_10002007_pt1 | contig 26306 bp, 23 predicted proteins | sample 612S2DmetaG_FD_120489 | JGI IMG/M metagenome (GOLD analysis project Ga0182014, IMG submission 120489) | Permafrost microbial communities from Stordalen Mire, Sweden - 612S2D metaG | ecosystem: Environmental > Terrestrial > Soil > Wetlands > Permafrost | place: Sweden: Stordalen | collected... | reverse complement strand
TTCAGTATCTATGGTGGCATAAATTTCTGTTTCAACATCTTTGAACAGATCATCACAACCGAATTTTAAATCGGCTGCTAGTTTAACAGAATACATCTTACCTCTTCCACTTTTAACTACTACGTCACCCTCTCTGGTAATGCCTACAACTACTTGTCTTATTTCTTTAGCCATTATAATTCACCTGCAAAGTTTTTTTTAATATTTTAAATAGGATATACTTTATATCAAATTTTTTTAATGTTTTTTAACAAATTTTATTTAATCCTAAAACATATATTATATTATATTTATTTATAATAAGACTATTCAAGGCGAATCTGAACTAATATTTTTTTCGAAATTTGATGGGTAAAATATGGGGGAGTTGAAAACTAACATGTCGAAAGTTGATTTCTTAGTTGAACAGGGGAAACAAGTAATCGTTGTAACGCAGATATTTGACGCGCCGCGTGATCTTGTGTGGAAATTGTATACAGATTCAAAGCTTATGCCTCGGTGGTGGGGGCCTGGGATACTTAAGACTAATATAGAGAAAATGGATGTTAGAACGGGTGGTTCTTGGCGAATTATCCAAATTGATCCTGAGGGTAATGAGTTTGCTTTCCATGGGGTGTATCACAGTGTCAAAGCGCCTGAGCGTATTATCCGTACCATGGAATGGGAGGGAATGCCTGATCATGTGTTGCTTGAAGCGGTAGTATTAGAAGAATTTGAGGGTAAAACTAAGGTTACAGATACATCTGTTTTCCAGTCTGTTGAAGATCGAGATGGGATGGTTGAAACAGGTATGGAAGGAGGGGTAATTGAGTCATATGATCGTTTCGTTGAACTTTTAAAAGAGTTGTAAAAATATATGATTACATTATAATCTTGGAAATTTTCTATTTCTAAATTTTTTTTTAATAGAGAACATATCCAATTAATAAGCTTGGTCAGTTTTTAAATAAGAAGTAATATATTGAAATAAATTTGATTTAAGATATAAAGTTTTGTAATAAAGATTGTTTTCATTACCATTTTTAGAATATTTCATAGGATTTTTGGTATGTTATAGTGTTTTCTTGGCCTATGGATTGGATAATTTCTTCTATTTTCCTGCTTTGTTTAAGTGTTTTTGAATTGCCGATTATTATTAGTTTTTTTCTTGCTCTGGTGATGGATACATTTAATCGGGTGGGATCTTCAATGAAATTCTTATTAAATTTACCTAATCTTCCGATTTTACTTTTGCAGAAGCTCATTACGATAATGTCTTTCTCTCTTCCCTGAAATCCGTCTACAGTGTTTACTTCAACTTCATTATTTTCTAAGTATTTTATTATAGCTTTTTTATGTTTTTTGTAAGGGGTTATAACTCCTATTTCCATTGGTTTTACATTATTATATATTAACGCGTTAATTATTTGGGTAACTAATAATGCTTCATGTGTGTTTTCGCATCCGCTTTCTGTTCCATTTTCATAATATTCAGCATCTATGGTGTCTATAAACGTTAATGGCGTGTTAGGGTTAATTAAAATAGTTGTTTCTTCATCTAATTGGTACTCTATAGTTTGATCAGCTATTGCTTCATATGTTTGGAGTTTTCCATCATAAAATAAGTTACTTGCAATATCAGAAATCAGTTTATTCATCCGATACTGAGTATCTAGAAAAGTACAGTTTTCAGGGTATTTATCTTTTAAACGGTTAAATATGGAATGATTTAATTCTTTTAAAAAATTAGATTTCTCTATAGGTTGTAATTGTTTATCATCCCCTACCAATATAAATTTTTTACACTTTGACAGGGGGATGAGCGACTTGTAACTAGCAACTTGACTGGCTTCATCCATTAACATTGCATCGAATATTATATTATCTAAAAGTGGATGCGCTGATGAAATTACAGTCGCTGCAATTAATTTAGATTTAGTAATTATATCCTGATCAATAAAATTCAAAAGTTCAAGTTTTTCCTGTTTCTTTTGTTCAATGGTATCATGAATATTTATCATATCTTCGCATAATTTATCTTGTTCATTTAATTTGAATTGGATTTCATTTTTATGGGACTTTATATCTAAACTTAAATATGCATTTTTTTTCTTTAAATTCTTTATACTGTTATTATAAGCCTTATTTAATATTTTATTTTTTTCAATAATTAAATCATGTTGAAATAAATATTTATTCTCACTGATATAGTCCTCTAAAAGTTCCAGAATCATATACTCTGCATTTAAAGCTTTTTGACTGGGATCTGATTCATATCTCCTCTCTAACTCATCACTTATAGTCCAATATCTATTAAATGCCCTTTGCATTCCATGATAACGTGCTTCTTTTTTGCTTAATTTTTCCTTGTATTCTTTATTATCTTGAGGTTTTAAGATGCGTTTAAGTTTTTTGGATAAATTCTGATTTTTCATTTCATTTATTTCTGATTCTAATTTATAATAATTGTCTGCTTGGGGTAAATTTGTTTCTATTTTCTTTAATTTGAGTATTTCCTTTCCAAATTCATAGTTTTCATCAGATTTAATATTTAATGATTGTATTTTTTGTTTAATATCCATAATTGAATTATCGATAGTTTCTAAGTCTTGATTTAGTTTTTTCTCATATCTAATGATTTTAAGATTATTTATCTTAACTCGCCCTAGGAGATCATTAATTCTATTATTTAAACTTAGGATTTCTGTATCAGCTTTTATTTTTGTTTCTTTTAGTTGCTTTAATTTTTTATAGGCCAATTTTATTGTTTCATCAATTTTCAATATATCCAGCCATTCAGGATATTTTTCACGCTTAGTTTGAAGAGTATATTTATTTAGGAAAGATGGAATTTCTTTATCTGAACCTACTCGCAGCACATAATTATCCATTGAATCATTTAATCTTGCTAGAATGTTGTTAATACCATTATTCGTTGAAGCAGTTATCAATATCTTCTTATTCTGTTTTAAAAGATAATTAATTAATTCTAATATAACATAGCTTTTACCAGTTCCCGGTGGTCCTATAATTAAATGGAAATTATCTGCTTCTAAAGAACGTTCAACAGCAGTTTTTTGATTCATATTCAAATTAACGGATATATCACCTATTTTAAGATCTTTAATACTTGGTTTTCCCACCCCAATAATGAAATCGAGGATTTTCTTATTGAATTCCTCTAATTTATTTTCTTCAATTTTTGTTATGGTATTATCTAAACGATCTATGATAACATTAATAATATCAATTTCAACTCTATCGTCGGCTGAGAAGCAAGAAACATCTTTTAAATTAATTTCTATTATAACTCCATTCCTGTCATTATAACTATTTATAACTGAACCGATTTTACCATTTACTTTAATTAGTGAACCACGTTCAAAACTATTGTATTTACCTATTTTAATTGTTAATGTTTTATCATTTGATTCAACATTAATAATAACGCCTGAAACGATTTTATCTGGTTCTTTACTCCTTTCAAATTTAATATATTTCCTGATATCGGAAATTAATTCCTTATATACGGCAGATAATTCAGTGACTGTCATAAAATTTACCTAAATTTCATCCCTTAACCATATCAATAGTCAAAGGTTTACTTCTCATCCAAACATCGTTGAAAAATTCTGCAGCTTTTAAAACATCACGTTTCTTTTTAATTATTACTCCTGCTTCATAATTGACGTGTAAACCGCTTCTTGTTAAATTAGCGGATGATATGATGGCCACTTTTGAATCAATAATCATTAATTTAGCATGTAATTTATTATTAAATCGTAAATCAGCCCCTATATTATCATGTAATACTCTTAGTTTATCTTTATCTGTGATGCCTGATTTGATATCTTCGTCTCGACAGTTAGTTATAACTTTAATATTCACTTTTTTATTGAAATTATTAAATTCTGTTGTTAAATATGTAATCCAAGGCGAACAAACTAATACTTCTCTTTCAGCATCTGCTAAACAACTGCGAATCTCACCATAAACTGAATTCACTTCATTAGGTGAAGTAATGATAAAATCAAAATAATTATTACTATACTCTAAATCAGATTTAAGTTTATTATTTTCCTCTTTTAAATCATTAATTTCATCTAAAAGCTCGCTTCGATCAATAAAAATCGACTGTAAATCAGCTAAACTATCCTTATAATCCCCATTATCTGCTTTTAATAAATCATTCTCCATTTTCAAATTTTTAATACTTTCTTTACAACCTCGATACTTCTTAATCTTATTGACTAATTCTAATTTATCCTCAGAAACCTCCATACTAACACCCCTATCATAGAGTTAGATTAATTAATAATTTTACTTATGATTTAATAATCGTATTACTGATAAATTAAATGTTTTATTTAGCAAAATAAATATATTCAAAAAATTTTATTTCGATAATTCAATAATAAAGAGGATAAAATAAAAAAAGTAATTTTTATAAATATTTATTTGAAGATTTAAAGTTGTTTTTATCTAATCTTGAATCAAAAAATATTCGTTTCATGAATTCATCCCTATTGGGATCTGATAGTTTTTCGTGAAAATCATTTAATCAATCTTTAAATGCATTTATTCCATCTTTTGTTATAATATAAACTTTTTTATCGGGTCTATCCTATTTTTTTTGAATTATAACACTTATTTTGTACTAAGTTTGAATAAAAAATTTGGGTTGAAGAAATTTTGTTGTTATAAAAGTATCACATAAGCTAATATATCATTTATAATTCAATTATAAATAAGAGGTAAAAAAATGAGAAAAATTGTATTAGGTGGAATAGGATTAGTTGTTTTGTTAGTGTTAATATGGGGTGGTGTATCGTTAGGGGGAGGTCATAATACACCTACTAATACTACTAAATCGTTTAGTAATGCTTATGTTTCTTTTGATTATCCTAGTAATTGGAATGTAACTAGTGATAATTCTGGTAATGGCACTATTCAGGTATATTTAACTGATTCAAATGTTAATGGGACAATTAATGCAGGGTTTTTAAGCTTACTTACAGATAGTGCTGAACACGAGCAGAGTGTATTATATCCAGAATATGCTAGTATCATAAATAATAATACTACTGCTACTGGGTATAAGATAACGTGGTATAATGACAGCTTTAATCAGCAGGGAGGCACTGTTATAGGAGGTTTTATTTATAACGGAACAAGTGTGTACTGGCTAGATATTAAATCATCTAATTCAAATATATCAGCTACTGATGATTCACAGTGTTTCATTACAGTAATAAACTCTATACACTTTAAATAATTATTCGAAACTTTAAATTTGAACTTTAAATCTTTTATAGTAAAGAATTATAACTTAGATTATTTATAATTAGAATATAAAATTAAACTAGGTTTTTTATAATGCTTCCCAGTGTTTCTATTATAGTATTGAATTGGAATGGATGGGAAAATACCATTGAATGTCTTGAATCACTCTATCAAATAAAATATGATAATTTCAATGTAGTTATTGTAGATAACAATTCTGAAGATGATTCGATAAAAAAGATTAAAGATTACTGTGAAGGTTCATTAAATATTTCATATAATAAAGAAGTTAAGAAGCCTATACATGTATTAGATCTAATTAATGATGAATTTGAATCTATAAAAACTGTTTCGGATATATTTTCAGATTTTCCTTCAAATAAAAGATTAATTTTAATTAAAAATGATAAAAATTATGGTTATGCGGGGGGAAACAATGTTGGGATAAGATGTTCATTTAAACTTTTAAACCCGGATTATATCATGATTTTAAATAATGATACAATAGTTAATAAAGATTTTCTGATAGAATTAGTTAAATTTGCAGATTTTGATAAAGAGATTGGGATTATTGGACCGAAAATTTATTATTATGATAATCCGAATGTTATTAATTCTGCAGGTGGAGTTATTAAATGGAGATTAGGGATAGGTGTGAATATTGGGATTGGAGAAGTAGATATAGGGCAATTTAACGAATTTAATTATGTAGATTGTTTATTAGGAGCTTGTATTTTAATCAAATCTTCAGTTATTAAAAAAATAGGCTTCTTGGATGAAAAGTTCTTTTTATTATTAGAAGAAACTGATTTTTGCTTTAGAGCGAAAATAGCTGGTTATAAAATAGTATTTTATCCTAAATCTATAGTATATCATAAAGAAGGATTTTCTGGTCAAATGAATCCTTTAATTTTATATTATATGAATAGAAATAGACTTTTATTCTTTAAAAAACATCAAACATTCATAAAAGTATGTTTATTTACATTTTATGTTACTTTAACGACTATTATAAATCTTTTAAAATATGCTTTAGGAAGGGATTTTAAATCTATAAAATGTATCATAAAAGGTTATCGGGATGGTTTATCTCAATAAACCATTATTTCATATTCCTTTTAAGATTTTTTTTATAATGAGATTTTATAGATCAGAATAGTCGTAATTACAATTAATAGTGGTATTGAAACCATGTTAAGATTTTGCGCTAAAATTCTGGTATGATGTTTTTTAGCTGCTATTCCACCAATAATGTACCTCAAAGAAAAGATTAAGAGGAGAAACACCACTGTGATAATGTTATTGATCATTTGATTCGTGGTAATATTTGGTGTGAGACTATTGATTATAGATATCATTTTTTTTATTCAATCCTGTTTATTTATTTTTTTTATAAGAGTAATGGTAGTAATATGAATAGAGTTAAGTTACAAAGACCCTGAGAGATGCCAATTCCTAGTATGCTGTGTGTTTTCTGAAATACGTATCCATAGTACAATGATACTAGAAAAATAAAGATTATGTTTAATGGAGAATTCCAGCTGATATTTAGTATAGTGAAAAGTATTGAGGCGAAAATTATCCCTAAAAAGTTTCCCATAATATTTTCTGCAAGTTTTTGAATTATTCCTCGAAAAATAAGTTCTTCGAGTAATCCCGTAGATATTATGATAATTGAACCAGCTATAATTATATTAATCGGGTTAAAATTAGATATAAGGGCTGATGGATGGATTATATTGTATTCAATTATTCCTAATGCTACTCCTGTTAGAGCAATTATTAATTGTAATGGTAGGCTTCCAGTTATGAGTCCTGCTTTTCTCCGGCTTATATTCTGATTTTTCATCAAGATAATAGTGGCAACAGTAATTGTCACAGCTGCTATACCTAACCAATAAATTGGTTTTATTGGTATTACTACAATATTTAGGCTTATAATCATAATTAATGGTAATAAGATCATTGCTTGGGAAAGATAAGAAAATTTAATGGATTTAGTTAATATTGAATTGATTATTAAGCTTATTATTAAGAAGGATTCAATAAGGATCGCCCAAGTTGTAGAATAATATGTGGACATTATTTGAGCAAATAGAATAATCAAGATGTAATATATTAAAATTATGGATTGGTTTCTGGTTGGCTGAATATTGTCAACTTTATTTCTAAGTTTATTAATCTGAAGTGAATTTACTAATTCAAGAGGTTGAAGTTTTTCTCTAGATTGATTTATATTTAATTTTAGTTCATTTATTTTATCATGAATTTTAAGAGCGTCTTCTAGCGATCCTTCAGCTTGATAACAGCTTGAAATTAATTTTAGAATAATAATTTCCATTTGATGATTTCCGATTATATGAAACTTATTTAAAGCTTGATTGTAATAATTACGGGCTTCAGAATATTTATTTTCAATTTTCCATACATCACCAATAGATTTAAGGGATACAGCTTCACCTGAATTGTTTTTTTCATCATGGTATAGTTTATAAGCTACAATATACTTTTCTATAGCTTTATCATAATTCATTAATTTTTTTTGCTCATCACCAATTTCAAGGACTTTCTTGGCAACTATCCGACTGTTTTTGAGCTTAAATAAATAATTTAATGACTTTTTATAGTTTTTCAATGTACTATGATTTTGATTATTATCCATCATCCTCTCTCTCATTTAATCCATAATTAAGGCTAGAACAGAAAAAATTTTTTTTTAATTCGATTATTATGATTGGTAGTTGATTGTTGTAATCATAATGGACATTATAATAATTATTAAATATCATTACTAAAAGTTCTCTATAATCAGCTAAACGCACGTATGACTTAGTGTTCATATGCGAATCTGCAGTCTTCTTTTAATAGTTACTATAAAAATTAGATTAAATTTTAAAATTTTAGAAGTTAAAATGAACGCATAAATGATTTATGAAATGGAATTTAGTTTAATGAAATAGTTAATTCAAAAAAATGTGGTTTTATGTTATTTACTATTAAATTCAAAAAATTAGGATTTTGATGACTTTTAAATCGTTTATTGTATCTTGGTTTAAATTCCAAGAAATTAATTAATTTAAAATTAAGGAAGAACAAATAAATGAATACTGTTCAAAGAATAGCAAAGAATACGGGAATTTTATTCTCTGCTCAGATTATAGCTTGCATATTAGGTTTTTTTTATTCAATATATATGGCACGTTACCTAGGACCTGTTGGTTTTGGAGTATTATCCTTCGCAATTGCTTTGATTTTGATTTTCGGTGTTTTCGGTGATCTGGGTTTGAGTACTCTCCTAACTCGGGAGTTGTCTAAAGATAAATCCTTAGAAGAAAAGTATATAGGAAATTTTATTCCCATTAAAATTATTTTATCTATTTTAACCTATTCTTTATTGGTATTATTTATTAATTTATTTGGATATTCCTCGCAAACCTTAAACGTTGTTTATATTATAGGCTTGTCAATGGTTGCTAACGGATTTTCGCAATTGTTTTATGGATTATTTCAATCGTATGAAAAAATGGAATATCAATCTATTACTTTACTTATTAATAATACGCTAATATTTTTAGGAGTTATATATGGAATATCTCATGGTTTTAATGTTTCATGGTTTGCATTTGTTTATTTCATTGCGGGTTTAGCCGTTCTAATCTTTAGTTTAATCATATTTATATGGAGATATAATTCTTTTAAATTAGAGATTCATTTCAGCTATTGGAAAAAATCATTAATATTAGCGTTGCCCCTTTCGATTCTTTTAATTTTTTCTGTATTAACATCTAGAGTGGATACCGTACTTTTAGAATTATTAAAGGGTAGCACAGCAGTGGGGTGGTATAGTGCATCTTATAGGATGCTTGATTTTTTAATGTACATTCCCACACTTTACACTGGAGCAATTTTCCCTGTTTTATCTAACTTTCATGTTTCATCAAGTGAGTCCTTGAAGGTCATGTATGAAAAGTCTTTTAAATATTTGTTTATATTTAGTTTACCAATATCTGCAGCTATTACTATTCTGGCTCAACATATAATCTTGATTCTTTATCAGAATTCTTATTATCAGTCTATATTAAGCCTTCAAATTCTTATATGGAGTATACCTTTCCTTTTTTTAATGTCTATGTTTGGAACAATGTTCGTATCCATTAACAAAGCTTATGCTATGGTTAAAATAACTTTTATTAGTATGATATTCAATATTATCTTGAATTTGATATTTATACCTTCATATAGTTATATAGGAGCCGCTATAATAACGGTATTTACGGGAATACTTGGTAGTGTAATTTCTTTTTATTATCTTTCTCGATTTATATATAAAATTCAACTTAGAAGTGTAATTATAAAACCAATATTAGCCACTATGATCATGAGTCTTTTCCTTCTTTTAGTTCATATAAATTTTTTATTATTAATAATAATAGCTACAATTTTATATTTAGGGCTGTTAATGGTTTTTAAAACCTTTGAAAAGGATGACTATGATATATTTGAAAGATTAGTTCCTAATTCCATGAGGATCTATTTAATAAAAATTTATAATTTTTATATCCTAATTTTTTAATAATATTATATAGGGAAAAAAAGTTATCCGCTAATTATTATCTAATTCTGTTTAAACTAAAAAAATATAAAATCAGCCTATGAAAATAAGAGTTCAAAACAGGAACCATGTAATCATTTTTTTTTTAACCATGGAGTTTATCTAAAATATTAATTGACTTAACTTTAAAAATTATATGTTTAATAGTTTTATATGAAATGTTTTTAATGGTAAGGGTCACGAAAGCCGATGCTATAATTATAGGGTAAGCAAGATTAAACTTATTCCATAAATCAACTTTTATACAAAAAATAAATGAAATCACGCAGGTTTTATAAAAAATATTTTTAAGGGCTTTATATGATATTTCATCAGCATATTCGTGTAGGAAGTAAATACAGAGTAGTAAAGAATCGTGATACCAATTTTTTATATCTCCTGATGAGGTATTATTTGAATGTAAACGATATTTTGCTAGAGGTTTTTCTATATAATAATATCCATATTTAAATCCTATATCAATGTAAAACTGAGTGTCGTTTAAATATTTCATCCTTTCATTAAATCTTATCCCATTCAGATTATCTTTTTTAAACATAATACTGGAACCGCAAAGCCATGCACTGGGCAGATCTTCAAAAACATAACCATTTAAATCTGAATTTTCATAAATCTCACTACTATTGTAACCAGTAGGAACTGATTTGGCATCAATAATTGCTGCATTACACCATACTATTAAATTTTCATTTTTCTCAAGGATTCTCAATTGTTTTGCCAATTTGTCTTCAGTCCACAAGTCATCTGATGCTATAAATGCTACATATTTTCCACTTGAATTTTCTATACAATCGTTAATGGTCTTGGCAATACCCATATTCCTCTGATGAAATATTGATTTTATTCTTTCATCTTTTTTATTAAGCTCTGTGATAATCTTTTGGGATTCATCATTTGATGCATCATCAACTATTACCAATTCTAAATCAGTGAATGATTGAGCTAATACACTTTCAATCGCTTCACGAATAAAAATTTCATGATTATAAGAAGTCATCAAAACACTAACTACTGGCATTTTCAATCGTCTCCGCAATATAAATAATTTCATCATCTTTTAGACCAGGATACATAGGTAAGGATAATATTTCATTACAAATTTCTTCTGTTACAGGTAAAACAAACTTCATAGATGAATTTAAATAGAATTTTTGAAAATGTACGGGAATAGGGTAATGTATTTGAGTTTGAATTCCTTTATTCAAGAGTTCTTCTTTTAAATACTCTCTATTTTTACTTCTAATGACGTATTGATGATAAACATGTTTACAGTATTTTTTTTCATCTATTAATATCACATCAGACTGTTGAAGAAGTTTATTATAAAGTTCAGCAATTTTTCTACGCCTATTATTCCAGTTTTCTAAATTCTTCAATTTTACTCTAAGTATTGATGCTTGTATTTCATCTAATCTACTATTAAAACCAATAAAATCGTGATGATATTTTCTTATTTGCCCATAACTTCTCAACTGTATTAATTTTTCTGATAATTCAGAAACATTAGTAACGATCATTCCACCATCACCATAAGCACCTAAATTTTTAGTGGGATAAAAACTGAAACAACCAATGTCTCCAATACTACCCACCTTTAAATCTTTGTATTAAGCTCCATGTGCTTGAAATGCATCTTCTATTAAAAAAAGATTATATTTATTCGCTAATTTAGAGATGGGATCCATATCTATAGGATGACCATATATATGAACCACTAGAATCGCTTTTGTTTTATCAATAATTTTGTCTTCTATTTTAGATACATCTATACAATAAGTTTCAGGATTTATATCAACAAATATTGGCTTTACACCAGTTCTAACAATAGCATCGGCTGTGGATATGAATGTATGTGAAACTGTTATAACTTCATCATCGTTACCTACACCGAGGGAATTAATTGCTAAAAAAAGAGCATCGGAACCTGAATTCACACTAACTGCATATTTAATCCTTATCATATCGGAAAAATCTTCTTCAAATTTTTTAACTTCATCTCCTAGTATATAATATCCGGATTGAAGAATATTTAGAATTTTTTGGTTCAATTCTTCACTGAGAGATGAGTATTCCTTTTTTAGATTTATAAATGGGATCATCAAAAAAATCACATTTTTTTTTAAATGCAAATGTAAATCATAAATTCAGCTCATAAGCGTCATAAACAACAGCTCTAGCTCCAAATGTTTCTTTAAATGAAATTAATCCTTTATTTAAATAATGACCATTATTTTCAGTGGATATTCCTAAATCAAAATATTTTTTATCAGTATAATATTCGTTAATCAATTTGTCAATTATTAAATCTGGAGCTCTTAATTCCAAGCCTAGATCAGTTGCTCCCTGGTATTGGGCGTGAGCCACATTTTGACTTTCATATATTATAACTCCGTCAACCATCTCTCCTTCTCTTTCGGCTGCGAAAAGTTTAATATTTTCGGTAAATTTATTCCCTAAGTATTCCATTTCTCCAGCGGTATGGGTAGGGTTGACTCCATGTGTTTTTAACAGTTGTTGTTTTTTTAAATCCATGAAAGTATTAAAATCGTAACTTCTTTTGATTATCAAACCGTTTTTCTTAGCTATTTTTGTATTTCGTTTTCTATTTCTATTAAGCTGTATTTTATCAGCCATTTTGATGGTTGATGAAATCTCTCTTCTAATTAATCTAGCATTATTAATATAAAGAGCATATAGATCTTCTTCAGATGGATATATATGGTAAATATGGGGTATTGGCTTGTATAACAGGTTTTTTATACCTCTTGGTTTTAAATATTCCTTTAAGGAATCGAAAATATGTAACATTACATTCATTTTCATTTTCTGGTTGGTGATTATTCCTCCGAAGGTTAAGCCATTGTGACTAGCTAGAGAATAAATATTAATGTTTGCTGGCAATAATCCTATTGGTTTATTTTTCCAATAAAAGATCAATGAATAATCTTCAAATCTATCAGAATGGTACTCCATATAATCTCTTAGAAATAAAAATAACCCATTTTTTGACTGCATTACAAAGTTATCCCAAATTTCTTTGTCTTCTGCTTCATATTTTTTTATTTTCATCATTTTTATTCACTATAAAATATCATTGAATTGAATAAATCTTATTAAAAAAATTTTAACTTAAATGGGCTTTAATAGTTTTAAGGACTCTAAAACTGTTTTTATCAAGTGTTTTAGCTGGATTTCCCGCATAAACTCTTCCTTTTTTAGTGTTCTTTACCACTACCGCACCGGCCCCAATAACAGTGTAGTCAGATATTTTAATATGATCAATAATTGTACTATTGAGACCAATGAAACAGTTTTTTCCTAATTCTGAATGACAAGCTATCACAGAATGGGCAGCTAAAAAACAATTGTCTTTAACTTCAGTATGATCCCCTATATAGCAACCACTCCACATTATCATATTGTTTCCAATTTTAACTGAATATTGAATATTATTATTATCAAAAATAAAACAATTCTCTCCTATTTTAATATCATGAGATATTTGGGCATTTGAACTGATATAAGTTGCAAATTTGTAGCCTTTTAGTTTTACATTACTGTAGAATTGTTCTCTTAATTGATTTAATTCAGTGTAGGTTATTGCTACAAAAATATGGTGTATATGGGGTGGGTATAAGTTTTCTAGTTCTTCAAATGGAACCACTGGTAATTTTAAGAATTTATTGTTTTTAATATACTCTCTTTCCACAGTGAAAGCTACCACGTGGTAAGAGGAGTCGTTTGTGAAGCGTTCATATGCAATTTCTGCGAATTCACCATTGCCTACAATAACAAGATATTTAGTCATGGTATCATCATACTTTTTTTATTATATGCTCAAAAAATTTTGATCGCCATTTAATTGTTTACAATTACTCTGATCTCTGATGTAATCATCTTCGTCATAGAGTTCAGATGCTAAAACCAAGCATACCGATCCTGAAGAAAAATTTTCAAGTTCACGCCAAATCATTTTAGGTATGTAAAGACCATAATAGGATCTATTCATATGATAACTCTCCTTATTATTGCCATCATCTAATATAACATCAAAACTTCCATTAGCAGCAATAATAAACTGTTCTAAAGTTTTATGGGCATGACCACCTCTACTTTCCCCTCCAGGAACGTCGTAAAGATAATAAACTCTTTTTATCGGGAAGGGTATATGTTCATTCTCTTCAATGAATGTCAGGTTTCCCTTTACATTTTCGACTTTAGGAAGGTAAATGAGTTTACATTTTGATATTTGCGGTGCATTGAACATTATAAAGACCTTTATTCGAGTTCATAAATTCATGTTTTATTCTATTATTTTGTCGTCACAAAAAGGTTGTACTTTAACATAAAATCACTTTTTCACAAAATATGTTAGATGAAAATAGATCATTATTTAGTGTAGTATTATAAAATTATATGATTGGGAATATGTATGGAATAGAATAATAATAATTATCCATTGCATATTAACTTATTAATAAAAATTGAACAAGGTTGAATTAGGGGGGTGTACATATGAAATCAAAATCTGAAAATAAAATGAATAGAGTAACAATATCAATTCCTAAAGATCTAGATTTAAATTTCCGCCAGAAAGCTGCTTTAAAATTTTCCTTTAGAAGAGGCTGGTATGGAAAAGCAATATTAGAGGCCATAGAGCTTTGGATTACTCAACAAACAAAAAAATTTGAGGATATTCCTGATGAAACTAGTAATTATCTTTGGAACAGAGTCAAAAGAAAAATAAATGCTGATACAGATGATCCGCAGCAAATGGTAGAATCCATTGTTGATCATTTCAAGAATTTAAAGTATGCTGAAAATATAAGATATGAAATGAATAATAATAAAATTATAATTAAAAAAGAAAATCCATTCGAATCTTACATTCCATACTTAATAACACGAGAAAATGATTCTATTTATTTAAACTGTCCAGTAAAAGCTATTGCTGGTGCAGCTCTAAAAGAGTTAACCGGAGAAGATTATTACATAACTTCTAATGAAAATTCTTTAATATATGCTTATAACGAATCTAAATTTCTAGATAAAGAACTTCTACATGAAAAGACGTCCGCAGTTCATTCGTCTCAATCTTTATGAAACCACTTATCTGTTCTAATAATTCGTAGGCCAATTTTAAAGGTATATTATTCTCGTATTCGGTCCAAATAACCATTTTAGGTCCATCATCAACTACCTTGATGGTTATTTTACCTTTATTGGAATCAAATCTAATGAACGTTCTAATTTTTTCATGTCCCAATGAACTTAATCTATAAGCAATTATATCATTTACAACAAGACCACAGAGCATTAACATGTCTAAGGTCATTGGAGCTGAGCCTTCAAATTCTAATTCAGCTAATTTGTTATTTATTCGGAAAACTTCGGAGTATAAGATCTCTACATATTCTCTGAAATCAACGTATTCCACATCTTCATAACTTGATAGTTTTTCATGAATATATTGAATAATGATCATATTCAGTTTATTCTGGGTTTCATTTAGTTTGCGGTCTATTTCTTCATCAATTTGTAAAAGATTAATCGTCGTATATAAAATATTCAAAAGTCTATTGTTAAACTCCTGAGAAATTACTCTTTTTCCCTTAATTAATTTAATTAAATCTTTTTCAGTTTTTTTAAACTTAGTAATATCTAAAATAGATGTGAACGAAGCCAATATATCCCCTGATTTACTATATACTGGTGAAGAGTTAATTAGTACCACTTTTTCTTCATTAGTTTTTGTATTCTTTGTCATTAGTTCCAAATCTTCAGTATTTTCACCTTTAAATGATTTTATGGGGGGAAAATCTTCATAAGCTAATTTTTCACCATTGGCTTTATATAAGTTAAGACTATGGATATCCTCCATTTTCACCCTATTTAGCCTCTTCCCTGACATATCCAATTTAATATTCTTGAAGATTTTCAATAGTTCCTTATTCACAAAAAATTTGCATAAATCAAATCTATTCAAAATAATAACTCCACATGGAACTGCATTTAAGAAAATTTCTAGTAGTTGGTGTTCTAATAAGATGTTTTTATCAAATTTAATTTCGTTTAAATTATTAATCATGTTTCCAATAACTTCTCCAGAATTTTTTAAATGACAGATTGAAAAAAATTACAAGATTTTCTGTGAAACTATGAAAATTCTAAATTATCAATGTATAAATCTTCATTTAATATCATTATACGTCAAATTCAGAACTATCTCTATCAATTCTTCCTTTATATATCCTCTATTTAACAGTTTACTCTTTTTACATTAAGCATAGAATCATCATTCTGCTTTAACACTTTAAACATTACTGATGACTTAACAGTTTATTAAATTAAATTAAACGATGAGAAATTTTATTGAAGTCAATTTGTCAAGAACCTTGCATTTAAATTGAATAATATGATAAACTAAAATAATAATGGCTCAAGAAAAATTCATTTTTAGAATTAATTAATAAAAATTAAAAAAAATATTATATTTTTTTTTATTGTTCAACAGGTATTAATTCATCATCCATGTATCTATTTGCATACCATAGGAAGCAATCTAGGCATAATATTTTACCTTCCCAATTATACTTCTTTGGATAGCAATAGTCACCACATACATCACAATCGCTCATTGTTTTACCCCTAAAATTAAAGTCCTAAAATATATGGTTTAAGAAGCCTCTTTTTATTAATATATAATTTCAGGAACTTGAACAAGGATTATTAATTCACTTAGTATTTTTTTAAATTCCTTAATACTTAATAAAGAACTTCTGTCGATACCTTTTTTTATCCATTCTTTCTTTAACGCTTTACTTTTTTCATATTAAGCATAAAATCATCTATTCGCTTTAACATTTTAACATCACAGGATCTTTAACACTTTATTTGAATTATTATTTTTCAATGCGTGAGAGTAATTCATTTTTTTTCCATTCTAATTTGGCCAAAAATCCATTTAAACATTTTGTTAAAAAAAAGGTTTTATAAAATTTGCAATATGAATTATTGAATGAATATTCTCATCCTTTTTCTAAAAAAAAGTAATATAATTTCATGAAATATTTTTTTTTAAAATAATTTAAAATAGAATTTTTTTTTTAAATTAGTTTATTTCAAATTATAATAGTAATAAAGTGTTTAAATCATATAATTTTTTATATAAAATAAAAATAAATGTTTAAATGAGTAAATTCGAATTTTAATGTGAAAGATAATATAATAACAATTATCTATGAATTCATATAGTATGATTTTTAGATTCTATATAAAGTTTTTAAAATCACAATAGCACTTATAAGTACGTGATGAAATGTTCTTAAGATTTTTAGTGATAAATGCTTAAATTCACATTAGCAGATATATCTTTGTGATGTTTAGCACAGTATAATGGTTTTATGATATTAGTATTAAAACTTATCCCTATTTGAATATACTTTTTTGCGGGGATAATGTGGTTATAGAAAAAACAGATGAAATCACGTCATTTGAAGATTTACATCATTTAAATGATGTGAAAAGATATCAGCAAACAAATAAGAATAACATTATTGTAAATCGATTTTTTGACAAAGATTACACTTATTCAATGAAAAATGTCACTTTTCTGCTGCCTGCTTATAATGAAGAACGATCAATTGGAACCATGCTGCAGCAAGTTAGTGAATACCCTAAATCCAAAGTTATAGTGGTGGACAATAACTCAAACGATAAAACTGCAGAGATTGCCAAAAAAAGAGGTGTTATTGTCCTTCAAGAGCATAAACAAGGGAAAGCTCATGCTATAAAAAGGGGTTTTGAACATATTAAAACCAATTTCGTAGTGATGTTAGACGCAGATAATACTTATGATCCCCAGGATGCTAAGAAACTTTTAAAACCATTGATGGAAGACAAAGCTGATGTAGTTTTAGGGTCACGAATCCTTGGCAAACGAGAAAAAGGATCAATCAGTCATTTTAACCTATTCGGTAATTACTTATTAAGCTTTTTTGCTAGTTTACTTTTCTCTAACGTATCTGATGTATGCACTGGTTATTGGGCATTCAAAAAGAATGTAATAGACCAATTTCTACAGGAAGGAATAAATTCTGATGGCTTTGATTTGGAGGTGGATATGTTCTCTAAGATTTCCAAAAATAATTTCAGAGTTATAGAAATCCCTATTTTATATAAAAAACGTTCAGATTCTCCCAAATTAAATTCAGTCAATGATGGCATCAAAATATTAAAGAAAATGTTAATTTACTGGCTAACCGGTTTAAAAAAAGGAGATATAAAAAATTGAAAATTGCTATTTTAGGCTGCAGGGGCATACCTGCCAAGTACGGTGGTTTTGAAACCTTTGCTCAAGGATTAACCGAAAATTTAGTTGAAGAAGGTTACGAAGTTACGGTTAGTTGTGAATATGAAGCAACTGACTTGCGGGATGATAGTTATAAAGGTGCAAAATTAGAATATTTCCCTATCAAACCGCCGAATAATTATTTTTTAAGGAAATTTTATGAAAATCTTGCAGATATTTATTTCTTGATAAAATTAAGCAGAGGTAATAATCTAATCTACTTCCTTGGAATAGAAGTGGGTATGTTCTTTTTCATTCCTAAGATTCTTAACAGGAATTCGAAGATTCTTGTAAATGTTGACGGTGTAATGTGGAGAAGGAGTAAATTCAATCTACTGGAGAGATGGCTTCTTAAAATAAACCATGATCTGGGTATTAGATTTGCGGATAAAGTAATCATTGACTCTGAAGAGATGAAAAACTATGTGCATGATAAATATTGGGATAAAACGGTCTATATTTCCTATGGGATTAGCAATCCAGACATAATACTCTGGAATAATCGTTATCAGGAGCAGCTTAAAAAAATTGCTTCTATAGATGTAACTCCTGGACATTATTATTTAGTTGTGGCACGGTTGGAGCCTGAAAATAATATTCATGCCATAATTGAGGGATTTTCCCATGCTAAACTTAATATTCCGCTTTTGATTGTGGGGGATTTCACCTGTGAACGATATAAGGAGGAGATTAACTCTTTAGTTAAGAATTGCCCTCCTCCAGGTGTATTTTTCCTTGGGTCCATCTATGATCAGGAATTCTTAAATATGCTTAGGCAGAATTGTACTGCTTATATTCATGGTCATTCGGTTGGTGGAACTAACCCTTCTCTTTTAGAGGCCGCAACTTCTCGTAATATAATTATAGCCCATGATAACCAGTTCAATCGTGAAGTATGTGGAATATCTGCTGTTTATTTTAAAAATATCAACGAACTTACAAGCGATCTTAATTTAGTTTACAGGTATCCTGAAAATTATCATAATCTTAAAGAGGATGCTTATCGTCGGGTGTTAAATGGTTATTCCTGGGAACGGATTACTGAAAATTATGTTTCTCTTCTAAAACAATTGCATCATGGAGAAGATAAAGAATTCATTAAGAATCTGGAGAATGAGAAGAGAAAGCATATTTTTCAGGAGTTCGCTAAGCATTACACTACTAATAAAAATTCCACTTATAAAAGGGATAATTGGGGTAAGGAGTAATAGTAGATGGAAAGAAGGAAAAATAAAATTTTAATGGTAATATCTTATCCCGACACTCGTTTGAAAAAGGAATTGGAGAGTTTTAAGAAAAATGGTTATGATGTTAGTCTTATTATTTGGGAGAGGAGTTGGCCATTCCCAATTGATAATGATATTGAAGTTAAACGGTTTAAATTAAATGTTCCGGTGGGTAATATTAAAACATTGTTTTATTTTCCTTTTTGGTGGGTATTTCTCCTATTCTGGTTATTAAAGATGAATTGGGATGTTTTACATTCAGTTAATTTTGATACATTTTTCTTTTCAATTATTGTTGCTAAAATAAAAGAAAAACCTGTTGTGTATGATATATTTGATTTTTATGGTGATATGATGGACGGATTTTTAAGACCCGTCATTTCGAACGTAGATAAATTTATAATGAAATTTGCTGATGTGATTATAATTGCTGATGATTCTAGAATTACTCAGATAGATAAAAATCTTGGAAATGATATTATAACGGTTAATAACAGTCCGGAAGAGAGTCTATTCCAGATTGAAAATAAAATTAGCGATGGTAGTGAATTTAGAATATTTTTGGGCGGTAAAATAAACAAGGACAGAGGTACGGATCTGATAATTTCAGCGATAAAAGATATGAAGGATGTTCAGTTAATCGTGAAAGGATTTTGTAGTGAAGAGAAGTATAAAAATAAATTATTAGCTATGATTAATGATATGAAAAATGTTAATATGGATTTAAATGGCGTTCCGTATAATGAAATAACTCAAAATATGCTTAAAGCTGATTTAACCATAGCATTATATGATCCAAGTATTCCGAATAACAAATATGCTAGTCCAAACAAGCTTTTTGAATCTATGGCTTCAGGAATCCCTATAATTGTTAATGATCACACTCCAATGGCCAATATTGTGAAGGAGGAGAATTGTGGTTTGATAGTGCCTTTTGAAAACAATAATGCTTTGAGAGAGGCTATTTTTCGTATAAAGGATGATCAGGCTTTACAACAAAAACTGGGTAATAATGGTAGGAACGCATATGCAAATAAGTATAATTGGAAGATAATGGAACAACGATTGATGGGCATTTATGATCAATTCGTGGAGTTGAAAACGTAAATGCAGATCTATAACCCTTTATTTATGAAAGATTGGAAGATTAAAGATTTAATTTTATTAATCATAACTATTCAGATAATTTACTTTTTACTTATTTTTTTTGATAATATAGGTATACACATTCCCATCATCGTAGAAGTAACAGGATTTTTTATAGTGTTATTCATCCCCGGCACTCTTATGCTCCGTCTTTTAAATTTGGATATTAAAAGTTATGGACAGATTTTATTATACACAGTTGGAATGAGTGTATTCTTTCTAATGTTAATAGGATTTTTGATGAACACTTTATATCCGTTGATGGGTTTTAACAAACCATTATCATCGGAATCGATTATTGTAACTATTACCATTTTCATCTTCAGTTTCAGCCTCATATGTTATTTGGTGGATAAATTCAGAAACCAGCAGCAGATTTTAAAGGACACATCATTGCCGAATAAGCATTTTGTAAGACAAGTTGATCTTGGTAATTTACAATCAACAGCTCCTCTGGTAATTCTAGTTTTAATACCGATTTTAAGTATTTTAGGGGCTTATACGATGAATCTATACCAGTCAAATGTTTTAACTATGGTAATGATTCTTTTAATTGGTTTAGTTGCTTTGATTATAAGTACGGGGAGGTTTTTTTCCACAAGATTATATCCATTAATTGTTTTTAGTATTTCAATTGCCATTCTATTACACATGTCTTTAATTACCAATTACATCTGGGGTTGGGATATAAATTCTGAGTATTTCTTAGCTAATCAAGTAGCTTTGAACTCTTTTTGGAACGTGAGTCTTTCCTCTAATTATAATTCCATGTTAAGTGTGGTGATCCTAGCACCTATCCTATCCAGTTATATTAGAATGAATTTAGTGTGGATATTGAAAATTGTTTATCCTATTCTATTCTCTATGGTGCCACTGGGCTTGTATTATGTTTATTCTAAACAAACTGGTCCTAAGATAGCTTTTTACGCGACATTCTTTTTTATGTTACTTTTTACTTTTTATACTGAAATGTTAAGTTTGGCGAGGCAACAAGTGGCTGAGTTGTTTTTGGTATTATTATTAATGGTACTTATTAGTGATAATTTAAATAAAACAAAAAAATCGTTTCTAGCGGTTATATTTGGTTTGTCCATAGTTATATCCCATTACGGATTAACATATGTAATGATGATTATTCTGCTTTTAAGTGGAATAATTCTCTACCTAATTGATAAAAATTTATTTAAATGGTCACCTAAAATTTTCAAATTAAATACTATAATCGGAGTTACACATTTCTTTTCTGGATCTAATTCTAGTATTGAACGGGTTAATATTGCTGAAGAACCTTTAGAATCTTTAATTGCAGATAAAATAAAGAAGTATCAACTAATTAAACATGACAGATTAGTAATCAACCCATTCTTTATAGCATTATTTATCCTTAGTATTCTAGTATGGTACTTCTACACATCAAACTCATCAATTCTTCAAAGTATTATGGGTATTGGTCAAAGTATAATTAGTAACCTTTACAGCTTCATGGATCCGAACACTAGTCAGGGCTTGAGTTTAGTAATTCAGGGACAAAACACACTTCTAAATAACATACATAAATATTTTTACTTAATTAGTCAGTTTTTCATCTCCATTGGTATTCTCGCTCTCTTTATTGGGAAAGATGGAATGAAATTTAATGATGAATACAAAGCACTTAGCATAGCTACTTTCATTGTACTAATTATTGGATTATTTTTACCTTTCTTCTCCAGTCAAATGAATACTAGCAGATTGTATCATATTGCTCTTATCATTTTAGCCCCATTCTGCATAATAGGGATTATAAAAATTATTCATAAGTTTAAAACGTTATCTAGATTTAATTTACATAAAAATCATTATTTCCATTTCATATCCATTTTTTTAATGATATTCCTATTTTTTGACTCTGGTTTAATCTCTGAGGTAATTATTCCAAGTCAATGTACATCCATTGCTCTTAACCCCTCATATGATTTCCCTAAATTCGATCAAGAAGAAGTTACAGCTGGTAATTGGCTTGTTAATGATTACAATGATAATTATACTGTTTACGCTGATCAGTATAGGGTTAGTGTTCTACGCAGCATGATACCTTCAGCCTTGCAGATTCCATATTCCTACAACAACAATAATAAAAAATCCTACGTATTCATGGGAACCTGGAATGTAGAGAAAAATCAGATTTTAGTTGAGCAGATGATCGGATCCAACGTTGTGACAAGTGAACTATATGTATCTACTCAGGAAATTCTCTCAAATAGATCAAAAATCTATGATAATGGAGGAGCAAGCATTTACACATAAAAAACTCATAAAATATGATGATTTTAGTTAAAGGAAGGTTTCATTATGGATATAGGAATTGTAAGTAGTTTTATAGATGAATTCTGTGGTGGTATAGGTGTTTACACCCATCAAATCCTGAAAAATCTTAACCAAATAGATAAGGAGAATGAGTATTATCCTATCCATTATTTAGAAAAAAATGTAGATGTTTACAGTCAAAATAATCAAATTATAATCCCAAAAAACCGATTCGTAACAGGTTACGGAAGTAATATGCTTTGGAGGTACTTTACTCTTCCTCTACATTTAAAAAAATTTTCCCTGGATGTTATTCACGATCCCTACGAGCTAGGTGCTTTTACATTCGGAGGATCGTTTCGAAAAATTATCACTGTGCATGATTTAACTCCTGTACTTTTCCCGAGTCTATTCAAAAGGATTGATGTTATTTTTCACCGTTTATTACTAAAAAAAACTGTTAATAATGCTGATAAAATAATTACAGTATCTTATCATACTAAAAAAGACTTGATGAAGCATTTGGATGTTCCGGAGGATAAAGTTAAGGTTATTTATAATGGAAAGGATGCTATATTCCAACCATTAAATTACCAAAAAACCATTCAAGTAAGGGAAAAATACCGATTACCAAACCATTTTATTTTATCAGTGGGGGGTTTACATCCAATAAAAAACATACCGCGTCTTTTGAAAGCTTATTGTTTATCCCGAAGAAATGGTTTGGAACATAAGTTAGTGATAGTAGGAATGGTAATGGATAAAGCGAGTGAAATATTCCAAACTTTAAAGGTTTTAAGGTTGGAGGATCAGGTAATTTTCACAGGTAAAGTTCCCGATGATGATTTAGTAGCTCTTTATAATGCTGCTAGTCTTTTCATATATCCTTGTCTCTATGCTGGATTCGGTTTACCGCCATTAGAGGCTATGTCTACTGGTACTCCTGTTATAACTTCCCGTAACAGTTCACTACCAGAGGTGGTGGGTGATGCTGGCCTGTTAATAAATCCTTATGATACTAAAGAGATTGCCAAGGCAATTAACAGTCTTATTAATGATGATGAATTAAGAGAAGATCTAATAAAAAAGGGTTTGACACGATCAAAACTTTTTAATTGGAGTAAGTCCGCTTATGAAACTCTAGAAGTTTATAAGGAGGTTTATAATTACTGAATAAAAAAAAATTTTTATGGAAATTTATGCTCTGAAATTAATTTTCAAAGCTTATGTGGTGGTGAAGTTATGTCGGGTGAAAAATCAACAATTAAAACAAAAAAACATTTTAAAGGTGAATTTGACAGTTTTGAGAGTTTAGAACTGAGTATATTTCCAAAAATAGGGTGAGACTTTGTGAAAAGATATGAAAATGGACTATAATAAATAATAATCTTTATTACTAGTTAAAAGGTTGAAAAGGAGTGTTGTTTATGCGATTTTATAGTTTAAATGAAGATGATGTAGAACAATTTAAAAACAGAAAATTAATGAAAGGATTAATCCAATCCCTTAATAAAAATGATAGTTTTGTAAGTTATAAAGCTGCTGAAGCATTAGGAGAATTTGAAGGAGAGGAAACCGTAGAGACATTGTTAACAGCTTTAAATGAGGATGATGAGTCCGTTAAAGAAATGGTTATAACCACTTTGGGACGAATAGGGGATAAAAATTCTGTTACACCTCTTATCTCCAATTTTGATGATGTAGATGATGAGCTTAAAGAACTAATTATATTAGCATTAGGAGAAATCGGAGGCAAAAAATCCTTAGATTATATTAAATTAGCATTAAATGAGGATAACTTGGAAATTAAATTGAGAGCTATTGAAGCTCTTGGTAAAATATCCAACCCAGAATCTATTGAAGAATTAGTATATATGTTATTGGATGAAAATTTGGAGATTAAATTATATTCAATAACATCATTAGGAGAAATTGGAGATTCAAAAGCAATTAAACCACTCATTAAATTTCTTAATAATAGAAAATGGATTGTACGTAAATATTCTTTAAATGCTTTAGGAAAAATTGTTGAATGTTCCATTGAACCTTTTATAAATGCTTTGGATGATGAAAATTGTCATGTCAGAGAGAAAGCCGTGGAAATTATTGGCATCCGTGGTGATGAGAATTCCATGAATTATCTTAATCAGGTATTAAATGATCCCGATGATGATGTTAGAATACGGGCTAATGAAATTCTTCGAAAACATAATAAAATAAATTACAATGTAATGCAAGAAAATTTAAGAAAAAAACCTGATAAGTTAGATGAATTTATTCATAAAATTGGAAAAGATAAAGTTGTTGAAATTCTTATTGAATACTTAGAGGATGACAATCCTGAAATAACAGATAAAGAAGCTGAAATTCCAGAAGAAAATCTTGAAGAAATTCCAGATGAAAATACTGTATATCAGTCAATAAATGCATTAAGTGACGGTAATTATAGTGTATGGTGGAGTGCTAAAGAAGAACTTAAAAAAATTGGTGGACCCGCAGTAATGCCTTTAATTAAAGTTTTAGATGATGAGAACCCTAAAACAAGGTGGAGAGTTGTTTATACTTTAACGGAAATATGTGATGAACGAGCCATAATTCCTTTAATCAAACAACTTGAAAAAGAAAACTCTTCTATGAAAATGAAAATTGCTTTATCATTAAGTAAATTTGGTGAAAATGCAATTAAACCACTAACTATAGCTTTAAATGATGAAAGTAATGTAGTTCGTGAAAACGCTGCTGAAGCGTTAGGAGAAATAGGAGATCCAAAAGCACTTATTTCACTAGAAAATACTCTAAATGATGAGAATCCATATGTACGAAAAAGAGTAAAAGCAGCGATAAAAGCAATTAAAACAAAAAATTGTAATAAAAATTTTACAATATAATTAAATTATACAGGTTTATTTCTGATGAAACCTTGGCCTTTTCTTATAGATGATTTAATTCTCTTAAATATTCTGATATTTGAAGTAAATTTCATATATTATTTAATCCATAATTAAATCTCTTGGGAGCTTTAAATCTCCATATTTTAATTTTCATTCTTTCTATGGTTTAATAGTAATATATCTTCATAACTCCTTATTAAATACTAGTTATTGATTACAGTTTCTTTCCTAACGGTTATGTACATATATAATAAACTTTATATTTATTAGTGTATATCAAACTAATAAAACAAATTAAAATTTTTATTTGTTTAAGTGTCGAATAAAGGAGGTTGTCATGAGTTATGGCAAATGTAAGTTCTAATTCTACGAATTCAGTAAAGGAAACTCTTAAATTCAGGAGTTATGAAACTTCAGGGGATATTGATGTACCAGATAGGATTATAGATCAAATTATTGGTCAGGAAGAAGCCACTGAAACCGTTAAGAAAGCCGCTAAACAAAGAAGGAATGTGCTTTTAATTGGTGAGCCG